>Ga0316628_100002228_pt1 | contig 14233 bp, 11 predicted proteins | sample OWC_Aug_M2_C1_D5_FD_207648 | JGI IMG/M metagenome (GOLD analysis project Ga0316628, IMG submission 207648) | Wetland soil microbial communities from Old Woman Creek delta, Ohio, United States - OWC_Aug_M2_C1_D5_C | ecosystem: Environmental > Terrestrial > Soil > Wetlands | place: USA: Ohio... | reverse complement strand
AGGCTGGACGCGATGATCGGGAACTTCATCGAGCTGCTCGCCGAGAACGACCTGTTGCTCCTGTTCGTCATCATCGGCGTCGGCTACCTGCTCGGCCACCTGCGCGTGCTCAGCTTCCAGCTCGGGGTGGTGGCGGTGCTCTTCGTGGGCATGTTTTTCGGCGCCGTCGACCGCCGCCTGGCGCTGCCGGACACGATCTACATCATCGGGCTCGTGCTTTTCGTCTACGCCGTCGGCCTCCACTCCGGGCCCGGCTTCTTCGCCTCCTTCCGCAAGCGTGGCCTGCGCGTCAACCTGGTCGCCGCCGTCCTGCTGGTCGGCGCCGCCCTCCTTGCCCTCGGCCTGGCGCTGGCGCTCGGGCTCGACGGGCCGAGCGCGGCCGGGCTGTTCTGCGGTGCGCTGACCAATACCCCGGCCCTCGCCGCCACGGTCGAGACCGTCACCGCCCTGTCCTCGGACCTGCCATCTGAGGCGGCCGCCGTCACCGCCGCCGCGCCGGTCGTGGCCTACGGCCTCGCCTACCCGTTCGGCGTGCTCGGGGTGATCCTCGCCTTCTTCGTCTTCCAGCGGATGTACGGCCTCGCCCCGCCCGACGCCTCACCGGCCGAGGAGGACGACGGCGCGCCGGGGATCTTGAGCCGAACCTTCCGCGTGTCCAACCCGGGGGTGTTCGGGAAGACTCTGGGCAGTGTCCTGTCCATGGTCCCCAACCGGGCCTACTCGCTGAGCCGCATCCGCAAGGGTGACGTGGTCTCGGTGGTCAGCCCCGAGGTCATCCTCGAGCCGGGCGACCTGGTTGTCGCCGTGGGCAGCGAGCAGGAGCTCGAGCGTGCCCACCTCCTGTTCGGCGAGCGCTGTCAGGAGCACCTCGAGGAGAACCCCTCGCAGATCAGCTTCACTCTGGCGTTCGTGTCGTCGAGGGCGGCGATCGGCCAAACCATCGCCAGCCTCGACCTCGAGCACCGCTTCGGAGCCACCATCACCCGTCTGCGGCGGGGGGATGTCGACATGGTCCCCAACCCGAAGACCGTGCTCGAGCTCGGAGACCGGGTGCGGGTGGTGGCGCCCAAGCACCGCCTCGAGGACACCACGGAGTTCCTCGGCGACTCGGTCAAGGCGCTCGCCGAAACCGACTTCCTGTCGCTCTCCCTGGGCGTCGTGCTCGGCGTCCTCGCCGGCCTGGTGCCGATCCCCCTGCCGGGCGGGATGAGCTTCAAGCTCGGGTTCGCCGGCGGACCGCTCATCGTCTCGCTGATCCTGGGTCGGCTCGAGCGCACCGGCCCCATCACCTGGAGCTTGCCGTACAACGCCAACCTCGTGCTGCGTCAGGTCGGCCTGGTCTTCTTCCTCGCCGGCATCGGCTCGCGCGCCGGGTTCGGGCTCGGCGCCACCCTCTCCAGCGGCGGCCTGCGGTTGCTCCTCGGCGCGGCGCTCGTCACTGCCACCCTCACCGTCGCCACCCTGCTGGTGGCCAGGTTGTACCTCAGGCTTCCGACGGCCGCGGCGATGGGGATGATGGCGGGCCTGCAGACCCAACCCGCCTGCCTGGCCTACGCCAACCAGCAGGTCGAGACCGAGCTGCCGAACATCTGGTACGCTACCGTCTACCCGCTGGCGATGGTGGCCAAGATCCTCCTCGCCCAGGTCATCGTGTCGGTGCTGGTGAGCTGACGGCGGCCGGCCCCGGACCTGAGCAGGGGCGGGTCGCGATTCGTTGGCGCAGGCGGCGGAGCATGAGCAGGATCAGGTCGGCCACCCACTCGCGCCCCGCCGCGCTGTCCTTCGCGACCGCCCTCCACCCGGCCCGCAGCCCGTCGAGCGACGGCTCGGGGAGCCGTTCCGACGGACCTCCACCGGCGGCCCGAGCGACGCGATCGACGAGCTCGGCGACCGCTTCGGCGCGCAGCGCGAGGTGCCAGAGGACCTCGAGCAGGTCCCCGCCGGTGCCCTCGTGGTCGAGCGCGACGTTCAAGATCTCCTCGGTGTCGACCAGGCCATCGAGCGACAGGTCGCGGTTGCCGTGGGCCTGGCGCAGCACGTAACGCCGGACGACGCGGATGGGCAGGGTGTTGGTCTCGTCGCTCAGCCACCACTCGTAGTCGAGCTGGTTGGTGGTCAGCCCGAACTGCTCGAAGCTGTCATACAGCGTCGAGTTGCGTCGCACCACGAGCAGCGCCGGCTCGAGCAGGAAGACACCCTCGCAGTCCCGGTGCTCGAGGATGAACTCGGCAAGCTCGGCGACGTCCGAGGGGCGCTCCCCGGGGAAGCCGACCAGGATGGGCAGGTGCTGCTGGATGCCGAGCCGGCGGCAGTCGGCGATGATGCGGCGCGCGACGCCCTGCTGGTACTCCTTGCCCATGCAGTCGATGACATGCTGGCTGGCGTGCTCGAACCCCCAGAAGACCGACCCGAAGCCGGCCGCGGCCATGCGCTCGAGCAGCTCGGTGGTCATGCTCGCGCTCAGGTGCGCCTGCCCTCCCCACATGATCTTGGTCTTGCTCTCGAGCAGGAGGTCGACGAAGCGGCGCAGCTCGCGCAGGTTGGAGTTGAGGTTGGAGTCGACCAGTGCCAGGCTCGGCGGGTCAGCCCACCGCCGGGCCAGCGGCAGCACCGCCTGGAGCTCCGAGAATGCCTCCTCGGCGTCGCGCCAGCGGAAGGGCGCGAAGTTGCGCCGCTCGCTGCAGAAGTGGCAGCGGTAGACGCAGCCCCGGCTGAGGTAGAAGGGCAGGGTCCCAGGTCCGCGATAGACCGAGAGGTCGAGCAGGTCGTACGCGGGAACCGGGTTCCTGCCCTTCAGGCTCGGCAGCTCGACCTCGCCGGTGCAACGGATCCTCCCCTCGCGATCGCGGTAGGCGAAGCCGGGGACCGAGGTCCGCCACTCCCCTGTCTCGAGCAGCTCGCGCACGAACCTGGCGAGCGCGACCTCGCACTCCCCGGTGCAGAGGATGTCGCAGGAGGGACCCTGGTCGTCCTCGAGGAAGGCGGTGTACTTCTCCTGCGGAAAGCAGTCGACGCCACCGAAGAGCACCGTGATCTCGGGGTACGTGGCCTTCAGGTAGCGGGCGCAGTAGAGCGACAGGAAGCGGGTCGCGAGGTTGACCGAGAAGCCGACCAGCGAGGGCCGATCGCGGGCCACGATCTCGTCGAGCCGCTGCCGGATCCAGGCCCCATAGCGATCCCACATCGCGAGCGGCATCTCCTCGACGAACCACAGGCGGGTGTGGGATTGCTCCCACAGGATCCGGTCGCCCTCGTCGGCTCGGTTGAAGACCTCGATGTTGAGGTCGTGGGCGCTGACCTCGATCCCGGCATCGCGCGCCACCGCAGCAACCAGGGCCACGGCATGGAAGGGTTGATCCACACCCCAGCACGGCAGCCCGAGCACGGTGAGCTTGTGGCGACGTGGGAGATCCATTCCGTTCCTGACCGCCGGGTAGCATAGCGCGCCCCCCCCTGAGGCGAGCGGGCGGCAGGCCGAAACCACGTCAGGGCAGCTCCCGGGCTCGGATCGGGCCGGCCCGCCGCCACCGACCGGGTCCGGTGTGGGCTGGATCACAGCGAAGGCGACCTAGGGGCTTGCCAGGCCGGCCGCGATGGCGCACATTCGTTGCGACAGCATCTGACGCATTGAGCGCGCGCCGCAGGGAGGCACCATGAGTCAACGCCTGTTCGTCCAACCCGTCGTCTGGCTGAGCTGCTGCGCCGTCGCCCTCGTCGGCTGCTCGCAGGGACCGGCCACGCCCACCGGGCTCGCGGTCGGTCTCGGCTACAGCTCGGAGGCCGTGCTCGACGACCAGCCCTATGCCGGCAACCCGGTGGCGGCTTTCGACCTCAAGTCCACAGGCGCGCCCGACGTCCACGGCACCTTCAGCGTGGAGGACTTCAAGGGCACGCAGAACAACCTCGGCTACACCCACGAGTCAGCCAACGGCTTCCGCGCCTACCTGCAGAACTGGTTCACGCCCAATTTCATCTACCGCGACGGCGGGGTCGGAGCCTGGGCGTTCCACGACGTGGACGGCGGCGACAACTGGGACCGCTGGACGTACAACGGCGTCGACTACGGCATCGACGGCGTCCTCGCCTGCTTCCACTCCAGCCATGGCGGCATGTCGACGACCGGCCTCTACTCGACCTCACTCGGCACCGACTGGGCCAATCGCGGTTGGGACGCGCGCTCCGACCTCATGACCATGGGCGGGAACGCCGGCAGCGTGCTGGGCGACGAGCGCCTGCGCTACATGTTCTGGGACACCTGCCAGAGCGTGAAGTGGAGCGGGGGGATCAACCCCTACACCACCTGGGGCCCGCGCGCCAGCGGCGTGCGCATGATCTTCGGCTACGACACCAACACGGTGGACAGCCCGAGCTACGGCAAGTTCTTCTGGGAGGAGTGGAACAAGGGCAAGAGTCTGACCTACGCCTTCCTCGACGCCAGCTGGCGCATCAGCCACGGCCAGAGCCCGTGCGTGGTCGCCTTTGGCGACACCGAGTCCGAGGCGCTCAACCGGCGCGACAACGAGCGCCTGATGGAATGGCCAGCGGTCCTCAACACCTGGGGCGCATGGCGGTACTACTACAACGCCAAGTCGGCCGGCGGCGGCAAGTCGCGCGACCTCGCACCCGGAGAGGTCCCCTCCCAGGTTGCGCAGTACCACGTCGAGGTCCTGGGCAGCGCCAACGCTCAGTTCGAGACCCTGGCTGAGGCGGTCGGCATCCGCGTCGCCGACGAACGCATGATCCAGGACCGTCCGTTCGGGTTGCGCGCGGTCAAGACCGCCGACTCGACCCTGCTCATGGAGCCCGACGGCGACTTCGAGCTCAGCTTCGAGCGCTCCGGCGAGGTCAAGGGCGCGGCTCCGGTCGCGGACGACCTCGACCTCGAGGAGAGCGCGCGCCAGATCGTCGACCAGTTCGGCCTTGCCGGCGACCAGGAGTACGAGCTCGGCAGCGTGCGCTACTTGGCCGAGAGCAGCGCTTCGGCCGCCGGCGACCTCGCCGAGACCCGGATCGTGGAGAAAACCGTGGTCTTCGACCAGGTGCTGGAGGGCCTGGCGTTCGTCGACCCCGACGCTGGCCACCTCGAGCTCACCTTCGACGCCTCGAGCGCGGAGCCGCTGCGCATCCGCGGCACCATCCGCCACGTCCTGCCCGACTACGAGAAGGCGGTCACCGTCGCGCCCTCGCGCAACCTGGACGAGCTGCGCCAGATCGCCCTCGCCACCTTCACCCCGCCGCCGGTCCCGGACCAGCACGGCCAGGCCGCGCAGCTCGAGCGCCTCGAGATCGTGCCCTCAAGCGAGCAGCTCGGGTACCGGATGATCGACGGCAAGGCAACGCCGGTCTACCGGGTCCTCCTCCAGAGCCCGGACTACCCGGCAGCCAAGATGCACGAGGCGATCGTGCCCCTGGCCGCGACCGAGTAACGCGGTCCCGCTGACCTACAGCACCCAGGCGAACCACACCGGGGGCCACCACGACTCGGCCGCGGCGCCGATAGCGAGGAGGACTCCGCCGGCCAGGACCAACAGCAGCGACGCCCGCATGACGCGACGGAAGCGCGCGTCGCTGAAGCGGTACTTCTCCACCGCCTTGGCGACGAAGATGCCGACCAGGGCGGCGGTGATGTAGGCCGCGGCTTCGAGCACCAGGTGGGGCGTGATGCCGCCGGCCGCGGCGAGCAGGGTGGTCGCCACCGGCGCGCCGCCGACCACGATCGTCGAGCGCGACAGGAGCGCATAGCTCACGGCCCACACCGAGGCGTTCCAGGCCAGGATCATGAGCGCGCCGCCGGAGCGGAAGACCGCCGACACCAGGAGGCAGAGGCCGAAGACCGAGAGGTTGCGCAGGAACAGGGCCTCGAACTGCCCCAGCGTGAGCCGGCTGAGGTCGAGCGCATGCACAGGCGAGAGCTCGAGCTGGGAGGCGAAGACCAGGCGCAGGCTGCTGGTCGGCAACCACCACGCCACCGCCGAGAAAGCCAGGCAACAGCCGGCGAACACCGCCACCAGAGCGAAGACCAGCCAGGCGTTGGCCGAGTACGGGGCCAGCCGCCCCTCGTAGATGTCGCGTCGGTTGACCTCGAGCAGGGTCGAGAAGCTGTCTTGCAGGCTGAGGCTGACCAGGAACACGGCGATCAGCCCCGAGGCGGCCGCGAAGACCAGCCACGCCATGCCGGTGGCGATGAGGGTGACCAGGAACGCCTCGACAAACAGGACGGTCAGCGCCGGGCGCGTCCGCCCACGGTGCCAAAGGTCAAAGGGGAACATTCTTCACCGGCCTCGCGACCGGACTTGGTCCGGCTGCGGACATTGTACCGGGGCCGGCGCAGATCCCCACCGCGTGCCCCTCGTTGACAGCGCGACCCTCCCCGGCTAACGTCCGCCGTCGGGCCGGAGTCGGCCCCTCGCGCATCCTCCATGAGATTTCAGGCCCCCCGCTTCAGGCCCCTCGTTCCCGGGCACCCCGTGACGCGACCGGGACGCGGCGTGCTCCTGGTCGCACTCGCCGCCCAGCTCTTGGCCGTGGGCTGCGGGGTCGGGCCGGCACCGGTCGAGCGCGGCGCCGAGACCGGCCACCCGACCCCGCCAGCGACCGCGCTCGCCCTCGAGCAGGAGGTTCCTGGCGCCCGGGTCGAAGCTCCCCCACCATCGGCTCCCAAGGCCCCCGGGACGGTCGCCGACGCGCCGCCAGCTGACCACAGCGCCGCGCTCGAGGAGCTGGTCTTGGGCCTCAGCCCCACGCTCCGGCAACGCCTGAGCGACGCGCTCTACGTCTATGCCAACGCCACGCCCTTCCCCGAGGAGACGGCGCGCGCCGTGATCGGACCGACCAGGGCCGCGGTCCGCATCGTGTTCTGGGGCGACATCCGCTGCCGCCAGTGCGCCCTGCTCCACGACACCCTCGGCTACGTCCGCTCCCAGGCGCCGCCCGCCAGCATGAGCCTCGAGCTACGCCAGTACCCTCTGGATGGCTACTGCAACCCCCACCTCGAGAAGCGCGAGGAGCACAGCCTCCACTGCACCACGGCCAAAATGATGATCTGCGCCGAGGGCTCGGGGCACGAGCTCGACCTGCTGACCGCGTTCTACCGCAACCAGGCCAGCCTGCCCAGAGAGCTGGCCATGGAGATGACCGCCGCCTTCATCGGCTGGGACCGCCTCACCGCCTGCCTCAACGACCCGGCCCTGGAGGCCAAGCTGCGCGCCGACACAGACTACGCGGCCCACGTCCAGGTCGAGGTGCTGCCTTTCGTCCTCCTCAACGGCCGCCGGGCGCCGGCCTTCGGTCCCTTCCTCTACGCCATGTGCTTGAGCGGCGGCCGCACCGACCACCCAGCGCTCGCCGCCCTGCCCCCTCCCAACCCCAAGGCCGACTTCGCACTGACCGACTGACGCCGGGTGCCGGGCGGGCTCCACATCGCCAGCACCCACCTCCGCGACGGCCCCGGCGTCGAGCCCGAGGACCACGAGCTCTCTGCCCCGCGCGTCCCCTGGTGTGAGGAGGGCGACTCCCTGCCTCGGGTCACGAGCGATGCGCCCGCCCTTGCCAGGTACAGCGACGTCGACACCGGACCTTCCAGGTTGGACTGGGCACTGGTACGATCTGGAGAGAGGTCGCACATGTCTCACGCGTGGCACTACATCGTGGCCGAGCCGCTGCGGACCGAGCTCCTCCAGGAGTACGGCGTCCCGGATGCGATCATCCGGCTCGGCGCCCCTGATCCGCCAGACGAGGCCTTTCGCCGCCGCTGCCGGCCCCCCCACGGCTCGCCGGACGAGCAGACCCGAGACGGGCTGCTGGTAGTCGGCATCTGCGAGACTGAGGCCGACGACGTCCTCGCCTGCCGGCGCAGGGACTCCGGCCTCGAGTTCCTGTCCTTCGACGCCGAAGGGCTGCACTCGACCCGGGTCGTCGCCAGCTCCATCCAGGGCCTGCTCGCGCACCTCTTCTTCGGGCTGGTGGAAGCCGAGCTCGACAACAAGGTCCCGGACCCCAGGCCCTCGTTCCGGCAGGCCGCCGACGCGGTCGCCTTCAAGCACCTCGACGCCACCTACGCCTTCGTGCTCGAGGAGCGCAACCGTGGTCTTGTCGGCTGGGAGCGCCGGCTCCTCGACTTCTGCGACTCGCTGTCCGACTGACCGTTGTTCCCCGCTCCTCGAGTGGCGTATGATGCGCCGCGAAGCCCGGGCCGCCGCGGACCGAGCTCGCCGGAGGCGGGACGACGTTTGCGGAGGGCCGCGAGCCACCGTGGTCATCGCATTGGAGGAAGTGATGAGGATCTACGTCGGCAACATGTCCTACTCGACGACCGAAGACAGCCTGCGCGCCGCGTTCGCAGCGCACGGTGAGGTCGAAGAGGTCGCCGTCCCGGCCGACCGCGACAGCGGTCGCCCCCGGGGCTTCGCCTTCGTGACCATGCCTAACGCCGACCAGGCGAGCGCCGCGATCGAGGCGCTCAACGGAAGCGAGCTGGACGGCCGCACCATCAAGGTCAACGAGGCCCGCCCGCGGAGGTCAGAGTAGGCGGAGCGGCAGGGCCCCTCGCGGTCCGGACCGTCCCGGGTCATCGATCCCGAGCGCGAGTCGCACCACTCCCCGGCGCCGCCAGCGCCGTGAGAGCTGGCGGGTGCTGGAGCGGCGATCGCTCGGGCTCCAGTACAATCGGCAGAGAGAGATCGCCTCGAAGCAGGTCCCTAGCGGCTTCGCGTCAAGGGCGTGAGGCGGCCTGCCCGACCCGCGGCGGGGCGACCCGGTGCCCGCGCAAGCGGATGGAGGAGACCATGGCCGATCCCGACTTCCCCCCGCACTACCAGTCGATCCAGGACCGATTCCCTGAAGTCGCATCAGCGCTCGAGCAGCTCGGCAAGGCGTTGCGCGCCGGCGGCCCGCTCGACGACAAGACGGCGCACCTGGTGCAGCTCGCGGGCGCGGCCGCCGTCCAGTCCGAGGGTTCGGCCCACAGCCATGCGCGGCGGGCGCTGGAGGCCGGGGCCACGCCGGACGAGCTGTACCACACCGCCCTGCTCCTGGTGACCACCATCGGCTTCCCCAGAACCGCAGCCCTGATCAGCTGGCTCGACGACGTCGTCGCGGAATGACCGAGCCCTCGGCCACGAACCGCTGCCGTCGGCGAGGTCGAACGAGCGAGCGCAAGCAAGCGCCGCAGACTGCGGCAGATCGCGGCCCGCGGTAGAAGAGGGTGTGTAGGTCGGCTAGACCCGCGGCAGCAGGAAGAACAGCCTGCCCAAGTGCTTGGTCCGGCCAGCGCGTTCGCCGGCCGCGTCGCCGCTGCCGAAGAAGAGGTCGACGCGACCCGCTCCCTTGATCGCGCCGCCGGTGTCCTGGTTGAGCACGAACCGGGAGAGCGGGGCCTCGCCGCCGTCGGCAGTGGGCAGCACGCCCTGGATGAAGGCCGGCACCGGCGCCGGGAACAGGCCGCGATCGGTGGCGATCGAGCGCCCGGCGGTCAGGGGTAGCTCGTAGCAGCCGAGGGGGCCGCCCTCGGGCGCCAGGACGCGGAAGAAGACGTACGACGGGTTGTAGCTGAGCACGCGCCGCACCTGCTCCGGGTGGTGGGCCAGAAACTCCTGGATGGCCTGCATCGACATCTCGTCGGCCGTCAGCAGGCCCTCGTCCAGCAGCAGCCGCCCGATGGAGCGGTACGGGTGGCCGTTGCCTGACGCATAGCCAACCCTGACCCGCGAGCCATCGGCGAAGCAGAGCTGGCCAGAGCCCTGGACGTGGAGGAAGAAGGTCTGGACAGGGTCAGGCAGGTAGGCGATGGCTTGGGCCTGGCCAGCGAGGGCCGCATTGAAGTCGATGGCCTCGCGGTCGGGATAGCGGACCAGGCGACCGTCCTCCACCCGCCCCACCAGCTGCCGCACCTCGGACTCGACGCCGAAGTCCTCGAGGTTGACCGACACCAGGTCCCGCGGCAGCTCGTACACGGGTTGGACAAAGGCCGCCTGCGGCACCCGCGAGGCCTCGAGCACCGGCTCGTAGTAGCCGGTGAAGAGGACCTCGCCGCGACCGTCCCGGCCGACGGACTGCGCCAGCACGAAGCCCTCGCGCAGCGCCTGGGCGAGCCGGACCGGGTCGCGCTCGCTGCTCAACAGCCCGCGCAGGCGATCGAGCGAAGCCTGCAGCTCGGCGACCGTGAAGCGGGCGCCGCCGAGCTCGACGTTCCGTTCGGGCGGGAGGCCGTGAAAGTACGCCAGCGACTGGTCGGCCGCCGCCGCGAAGCTCTCGGGCTCGAGGTCATCCACCAGCAACGGCCAGTCTTCGTCGGGCACGATCTCGAGCACGGACCCGGGCGCCAGCTGACGGCGACAACCCGCGACCAGGAGGCCCAGCATCGCAACCGCCAGGCCGATCGCTGCCAGCTGCCGCCGGCTCATTCCACCGTTCCCCGGTCCTGGCACTCGAGCGGCAGGCCGAGCAGCGCGGTCCGCTCCGTGGTCGGCGGCGGCAAGGGATCGCTGACCGTGTCGGTTGCCGCGTTGTCGCTGACCAGGTAGAGGCGGCCGTCGAGCCCCACTGCCATACCCTCCAGGTTGTTACCCCAACCCTCGGCGGGCAGGGCGCGTGCCAGCTCGGTCAGGTCGAAGACTTCCCACCAGTCTCCACTCGAGGGGTCGATTTCGAGCAGCACGTACTCCTCGCCCGGATACCTGGTCTTGAGCGCAAGCAGCCGCCCGCCGCACAGCTCGAGGGCGGTCAGGCGCCACGTGCAGTCGTCGAGTAGCACGACGATCGGGTCGCCATCGAGGCGCAGGCTCTCCTGCCGAATCTGCAACGGGTAGATAACTGACGAGCAACCGGTCGACGGGTCGCCGCGACGCTCGAGCAGGAGGTAGAGCCGCTCGCCGCCGGGCGCCACCGCGATGCCTTCGAAGCCGATCTTGCCACCCCCGACCTCGACCCCCACCAGGCGAAGCGCGGTCGCCGGCAGCCTCTCGCCCACGGCTCCGGCCATGAAGCGGCTCTCGTCTCCGAGGGCGAAGCGGTAGACGGCGGCGTGGGCCTCGTCGCACACGTAGAGATGGCCGTTCCTGAGGTCGACACCCTCGAGCTCCGAGTGCGCCGGAACCTCGAGCGGTAGCTCGCGTGCGGTCAGGGCCTGCTCGAGGTCGACCTGGAGGACGGTGGCGTACTTCTCCGAGGCCAGGTAGAGGAAGCGCTGCGAGGCCGCCAGACCGGACGCCTCGAGCGCGTGATCCGGGCTGAAGACCGGGATCTCCGAGCGCCAGGCGAGCCGGTCGGCCCGTCCCGGGTCCCAGCGCAGGCACCCGCAGCGTCCCCTGTCGGGCTGTGGCCGCGAGCCGCGGCCAGCGATCGGGCCGCAGCCGGCGCTGGCGAGGCCGACGGCCGCCACCAGGACCAGGGACGCGAGGTGGGGCCGGCACGCGCCCCGGCTCATGGCGCCAGGTCCGGAAAGAGGGCGCGTAGCCCATTCGCCGAGGCTGCGCACAGGCCGCGGTCGGTGATCAGGGCCGTCACCAAGCGCGCTGGGGTGACGTCGAAGGCGTAGTTGGCGGCCGCGCTCCCGGGCGGGGCGATGTCGACCGTGACCACGCCGCCAGTGGTCCGGCCGGTGACCCGCGTCACCTCCTCGCCGCTGCGCTCCTCGATCGGGATCTCACGCAGCCCGTCGCGCAGCTTCCAGTCGATGCTCGAGTGCGGCAAGGCGACGTAGAACGGCACCCCGTTGTCCCTGGCGGCGAGCGCCTTGAGGTAGGTCCCGATCTTGTTGGCGACGTCGCCGGTCGCGGTGGTGCGGTCGGTGCCGACGAGGCACAGGTCGACCAGCCCGCGCTGCATCAGATGACCGCCGGCGTTGTCCACGACGATGGTGTGGGGCACGCCGTGCGCGCCGAGCTCGAAGGCGGTCAGCGCGGCGCCCTGGTTGCGCGGGCGGGTCTCGTCCACCCACACGTGCAGCTCCACGCCCTCGTCGTGCGCCATGTACACCGGAGCCAGGGCCGTGCCCCAGTCCACCGTTGCCAGCCAGCCCGCGTTGCAGTGGGTCAGCAGGTTGACCCGCCGGCCGACGCTGGCGGCGCGCTCACGCAGGATCGCGAGGCCATGGAGGCCGATGCGACGGCAGGTCTCCACGTCCTCGTCGCACAGCGCCGCCGCGCGTCGGTAGGCGGCGGCGACGCGCTCCTCCGGGGTCAGGGGTGCCACCGCCCGTACCATCTCCTCCAGGGCCCAGCCCAGGTTGACCGCGGTCGGACGGGTCTTGGCCAGGACCGCCACGGCCCGCTCGAGCCCGGCCTGGCTGGGTTCCATCCGCAGGCCGAGGCAGAGCCCGTAGGCCGCGGTGGCGCCGATCAGCGGCGCGCCGCGCACCTGCATCTGGGAGATGGCGCGGGCGGCCTCGTCGAGGCTGGTCAGTCGCAGCGTTTCGAAGCGGTGCGGGAGCAAGGTCTGGTCGATGATCCAGACCGACCAGCCGTCCTCGTCCAACCAGATGGCGCGGTAGTGGACACCGTGGACTCGCACGCCCGGATTCTAGCCCGAATCATCCACCAGCTCGCTACCACGGTGGCCGATCCACCACTCGAGGCGCGTCCTCCTCCTCTGGAAGTGAAGCGACCGTCGCTGGAGCCGTGGCGCAACCGCCGGAGGTCCGGCTAAGATAGCCAGACCCGCGGAACGGTGGCCGATCTCGTCACGCGGGCAGGTCTGCGAGATCTCACGAGGAGCCCTGATGGCGAAGGTCAAGGTGCGCCGCACGAACCGACAGGAGCTTCCCGGCATCGCCGTGCTGCGCGATTCGATGGCGGCCGAGCTGCCCGCGTTCTCGTCCAAGCAGACCGTGCTCGACCTCGACATGGACGTGGACCCCGACCTGTTGCACCTGATGAGCCACGATCCGGACGGGTTCTTCACCGCCATCCTGCGCGACGAGACCCTGGGTTTCGCCGCCGCCCACGTGCGCGCGCGCCAGTGCGTGCTGTCCGAGCTATGGGTCCTCCCCCAGCACCGCGGCCAGGGCGCGGGAGAGGCGCTCATGGCGCGGGCGCTGACCTACGGCGAGGCCTCGGGCGCGCGCGACTTCCTGGCCGTGGCCCCGCTCGACAACAGCCTGCAGAGCCTGCTCCTGCGCCACGGCTTTGCACCGACCACGCCGGCCTACGTCTTCCAAGTCCCGGCCGAGGTCGCGGTCCGCCTCGGTCAGACCCTGGCCGGCCTCCTCCCCGGCCACGACGTGACCTCCGAGCTGCTCAACCGCCGCGGCCAGGCCGACCTCGACCGCATCGACCGGCTCGCACGCGGCATCATGCGCAGCGCCGACCACGTCTACTGGCTGGGCACGCGCAAGCTGCAGGCCGCGTTCGTGCGCCAGGGCAACCGCATCGCGGCCTACGCGTACGGCGGAGCCAACTCGGTCGGGCCGGTGGCCGGAGCGACCCAGGACGCGGCCCTGTGCGCCCTCGGCTGGGCCCTCAAGCTGGCCGCACGGCAGCTCCCCGGACAGTCGCTCCACGTCCGCGTGCCGGCGCCCTTCTCGCCCGCCGTGGATGCGCTGCAGGACTCCGGCGCCCGCCTCCACGCGACCCTGATGATCTACCACCGGGGAGGTTGCTCGGCCTTCGACCGCTATATCCTCGGCAGCCTGAGCCTGCCGTGAGCGAGCGACTGACTCGGCCGCCGGGCCGCGGGCGACCGGCCGCGGGGCGGGTCAACTACCCCGAGGAGCTGAACCCGGAGCAGCTGCGCGTGGTCATGCACCCCGGCGGCCCCATCCTCGCCCTGGCCGGCGCTGGCACCGGCAAGACCCGGACTCTGGTCTACCGCGTGTGCCGCCTGATCGAGGACGGGGTCCCACCCGGCAAGATCCTGCTCCTGACCTTCACCAACAAGGCCGCGCGCGAGATGCTCGACCGCGTCGCCCAGCTCGTGGAGCGGGGCGCCAACCGGGTCATGGGCGGCACCTTCCACTCGGCCGGCCACCGCATCCTCCGCCGCCACGCCGAGGTCGTGGGTTACACGCCCCGCTTCTCGATCCTGGACCGCGAGGACGCCGCCGACCTGATGGGCGCGGCTCTGGCCGACGTCAGCCCCGAGGCGCCCCACCGTCGCACCCCGCAGCCGCGGACCCTGGTCGAGGTCTACAGCTTCGTCATCAACACCGGGCGCGAGCTGGAGCAGGTTCTGCTCGAGCGTGCGCCCCAGTTCCTCGACCAGCAGGAGCTTGTCGCCGGGGTCTTCCACCGCTACCTCG
>Ga0316628_100002227_pt1 | contig 14233 bp, 15 predicted proteins | sample OWC_Aug_M2_C1_D5_FD_207648 | JGI IMG/M metagenome (GOLD analysis project Ga0316628, IMG submission 207648) | Wetland soil microbial communities from Old Woman Creek delta, Ohio, United States - OWC_Aug_M2_C1_D5_C | ecosystem: Environmental > Terrestrial > Soil > Wetlands | place: USA: Ohio... | reverse complement strand
GGGCGGCCTGGATCCGCCGCCGCCGCACGGGCGGCAGGCCGACCCCGCGGCGCGCGGCGCCGGGGGCCCCGGCGCGCAGGCCCTCCCGCCCGGAGAGCGCGAGCGGATGCGCAGCGAGCGCCGAGCCATGACACCGGACGAGCGCGCGGCGCTGCGCGCGAGGGTCCGTGACCTCCCGCCGGACGAGCGCCGCGCGATGGTGCAGCAGCTCCGGCGCTACCGGGAGCTCCCGCCCGACCAGCAGCAGGCGGTGCGCGAGCGGCTGCGCGAGCTGCGCGCGCTCCCGCCCGGCGAGCAGCAGGAGATCTCGCGCAACGCCGAGAAGTGGCGCTCCCTCTCCCCCGCCGATCGGGCGCGGCTGCGCGAGCGCTGGCGCCGCCTGCAGGCGCTCCCTCCCGCGGAGCGCGAGCAGCTCCTCCACGGCGGGCCGGGCGGGCAGCCCGGGCCCGGTGGGCCGCCCCGCAACTCGCCGCCGCCCCCTCCGGGCGCGACGCTGCGCTAGTCTCCGCCGCGCTCCAGCGGGGGGGACGATGCGCCAATGCGACGCTCGTGCGGGTCGCCGGCTGCTCCGGCTCCTGAGCGGCGCCCTGCTCCTCGGCGTCGCGGCCGCGGCCTCCGCCGCCGACGCGCCGCCGCCCTCCGGCCTCGACGTGATGCGCGCGGTGGACGCGCGTCCCCGCGGCCACGACCAGGTCTCCCACGCCGTCTGGCACCTGATCGAGTCGTCGGGCTCGGAGCGGGTGCGCGAGACGCGGAACTACTGGCGCGACGCCAGGGGCCAGCGCGGCCTCCACGCCCAGCGGCTGATCGTCTTTCTGTCGCCGCCGGACGTGAAGGACACCGCCTTCCTGGTCTGGGCCGCCGAGGACCCGGCCGGCGAGGACCAGCAGTGGCTCTATCTGCCCGCCCTTCGCAAGGTGCGGCGCATCGCCACCGGCGACCGCGGCAACTCCTTCGTCGGCACGGACTTCGTCTACGACGATCTGGTGGAGCGCACGGCGGGGGCGGACGAGCACACCTGGCTTCGCCGCGAGAGCCAGGATGGAAGCCCCTGCGACGTGATCGAGAGCCGCCCGAAGTTCGCCTCGCCCTACTCCAGGCGCGTGCAGTGGATCGACGTGGCCACCCGGGTGACCCGCCGCATCGACTACTACGCCAAGGGCGGCGAGCTCGAGAAGACGCTCGACGCCGTCTGGGAGGAGGTGGGGAACGTCTGGGTCTGGAAGCGGCTCGAGATGCGGAACGTCCAGAGCGGTCACCGGACCGTGGTCGAGATCGACGGCACCAAGGTGGACGCGGGGCTCGACGAGGACGTCTTCACCGAGAACACGCTGCGCCTCGGGGCGCCCTGAGGTGTCCCGGCGCGGCGGCCTCGGGCTCGCGCTCCTGGCGGCGGCCCTGGCGGCGCCGCCGGCCGCGAGCGCCGACGCCTCGGATCCCTGGCTGACCGTCACCGGCTACCTGGAGACCGACACCGCCTGGCGTCTCTACGAGCCCCGGGTGATCCAGAAGTCGGAGAACCGGATCGAGCTCGAGCTGGAGGCGACGCTCGCCCCCGGGCTCCGTCTGCACGCGATCGGGCGCACGATCTACGACCCGGTGGGGAAGCTCCTCGGGCGCGACCCGGACTTCCAGAAGGCGCCCACCGACTACTGGTCGATCGCCGGGAGCCGCTGGGTCGAGGCCGAGCTGCGCGAGCTCTACCTGGAGTGGAACGGCCGCGTCGGGCCGGCGCGCCTGAACCTGCGCCTCGGGCGACAGCAGGTGGTGTGGGGCCAATCGATCGGCCTGCGCATCCTCGACGTGGTGAACCCGATGGACTACCGCGAGTTCATCCTCGACGACTTCATCGACTCCCGCATCCCGCTCCTCGGCGCGAAGCTCGACGCCGTCTGGGCCGACACCACGTTCGAGGCCTTCGCCTTCCCGGAGTTCCGCCCGAGCCTGCTCGCGAATCCCGAGAGCGAGTTCGCGCTCGATCCGAGCCTGCGCGGCTACCTCCCGGCCCTGGAGCCCCTGCTGCCCCCGCTCCCCGGGCTCGGCCACTTCGTGGCCGCGGAGATCGAGAACGAGCGCAATCCGAAGAGCTGGCGCGGCTCCACCACGGCATTCGGCTTCCGCCTGGCGCGCACCTGGCACGGCGTCGACCTCTCGCTCAACTACTACGACGCCTACGACGCGCTCCAGGCCTTCCGCCGCAGGATCGAGCCGCAGACCTTCTTCGGCTTCGGCCCGCTGCCGGTGAACGTGATCACGCCGGAGCACGTACGGACGCGCACCATCGGCGGGAGCTTCTCCACCTCCCTCTCGAGCTTCACCCTGTGGGGCGAGGGGGGCGTCACCTTCGGCCGCGCCTTCGCCACCAGCGACTTGACGGGCGACGGCGTGGTGCGCCGCCCGGAGTTCCAGAGCGCGCTCGGCCTCGACTGGACGGGCTCGGATCTCCTCTTCGCCAACCTGCAGTGGATCCAGAGCACGATCCTCGACCACAGCGGGGCCATCGAGCAGGACCACTGGCGGAACTTCCTCTCCCTGCTCCTGCGCCTGAATCTGCGTCACGAGACGCTGTTGCCCCAGATCTTCGCGCTCTACGGGGTGGAGCGGGGCGAGGCGCTGATCCGCCCCTCGATCGAGTGGAAGGTCACCGACCAGCTCTCGCTCACCGTGGGGGCCGACCTCTTCACCGGCCCGCGCGACGGGATCCTCGGCCAGTACGCCCACGATCGGGACTGCAACCGCGTGCCGGCGATCCTACCGGTGCCGATCGCCGGCCAATGCACCCTGGTGGTGCCGCCCGGGCGGCCGAGCCGGGCCTTCGTGCGGCTGCGCTGGAGCTTCGAAGGCGCGCTCTAGCGGCGCGGCTCCTCGTCGATCAGTGGTAGTGCGCGCCGGGATAGAGGAGATTCAGCGCCAGGGTGTAGATGGGACCGAAGAGCGGGTCGAAGGCCTTCCAGGCGAGGAAGAGACCGACGAAGCCGAGCATCGGCTGGGCCAGCCACTCCTGGACGCGCAGCGCGGCCTCGTCGCCGAGCAGGAGCGAGATGGCGCGGCTTCCGTCGAGGGGCGGGACCGGCAGCAGGTTCAGGACGGCGAGGATCAGGTTCATCGAGAAGAGCTGGCTGAGCAGCAGCGCGGCGCCCCCGGCGGGCCCGGCGACCGCGGGGAGCGCGATCGAGGTGAAGCGCGCGGAGTCCGGCGCCTGGAAGACGCCGGCGGCGAGGCCCGCCCGCACGGCGAGCGCCGCGGCCAGCACCAGCGCGAGGTTCGCGGCGGGCCCGGCCAGGGCCATCCAGCCGGCGCGCCGGGGGTGGGCGCGGGCCCAGAGCGGGTCGAAGGGCGCGCTCGCGAAGCCGAAGGGCCAGCCGGAGACGGCGAGGGAGAGCACGGGCAGGACGAGCATGCCGAAGGGCTCGCGTCTCAGGTGGGGCCGCGGGTCGATCGAGACCTGCCCGCCTCGATAGGCGGTCGGATCACCGCCGCGCAGCGCCGCCCAGGCGTGCGCGGCCTCGTGGAGCGTCGTGGAGAAGAGGAAGACCGCGTACCAGGAGATGCCGACCGCGAGGTCGTCCATGGATCCTTCATCGGCCGCTGGCGGCGAGCCCGGAGCGCTCGGCTTCCTGCGCGAGGCGACCCGCGGCTCGGTGGTGCGCCGCGCGCTCCGCTTCGCCGCGGTGGTGGGCTCGATCCTGATCACCATCAATCACGGCGACGCGATCCTGCGTGGGGATCTCCCTCCGGTGCGGCTGCTGCGCATGGGCCTCACCGTGATGGTGCCCTACGTCGTCTCTACGCTCTCGAGCGTACTCGCGCTGCGGCACGCCGCGCGAGGAGGCTGAGTCGGGCGGCGAGGCGGCCCGGGCGGGCCACCTCGCCTCGCCGCGCCGGACGTCCTACTGGCCGGTCTCGTTGGGGTTGTAGTTGATCTCGACGACCTTCATGTTCGAGCCGTAGCGATCGTGGGAGAAGACCACCCGCCCCTGGCCCTTGTACTTCCAGTCCGTGCGCATGACGTCGGGACCGAAGTAGTACGGGATGAACTGCTTGCCCGTGGGATACGTGTTGGTATTGGTGGGCGCGCCGATCGCATTGCGCACCTCCGTGTCGTTCATGCCGAGCGACACCTTGGAGAGCAGGGTCCCCGCCGGCGGCGGAACGCCCTTCGGCGCCTTGGCCTTGGCCTCCTTCTTGGGCGCCTCTGCGGCCGGCTGACTGCTGCCGTTGCTCGATCTCTCCGAGGTCTTCGAGTGCGCGCAGGCCACGAGCCCGAGCGCCGCGACCGCCGCGACCCCGAGCGCGCTACGGAACGTGACTCCTCGCATGATGCTTTCCCCCTCCCTGGAAGAGCGTGCGCGCAGTTTATCGGAAGCTCCCGCCCCGCGCGTGAGTCGCCGCCAGCCGCTCCAGCAGCCCGAGCACGAGGAGCGGGAGGACGAGCGCCGCCAGGCCGTCGATCGCGGCCCGCTCCACGAAGATCTGCACCGCTCGCAGGCTGAGGCGCTCGGGCGCCCGGTCGAGGCCCGAGCCGAGGGCGATCACCGCCGCCAGGCCCACGATCCCTGCGCCCATCCCCGTCCGCAGGCCCGGGCCGAGGGGCCAGGCCGGGGGCGTCCAGCTCGCGGGCTGCCGGCGCAGCCAGCGCAGGCTCCAATGGGCGAGGAGGAGGAGCCCAACGAGCGTGCTCAGGTGCTGCGCGAGCTTGTAGAGCTTGAGGTCGTAGCCGCCGATCTCGAGCAGCGTGGCGCGCAGCAACGGGAAGAACGCGACGACCGGCTCCGCGCCGTGGGTGAAGGAGTCCCAGGCCAGGTGGGTGAGGGCGCCCGCCAGGAGCGACGCCACCACCGGGCCGAGCGGCGCCGTCGGGAAGGCCGGGCCGTCGAAGGCCAGGGGCTGGAGCCGCACGCGCAGGGGCTCGGGCAGCAAGAGGACGGCCGGCCGCTTCAGGAGCAGGTGGAAGAGCGCATAGCCCGCGAGTCCCACCGGGAGGCAGAACCAGAGGAGCCCCGGCAGGCTATGGCTCTGCGCTCGCGTCACGCGGGAGGGGAGCCAGTAGGCGAAGTCCGGGGTCATGCTCCCGATCACCAGGGCCGAGAGGACGCCCCAGCGCGCCAGGAGACGGCGCAGCGGAACGGCAGCCGCCGGATGGGCCAGGGTGAAGGGCATGAGACTCCCGGGCTCAGGCCTCGACCCGTCTAGACTACCCCCACCGGGGAGGCCGGGGGAGCCCCCCGGCGCGGCCGACCCCGAGCGCCCCGGGTGGGCAGGGAGGTTCCATGTTCGAGAGCTTCGAGGCGCGGCTCTGTCTCCTGGTGGGGGGCTGCTTCTTCCTGGTGGCGCTCCTCACCGGGGTCTGGAAGTACCGCTGGATGGTCCGGCCGCCCGAGCACCGCGCGCCCTTCTACGTGGACACCGCCCACCGTGCCGCGCTCCTCTACAGCTTCGCGGCGGTGCTGCTGGCCCATCTGGTGGCGGCGAGCCCCTTTCCCCGCGCGGTCAACCTGGCGGCCGTGATCGCGCCGCTCTTCTTCTTCGCGGTGGCGATCGCCGACTACATCCTGCTCGGCCTCGCGAACCGCACGGAGAACCAGTTCCGCCAACCGAGCGCGCTCGCCACGACCCTCATGTGGCTCCTGATCGCGGGCGAGATCGGCGGCGCGGGCGTGCTGCTGGTCGGCTTCGCGCTGCGTGCCTTCGCCTGACGGAGGGGGGCCTTCATGCCGGCGCACGCCCGGGCCCGCTAGTGTCCGCTGGACGGATGGAGGGCCGGAGCACGCAGCCGATGCCCGAGGTGGAGGTGGCCACCCGCGAGGCGCTGGCCGAGCGCTTCGCCGGGCTCTTCGAGAGCTCGGCGCGCTCGGCCGTCGCGGCGCGCGGCCGCTTCGCCTGCGCCCTTCCCGGCGGCTCGGTGGCCGAGGCCTTCTTCCCGCGCCTCGTGCGTGCGGGGGTGGACTGGACACGCCTCCACGTCTTCTTCGGCGACGAGCGCGCCGTTCCGCCGGAGCACCCGGACTCGAACGTCGGCCTGGCGCGGCGCCTCTGGCTCGATCGCGTGCCCGTCCCGAGGGCGCAGGTGCATCTCCTCTACCGGCCCGGCGAGACGCTGGAGGCCGCGGCCACGCGGGCGGAGCAGGAGCTGGTGGCGGCCCTCGGCGCGCCGCCGCGCCTCGATCTGGTCCTGCTCGGCATGGGCCCGGACGGCCACGTCTGCTCGCTCTTCCCCGGCCACGCCACGCTCCGCGCGCCGGGCCTCGTACTGGCGGTGCGCGACTCGCCGAAGCCGCCGCCCGAGCGTGTGACGCTCGGCCTGGCGACGCTCGCCCGCGCGACCGAGATCTGTGTTGCGGCCTTCGGCGCGGAGAAGGCCGCCGCGGTGCGGGAGGCCCTGGAGGCGCCGGACTCGGCCCTGCCGGTGGCGCTCGCGCTGCGCAGCGGGCCGCGCGCGCGCGTCCTCCTGGATCCCGCCGCCGCCGGGCGGCTCGCGTCCCAGCGGAGGTCTGCATGAGCGACGCCGATCGCCCGGCTCCCCCGCTCGATCCCGAGCGCGCGCGCCTCGCCGAGGCCGAGCCCGGCCGCCTCGGCCGCTGGCGCCGCATCGGGCCCTATCTCGCCGAGCGCGCCTGGGGCACGGTGCGCGAGGACTACAGCCCGGACGGCTGCGCCTGGGACTACTTCCCCCACGACCACGCACGCTCCCGCGCCTATCGCTGGAGCGAGGACGGGCTCGCCGGCCTCTGCGATCACGAGCAGCGGATGTGCTTCGCCTTCGCCTTCTGGAACGAGCGCGACCCTCTCCTGAAGGAGCGCATCTTCGGGCTGAGCGGAAGCGAGGGCAATCACGGCGAGGACGCCAAGGAGTACTGGTGGTACGCCGACGGCACGCCCACCGGATCCTGGCTGCGCTGGCGCTACCACTACCCGCAGGCCGAGTTCCCCTACGAGAGGCTCGTCGCGGAGAGCCGCCGCCGCGGGCGGGACGACCGGGAGTTCGAGCTCCTCGACACCGGGATCTTCGACGACGGCCGCTACTGGCAGATCGAGGTCGCGTACGCGAAGGCCGCGCCCGACGACGTCTGCGTGCGACTGCGTGCGCGAAACGCCGGGCCCGAGACCGCGCGGCTGCACGTGCTCCCGACGCTCTGGTTCCGCAACACCTGGTCCTGGGAGCACGGGCCGGCGAAGCCCACGCTCCGGGCGCTGCCCGACGCGGGCGCCGCGGCGCGCCTCGTCGCCGACGAGCCGCGCCTCGGCCAGTGGATCCTCTCCGCCGGCCCGGACCCGAGCGGCGCCGCGCCGGAGCTCCTCTTCTGCGAGAACGAGACCAACTTCCCGCGCATCTTCGGCTCCGCACCCGCCACACACTTCCCGAAGGACGGCATCCACGACCACGTGGTGCACGGCATGCCGAGCGTGAACCCCGCGCTCCAGGGCACGAAGGCGGCGGCCTGGTACCGGCTCGAGGTGGCGCCGGGCGACACCGTGGAGATTCGGCTGCGCCTGCGCTACGGGAAGCCCGAGGCCGGCGAGCCGGCGGATCTCGCGGCCGGCTTCGAGACGCTGCTGGCAACGCGCGCCCGCGAGGCCGATCTCTTCTACGCCCCGCTGACCCCCGCCGACGCCTCGCCCGACGAGGCCGCCGTGCTGCGCCAGGCCTTCGCGGGCATGGTCTGGAGCCAGCAGTTCTACCACTACGACGTCACGCGCTGGCTGGAGGGCGATCCGCTCCAGCCGCCGCCGCCCGCCTCGCGCAAGGAGGGCCGCAACGCCGGCTGGACGCATCTCGACAACCGCGACCTCCTGGCCGTCCCCGACAAGTGGGAGTACCCGTGGTACGCGTCGTGGGACCTGGCCTTCCACTGCGTGATCCTCGCGCACCTCGACCCGAGCGCCGCCAAGCAGCAGCTCCGGCTCCTCTGTCGCGAGTGGTACATGCACCCGAACGGCCAGCTCCCGGCCTACGAGTGGGGCTTCTCGGACGTGAACCCGCCGGTGCACGCCTGGGCCGCGCTCGCGGTCTTCGAGATCGACGGCGGCGGGGACTTCGACTTCCTGGCGCGGGTCTTCCACAAGCTCCTCTTGAACTTCACCTGGTGGGTGAACCGCAAGGACGCGGTGGGCGACAACGTCTTCGAGGGCGGATTCCTCGGCCTCGACAACATCGGGCCCTTCGACCGCTCCTCGGCGCTCCCCGGCGGCGCGCGCCTCGAGCAGAGCGATGGCACCGCGTGGATGGCGATGTACTGCCTGAACATGCTGGAGATCGCGCTCCGCCTGGCCCACCACGACCCGGCCTACCAGGACGTGGCGGTCAAGTTCGCCGAGCACTTCGCGTACATCGCCTCGGCCACCAACACCAAGGGCCTGTGGGACGAGGAGGACGGCTTCTACTACGACCTGCTGCGCCTGCCCGACGGCAGCACCCGGCCGCTGCGCGCGCGCTCGATGGTCGGGCTGATGCCGATCTTCGCCTCGCTCGCGCTGCCACGCTGGCTCTGGGAGAAGCTCCCGGACTTCGTGGCCCGGGTGCGCTGGTTCATCCTCCACAAGCCGGAGTACGTGACGGCCTGGGAGCACGTGATCGAGCCGAGCCGCGACCGGCCGTCCCTGATCACGCTGGTGGACGAGCGGCGGCTTCGCCGCGTGCTGCACGCGATGCTGGACGAGACGGAGTTCCTCTCGCCCTACGGCCTGCGCTCGCTCTCGCGCCGGCACCTCGAGCAGCCGCTGGTGATGCGCTGGGACGGGGGCGAGACGCGCCTCGACTACGAGCCGGCGGAGTCGCGCTGCGGCCTCTTCGGCGGCAACTCCAACTGGCGCGGGCCGATCTGGTTCCCGCTCAACTACCACGTGATCGAGTCGCTGCGCCGCCTCCACGCCGCGCTCGGGGACGGCTTCCAGGTGGAGCTGCCGACGGGCTCCGGCCGCAAGGCCCATCTCGGGGCGGTGGCCGACGAGATCGAGCGCAGGCTGGTGCGGCTCTTCCTGCCGGATGCGAGCGGCCGCCGGCCCTTCCAGGGCGAGCGCGAGATCTTCCGGCGCGACCCCGCCTGGCGGGACGCGCTCTCCTTCCACGAGTACTTCCACGGCGACACCGGGGAGGGGCTCGGCGCCTCGCATCAGACCGGCTGGACCGCGCTGGTGGCGCTCCTCATCGGGCGGCGCTGCGCCCACGTGGGCGACGGCCGCGACTGACGCGCCGTCGTGTCCGCTGGATCCCGCCGTCCTCCCAGAGCCGGAAGCCCCCGACGAAGGCGTTGGCGTTGTCGCCGCGGCGCACGCCGCGCGGGAGCCTCGGGAGCAGATCCACGTTTCCCCCGCCGATCACCACGTAGTCCGGCTCGAGGGAGCGGCGCAGCAGGGCCACCACGTCGAGCACGTGCTTGCGCCACTTCTTCTTGCCGAGGCGCGCGAGCCCGCGCTTTCCCACGTAGTCCTCGTAGGTCTTGCCCTTCTTGTAGGGCAGGTGCGCGAGCTCCATCGGCTCGAGGAGGCCATCCACGATCATGGCGGAGCCGAGCCCGGTGCCGAGGCCGAGGAAGAGCATGCGGCCGCCGTCGTAGCTCCCGAGGGCCTGCATCGCGGCGTCGTTCACCAGGCGGACCGGACGCCCGAAGGCGCGGTGGAAGTCGAAGCCCACCCAGCCCGGCCCGAGGTTCTGCGGCTCCGCGAAGGGCCGGCCGTGGACCACCGGGCCGGGATAGCCGATCGACACCGCTTCGTAACGCCAGTCGGCGACGAGCGCCTTCACCGCCTTCGCCATCGCGGCTGCCGTGAGCTCGGGGCCGGACTCGATCTTGCGCGGCGTGCGCTGGCCGCTGGCCAGCGCCTTCACGTGGGTGCCGCCCACGTCGAGCACCAGCACCTTCAAACGGCGACCCCCGGCTCGTGCCAGCCGCCGTACTTCAAGGGCAGGCGGTTCGCCGCCGGCGGGCCCCAGCTCCCCGGGTCGTACTCGTGGAGCGACGTCACGTCGCCGAGGATCGGCTCCACGATCTCCCAGGCCCGCTCCACCGAGTCCTCGCGCGCGAAGAGCGTGGCGTCGCCCTCCATGGCGTCGCCGAGGAGGCGCTCGTAGGCGCCGAGCTCCTCGCCCCCCGTCTGACGCACCAGGGTGAGCTCCGTCGAGTGGCCGAGCATCTTCTCCCCCGGCTGCTTCACCTGCGCGCCGAGGGCGATCACCACCTCGGGCCCGAGGCGGAATCGCAGGTAGTTGCCGTGGGCGGGGAAGGCCTTGGCCAGCGGCGGCCGCCGCAGCTCCACGATCACCTCGGTGGTGGTGACGGGCAGGCATTTCCCCGCGCGGATGAAGAAGGGCACGCCCTCCCAGCGCCAGGAGTCGATGTCGAGGCGCACCGCGGCGAAGGTCTCCACGCGCGAGTCCGGCGCCACGCCGGCCTCCGCGCGGTAGCCGCGGAACTGGCCGCGCACCAGGTCCCGTTTCTCGAGGGGCTGGATCGAGCGGAAGAGCTTCGCCTGCTCGTCGCGGATCGCCTCGGTGTAGGTGGTGGACGGCGGCTCCATGGCGAGGTAGCTCACCACCTCCAGCAGGTGGTTCTGCAGCACGTCCCGGACCGCACCGGCCTCCTCGTAGAACTTGCCGCGCCCCTGCACCCCGAACTTCTCGGCCATCGTGATCTGCACGCTCCGCACGTAGTTCCGGTTCCAGATCGGCTCGAGGAAGGTGTTTGCGAAGCGGAAGACCAGGAGGTTCTGCACCGGCTCCTTCCCGAGGTAGTGGTCGATCCGGAAGACCGAGGACTCGGGAAACACCTTGTGGAGGGTCGCGTTCAGCGCCCGGGCGGAGATCAGATTGCGGCCGAAGGGCTTCTCCAGCACCACGCGCGCGTTGCGCGCGCAGCCCGCGCGGCCGAGCCCCTCCACCACCGTCGGGAACATGCTCGGCGGGATCGCCAGGTAGTGCAGCGGGCGCTCCGTGCCGGCGAGCTCCTTCGCCAGCGCGTCGAAGGTGGCCGGCGAGCCGTAGTCGCCGTCCACGTAGCGGAGGAGCTTCACCAGCTTCGCGAAGGCCGCCTCGTCCACGCCGCCCCCGTGCTCGGCCAGGCTCGCGCGGGCGCGCTCGCGAAGCTCCGCGATGCCCCAGCCCGCCTTCGCCACGCCGATCACCGGCACGTCGAGGTGGCCGCGGCGCAGCATCGCCTGGAGCGCGGGGAAGATCTTCTTGTAGGCGAGGTCGCCGGTGGCGCCGAAGAAGACGAGCGCGTCGGAAGAGGTGCCGGGCATGGCCTACTTCTTCTCCAGGTGCCCGCCGAAGGCGAAGCGCATGGCCGAGAGCACGCGGTCCTGGAACTCCGCCTCGCCGCGCGAGGCGAAGCGCTCGAGGAGCGCGGCGGTCAGCACGTGGGCCGGCACCGCCTCGTCCACCGCCGCCGCGATGGTCCAGCGCCCCTCGCCGGAGTCGGAGACGCGGCCGGAGAAGGAGTCGAGCCCGGGATCGCGCAGCAGCGCGGCGGCCGTCAGATCGAGGAGCCACGAGCTGATCACGCTCCCGCGTCGCCACAGCTCGGTGATCTCCGTCAGGTCGAAGTCGTACTGGTAGTACTGGGGATCGCGCAGCGGCGTCGTCTCCGCGTCCGCGTCGTGACGGCGCTTCCCGGCGTTGGCGTGCTTCAGGATGTTCAGGCCCTCGGCGTAGGCCGCCATCAGGCCGTACTCGATCCCGTTGTGCACCATCTTCACGAAGTGGCCGGCGCCGTTCGGCCCGCAGTGGAGATAGCCCTGCTCGGCGCTCCCGGAGCGCTCCTCGCGGCCCGGCGTGCGCGGGATCGATCCGCGCCCCGGCGCCAGGGTGACGAAGATCGGCTCGAGCCGCTTCACCACCTCCGCTTCGCCGCCGATCATCAGGCAGTAGCCGCGCTCCAGGCCGAAGACGCCGCCGCTGGTGCCGCAGTCCACGTAGTGGAGCCCGCGTGTGGCCAGGCGCTTCGCCCGATCGACGTCGTCGCGGTAGTAGGAGTTCCCGCCGTCGATCACCACGTCGCCCGGCGAGAGCCGGGGCGCGAGCGCCTCCAGGGTCGCGTCCACCACCGCCGCCGGCACCATCAGCCAGACCGCGCGCGGGGCCTCGAGCCCCTTCACCAGCTCGTCGAGCGAGCCCGCGCCGCGCGCACCCTCCTGCGCCATCGCCTGCACCGCACCCGCCGAGACGTCGTGCACCACGCAGGCGTGCCCGCCGCGCAGGAGCCGCCGCACCATGTTGGCGCCCATGCGCCCGAGGCCGATCATGCCGAGCTGCATCGAGAGCTCCTCGCCGCGCGCCCCTCCCGCCGCGACGGCTCCCGCACCACACTAGCGCGTGGAGCCGGATCCGCCGCCAGCGCGCATGAAGCGCGCCTCCAGCGCCTTCACCTTCTCGAGGCGGCGCAGATGGCGCTCCTCGCCGCTGAAGCGGGCGCCGAGGAAGGCGCGCACCAGCTCGAGCGCGAGGGCGGTCCCGAGCACCCGGCCCCCGAGCACCAGCACGTTCATGTCGTCGTGCTCCACGCCCTGGTGCGCGGAGTAGGTGTCGTGACAGATCGCGGCGCGCACGCCCGGGATCTTGTTGGCCGCGATCGAGACGCCGACGCCGCTCCCGCAGACCAGGAGGCCCCGCTCGGCGCGTCCCTCGGCGAGGGCGCTCCCCACCGCCTCGGCGTAGTCGGGGTAGTCGTCGGGGAGCTCGGCCGAGAAGCCGCCGACGTCGAGCACGGAGTGTCCGAGCTGGCGCAGCTCCTCGCCGATCGCCTGCTTCAGGGCGAAGCCCGCGTGGTCGCCACCGATCACGAGCCTCATCGGAGCCGCCGCTTCAGGTACTCCCGGATCGCCACGGCGTTGTTGAGCCGCTCCTCCTTGGAGGAGAAGAGCAGCGTCACGCGCCCGCGTCGCGCCCGCGCCACGAGGTCCTTCACGGCGTCGGGCTGCGCGTCGAGCTCCGCGAAGTAGCGGCGGCGGAACTCCGGCCACTTCTCGGGATCGTGCCGGTACCACTGGCGGAGCCCGGTGGTGGGCGAGAGCTCGCGGACCCAGAGATCGACCCGAGCGTCCGCCTTCGTGAGGCCGCGGGGCCAGAGGCGATCCACCAGCACGCGGAAGCCGTCGCTCGGAGAGGCTGGCTCGTAGACGCGCTTCACGGCGAGCGACATGGGCACCTCCGGGGGACGAGGGCCGCGCTCCGGGGCGGCGTCGCTCGAGGATGCCGCTCCGCCGGCGGGGCCTGCAACCCCGGGGCATCGAGCCCGGCTTCAGGGGCGCCGGGACGGGACGGCGAAGGCCATGAGGTGGTAGCCCCGGCCCTCGAACTCGAAGCTTCGCAGCACCTGCATCCCGAGCTTTCGCACGTGCGCCTGGAGCGAGCGCGGATTCGACACGTCCGCGAAGGCGGTGCCGAGGTCGTAGCGCCCGGCCACCTGATCGAGGAGCCCGGCGAAGAGCCCCTCCAGCACGCCGCTTCCCCGCGCCTCCCGCTCCACACAGACCGGCCCATACACGAAGCGGCGCCAGGAGCTGATCGGCCGGCCGAGGAAGGGCGTGGTGGGATAGAGGCTCTGCATCTGGCGGATCAGCGGGAAGCGCGCGGACCACTCGTCGCGGGTGGCGCAGAGGCAGCCGACGAGGTGGCTCGCCCGCTCCGCCACCAGCACGGCAACGCTCCGGTTGGCCTCCCGGACGTCCTCCTCGGTCATCGCGATCGAGAGGAAGCCGTCGGCGCGCGCGCTCTCCGGGAGCGCGCCCAGCAGGTTCTCGCGCGTGAGACGCACGACGGCGCTCGCATCCTCGTCGCGCGCACGGCGGATCGTCAGGGACGACACAGGGGCGGCTCCCTCCGCGACGGGCCGACAGGCATCCTACGCGATGCGGCGGCCCGACGGGCACGTCAAGAGCGGACGTGTCCGACACCCCGTGGGCGATTCCCGACGCCCGCGGCGCCGGGGAGCCTAGTCCTCCAGCCCGTACTCCAGGGTCGAGACCACCCGCACGGTCTTCTCGAGCTGACCCGTTTCGGTGATCCCGGGCGCCCGGTCTCGGGGCTGGATCTCGAAGAGGCCCTGGCTCGCGTGGCGGATCTTGCCCAGCCGGCTGCCGGAGTCCTCGGCGAACTTCTCCGCCGCCTCCCGGGCGTGGGCGGTGGCCTCGCCGATCATCTCGGGCTTTAGCGCGTTCAAGCCGGTGAAGAGGAAGGTCGGACCGCCCTGCCCGTACTCGGCGCCCGAGGAGAGCACGACGCCCGCCGACACCAGGTCGC
>Ga0316628_100002226_pt1 | contig 14234 bp, 13 predicted proteins | sample OWC_Aug_M2_C1_D5_FD_207648 | JGI IMG/M metagenome (GOLD analysis project Ga0316628, IMG submission 207648) | Wetland soil microbial communities from Old Woman Creek delta, Ohio, United States - OWC_Aug_M2_C1_D5_C | ecosystem: Environmental > Terrestrial > Soil > Wetlands | place: USA: Ohio... | reverse complement strand
CCGATATATCCTATTATCCCGCACATATGTCTAAATCAAACAACACAAAGAGCAGAGCGCACAGGGCATAGAGTATTCCCTTAACTCTTTGCGCTTTGCGCCTTGCGCTTGGCACTTTTCATTTTCAACTTTCTTTTTGTTGCCCAGCCTTCGATGTTCACCTGTCTAACCCTGCACAGAGCGAGGGCATTTGACGGGACATTTTTTGTAACAGTGGACCCGGCGCCTACATAGGCACCTTTTCCTATTTTTACGGGAGCGATAAGCTGGGAATCGCTTCCTATAAATACATTGTCTCCTACTGAGGTGAGTTTTTTTGTATAACCGTCATAGTTGCAGGTTATCGTGCCTGCCCCTATGTTCACATCCTTTCCTATCTTTGCATCTCCGAGATATGTGAGATGGGATGCCTTTGTCCCCGGCCCGATCACCGATTTCTTGACCTCTACGAAATTCCCTATCCTTGCGCCTTCACCGATCTCGGATCCGGGCCTTATATGAGCAAACGGTCCGACCGCAGCCTTCTTTTTTACCTCAGAGCTCTCTATCAGCGTAGAGTCCTTTATAATCGCGCCGTCTCCTATGATACTGTCGAGAATCCTCACATTCGGATAGATCGTGCATCCCTTCCCTATCCTTGTCAGCCCTTCGAGATAAACGTTCGGATAGATCGTAGTCCCTCTCCCAATCTCAACATCGGAGGAGAGAAATACAGTATGTTCATCGATGAAATGTACGCCTTTCTCCAACCATTTCTTAATGATCCTTTTCTTCATCAACTCCCTGGCCCTCCCGAGTTCATGAATGGTATTTACCCCCAAAAATTCCTCTTCTGAGCCCATCATGAAGGCATCCATTTTCAATCCTTTCGCTTTTGCTATATGGACTATATCCGTCAGATAATATTCGCCCTTCGATGCGTTGAGCTTAATCTCTGTCAATAGATGAAGGATCCCCGGCTCGATTGCATAGACGCCGCTGTTGACTTCGGTTACGGTTTTCTGCGCTGTTGTAGCATCCCGGTCTTCTATTACGGACAGTACTTCCCCCCTGTCATTCCTGATAATCCGGCCGTATGAACCCGGGTTACTTGCAGTAAATGAAAGAAGCGAGAGGTCATTCCTCTTTTTTTTGTGGAGCATGATGAATTTCTTGAGGGTCTCCGGGCGCACAAGCGGGGTATCCCCGTTCACGACGACCACTGTCTCCTTAAACCCCCTGATGGCGAGTAAGGCTTTTGAAAGGGCATCTCCCGTGCCTTTCGCATCTTTTTGAAAAGCAAAAGAAACCGCTCCGGGATTCTTTATGGACCGTTTGATATCCCCGGCGTTCTTTCCGACTACGACGACGATTTTTTTAGGTTCGATCTCATGGAGGGTGTTCAAAACGTGCTGAAGCATGCTGCTGCCGAGTATTGTATGGAGTACCTTAGGCAGGGATGAGTTCATCCTTTTCCCAAGCCCTGCTGCCAGAACAATCCCTGCCGGATTCATCCTTTTACCTCGGTTATCTTCGGCGGAGTCGCAATTCCGCCTGAAAGGATAATCCTTAGCCCCTCCTCTATTGTGATATCCGTATGAAATACGTTTTCTTCCCTGAACAAGCAGATGTCGCCGAAATAGACGAGGTTTGTAGGGATATAGACTGCCTTGAGACATGTTTCACGGCCGTCTTTTTCTGTCTTGATCACGCATTCCTTTGTGAGAAATCCGAATGAATAAACACCCGGCCTCGGATATTCAACAACCACAAATCTCTTAAAGGAAACGGCTTTGCTTTCAGGGGAAAAGGCATCGACAAGCTGTTTCACAGCAGTATATATTCCTTTGAATACCGGTATCTTGAGGATTATGCGTTCGAAAGACTCGATGATCCTCCGTCCGAATACGTTTGTTGATACGATACCGATAATGAATATGAGTACTATGGCTGAAATAAATCCGAGACCCCGCACGTGATAACCGAGAATGTTGTAGTAAAGGGGCTCCAGGAGGCCGTCGACAAACTTAAAGAACCAGCTGATTACGAGAAAAGTAATGATTGCGGGGATCGATATGAGCAGTCCGGCGAAGAATTTTCTTTTGAAAGTGGCACGGATGGAAGTCCCCATATTACTTTCCAACGTTGGCAATCACTTCATCAGGTACATCAAAGTTAGTGTAAACGTTCTGGACATCTTCGTGGTCTTCGAGCGCTTCTATGAGCCTAATCATCTGCTCAGCGTGTTTTTCGTCGAGGGTAGCATAATTTTTAGGCAGCATCGTTATCTCTGCGAGTGATACCGGAATCCCAGACGATTCTATCGAAGACTTTACCTTCTCCAGATTCTCCGGTGCACTAATAATCTCGTAGTTGTCCTCTTTCGAATCGTTTTTCATGTCTTCGGCACCTGCATCGAGGGCCACGGACATCAACGTGTCTTCATCGATCTTCGCTTTCTCAACAAGGATATAACCTTTCTGCTCGAACATCCATGATACGCAACCAGCCTCACCCAAATTCCCGCCGTTCTTAGACATGATATGCCTTACCTCAGGAGTCGTTCTGTTCTTGTTATCGGTGAGCACCTCTATAAGGATAGCCACCCCGCCGGGACCATATCCTTCATAGATGGCCTCTTCGTAAGATACCCCCGGTAGTTCGCCCGTCCCTTTCATGACAGCCCTCTTTATATTGTCACTCGGCATATTGACTTCTTTTGCCTTATCAATAGCTGTCCTGAGCCTCGGATTTCCAGAGGGGTCTCCGCCGCCGACCCTCGCAGCAACCGCAATCTCCTTGACGATCTTCGTAAAAGTCTTGCCCCTCTTTGCATCCACATTAGCTTTTTTATGCTTTATCTGCGCCCATTTGGAATGTCCAGACATTTTTCCCCCTCCGGAAAGATGATCTTTGACGAACGATGAAATAGTGATGATTACACTTTATGATAATTCTCCGGGAGTAATACTGTCAAGACTCAACGCCGTATTCCTTGATCTTCGTAAGCAACGTCTTGTAGCTTACCTGAAGAATTTCTGCCGCCCTGCTCTTATTGCCCCTCGTTTCTTTGAGCACGCTTATAATCCTTTTAGTTTCGGCAGTCCTCAACGCCTCCTTTGCCACAGCTTCGAGTGTCCCCTTCCAGACCGGCGGATTTTCAGCAGACTCGAAGCTGAACTCTTTTCCGGGAACAAAGTGCTCGGATGTGATAAGGTCGCCATCACAGAGTATGACCGCCCTTTCTATCGTGTTTTCAAGTTCCCTCACATTACCTTTCCAGTGATAGCTCATAAGCATATCAAGGGCTTCTTTCGAAATGCTCTTCACGGGAGTCTTGATCTCAAGGCAATATTTATTGATAAAGTACTCAACAAGCAAGGGGATGTCTTCCTTTCTCTCCCTCAAAGGCGGTATCTTTATGGGAAATACATTAAGCCGGTAATAAAGATCTTCCCTGAACTTCTTCTCTTCAACGGCCTTCTCGAGATCCTTATTGCTCGCGGCAATGATCCTCACATCAACCTTGATTGCTCTAACAGCACCCACCCTCTCAATCTCGCCTTCTTCGATCGCCCGTAGGAGTTTTGACTGTATAATAAGGTCCATATCGCCTATTTCGTCGAGGAATATAGTGCCCTTATCGGCAAGTTCAAACTTTCCCAGTTTCCTGGCATCCGCCCCTGTAAATGAACCTTTTTCATGTCCGAAAAGCTCTGATTCAAGGAGGTCTCTCGGTATCGCAGCGCAGTTAATTGGTACAAAGGGATAACTCTTTCTGTTACTCAGGTTATGGGTAGCCCTCGCAAACAGCTCCTTTCCCGTTCCGCTTTCGCCGATCAGGAGGACGGTCGTCTTTGTCGGCGCAACCTTCTGCACGATTTGAGCAACATTCAGAATCCTTTCACTCCTGCCGATAATCCTCGGTAAGCCAAACTTCGACGTAACTTCCTCTTTTAACAGGATGTTTTCCGTGATAATCCGGTGTGTTTCGAGCGCCCTCCTGATCAGCATCAGAAGGTGATCGGTGTCGAAGGGTTTTGTGATGAAGTCGAAAGCGCCCTCTTTCATGGCTGCAACAGCGGTCTCGACAGAGCCAAAGGCTGTCATGATCACAACTGGGATGAGATTGTTCTCTTCCTTCGATGCCTTAAGAATATCCAGGCCGCTTTTTTGAGGCAGTTTAAGGTCCGTCAGGACGAGATCGATCTTGCCCTCTTTCAGATAATTTATACCTTCCATTCCGTCCCTGGCAGAAATAACCCTGTAGCCCTCCGTCTCAAGAGTTTCCCTGAGCATCTCCGCCATCGATTCTTTGTCTTCTATAACAAGAATGGTTTCCATAAAGATTTATATCCTCGCTTCTTCAAGTGCTCCTTTGCAGGCACAGCTTCTCTCAAGAGGTATCAAATCGAATGCCTCTTTCAAGAGTCTCTTCAAGGGTTTGACGGTATTGTTCATCACTTTTATAACTTCAGTTGACGTAAGCCTTTTCTCTTTTATCCCTGCTGCATGGTTTGTGACAACGCTTATACCCGCATAACAGAGTTCAGCTTCCCTCGCGAGGAACGCTTCGGGCATTGCCGTCATTCCTACAATGTCGGCGCCTATTTTTGAGAAAAAACTTATCTCTGCCTTCGTCTCAAGCCTTGGACCATTAGTACAGATATATGTTCCTGATGCCTTTAACTGTATACCAGTTTTCTCTCCTGAGGCGATGATGGACTTTCTCATTTCGGGGCAATAAGGATATGTCAAGTCTATGTGAATAACCCCTTCTTCTCCCTCAAAAAATGTTACTTCCCTTCCCTTCGTCATATCTATTATTTGGTCAGGGACAACAATTGTTCCGGGCTCCGTTCCGGGACTTATCCCTCCCGCAGCACCCAGCGATATGATCCTGTCCGCCCCAAGTTCTTTAAAACCCCATATGTTTGCCCTGTAATTAATCTTATGAGGAGGAATAGTATGTTTCTGACCGTGTCTTGGGAGGAATACCACGTCTCTTCCCGAGATCTCACCGATACGGTAAGCATCGGATGGGGGTCCATAGGGTGTCAAAATCTCTCTTGTCTCTTTTAGAGACACACCCTTAATCTCATAGAGGCCGCTCCCCCCGATTATTCCTATCATTTATATTATCTCCATAACTCCCCCTTCCCCCTCTTAATCTAAGAAGGGCTTATTCCTCCCTTTAAGATAAGGGGAGGCTTGGAGGGGTCAATTATTATAAATTAGATTTTAACATATAAGATGGAGGCGATTTACCACTGTGTTAAATAATCCACACGTTATTGCTTCCAGTCAACACACGTACAAATCGTCTCCTGTGCCGTAAGATAAAGTATTACTTTAAGTCTTCTTTTGAAATTTACCTTGTAAGCCGGTCTCCAAAGCAGTTGGCTTATCGCAGATTTGCTGCGACGCCTCTGGCATTATATTTGCAATTCTTAAGAACGACTGAATTTTTCTGATCTTTTTCTTTATTACGCATGCGATTACAAAGAACATTAAAACAGGAAGTAATTTTCGAAGGTATAGGTCTTCATACAGGCCGGCATTCCAGGGTCTGTCTTAAACCCGCGCCGCGCGACACCGGCATCTTATTTGTAAGGGCCGAGAAGAATCTGGCGATTAAGGCCTCTATAGGTTCCGTTACAGATACCGCTTTTGCAACCACAATCGGTTTTAACGGCTCAAAGGTCAGGACTGTTGAGCATATTCTTGCAGCCCTTGCGGGCCTTGGTATAGACAATGTCTTTATTGAAGTTAATGGTTCCGAAATTCCTATCCTCGATGGAAGCTCAATAGAACTGACTAGTCTGATCCTTAAAGGTGGAATTGCAAAACAGAGCAAGAAAAGACCTTACATACGGATAACCAGACCTATCGTACTTTCAGATGGTCATGCTGATATTGCAGCTTTTCCTTATAATGGGCGACGTATTACTTACAGGATCCATTTTAATCACCACTTACTGGGAGAGCAAAAATTGAGCCTGGAACTTAACGAAGAAAGTTTTGCAATCGAAATAGCCCCTGCGAGAACCTTCGGCTTTCTGAAAGACGTCGAATACCTGAAAGCAAACGGATTTGCAAGGGGCGGCTCTTTTGACAACGCAATAATTCTGGGGGAAAACGGAATTCTGAACTCATCGGGTCTGCGGTTTAAGGATGAATTTGTTCGCCATAAAATACTCGATCTCATAGGTGACCTGTCGTTATTGGGATACCCGATTTATGGCCACATCATTGCAAATAAGTCAGGACATACTACGAACCTGAAGTTCCTGAAGAAGCTCCTCACATACCCTGATTCCTGGGAGATGGAATCGGAAGTCGTACAGCAGCCTTCATTGACCTATAGTTAAATATTATTATTTTTCAATAGGTTATAAATTTTACTTGAATTTTTCTGCGGAATAGAGTTTCATATCTAGGAAGACCGCAAAAAGAAGGCTGGAGAATATCTCCTCCAGCCCAAAAAATGTGTGTGTGCATGTAGAGGGAAACTTATTTCTTCTTTGCGGTCTTCTTCGTTGCTTTCTTAGCTGCTTTCTTGGTTGCTGCCATTATAAATCACCCCCTTTCTACCCGCACTCCCTGTAGAGGAGATGCGGAGAATGCTCACGCTTATAGTCTTCCTATAAGCGTTATCCTCTTACCTGACAAAATTCTTTTCAGGTTTGAGTCACCTTTTTTCTTCTTGAGTTTATATTCGTCTTCTTCCATCAGAGTACAATTAATCTTTTGATCAAACCTTTTTTCAAGGTCTTTAAGCTCTTTTGTGATTGATGACGACGCACCGATAACAAAGATATCCACAGTACCCACGTCTTCTCCTTCCGCATAGGTACCGTAGATAGAGGCAGCCTTTGCGCCGGAGGCTCTTAAGACTGCTTTCAGAGCGCCCGGCAACCCAAGAGATTTTGTGATGAGGTTTTTTAGTTCCGAAAACAGGGGGGATTCCTTATTAGCCTGGAAATATTTGAGATTTACAATCTTCTCGCTGGTAACGATACCCATCTCTTCGAGGTTGTCGAGTTCCCTCTTGATACCCGACGGGTTTTTTCTGAGCAACTTGGCTATCTCTCTGATATAGAACTGTTCATCCGGACTGTTCAGGAGCAGCGAGAGAACATCCGCTCGTATCGATGATGAGAATAAACTTTTTAACATATATTCACCTTAGATAAATTTATACACAAAAAAATTCTATTTGTCAACAAAAAAATTACATTTAAGAACAGATAGTGCTTTTTTGTAAACGATCTTAAAAGAAGAACGATTGTTCTCAAATATGAAACTATCGTTTCATCCTTATCATCTTTCTCACGTTTTCCAGATTCATCGCATCATCGGCCTCCTTTTTTTTCGGCGTCTCGAGAATTAGAGGGACATGCCTCAAGGGCTCGCAGTTGATGAACTGACTTAATCCCTTTCCCCCTATTCTTCCGCGACCGATATGCTCGTGTCTGTCGATATGTGAACCGATGTCTCCCTTTGAATCGTTCAGATGGATGAGCTTTATCTTATCCGCACCTGTATGCTTTTCTATTTTGTTTGAAAGAGCCTGTATGCCAAATTCGTCCCTGATGTCATAGCCTGCCGCATAGGCGTGACACGTATCGAAACATACGCCCGATATCAATGGTTCCCTTACCCCGTTCATGATTTCCGCAAGATCTGTGATACGGGAAGAGATATCGCCTCGTTTGCCAGCGGTATTTTCTATGAGGAGCCCCGCCTGCCAGTTTCCCATCTTCGAGACTTGAATCAGGGCATTGATCGCCCTTTCCCGTGCGATACGCTCATCGTCCAACGCAGCGCTCCCTGTATGGAGGATCACATAATCGGCGCCGACCGCATCGGCCCTGTTCATTTCCGTGACAAGAAGGTCGATGGACTTTTTTCTTAAGACAATATCCTTCGATGCCATATTGATTAGGTACGAGGTGTGAATATAAACAGGTGAAATGCCGAATCTCATTCTCAGTGATTTAAAGAGCGAGACATCTCTTTCGGTCATTGTTTTAACAGCCCATCCCCTGGGATTGTGAGAAAAGATCTGCAGCGTGTTGCATCCGAGCGCATAAGCCCGCTCCAGGCTCAGATGCAGACCTGCGGCAATCGAAGTATGAACGCCAAGCCTGCGCATCAAACGATGGGTCTTATTAATATTTCTTGGCCGGCATAAAACTTTCTCTCCTTATCAGGAAAAACACCGGGATCGAGACCAATTCCATGATAACCACAAAAATAAACAGAAAATTAAAAGAGAGGTCATAAAGGAATCCCACGACGGTACTTCCCAGAAACCACGAGGCACCATACACCGTATTAAAAATGCCGTATGCAAACCCTCTGTGTTCTATCGGCGTTAAATCAGCGATTGCCGCACGCATGACGGTCTCATGGATTCCCATGACCGCACCCCAGAGCACAATGCTTATAACCGCAAGATCATGGCTGAGTGAGAATGCGAAAAAGGGAATGGGTAACGTCATCAGCGGAATTGTTATCAGAGATTTTAACCCGATCCTGTCGTATATTTTACCTACGATCAGGGCTACTATTGCATCAATACCCATGGCTATTGCATAGAGTACAGGGATGTGAGCGTCGGAAAAGACCGACCGGGTCTTGAAATGGTAGGAGATTATCTGGAAATGAGCAAACCCCGCCACACTGAAAAAGGCAAATAATGTATAGAACCAGAATATCCTCGGGAGCCTTCCTTTTCCTTTATGTTGAGGCATGCTGCCAGAAATTTCGAGCTTCTCTGTTGAAGGGACTTTAATTCTCGCCATTGTAAGGAAGATCAACGTTAAGAGGGCAGGTATCCATAAAATAGCAAATCCTTCGTGATAGCTGCCCTCCAAAATAAATACGACATAAAAGATCAGCGGGCCGATAAAGGCGCCGACCTGATCGAGTGCCTCGTGAAGGGCAAAGCCCCAACCCCTCCCCACCTGCTTTGTGGCGTGGGAGAGTATCGCATCCCTCGCCGGGGTCCTGATTGCCTTTCCCATCCTTTCCATAATGATAAAAAAGGCTGCAAGGTGCCAGTAACCCGCTAACCCCAGGAGCGGGATAAACAGAATTAAAACGTATCCTATAAAAGTGAGAGTCCAGTATGCTTTAATCCGGTCGGCAAAACGACCGGAAACCAGACGCAGGGCATATCCGATGAATTCGCCGACACCCGTGATAAGGCCGACTATGCCTGCACTCGCTCCCAATACTGACAGATACGGACCTGTTATACTCCTTGCGCCTTCATAGGTCACGTCTCCAAAGAGGCTGACAATTCCCATGAGGAGAATAAAATGATAGGCAACACGTTTCTGGCCGTTTATCTGATCCGACAAACTCCTTCGCCTTTCATTATTATTAAATCCAAAGTATTAAATCCGAAATTTCTTTCTAAAATATATCATGGGGTTTATACCTCTGACGGTCATTACGCCCATCATTTAAATTTCTCCAAAAACAAAACTCCCCTGAAGTGAAAAAAATCAGGGGAGAATCATAAACTAGTATGCTGAACGCATCCAGCCTGTCATTTTGTCCACCATGATTTTGTCTACTAAGGAATTATCTTTTGTGAGTATCTCGGCCTCAAATGCAGTACCTGTCTCTTTAATCTGACCAAGTTTCAGGTTCGGGTTTTTCATATTCGTTATGTAATTTTCCAGAATCGCTTTAACGTCTTTCTCCTCAAGAGGTTTCTGTAACTGCTGTCTCCGTTGTCCATGCCCGGGACCCATCATCCCCGGGCCCATCATGCCTTGACCCATCATTCCTTGTCCTCCCTTACAAGGACCCATCATGCCTCTGCCCATCATACCAGGTCCCATCCATTGTCCGGAATATGGACAATACCAGCCTCCCTGACCTTCCATCATGCCCGGGTTTTGTTGGGCATAAGAGATGGCTACCCCGAGTATGAGAAACACCACTAATGCCATTAATGTCTTCTTCATCTTTCCTCACCTCCTCCCTTTTTAAAGTTTATCAAATTATCAAGCAACATCAAAATCATGTCATCATTGATACTATCTTGCATGCCGATTACTGCTGAACTCAACGGAGAAGGCATCATGAGTTTTCAGAAATAAAAAGTGCTAAGATAAAAATAAAAAATGGAAACTATTTCATTTCACCGTGACAAAGAAAAAATTATGTTTTATAAATGGGGAACTGCTCTTGCACTCATAACTGTTTTTTACAATATCGTTGAAGGTATGGTTTCCGTTGCATTCGGCATCCGGGATGAAACCATTGCGCTTTTCGGATTTGGACTTGATTCTTTTGTGGAAGTGATATCAGGTATTGGCATCTGGCACATGATAAACCGGATGAGAACAAATAAGTCTTCAAACAGCGACAGATTTGAACAAACAGCTTTGAAAGTTACGGGAACAGCCTTTTATATCCTTGCAATCGGCCTGACAATTACGGCCGCAGTAACTCTTCTAAAAGGACACAAGCCTGAAACCACTCTTTGGGGAATCATCGTTGCAGGCGTTTCTATTCTGCTGATGTGGATACTCATACATTACAAACTTAAGATAGGAAGACGATTTCAGTCCGAGGCTCTGTTGACCGATGCCGCTTGCTCCAAGGCATGCATGTATCTTTCATTGGTCCTCCTTTTCTCGAGCGTGGCGTATGAAGTTACCGGCATCGGCGGATTTGATTCCATCGGTGCAATCGGGATCGCGCTTTTTTCTTTAAAAGAGGGCCGAGAGGCCTTTGGAAAAACAAAGGGCAAGTCAATATGCAGTTGTCAGGGCAAATGTAATATCGGAACCTAAAATATTACCATGTAACGCCCTTCCCTAGTTTAATAAGTTAAGAATTACATATTGCCCTTGCAAAACAGTTTTTACTATAATGATACGTTTCAAAAATCCATGTTTGCAGGAGGTATTCTATTATGAAGCAAGTAGTGTGGAAAACAGGGTTGATTGTATGCGTATTTGCTCTTTCACTAATCTTTGCCTGTGCAAAGCCGCCGACGCAGGAGATAGCAGATGCCGAAAAAGCGATAGCTGATGCAAAGGCCAAAGAAGCAGACTTGTATGTCCAGGATGCGTTTGCAAGGGCACAGGACGAAATGAAAAAAGCTAACGAGATGGTCGCAGTGAAGAAATACACTGAGGCCAAAACAGCCGCTCTGGAGGCCGCAAAAATGGCTCAGCAAGCAGCAGCGCTCGTAGACCAGAACAAGCAAAAAATGAAAGAGGAACTCGAAGCAATGCTCCCGGATATTCAGAAGACGATGGATGAGGTGAAAAGTCTTGCAGCAGCAGCGATCAAGAAAAAAGCGGTTGCGTCAAAGGATGAACTTCAGTCCGCAATCGGCAAGCTTGAACTTGATATGACAAATGTAAAAGAACAGTTACAGGCAGGCAAAATCCGTCAGGCAAGCGACCTTGCAAAATCGCTGTCTGAACAGGCCAATGTTCAGAAACAGAGTCTGACCGATGTTATGGGACAACAGAAGGCAGCAAAAAAGTAGTTTTTCCTTCTGCCTCTTATGCCTCTCGTTCACAGACGGCATAAGAGGCAGGGAAAAAGCTTTTCCGCGGATTTCGGTCATGCCCCCTTTTTCAAGCACTGCGGCACTATTTGTTTTCAAGGCTTCTTCTGACTGACAGCCTTGAGATAAATAGCAGTCGTGAGCTGCTTTTTTCCGTCATGCATCTTATATCTGCTTTACCGGAATTACAACTCATAGCTATTTCTCCTTACAATTGTAATAAACACAATAAACAAAACCGCTGACAACCCCGCAGTTACGGCACCGAAATAGAATGTTGCGGAGGGAGAAACATGATCCCAGAGCCATCCACCAATAAAGCTTGCAGGAAACATTGCGACTCCGACTGCCGTGTTATAAACGCCAAAGGCAGTTGCCTTAAAATCAGGAGGAATTATGGTCGCAAGAAATGCCTTTTGTATCCCTTCCGTAAGTCCCATAAAGAGGCCATAGAAACCGAATAATATCCAAATAGCTGTGCTATTTCCCGCAGCAGCAAATCCATAATAGAGGATAGCAAATAGTACAAACCCAAGAAGTATAACCCTTTTCCTTCCGAATCTGTCTGCCGCGATGCCGGCAGGAATGGCTGAGAAGGAATAGACGAAATTGAACAGGAGATAAACTATAGGAATCATCAGTGTCGGAATCCCTGTTTGTTGAGCCCTGAGAATAAGGAACACATCGCTGGAATTGCCTATCGCGAATAAGGTTGCAATTGCAACAAAAAATTTGAACTTCCAGTCGAAATGTTTGAGTGTAAGTTTAGGCCTTTCCGAATGCGGAAGATAAGTTTTCTTCTTCTCTTTTATAAAAAAGATGATTAAAAGCACTGCTATAGCTCCGGGAATCATCGAAAGCCAAAAGACCATCCTGTAATTATTTGAGAATAGACCGAGAAGGAAAAAAGCCAGCGCAGGGCCAACCACTGCGCCCATTGTATCCATGGACCGGTGGAAGCCGAATGCCCTGCCGAGATGAGTTTTTTCTGAAGATTCAGCAATAATGGCATCACGTGGTGCTGTGCGGACCCCTTTGCCGAACCTGTCCGTAAATCGGGACACCATTACATGTTGCCAGCCTGTGGCGAGTCCAACAATCGGCCTGCTTAAAGTGGATATTCCATATCCTGCTGCCATAAGCCATTTCCGGTTTCCTAGCCTGTCCGAAAACCAGCCGGAAAAGACCTTCAGTAAACTGGCCGTTGATTCCGCAATGCCTTCGATAAGGCCGATTACGGATTTGCTCACTCCAAGCACATTTGCTAAAAAAAGAGGAACGATGGGATAGATCATCTCAGAGCTTACATCCATGAAAAAACTCACAAGCCCGGCAACGAAAACGTTCTTTCCGAAGCCGAAAAACTTTCTGTCGTTCCCCATCTTATTTCCCGCAGTCAAAATTTCAGTGTAGCTTTAACCCTGAGATTTTGTCTCTAATTTTATGCAGATATTTTTTGCTGTATTTGAATCAGTCTTTCCTTGATTTCATTCATCCTCTTTTCGGTTTCGATAAGAACCGCCTTTCGCTCTTCAAAAGCCTGTTCACCTTTATCCTTCATGCTCATCCCTTTTTCTATCGCCTTTGATATTCCTTCTAAGGTCGCCTCAATCCTCTGGAACATCTCCCATCTGAAAGTAAGCTTACTCTTGTCCAGTCTTTCTTCAAAATCACACCCGACTTTGGCGGTTTGAACGTCGATCACCCTGTGGAGATATTCCTTCACCTTCTTAAGAATTATCCTTTCGCCGAGGAACTTCGGCAGCAACAAAGTCAGCGATGATGCCACTATCTCAATACCCACAGGTTGTTCCCTGAATCTGTAGTAAAAACTTGATTTCGTTGACCAAATCGCCTCCGCCTTCACTATATCAAAGGGAACGGCAAAGAGTTCCGCCGAGAATTTGAGGAGAGAATCTACTGTATCGTCGATCTTGATGATGAACCGTTTGCAGGCCGCTTCAAAAGTCTTTGCCAACTTATCATCCTCGATGCCACGCCAGGCTGCAAACGCCTGTTTGACTTCGGTTATTACCTGCTCATCAAGATGCTCCCGGAGCTCTTTCATTGACACACTCGAATGCTCGCGGTAGCTGCTTTCCAGGTCTTCTGACACCTTAAGGATCAACTCCTGTCTGAAGGCTTTCAGGTCTTCTTCAAGGACGTTGTTGACAATTTTTTTCGTCTCACCATCCAGCAGCAGTTTGAAATCGTCCTTTTCCACCAGTATCTCTTTCTTTTTCTTCTCGAAGATCTTTAGCCTCTCCTCCAGTTCCTCAAGGGGTGTCAATAGCGATTTCATCTCCAGTTCAAGTCCTAACCGTGCGTGAGAGAGCAACCGGAGAAGATTGTTTGTGACGGAAAGGAGCAGGACCTCGCCCTTTTCCTGCATAAGAAAGGTATTCAGGATATGTTCAAATTCGGGGAGAAAACTTTTCTTAAGGAGTTCCCTTTCTCCGGACAATTTGCCTTCAAGGGCAAGCTTTGCTGAAATTGGCAAAATCTTTACTTCGCCGCCCATGCACTCCTCAATAATTTTCTTAGAGAATGAAATAGACTCGCTAAGGTCTTCGGAGCCAACATAATCAGCCTTGTTCTGGAGAAAGAATATCCTGTGAGAATATTCTTTCACATCCTTTAGGAAATCAAGCTCTGCCTTGCTTACAGGCTGATCTACCGAGAGAAGAAACAGGGCGGCATCTGACTT
>Ga0316628_100002225_pt1 | contig 14235 bp, 27 predicted proteins | sample OWC_Aug_M2_C1_D5_FD_207648 | JGI IMG/M metagenome (GOLD analysis project Ga0316628, IMG submission 207648) | Wetland soil microbial communities from Old Woman Creek delta, Ohio, United States - OWC_Aug_M2_C1_D5_C | ecosystem: Environmental > Terrestrial > Soil > Wetlands | place: USA: Ohio... | reverse complement strand
GACAATGTGACGATCACCGCGGAGCTGATCACCCCGATTGCGATGGAGAAGGAGTTGCGCTTTGCGATCCGGGAAGGCGGCCGCACGGTGGGCGCCGGCGTCGTCGCCGAAGTCATCGAATAAAGGAAAGACAGACCCATGATCATGAACACCAAGATACGGATCCGACTCAAGGCCTACGATCACAAACTCCTGGACCAGTCCGCATCCGACATCGTGGACACGGCCTCCAAGACCGGAGCCAAGGTGGTGGGCCCGATCCCGCTGCCGACGCGGATCAACAAATACACGGTCCTGCGGTCGCCGCACGTCGATAAGAAATCCCGTGAGCAGTTCGAGATGCGGACCCACAAGCGGCTGCTGGACATCATCGAGCCGACCCAGCAAACCGTGGACGCCTTGATGAAGCTGGATCTATCCCCCGGGGTGGATGTGGAAATCAAGCTCTGATGGCTTCGTCAATAATCCAATTTCGGCGGTGCGGTCTCCCGCCGCTGGCGGGGGACGCGCCGTGCCTGCCCCGCTGCTCTTCAGCGGGGAACGTGGCGTCTTTACAAGGCCATCGATTCGGATGAATTTTTAAATGTTCGACGAACTATAGGCCCGGCAGGGTGGGCCGCCGGGAGGATGAGTGGCGACTATGTGCAAAGGACTGATGGGAAAAAAACTGGGGATGACGGGGTTGTTCGCCGCCGACGGGCGCCTGATGCCGGTGACGGTCATTCAGGCCGGACCCTGCGTGGTGACCCAGATCAAGACCCAGGCCACGGACGGGTATAATGCCCTGCAGCTGGGGTTTGACGAGGTGAAGGTCAAGCACGTGACCCAGCCGCTGCAGGGGCATTTCAAGAAGAGCGGGTCAGCCTGCTTTCGCCACGTTCAGGAGTTCCCTGTGGACAACCCCGGCGACTTCAATCTCGGGCAGAACGTCACGGTGGAAATCTTCGCAGTCGGCGAGCGGGTGGACGTCAGCGGCACCACCAAGGGGCGCGGTTTTTCCGGCGTCATCAAGAAGGAGGGTTTCAGCGGCGGACGCACGACCCACGGGAGCAAATGCCATCGGATCCCGGGCTCTATCGGCTCCAGCGCTTGGCCTTCCAGGGTCTTCAAGGGCAAGGGGCTGCCGGGGCATTACGGCGCCGAGCGCCAGACGATGCAGAACATCGAGATCGTCGATGTCCGGCCGGAAGACAACATCCTGCTGGTCAGAGGTGCCGTGCCGGGGCCGGCCTCGGGTCTGGTGGCCATCCGCAAACCCAAGATCATCAAGAAGAAATAGCACCGCGGGCGCTAGGGATAAGGGTGGAATTATGGCAGTCGTAGATGTTCACAATATCGAAGGCAAACCGGTGGCGCAGGTGGAGCTTCCGGACGAGGTCTTCAACGTTCCGGTCAAGGCCCATGTGCTGCACGAGGTTGTGACCATGCAGCTGGCCAACCGGCGTTCGGCCAACCCCAAGGTGAAGCACCGTGGGGATGTCGCCGGCAGCACGCGCAAGCTGTACAAGCAGAAAGGCACCGGGCGTGCACGGCGCGGCGACATCAAGTCCCCTCTGCTTAGGGGCGGCGGCGTAGTCTTCGGCCCGGACGGCCGTAAATACGCCTACCAGCTGCCCAAGAAGGTCCGCCAGCTGGCTCTCAAGATGGCCCTGAGCAGCAAGCTCCAGGAGAAAGCGCTCGTCGTGCTTGACCGGTTCGATCTGGCCGAGATCAAGACCCGGGCGTTCGTCACGGCGATTGAGGCGCTCAAGCTGAAGAGCGCCCTGATCGTCACCGAGGCGAAGAACGACAACTTGGAGCGCTCCTCCCGCAATGTGCCGGCTGTCAAGGTGCTGCGCAGCGAGGGCCTGAACGTCTACGATGTGCTGAAGTACGACACGCTCGTGCTGCTGCAGTCCGCCATCAAACCCCTTGAGGGGAGGCTGATCTCATGAAGTACTACGATGTTATCATCCGGCCTCTGGTCACCGAGAAGACCAACCTCCAGAAGGAAATGTACAACCAGGTTTCCTTCGAGGTGGACCGGCGGGCCAACCGCATCGAGATCAAAAGGGCGGTGGAAGAGGGCTTCAAGGTGCGGGTCGTCTCTGTGCGCACGATGCAGATGAGCGGCAAGACCACCCAGCGCGGTCGGATTCAGGGCAAACGTCGCGACTGGAAAAAGGCGATCGTGCGGCTCAGGCCGGGCGAGCGCATCGAGTTCTTTGAAGGCGCTTAATGAGGTAAGGAGCAGACGATGGGACTCAAGAAAGTAAAGCCGACCTCTCCGGGCCGACGTTTCCAGACCTATGCCGATTTCGAGGAGATCACCAAGCGCGCCCCGGAAAAAAGCCTGCTGCAGCCGCTCCGCAAAAGCGGCGGCCGCAACTGTTACGGCCGGGTGACGGCTTGGCAGCGCGGCGGAGGCCAGAAGCGGCACTATCGGGTGATCGACTTCAAGCGGGACAAGACCGGGGTCCCGGCTCGCGTCGTGGCCATCGAATACGATCCCAACCGCTCCGCGCGCATCGCCCTGCTGCATTACACCGACGGGGACAAGCGTTACATCCTGGCGCCTTCCGATCTGAAGGTGAACGATGTGGTGGAGGCCGGGCCCAATGCGGACATCAAGCCCGGCAACTGCTTGCCCTTGCGCAATATGCCGCTGGGAACCCAGGTCCACAACATCGAGCTGCGTATCGGCAAGGGCGGCCAGATGGCGCGCAGCGCCGGGGGCTATGCCCAGCTCATGGCCAAAGAGGGCAATTACGCCTTGCTCAAGCTTCCCTCCAACGAGGTGCGCAAGGTGCTGCTGGACTGCCGGGCGACCGTGGGCCAGGTGGGCAACGTGCAGCACGAAAACGTGGCTTACGGGAAGGCCGGCCGCAAGCGCTGGCTGGGGAAGCGGCCGCACACCCGCGGGGTCGCGATGAACCCCATCGATCATCCGATGGGCGGCGGCGAGGGAAAGTCCTCCGGAGGCCGGCACCCTTGCAGCCCGTGGGGCATGCCGACCAAGGGACACAAGACCCGCAAGAAAAAACCGAGCGACCGGTTGATCGTGAAACGGCGGAGATAGTCTGCCGGCGCGCCGGCAGCACGGCGGCAACCCGATGATCTGCAAATCCAGCGAGGAAAGACCCTATGGCAAGGTCGTTGAAGAAAGGTCCTTATATTGAAGAAAAGCTCCTGAAGAAGATTCAGGAGTCGCAGGAAAACCGCAGCAACAAGGTGATCAAGACCTGGTCCCGGCGGTCCACCATCGTGCCAGAGATGGTGGGGTTGACCCTGGCCGTGCACAACGGCCGGAAGTTCATCCCGGTGTTCATCTCCGAGAACATGGTCGGACACAAGCTGGGCGAGTTCTCACCGACCCGCACGTTCCACGGGCACTCGGGGGACAAGAAAACCAAGGCGGCCTAACCCGGGGTGGCCCAGGGCTAACCCGGAGGAAGAAGGACAAGAGAGATGGAGGCTAAAGCCGTTTCAAGATATGCTCGCGTGTCATCGCTGAAGGTGATGAAAGTGTCGGCGGCGGTGCAGGGCAAACCCGTTGAGGCCGCGCTGCACATCCTGAAGTTCATGCCTCAGCGGGCGGCGAAAAGACTGGAGAAAATCATCCGATCCGCCGTCGCCAACGCCGACCAGAAGCCGGACCTCGACGTGGACCGGTTGATCGTGCGCACCGTCACGGCCGACGACGGGCCGATGCTGAAGCGCTGGGGGACCAAAGCGCGCGGCAGGGGGACGCGGATCCAGAAACCGACCTGCCACATCACTGTGGTGCTGTCGGAAAAGACTTTGGTTTAGCAAAGGAGGTTTGAGCTTGGGCCAGAAAGTCAACCCGATTGGATTGAGACTTGGCGTCATCAAGACCTGGGAGTCCCGGTGGTTCGGCGGCAAGAATTACGCCAACTACATCTTCGAGGATTTCAAGCTTCGCAAGTATATCAAGCAGAAGCTTTACCACGCCGGCGTATCCCGGATCGAAATCGAGCGATCGGCCAAGCGTATCCGGCTGCGCATCTTCACCGCCCGTCCCGGCATTGTCATCGGCAAGAAGGGGGCGGAGATCGCGCAGCTGAAGAAGGAGATCGAAAAACTCACGGCCCACGAAGTGCTCATTGACATTCAGGAGATCCGCAAACCCGAAATCGACGCTCAGTTGGTAGCGGAAAACGTCGCCACCCAACTGGAGCGCCGAGTGGCCTTCCGCCGAGCCATGAAGCGTTCGGTGCAGTCCGCGCTGCGTTTCGGCGCACTGGGCATCAAGGTCATCTGCGCCGGCCGCCTCGGCGGTGCAGAGATCGCCCGGACTGAATGGTATCGGGAGGGGCGTGTTCCGCTGCACACGCTGCGGGCGGATATTGACTATGGACAGGCCGAGGCGCACACCACCTATGGGATCATCGGGATCAAGGTGACCATTTTTAAGGGGGAGGTCCTCCGCAAAGACCAGGTGCCGGCCGAGCAGAGCTAATGCACAGGAGATCCGAGGATGCTCAGTCCCAAGAAGGTTAAATTTCGCAAACAGATGAAAGGCCGCATGCGGGGCGTCGCCCGGCGCGGCAGCTCCCTGAACTTCGGCGAATTCGGGTTGCAGGCGGTGAGCAGCGGCTGGGTCAACGCGCGTGAAATCGAGGCCGCGCGGATCGCCATGACCCGGTATGTCAAGCGCGGCGGACGGATCTGGATTCGAGTCTTCCCCGACAAGCCTTACACCAAGAAGCCGGCGGAAACCCGGATGGGCAAGGGCAAAGGCGCGCCCGAAGGTTGGGTGGCGGTGGTGCGACCCGGTCGCATCCTTTACGAGATCCAGGGGGTCACGCGGGAGATGGCGCTGGAGGCCTTCCGGCTCGCGGCTCACAAGCTTTCGATCCAGACCAAATTCATTGAGAGGAGCGAATCTCTATGAACGCCCGCGAGATCCGCGAGATGACAGCCGATGAGATGCGACGCAAGGTGACCGACCTCGAACAGGAACTGTTCAACCTGCGCTTCCAGCATGAGATCGGGCAGCTCGAGAACCGGGCCAAGATCCGGCAGACCCGGCAGGACATTGCCCGGCTGTTGACGGTCATTCGTGAAGTATCCCTGAACCCGCAAAAAGCGAAGGCATAAATGGCAGCCATGAAAGCAAGAGGAATCAAACGGCAGGTCGTCGGCGTCGTGGTCAGCAACAAGATGAACAAGACCGTGATCGTCTCGGTCGAACGCCTGGTCAAGCACCAGATGTACCACAAGTACGTCCGGCGCCAGACCAAGTATGCCGCCCATGACGACACGAACAGCTGCCAGATCGGCGACAAGGTGCAGATCACCGAAGCCCGGCCGCTCAGCCGCAGCAAGCGCTGGCGCGTGAGCAAGATCGTTGAAAAAGCGGCCTAACGGGAAAGGGACGTGACCCATGATCCAGGTAGAAACACGATTGAAGGCGGCCGACAATTCCGGGGCGAAGGTGCTCTACTGCATCAAGGTGCTGGGGGGGTCCCGCCGGCGTTATGCTACGGTCGGCGACATCATTGTCGTTTCAGTCAAGGAAGCCATCCCGAATGCGAAGGTGAAGAAGGGGGATGTGCTCAAGGCGGTGGTGGTCCGGACCACGAAGGAGGTCCGCCGGGCGGACGGTTCCTACATCCGCTTCGACGAAAACTCGGCGGTCCTGATCAACCAGGCCAAGGAGCCCATCGGGACCCGCATCTTCGGGCCGGTGGCGCGGGAGCTTCGCGCCAAGCGGTTTATGAAAATCATATCGTTGGCGCCCGAGGTGCTGTAACAGGCCCGCCCGAGCGCAGCAGTCCGGTGGAGAAACGGCATATGAAGTTCGAAAAAGTAGCCATCAAGAAAGACGACAAGGTCAAGGTCATCACGGGCAAGGACAAGGGCAAGATCGGAAAGGTGATCAAGGTGCTCCGCAAGAAGGATCGCATCCTCATCGAGAAGGTCAACATCATCAAGCGCCACACCCGACCGAGCGCCAAGAACCGGCAGGGCGGTATCACGGAGACTGAAGCACCGGTCCCCTGGTCCAACGTCATGCTGATGTGCAACAAGTGCATGGCGGCCACGCGGGTGGCCCACAAAACCTTGGAGGACGGAAAAAAGATCCGGACCTGTGCCAAATGCGGCGAGACCATCGAGTCCTGATGCACGCCGCCGGAGGAGCCGCATGTCTCAGTTGAAGAACCGTTACGAAAAAGATGTCGTTCCCCAGTTGATCGAAACCTTCAAGTACAAGAATAAGATGCAGGTTCCGAAGCTGAAGAAGATCGTCCTCAACATGGGCCTGGGGGAGGCCATTCAAAACATCAAGGTGCTGGAAACGGCGGCCGAGGAGCTCAAGGTCATCGCGGGCCAACAGCCGGTGATCACGAAGGCCAAGAAATCCATCGCGGCCTTCAAGCTGCGGGAAGGCATGCCCATCGGCTGCATGGTCACCCTGCGCCGCGGCCGCATGTACGACTTTCTGCAGAAGCTCATCAACGTGGCGCTGCCCCGCGTGAGGGATTTCCGCGGCGTATCTGGAAAGGCCTTTGACGGGCGCGGGAATTACGCTCTCGGCATCCGGGAGCACATCATCTTTCCCGAAATCGACTATGACAAAATCGACAAGATCAAGGGATTGAACGTCAGCATCGTGACCAGCGCCCGAACCGATGAGGAAGGCAAGGAACTGTTGCGGCTGCTGGGGATGCCGTTCCGGAATTGATAGGGCCCGAGGGCCGGCCCCGCCGCACGGCGGGGCGGCGCACTGAAGCAGGATCTCAAGGAGGATGATTTGGCAAAAAAGTCGCTCAGATTGAAGGCTATGCGGACACCCAAGTTCAAGGTCCGGACGTACAACCGGTGTCCGATCTGCGGCCGGCCGAGAGCGTTTTTGCGGAAGTTCGGCGTCTGCCGCATCTGTTTCCGGAACATGGCGTCCTCGGGCAAACTTCCCGGGGTGATCAAGTCCAGTTGGTAATGGGAGCGCCGGACGGCCTCCTCCGGAGACGGTTGAGCCCCATGCGTCGACGGCCTTTGCGCGCCGTCATTAGTGAACATAGGAGAACATCATGGCAATCACTGATCCAGTAGCCGACATGCTGACCCGCATTCGCAACGCTGCCAAGGCCAAGTTCAGCAGCGTGGATGTGCCCGGCTCCAAGCTGAAGGTGGAGGTGGCCCGCATCCTGAAGGACGAGGGGTTCATCAAGAACTACAAGTTCCTGAAGGACGGCAAGCAGGGGATTCTGCGCATCTATCTGAAATACGGGCAGGGCCAGGCGAGGACGATTTACAGCATGCAGCGGGTGAGCAAACCCGGCCGGCGCACCTACGTCAAAAGCAAGAACCTCAAGCCCGTATTGAACGGGATGGGCGTTTCCATCCTGTCGACCTCCCGGGGGGTCATGACGGACAAGCAGGCGCGCAAGCAAAACGTCGGCGGCGAGATTTTGTGCACCGTCAGCTGATTCAGACGGGTGCGGTGCACCCGACCGAACAAGGGAGCAGGATATGTCACGAGTAGGTAAAAAACCGATTCCGATCCCCGCGAACACGAAGGTTTTCTATGAGGGTCGATCGCTGATGATTGAAGGCAAGAAGGGTAAGCTGAGCCGGGAGATCCACCCGGCGGTGGACCTGAACATCGCCGATGGGACCGTCAAGGTGCTGGTGGCCAAGGAGCTCAAGATCAGCGGCGCGTTGCAGGGGCTCACTCGCAGCCTGGTGGCCAACATGCTGATCGGAGTGTCCCAGGGATTTGAGCGCGTGCTCGAGATCAACGGCATCGGCTACCGAGCCGAGCTGAAGGGTAAGGTCCTGGTTTTTCACCTGGGTTTTTCAACCCCGAAGGAATTCAAACTGCCGGAGGGGGTCAACGCCGCGATCGAGAAGAACACGATCGTCAAACTGTCCGGTATTGACAAGGAAGAGCTGGGCCGTACGGCGGCCGCCATCCGGCGAATGAAGCCGCCGGAGCCATACAAGGGCAAGGGGATCAAATACGCCGGGGAGCGGATCCAGAAGAAGGCCGGCAAGACCGGCACGAAGTAACCGAACCCATCACAGGAGCCTTAGACGACATGAGCCTAAACGCGAAAGCAGATCAACGGGTGCGGCGCAAGAGCCGGATCCGCAAGAAGGTGATGGGCACCGAAGAGCGGCCGAGGCTGTCCGTTTTCCGAAGCGCACGGCATATTTATGCTCAAATCATTGATGACACCAGCGGCTGCACGCTGGTCGCCGCCACCAGCCTGGAGAAGGCGGTAACGGGAGCCGCTGCGGAAAAGAAGAAGGTCGACAAAGCCGTGATGGTAGGCAAGCTCGTGGCGGAGCGGGCGAAAGCCAAGGGGATCGATAAGGTCGTGTTCGACCGCAACGGGTTCCTGTACCACGGCCGGGTGAAAGCCGTTTCCGACGGCGCCCGAGAAGCCGGTTTGCAGTTTTAGACATCAGGGGGTCCGGGTGACCCATCGAGGTTAAGGAGGCAGGCCCTTGTTTAAGCAGGACAGTGACGAACAACTCATCGACAAAGTCGTCCATATCAACCGCGTGGCCAAGGTGGTCAAAGGCGGCCGCCGTTTCGGATTCAGCGCGATCGTGGTCGTCGGCGACGGCAAGGGGTCGGTCGGGTTTGGCCTGGGAAAGGCCAACGAGGTCCCCGAGGCGATCCGCAAAGGGGTGGAGAAGGCCAAAAAGAACATGGTCTCCGTGCCCCTGATTCAGGGGACCATTCCCTTTGAAGTGACGGGCCGCTTCGGCGCCGGCCGGGTGCTGTTAAGGCCCGCCACCCCGGGCACCGGCTTGATCGCCGGAGGCGCCGTGCGCGCGGTGCTGGAGGCGGTCGGGGTGCAGAACATCCTCACCAAGTGCCTCGGGTCCCACAACCCGCACAATCTGGTACGCGCGACGGTGGAAGGATTGCAGCAGTTGGAGAGCCGGGAGCAGGTCGCGCAGCGGCGGGGGATCGGGACGGAGCAGCTGGCCTAGCAGGCCAGCGCCGGCGGGGCAAGGATGCCCAGAAGGAATCGAGCATGGCTGGAACGTTGAAAATCACTCTCATCAAGAGCATGATCGGAGAGCCGGAAAAACACCGCCAGGTGCTGCGGGGCATGGGGTTGACCTGGTTGAACAAGAGCGTCGAGCTCCAGGACACCCCCGCTGTCCGGGGAATGATCCGCAAGGTGTGCCATTTGGTGAGGGCCGAGGAGAAGGTGGCATGAAGCTGCATGAGCTGAAACCGGCAACGAATTCCCGCAAGGGCATTAAACGCGTGGGGCGCGGTGTGGCCTCGGGGTGGGGTAAAACCGCCGGCCGCGGCAACAAGGGCCACAAGGCGCGCTCCGGAGGCCAGACCCATCCCGGTTTCGAGGGCGGCCAGATGCCCTTGCAGCGGCGCCTGCCCAAGCGGGGGTTTGCCAACATCTTTCGCAAACGAATCGCCGTCATTAACATCCGCGACCTTGCCCGCTTTGAAAGCGGCAGCGTCATAGACCGCGCGGCTCTGATCAGGACCGGCTTGGTCAAGGGGGATTGGGACGGCATCAAGCTGCTCGCCAATGGCGAGATCGGGCATCCCCTGCATGTGAAGCTGGCCCTTGTCAGCGCATCGGCCAAGGCCAAGATCGAAGCCGCCGGAGGGAAGGTCGAGGTCGCATCATGATCGGCAGCGCGTTTGCCAACATTTTCAAGATCCCGGAGTTGAAGCGCCGCATTCTGTTCACCATGGCGCTGCTGATCGTCTACCGGGTGGGCGTGCAGGTACCGGTCCCCGGTGTGGACAGCGCGGCGCTGGCGGCCATTTTTGCCACTGCCAGGGGCACGCTGCTTGGCCTGGTGGACATGTTCTCGGGCGGCGCGTTGGAGCGCCTGTCGGTGTTTGCGCTGGGCATCATGCCCTACATCAGCTCCTCCATCATCCTGCAGCTGCTGACGGTAGTGGTGCCGCACCTGGAGCAGCTCAAAAAGGAAGGCGAGCAGGGCCGCAAGAAGATCACCCAGTACACCCGCTACGGCACGGTCGTCCTGAGCATCATCCAGGGCTTCGGCATCGCCGTGGGGCTTGAGACCATGACCGCACCCGGCGGTGCAGCGGTGGTGCTGGTCCCGGGGTGGGGCTTCCGCCTGATGACGGTCATCACGCTCACGGCGGGCACGGCCTTCATCATGTGGCTGGGCGAGCAGATCACCGAGCGCGGGATCGGAAACGGCATTTCGCTGATTATTTTCGCCGGCATCGTCTGCCGCATGCCGGTCGCGATCGGCCAGACCTTCCAACTGCTGTCCACCGGCGAGATCAGCCTCTTTCTCGTTATCGCCCTGACCGTAATGATGGTTGCGGTCGTGGCACTCATCATCTATGTGGAGCAAGGCCAGCGACGGATCCCCGTGCAGTATGCCAAGCGCGTGGTCGGCCGGCGGATGTATGGAGGGCAGAGCACGCACCTGCCCCTCAAGATCAACAGCTCGGGCGTGATTCCGCCCATCTTCGCCTCGTCGATCATCATGTTCCCGGCGACCATCGCCAGCTTCATCAAGATCCCGTGGATGCAGAGCATCGCCGACACCATACGGCCCGGGCATGCGGTCTACGAGCTGATGTACGTCGGCTTCATTTTTTTCTTCTGCTACTTTTACACCGCGGTGACGTTCAACCCGACCGATGTGGCGGACAACATGAAGAAGTCCGGAGGATTCATCCCGGGCATCCGTCCCGGCAAGCGCACCTCCGAGTATATCGACAAGGTGCTCTCCCGCATTACGCTGGGGGGCGCGGTGTACGTGTCGGCGGTGTGCGTGCTGCCGTCCATCCTGATCAGCCAGTTCAACGTGCCGTTTTATTTCGGGGGCACGGCCCTGCTGATTGTCGTGGGCGTGGCGATCGACACCATCTCCCAGATCGAGAGCCACATGCTGACCCGGCACTATGAGGGGTTCCTGAAGGGTGGCGCCGGGCGCGTCAAGGGCCGATACTAACTGAGGCTGAGCGGTTTGTTCCCCGACGCAAGGCGGGAGTGATTCATGCCGAAAGAAGAAGCCATTCGGGTCGAAGGGGTCGTGCTGGAGACTCTGCCCAACGCCATGTTCAAGGTGGTGCTGGAAAACAAGCACCAAGTGCTGGCTCATATCTCCGGCAAGATGCGGATGCATTTCATCAAAATTCTGCCGGGAGACAAGGTCACCCTGGAGTTGTCGCCCTACGACCTCACCCGGGGGCGGATCATCTATCGGTCCAAATAACCGGATCGCCGGTGCGGGGTGCGGTTGCGAGCGCGGGCCATCCGCGGCGGTTTCGGAAAGGAGAGACGGTTCTATGAAAGTCAGGGCATCGACGAAAAAGATGTGTCCCAAATGCAAGATCGTGCGGCGTAAAGGGGTCGTTCGCGTGATCTGCGAGAACAAGCGGCACAAACAGAGACAAGGATAAGGAGGGCTTCGACCTTGGCACGTATAGCGGGCGTTGACTTGCCCCGGAACAAGCGGATCGAGATCGGGTTGACCTATATTTACGGGATCGGAAGGTCCACCTCCCGCAAGATTTTAGAGCAGCTGGCCATCGACCCGAACATGAAAACGGATGATTTGACGGAATCCCAGATCAACAACATCCGCAAGGTCATTGACAGCACACACAAGGTGGAAGGGGAGCTGCGCACCGAGGTGTCCATGAGCATCAAGCGTCTGATGGACCTCGGCTGCTACCGCGGGCTGCGTCATCGCAAATCCCTGCCGGTGCGGGGCCAGCGGACCCACACCAACTCGCGCACGCGCAAGGGGCCGCGGCGCGGCACCGTCAAGAAAAAGGCCCTCACCAAGAAATAGCCGTGATCGCCTCGCGACCGGCATCTCATTGCTCGCTAACCGACAGGTAGGGGAGTTATGGCAACCAAGACCACCCAGGTTAAAAAGAAGGTCAGGCGGAGCGTCGCCAACGGCGTCGTTCACATCCAGTCCACGTTCAACAACACGATCGTGACCATCACCGACAACATGGGCAACACGGTGGCCTGGTCAAGCGCAGGGGTGCTGGGGTTCAAGGGTTCGCGGAAGAGCACGCCCTTTGCCGCGCAGGTCGCTGCGGAGGACGCCGCCAAGAAGGCCGTGGAGGCTGGGATGAAAAGCGTGGAAGTCTTCGTCAAGGGGCCCGGGCCCGGCCGGGAGTCCGCGCTGCGCGCCCTTCAGAATACCGGATTCAATGTCACATCCATCAAAGACGTTACCCCCGTCCCCCACAACGGCTGCCGGCCGCCCAAGCGCCGGCGCGTGTAGCCCCCGGGCACGGCGGGCGGGTGACGCACACACAGCAACGTAAAAGAATCGCAGGGAGGACGTTTTGGCCAATTACACGGGTTCCGACTGCCGGATTTGCCGGCGTGAAAACGTAAAGCTCTTTCTCAAGGGGGATCGGTGCTATTCCGACAAGTGCGCTTTCGACCGGCGCTCCTACCCACCGGGTGAGCACGGCGAGCGCCGAGGCCGCAAGACATCTGACTACGGCATCCAGCTGCGGGAGAAGCAGAAGATCAAGCGAATCTACGGGCTTTCCGAGAAGCAGTTTCATCTCTTTTTCGAGCGCGCAGACCGCCAGAAGGGCATCACCGGCACGAACCTGCTGGTGGCCCTGGAACGCCGGCTCGACAACGTGGTGTTTCGCCTGGGATTTGCCAGCTCACGTGCCCAGGCGCGTCAGCTGGTCCAGCACAGCCATTTCCTGGTGAACGGCCGGAAGGTGAACATCCCCTCCTTCCAGGTCAAGGCCGGGGACGCCGTCGAGGTGCGGGAACGCAGCCGGAAGATCCAGCTGATCCAGGACTCCTTGGATGCCGTCGTTCGGCGGGGTGTACCCCAGTGGTTGGACCTTGAAAAAGACAACCTCAAGGGCGTGATCAAGGGCCTTCCGGTGCGCGAAGACCTGACGATGCCCATGCAGGAGCAGCTCGTCGTCGAACTCTACTCGAAGTAAACGGAACGGCGCGAACGCTTTTTCGTGGCGGATGACGGGCCGCAGGGGCGGCCGATCCATCAACACTGAGGAAACGAGGAGAACACACCATGCCGTCTGATGCACTCATCTACATGAATTGGCAGCAGATGATAAAGCCTGACAAAGTCCAAGTCACCAGCAACCCGACCTACGGCAAGTTTGTCTGTGAACCGCTGGAGCGCGGGTTCGGAGTCACCATCGGCAACTGTTTGCGTCGGATTGTCCTCTCCTCGCTTCACGGGGCAGCCATTACGTCGGTGAAATTCGAAGGGGTGATGCATGAGTTCAGCATCATTCCGGGGGTCCTCGAGGACGTCTCGGAAATCATTCTCAACCTGAAGGGAGTCCGCTTCAAGGTGGACGACGCCAAGCCCAAGACCGTGCGGATCGATGTCTCCGGCGACCGGGAGGTGACTGCCGGCGACATCGTCAGCGACGACGGCAAGTGCGCGGTGCTCAATCCGAAACACCACATCGCCACCCTTTCGGAGAAGGCCGTGCTGAAAATGAGCATGACGGTGAAGGTTGGGAAAGGTTATTCTCTGTCAGAGGCCAACAAGGACGAGGATGCGCCGGCCGGCACCATCCCCATTGACGCCGTTTACTCACCCATCCAACGGGTCAATTATGTGGTCGGCAACGCCCGCGTGGGTCAACGCACCGATTACGACAAGCTCACGATGGAGATCTGGACGGATGGCAGCATCAAGCCGGAGGAGGCGATAGCCTACGGCGCCAAGATCCTGAAGGAACAGATGAGCATGTTCATCACCTTTGACGAGGGGCGTGAACCCGAGGCTAGGCAGAAAGGCGATTCTCGGGACAAGCCGAGATACAACGAAAATCTCCTGCGCAGCGTGGATGAGCTGGAGCTGTCGGTTCGCAGCGCCAACTGCCTGAAGAATGCCGACATTCATAAGATCTGGCAGCTGGTGAGCAAATCCGAGGCCGAGATGCTGAAGACCAAGAACTTCGGGCGTAAGTCCTTGAACGAAATCAAGGATGTGTTGGCCGAAATGGGCCTTTCCCTGGGAATGAAGCTGGAGGGGTTTACGCCGCCCCAGGAAGAGACTGAGGAAGGAGAGTAATCGGTTCTATGAGACATCGCAAGGCCGGCCTCAAACTGAGTCGAAAAACGGCCCACCTGAATGCGCTGTTCCGCAATCTGGTGACCTCGTTGCTGAAATATGATCGCATCCGCACCACCGACACCAAGGCCAAGGAACTGCGGCGGTGGGCGGATCATCTGGTGACATTGGCCAAACGTGGCGGCTTGCACGCCCGCCGGC
>Ga0316628_100002224_pt1 | contig 14235 bp, 13 predicted proteins | sample OWC_Aug_M2_C1_D5_FD_207648 | JGI IMG/M metagenome (GOLD analysis project Ga0316628, IMG submission 207648) | Wetland soil microbial communities from Old Woman Creek delta, Ohio, United States - OWC_Aug_M2_C1_D5_C | ecosystem: Environmental > Terrestrial > Soil > Wetlands | place: USA: Ohio... | reverse complement strand
CAAGGATCTGAATGGCCTGGCCGCGCTCCAGGAACTTCGCGGTGATCCCGATCTCGAAACGGCGGCGTCGGACTACGCCCGGTTCAGCGAGGTCAGGGCGCGTATCCTCTCTCTCTCGCGCGAGAACACGAACGTTCGATCCCTGGCCATCTCCCTGGGCCAGAAGCGCAAGGTGCTGTTTCTGTGCCAAGGCGTCCTATCCGCCCTGCAGGAGGCTATTCTGGAGGAGCCCATAGCGAATCCTCGTCACTCGGGAGGTGGGAAATTCGGGACAGGCAAGTAGATGAAATAGGAGCCCTACTGTGAGTCCACGGGGGCCAATTGCAGAGAGGCGGCAGGAAGGCTCTTAAAGCAACGCGAAGGGGAGATCGCCAAGGGAGAGCCGCCTGGGATCTACTTTGATGAGGTCCGATTTGAGGAGATGGCCGAGGATTTCCTCATGGACTACAAGGTCAATGGACGGAAGAGTTTGGACAAAGCCCAGCGGTCTGTTAGAAGCCTGTCCGGAGCCTTCGGAGGGATGCGGGTGCCACAGATCAACACGGCCCGAGTCAAGCCCTACGTGGCCGGGCGGCTGGAGGAAGGGTTGGCCCCGGCCACCATCAATCGGGAACTGGCCGCCTTAAAGCGCATGTTCCAAATGGGCCAGCAAAGCACGCCTCCCAAGGTGGCCCAAGTCCCTTATATCCCAATGATGAAAGAGCGCAATGCCCGGCTACACCACCTCAATCCCAGCCGGAGAGAGGATGGAAACGCAAGCGTGCCACAGAACGACCTGTCGCTCTGTGTTTCCCCCAGGTGAAAGCAATCCCGACGATGGGCCCGCTTTTCAAATATTGACAAACAGTTGGCGATTATGTTAAGAGACTGCCATCCGTAGTCGACCCATGTTCCCAACAGATCAGAGTTTGGGCCATCAACCGGATTGTGAAAGAGTGAGGGGATCGAAATGAAGACCTACCAGTTGGAAGATATCTTTAAGTTTGCCGTCGATGTGGAAGAACAGGGCAAGCAATTTTACGACGCTGGATCGCTGCAGGCGGAAAAGGACGAGGTAAAGGATCTGTTTGCCTGGTTAGCCAAAGAAGAGATGAAGCATGCCAAGAAATTCCTCAAATTCCAAAAGGGCTACTCGCGCAAAGGGGGATCCTTCAAAGCGGATGCGCGACTCGACGAACTGCTCAATACCTATATGAGGGGAATGATCTTTCCGGACCCAACCGATTTGCAGGAGGTCCTGGGCCGAAAGGATCGCAATCCCATGCTCTCGCTTGTGAAAGCGGCGATGGGAGTGGAAACGAATTCGGTCCTTTTCTATGAGGAGATGAAGTCTCTTCTAGGCGAAGAAGAAACGAAAGATGCCCTTTCCAGGATCATTAAGGAAGAGCAAGGTCACCTCATCAAGCTCAAGGGCGTAAGGCTTGAACTGGATCCCTATTACTCGGCGATAAAGTACGGGAGTTGGTTTTGATCTGGCTGCCCGGCGCGCCTGGCATGTCCCATTGACTCGACGACACTAACCTTCCCGCCGGGCATCGACCCCTACCTGCCCCCTGCCCGTAGTTCCCCCGAAGATCTCTCCCCGGGAGGTTCTCCGAGGACTCATCCTTTCGACCGTTCCCTCGCGAACGAATTCTCCGTGCAGATGTTGGGCTTCTCTCCTCGATGACCTTTTTGCTGAAATGAAATCCAGAAAGGAGGATTAGAAATGTTCCTCCTTCTTACCTCTTTCCAACGGGGCCCCTCTTTGGAGGCTGGAAATAGCCCCCCACGCGCTCGTCTGCCAATTGTCTGTGGAGCTGGCTTCAGGTATCCAGGGGGGAATCGTTATCTTCAGATGATGGGACAGAGAGTGGACATAAGGTTCATACATGTGCCGGAGTTCGATCAGCTTCTGGTCGAGGTCTCTTTCCTCCCGAAGCCTAAGACCGCTCGATGCCAGTGCGGCCCGCAGATAGGGCCACTGCCTCGGTGGAAGGCGATCCTTTTCGGGCTCGCGTGGAGACTGTCTAAAGATAATGGAAAGGTCAACGACCGCATGCCGGGCAATCGCGAAGGTCAGTTCGGCCTGGCGCTCGCAGATGCCCTCCAGCCCCGCCATGATGAGCGCACATGTATCGAGAATGGCAGTGAGGGCCCCGAGCCAAGACTGGTTATCATGCTGCGAGCGGAAATATGCGAGCACCGGATAAGATAGATGACTTTCGAGCAGCTCGGCAGACCAGCGCTCCCAGTCATGGAGAAGTTCCCGCAGTGCCATCATTCCCTGATCATGACTGTGTCGGCGTAACATTTCGGCGGCAGTGGGGGGCGAACCGGCTCGTGCATCCAACAGGGAAATGTTGGCCTCCCGCCGGGAAAAAGACTGGTTGAGGGCGGGGAGGTACCCGATAACCAGCGCAAGAAAGCCGAAGCCTATGCCTGCTTCCACCGCAACCAGTCCCCTTGTCAGCGATGTGCGGGGTGTAACGTCACCCAACCCAAGGGTGAAGAAAGTAGTGGCGCTCAGATAAAGATCCGTGCTGAAACCGGCAGTTCCTCCCGCGGCAATGACTCCCGGGCTCACCGCCCAGTGAAGGAGAGCGAAGCCCACGACCAGGCCGGTCGCCCAAACGGTCAGGAGGAGAAGAAGCGAAAGGGGACCGTAAAAGCTCAGATAGGTTTCCTGGCGCTTTCCGGAGGGGATCAAACGAGCCAGGGCCGACCAGGGCAGCCAGGTACACCGGAAGAAAAGACGAGCCAGACGGATGCGGCGTGTCACCCGACGAGGAAGGACGATCGTTTCGAATGCATCCCCGAGGATGATCAGAATTAGAACCACACCCAGAATCGCGAATGGGATTTTCACTTTTTCCCCGAAGCGAACGATCTTAATGCCATTGAAGATTTTCCTATAGCTTGGTCAATGGTTGCCAGGAGCGCGCCGGAAGCCAAGGATTATCATGGTGCCACCCATCATTGAAAACGATCAGAAAGGACATTGCCACTCTTATTCGCAAGCAATTATTGTCCTAAAAAAGCGGGAAATAAATGGGTAATTTCCTGTATTTTATGATATTTTTTCAAAGGAAGGCAGTAGTTCCAAGCTAAGTAAAGCTCTCCGTTCTTGCCCTTTTGAGTGGTAACGGGGGGGCCGGAAGCGGGCTTTCATCTTGGCGGTACAGCGTTTCTCCACGGGGAATACGAGATTCACCGTATTTACCTTTCACTATTAAAGGCTCTCAATTATCTTAGGTCATTGGTGGCATGTAGTATGGTTACGGCCGGAGGAAGAATAGCAGCCATGGCCCTTTTGACGACGAGAAGGGCAAACTGAACCAGCGGCCGGGAAGGTCGAGCGCCGGGAACCTAACCGAGACCGCCGCCTGAGATGTCAGGCCGAGCCCACCTTGGCTGCTGTTGATCTCCGAACGTTTGGAATCTGATAGAGTTATAGACTAAGGAGGGTTGAGATGAAGGAAAATAGAAAGATTCAAAAAGTCATCAAGAGCAAACCCACCATCGAGGGAGCCGGCGTTCACCTCAAACGAGCCTTTGGCTATACCGAAGTGCCTGCGCTCGATCCGTTCCTTCTTCTCGACGACTTTCGTTCCAAAGATCCGCGGTACTACACCAAGGGCTTCCCTTGGCACCCCCATCGCGGAATAGAGACCATCACTTACATCCTTCGTGGGAGGGTGGAACATGGGGACAGCATGGGGAACAAGGGTGTTATCGGTCCCGGTGATGTGCAGTGGATGACGGCTGGCGGTGGTATCATCCATCAGGAAATGCCGAAGGGGGATGAGGAAGGCTACATGTGGGGCTTTCAGCTATGGGCCAATCTCCCTGCTTCCCACAAGATGATGGATCCGCGGTATCGCGATGTGAAAGATGATCAGATCCCGGAGATCTCCTTAGGAAAAGGCGTAACGGTCCGGATCATTTGCGGCGAAGTCAAGGGGGTAAAGGGACCCGTCCGGGACATCGTCATCGATCCGGAATATCTCGATTTGACTGTTCCGGCCAAATCGGATTTCGTTCACCCAACCAAACCCGGCCACAAGGTCTTCGCGTACGTCATCGAAGGGAAGGCATATTTCTGCCAGGAGAAAGATCCCTTCGCCTACGAGATCGAGGGAACCAACTATTTCGATATCCAAAGGACCGTTTTGGTAGCTAACGAGAATCTTGTTCTGTTCGGCGATGGAGAACAGGTAGTCGTTTCCACGGAAGACGAGCCAGTTCGCTTTCTCCTCATGTCCGGGAAACCCATAGGTGAACCAGTTGCATGGTACGGACCCATTGTAATGAACACCCAGGAAGAGTTGCGGATCGCCTTCGAAGAGTACGGCAAAGGCACATTCATCAAACGCGAGAGGGTATAACGTACCCCAAGGCGTGGGGACCCACCGGCAACCGGTCGGAATCCATGCTGCCGCGGAGCCAAAGAGGCAGATCCGTAGTATGCGATCCCGATGGCAGCGATTGGTCGCTCCGGACTCCAGCGCGGGTTGGATGACGGCCAAGTCGTAGACTCACTTGGGAGCCACTTTGACAAACGAGCAAGAAAAACAGGCAGCGGCCCGCAGAAGCCTCGCCTTCGTCCAGGATGGCTACGTGGTGGGGCTGGGAACCGGCTCCACGGCCTCCTATGTTATCCGTTTCCTGGGGGAACGGGTGCGTTTGGGTCTAAAGATCCGGGGTATTTCCACTTCCGTTCGCTCCCGGGATCTGGCGGCCAGCTTGGGGATTCCCCTGACGGACTTCGAGGAGTGTTCCCATATCGATGTGACCATTGATGGCGCCGACGAAATCAATCCGGCACTCGAGCTCATCAAGGGTGGTGGCGGGGCGCTTTTGCGGGAAAAGATTGTAGCCTCCGCTTCCCGCCAGGTGGTCATCGTCGCCGATTCCAGCAAGCTGGTTTCCATGCTCGGAGAGTTTCCCCTGCCGGTGGAAGTGGTGCCCTTCGCGCAGGCGTTGCTTTCCAGACGCATCGGTGCCCTCGGTGCTTCCGTTGTCTTGCGAAAGGACCAGGCGGGTCGGCCGTTCATCACCGACGAGGGCCACCACATCCTGGACTGCGCCTTCAAACAGATTCCGGATCCCGTTCGACTGGCCGACCAACTCGACCGCATGCCCGGGGTTCTGGGGCATGGCCTCTTTCTCCATCTGGCGGATGTTGCATTGATTGGCAAAGGCTCAGAAGTTCTTGAGGTTCGTCGCCCTCGTTAGCGGCCCGCCCTGTCAAGATTTCTCCCCCATTGCGTGTCCTACCGAACTGTTGCCCAGTTCCATTCCTTTCTTGCGCAGGATCCTCGAATACAGGCGAGGGTGGTGCCGCCACATTCCTCTATCGCATTTTTACTTGCCCGGGCCACCCTAGGAACCTCGCGGGTAAAATCCTTCGGGATCCGGGGATAGATGACGCCACCACGCGCCCTGAAATCCTTCCGGCAGGAATTTACAGGTCCATATCAGGCAAATGGGTATTCCGCGTGGGCTATGGTATAATGTAGTAAACCTTCGCTCAGAAGAGGATGACTGACATGCGTCACGCGACTGAGGCAGATCTGGCCGCGATAGTGGCCATATACAACTCAACGGTACCAACCCGGCAATCGACTGCGGACACTCAAGAAGTCTCGGTCGAATCGAGAAGGGAATGGTTCCGGCAGCATGCTCCCGACAGACGCCCGTTACTGGTGCACGAGATCCAAAACAGGATAGTCGCATGGGTGAGCTTCCAATCGTTCCGTGGCAGACCGGCTTACGACCGTACGGCGGAAATCAGCATCTACATTGCTCCGCAATACCGAGGTCAGGGACTTGGTCGGCAACTGCTGATGGAAGCGATAGCGATGGCCCCTGCATTGGGTATCAAGACGTTGGTGGGTTTTGTTTTCTCGCACAATGAGCCGAGCATCCGACTTCTTCGATCGTTCGGGTTTGACGAATGGGGTAAGCTGCCAAATATCGCCGAGATGGACGGAAAGGAATACAGTGTTTCCATACTGGGAAAACGGATAAATCATGCAGGCGAAAACCAAAATCGACAGCATATTCCCGTTTGCCAGACTCGGACAATTCATGTCCCGAAAGGGGCAAATGAAAATGAAAAGAAGATCTAAGCTGTTGGTGCTGGTCCTTCCGATCTTGCTTCTCGGAGTTGGGCTCTTGGATCTACTTGATCCAAGGAATTACCTTGAGCAGGGGGACTCCGAGCCAATTGGGATCCCTCTTGCGGGCCAAGAGGCGTGAGTTCCTGGTGGAGGTTTGTGAGTCTCTGGCTGTTCTTTCCGTAAATCATTCTCGCGCCGCTCAGCCGCACAGGGCACATCAATTTTCCCTGCCCGAAGGAGGTTAAGGATGGCTCAAGATAAGATCAAACCCCCCCCATTGACTGACGCAATCAAGTCCGCCAAGCTAAGCGATATGATAAAGTTCTTTGGACCGGGTGCCATTATTGCCTCCCTCACTATCGGCTCGGGGGAGACCTTCTTTGCCGCCCGGGGCGGGGCCATCTTCGGCTACGCCATCATGTGGACCTTCGTCTTGGGGTGCTTCTTCAAATGGGTTCAGTGCTTCACTGCCATGCGTTATCTGACCCTCACCGGTGAGCATCCCATCGACCGGTGGGCCCATTTTCCTGGCCCGAAAGGTTGGTTCCCCTTTTTGATTGCAATTCTCAGTATCCTGTGCTTTCCTTTCCTGCTTTCCTTTCTGCCTTCCCTGTTGGGCACCCTATGCAAGTGGATGTTCCACTTCGGGGATCACCTCTGGTGGGGGACATTTTGGATCATCTTCTTTATCACCCTGACCCTCTTGGGAGGGTATAATGCCCTGGAAAAAGTCCAGCTTGCGGTTATCACTCTGATGCTACTGGCGATCCTCTTCGCTTCCATCTACTTCAAGCCGGACTGGTGGGCGGTCCTCTCAGGGGCGTTCATCCCCCGCATCCCCGACTACGCCCCCTGGATCTTCCAGAAATACCCGGAGGTGGCCACTCGACCTCCATGGGTAGAGGTGACCGTCTATATTGGGGCCATCGGCGGAGGGACCTATGATTACATCGGGTATATCGGAATGCTCCGGGAGAAGAATTGGGGCCTCCTTGGCCTCCCCAACTTATCTCAACTTCAGCAGCGGATCTACGAGCTCGAAGAGAAAGGCGAGCGGATTCCCCTCTCGGAGGAGAAAGAGGATGTGAGGATAGCCCTGGCCTGGACCAAGGCACCCGCCATCGACTCCGTCGTCTCCTTTGCCTCGGTGATCCTCTTTGCCTCCGGGTTCATGATTGGAGGGGCGCGCCTGCTACACAGTGAACAGCTCGTTCCTGCCGGATTGAAGCTCCTGGAGTACCAGGCCCAATTCTTGACCCGAATCCACCATTGGTTGCTGCCACTCTACGACATGGGAGTTTTCCTGGCGATCGCAGGAACGGTATACGCAGGTTACGAAGTCTGCACGCGGACTGCGTTAGAATGCCTGCGGGCCGTCTTCCCTGGACTTCGAAAGATTACCGTAAAACAGGTCCGCCCCTGGGTCTGTCTCTATATCGGTGTATTTGGAATGTTTCTCATGTGGATAACCCGCCTCCTGCCCAATGTGAAACTCATTGATCTGGCCACCCCCGCAGGGATCATCGGCGGGGTCATGACCTGCGGGCTCTGGTGTCTCGCCATGATTTGGACCGATCGTAAGTATCTGCCCAAGCCCTATCAGATGAGGGGGTGGCTCGTCTTTTTGAATGCGATCGCCGGGATCGGCATGACAGCAATGGGCCTCAAAGCCTGGTGGGACTATGGGGTGGACAAGCTGCATGGCGGCTGGACGGGCTACATCTTCCTCGCGGGCATGGTTGTCCTCTCCGTGATCATTACCGCAATCATCAGCAGGTATTATCGGAGGAAGGGAGAGGCGACAGCATCTTGATCCCAAGGCCGATACTGCCGCTTCCATTGCAAGGGAGGATGAGTCCGCCCACGACCTTCACAGTCCAGCCGGAGGCAGACCTCTCTTCGCTGGATTCGAAATCTCTCAGTTCAATGAGATCATCCTTCATTTTCAAGGGGGACAAGAAGAGGCTGGAGAGCAGAACGAGGGTGACAGAAAAAGCAACATCGATCATTTAGCATCTGCCTCTTGATTCCTTCCGGTTTCCCCGGAACCCGCCCCAGAACAGTCAGGGAAGCTTCTCCACTTGCAAGGAGAAACTGCGGAGTGCCGACTTCCCTCCGGGTTTTCGGGCAGAGGGCCCGTCAAGCATCCCTCTGAATCAAGCCTTAGAGGCAGGGTTTTCCGCCCCCTCTTGTTTTTTCCTGCCCTCCTCCCGGACCTTCTCCGCCAGCAAACGGATGTGCTCAGGCGTGGTGCCACAGCAGCCACCTATCACATTTATGCCGGTCTGAAGCAGCTCGGGGACCTTCTGGGCGAAGTCCTCCAGGCTCTGGGGATAGGTGACCTTCCCTTCGCTCAGCTGAGGGAGCCCGGCATTGGGCTGGGCGATCAGGGGGAGGGAAGTGAGGGGCCTCATCTGTTTCATCAAGAGGATCATTTCCTCCATCCCCTGGCCGCAGTTCGATCCGATGATATCGACACCTTCCCTCTTCAGGCGGATCGCGGCAATTTCCGGGCTGATCCCCATGATGGTACGAAAGCCGATCGCATCCAGATTGAAAGTCATAGTGGCGATTACGGGCAAGCTGCAGACGGCTCGCGCCGCCTGGATGGCGGCTGCCGTTTCCTCGATATCGGACATCGTCTCAATGCAAATAAGGTCTGCTCCCCCTTCGGCCAGGGCGGCGATCTGCGCCTTGTAGATCTCCACGAGCTGCGGATAGGTCAGGTCCCCCAGGGGCTCCAGGAACTTCCCGGTGGGAGAGACCGATCCGGCTACCAGGCCGCCGGGAGGGGCTACCTCTTTGGCGAGTCTCGCCCCCTGGCAGTTGAGCTCATGGGTCCTGCCTTCCAGGCCAATAGCGGCCAGCTTGATCGGATTCGCCCCGAAGGTGTTGGTCTCTACCACCTGGGCGCCCGCCTCAAAATAGGCTCGGTGGATCTTCTGCACGATCTCAGGGCGCTCTATGTTCCAGAGCTCCGCGCATTCTCCCGGCAACAGGCCCTCCGCCTGCAGCATCGTTCCCATGGCGCCATCGAAGATGACGACCTCCTTCTGCAATCGGGTCAAAAAGTCTCCCATCTCTGTTTCTCCTTTCCTACTTGGCAATCGCCGGACGGCCGAAGGCCGATATCCGGATCAGGCTGTCCAGATAGATCCCCTCTCCCATCTCCTCTGCTACCGTCCCAAAGTTGTCGCGGTCGCTCACCTCGATTCGAATCTTCTCTGCCCCGGCCTTTTTCGCCTCTTTCTCTGCCAGGGCCTTTCCCTTCTGAACCGCGTAGGCCTTGGCTTGCTCCAGCCTTTCGAAAAAGGCCTTCTCATTCGGCAAATGGACTGAATAGCCTTCCCGCAGGCTCTCCATCGAGGTGGGCTTGATCCAAATCTCGATCGTCTTGTTGAAAATACCGATCACTGCGCCCAGGGCATTTCCCACCTCGGCATGAGGAGGGATCAGCACCTGGGTTCCCAGAGCCTGAGCCACCGGTGGGAGAAAGGACTCGACCGGGGCGCCGATGGCGACCAGCTTCTTGCCCAGCTTTATCTGCAAAGAAGGACCCGAGCCAGCAGAGGTTCGAAAGAGGAGGTTCAACAGATCGGAGCAAACCCGGCATCCGGGAAGGGAGGCACCCGGACCGTCCGGTTGCAAGGCCTTATTCAAGACTTGCAGGGAGATCGCCCGGGTGATCTCATTCCTGACCAGACGAGCGAGATCCTCTTCCTTCATCCGAATCACCTTGGCCAGGATGCGAAACGCCCAATCGGAAGCCTCGCCGTCCCAGAGGGAAAGCTTCCCCTCCACGTGGAGCAGATCGGAAGGGGTCAATCCGCAGCGCTGGACGATCCCCCTCTCCTCCAGCTGGCTCAAATTCAAAAGGGTGGGATAGACCAGGTGCAGCCGGGAGGAAAGTTGAAGCAAGGAGAGAGGTTCCCCCTGAAGGGCTCTCAGTGCCTCCTTTTCCTGAGTGCCCAGGTGGTCTTGCTTCGTGGGATTTGTGATGACGAAGAACTCTCCATACGGGAGGAAACGGTCGGTGAGGGAGCCTGCCGCAATCCGTTTCAATTCTGGCAGAACCTGAGGGTGCTGGGAAGTTAGGAGGCCGATGGGAACTACCCTTCGCGGCCCCACGCGCAGATCTCCCGTCCTGTCAATGAAGATCCGACTATCGCCCCCGATACCCGCAGTCGTGATGTCGATTCCCTTCACGCAGGTCGATCGGTTTCCCACCGTGGCTCCTCGCGGGTTGAGATAGGGCTTGCCCTCCCGAAGGATAGCGACATCCGTAGTGGTCCCGCCCATATCGACGATGACCGCTTCCTGGAGACCGGAGAGATATTGGGCTGCGGCCACCGAGGCGGCGGGACCGGACAGGATCGTCTCCACCGGCCTTTCCTCGGCAATGCGCGATGAGACTAAGGATCCATCACCTTTTACCAGCATGAGGGAAGCCTGGATGCCTTTCCGTTTGAGGACCTTTCTCATGGAGAGGATCAGGCCGTGCAGGAGGGGGATGAGGCGGGCGTTCAGGACGGCGGTGATTGCCCTCTGGATGGAATCTAACTCGCTGGTCAACTCGTGTCCGCAAACCACGGGGTGAGGGGTCAACTCTTGGATCAAGGCCCGAAGGCGCAGCTCGTGCTCCGGGTTTCTCACCCCCAGGTAGCTGGAGATGGCGAAGGCCTCGACCTGGTTCTTCTTTTCCCGGATGATCCGCTCGGCCTCTTTCAGGTCGAGGGCTTCGGTTTCTTCTCCGAGGAGATCATGCTTTCCCCGGAGATAGCAGAAATCCGGCGTAGGCAGGTCCTTCTCGAATCCAAATTTCTCCAAGAGGACCGGGTCATAGCCTATCAGGAACAGGAAGACGCGGCATCCCTTGCCTTCGACGATCGCGTTGGTAGCGAGGGTGGTGGAAAGGGAGACGAGCTTGATCGTCTTCAGATCGACGCCCTTGAGGGCATCCAGCGACTGGGCGATGCCAAAAGAGAGATCGTGAGGGGTGGTACGTGCCTTGGCTTTGGCCCGGATCTCCTTGGTCTCATAGTCGATTACCACCGCGTCCGTATAGGTTCCCCCGGTGTCAATTCCGAGCGCCAACTGAAAATCCATACCCTCTCCGTCGATCTCCCCTGATTGCTACTCTTCGAGTTTGCCCGCCCGATGGGCTGCAATGTAGAGGCTGCAGAATTCATCCCTTCCCAAGAGGGCCTGGCTGGCCACCAGCAGGGCCATCATGCGCCTATCGAGAGGGTCCAGGATAACGCCATCGAGCCCCGCCGCCATGGACATGACCAGGAAGGCCTGATTCAGGATTTTGCGGTTGGGCAGCCCGTGAGAGATATTGCTCAGGCCACAGATGGTCTGCGTCTCGGGAAGGGAGGCCTTGATGCGGCGGATCGTGTCCAAAGCCACTACCCCAAAATGGCTTCCCGTGCTCACCGGGTAGATCAGGGGGTCGAAGAAAACGCGGCTGGGCTCGATGCCCTCCCTCTTCAGCTGCTCCAGCAGTCGGGAGGCAATCTGGAAACGACTCTGGGCATCGTCAGGGATTCCGGTATCGTCCATGCAGAGGGCGATCACCTGGCAGCCGTACTTTTTGATCAGGGGTAGCATCTCGGCTATCCTCTTGCTCTCCCCGGAGATGGAATTGACCACGGGAGCCTTTTGGCAGGCCTTGATCGCCCTCTCCGCCGCCTGGGGATTGGGCGTATCGATGCAGAGGGGGACATCCACCACCTCTTGCACCGTCCTGACGAGCCATTCCAGGTATTCCGGCTCCTGGGCGAGAAATGTCCCCGCATTCACATCGACATAGGTGGCGCCGGCCTCCACCTGCTTCTTCGCGATGTCCTGGATCGCGGCGGTATCCTTATTTTCCACCGCCGGCTGAATCGCCTTTCGGCTGGAGTTTATCCGCTCTCCCACGATGATCATGAATCGTTCTCCTTTCTGTTCCCCGCTTAATTCTCAGAAGATATTTGCCTGTATCTCAGGATTCCATGCCTGGGAAGATTCCACGCGGGCCTCCCGCGGCAAACTTCCAATATAGGAGAATTCGGAAGGGATCGCAACTCCTTTTTGCCCTGTCATATGGGCGCAGTATGTGGTCTTCGCCGAATTCGCAGCGAGGCACTGCCTCCAAATGTTATTGACTCCTTTGCTCCAATTCAATAGACTCAAGGCGACCGAATTTCCGTGCATCCTTCGGCCTCGGGCTGGATTCGATAAACGAGCAGTTTCTTGCTAACTCTCCAGCAGGGAGACGAGAAAAACTTCATGGTTTGGTGGCTTATTCTCGTGGCTTTCCTCGGCGGGTTCCTCCTGGGCCTAGCGGTCGCCTTCGTCCTGAGGCTCATACAAGCAAAGACCGCCAAGGAGCTGACGGAGGAGCTTTTCCGGGAGAGCGAGGCAGAACGCAAGGCGAACGTAGATGCCGTTCTGGATCATCTGAAGGCGAGCTTTGGGAGCCTGTCTCTGGAGGCGTTGTCCAAATCCACGGAGAATTTCCTGCAGCTGGCGCAGACCCGTCTGCAGTCGGAGAGGGAAGTTGGAGTCCGGGAATTGGACACCCGGAAGGGGTTGATTGACCAGCAGCTTCAGCAGATGAACTCGGCCCTCGAAAACGTTTCCCGCCTCATGAGAGACCTGGAGACGGACCGAGTGCAGAAGTTCGGGGAACTGGCGAGCCAACTGAAGACGACGAGCGAGCAGACCGCCGCCCTTATGCAGAGCACCCAGGCGCTCCGCGAGGCCCTGGCCAGCACCAAAGTGAGGGGCCAGTGGGGGGAGCGGATGGCGGAGGATGTGCTCCGGCTCGCGGGCTTCATCGAGGGCGTGAACTACCGGAAACAAAGGGCCATCGAGGGAATTGGGTCGCGCCCCGATTACACCTTCCGGGTGCCGCCCGACCTCGAGCTCAATATGGACGTGAAGTTTCCGCTGGACAATTATCTTCGATTTCTGGATGCCGGCTCCGAGGAGGAGAAATCCCGATACCGCAATTCCTTCCTGCGGGACGTCAAGGCACGGATCAAGGAGGTCACCACTCGCGATTATATCAACTCCGAGCGGAATACGCTCGATTGCGTGCTCTTGTTCATCCCCAACGAGCAGATTTACTCCTTCATCCATGAGCAAGACCATTCCATCCTCGATGAGGGGATCAAGAACAAGGTTGTCTTCTGCTCCCCCATCACCCTGTTTGCCGTCTTGGCTGTCATCCGGCAGGCGGCGGATAACTTCTCCCTGAACGAGACATCCAACGAAATGCTACGCCAGCTCGGTTCGTTCAAGAAGCAGTGGGGGGAGTTCATCAACAAGTTAGCGAATTTGGGCAAGCGATTGGCGGATGCACAGAAGGATTATGAGGCCTTGATGACCACCCGCCGCCAAAAGCTCGAAAGGCCTTTGAACCGGCTCGAGGAGATCCGGGAACAGCGCGGATTGGCGCCCGCGTCCGATGAAGGGGAGGAGGCGGCATCTGCTATCGAAGGCCCGGCCCCCTGATCCTATGATCCTGGGGTGGGATCCTATAACCGGGTGTCGCCTGGACAGCGATAGGAGAATCGGCAGACCGCCGCAGGAAAAAATCGGGAAAGCGGATCCTTATCATGCAAAAATTCTTTTCTTCACTCTTCCTGCCGAGCGGTTTTCTCTTGCTCGCAGCCGTCGCCTTCCAACGGTGGGGGGCCTCGCGAGAAATGCTATCGGCCCTCGTAAGCATTTATCCGTATGCCGTCCTCGGGGTCGGGACCTTCCTCGGCTGGCGTTTCCATCGGAGCTGGTTCGCCTTCGCCATCCTGACGATCTTCTTGTGCGACTCGGTCTTGCTGCATGGGGCGACCAGGCAGCATGTGGGATCGGGCACTGCTCGCCTCTTCTTTTACGCCTCGGCCCTCCTGCTTCCTCTGAACCTGGGGATCCTCTCCCTCGCTAGCGTGCGGGAGAAAGGGCCAATGGCCTCTCGAATTCGATTGGGCCTGGGCCTCATCTTGTTCCAACTGCTGGTCTTTGCGATCTGCCATTACCAGCGGGCCCGTCAAGGCTCCTCCTTCCTGGAGCAACTCCTAACCAGCGGGGGTTTTGTCGGATGGACCCCCATCGCCCGAATGGGTCTCCTGGTATTCGCGTTGGT
>Ga0316628_100002223_pt1 | contig 14236 bp, 15 predicted proteins | sample OWC_Aug_M2_C1_D5_FD_207648 | JGI IMG/M metagenome (GOLD analysis project Ga0316628, IMG submission 207648) | Wetland soil microbial communities from Old Woman Creek delta, Ohio, United States - OWC_Aug_M2_C1_D5_C | ecosystem: Environmental > Terrestrial > Soil > Wetlands | place: USA: Ohio... | reverse complement strand
CTTGTAACCTGCGGTTCCGGTGGCGTCCGGGCCCTGGGGCGAGCGGGACAGCGTCTTGAGAATTCTCCCGGTGCGGAGCGCCGCCTCGGTCCGTGGAATCCATCCCCTTTCGGCGCCGATGCCCAGGGCCGCGAGGCCAAAACCGGTCGAGGCGATGCTCGACACGTCGGTGTTCCAGGCCCGGTCCTGGGAAAAACCTGTGGACGGGTGAAAACATGAGGCGAAAAAATCGAATGCCCGGCGGCTCACCAGGTCAAGGAATGCGTCGTCCGTTCCGGCCGCGTCGTCCGCGTCAACGAACGCGAAATGGTCGAAGTGGAGGACGCCTTTCTTCACGGTGACGGCCTCCGACTCGAGCACGATCGCGAACTGCAGGCAGCGGGTGCGGTCGAATCCCTCGAGCGCCGAAGTCAGGTCGATGGACCGCGTCTGCCACGATCCGTTCACGCCAGTGATCTCGATCCGGACGCTCTTCTCGTGATTCCCCTGGATGAATTCCGCGTAAAACTGGCTTGTGGTCGTTCCCTCGCCGCGGAAGGAAAGGACAAAGGTCTCGAACCGGGACATATCGTAGAACGCATTTCCGGAATTCGGAAAGGAAAAGGCGAGACGCTCCCACCAGCCGCAGGCGGATCCCGGAGCCGACAGGTCGTAAGACAGGCGCAGGCCGCGGTTCCATCCGGCGATGGAATCGATGGAATAGGAAACGCCGCCCCCTTTGCTCGTCCATGGACCCCGGTCCGCGAAAAAATCATTGCGGTTTCGGGAAGAGGGGAAATCAAAGTCGTCCAGTGCGACGGGAAGGGCGGCAACCTGAGCCGCGGTCCGCATCTCGGATGCGGTCAAAACGGCGATGATGATCGACAGCCTCATGAAACGGACTGCCGCAGGACCCGTGTGTCTCATGTTGTTTCCTCCAGTGAAAAACCGGCCGTAATATATTATCAATATTTCCCGTCAGAATCAACGGGATTTTTGTCCGGTTTTCTGCCGGATTTCCCCTTGATTTTCCGCGGGGCGTTTTGTACGTTCAATAACACGAGGGTTCCCAAAACGGAAAAGGAGGACCGCGTCTTGAACCGGAAAGTCGTGCGGAAACAGGAGAACAGCAGGTCCTGCATGGTGTGCGGATTGAAAAATCCGTTCGGGCTTAAGACATCTTTTTACGAACTCGACAACAACGAGCTCGTCGGCCTTTTCAGGCCGGGCGAGTCCCACCAGAGTTATCCGGGCCGGCTTCACGGAGGCGTCAGCACGGCCATCCTGGACGAGACCGTCGGCCGCGCAATCAACTGCGGCAGGAAGGAGATGGTGTGGGGCGTCACGGTCGAATTCACCACCCAGTTCAAAAAACCGGTGCCGCTCGACGTGGAATTGAAGGTGGTCGGCCGGATTGTTTCGGAAACCAGCCGGACCTTCGAGGGAACCGGTGAAATCCTGCTGCCGGACGGGACCGTGGCCGTGACCGGCTCAGGCAAATACCTCAAGCTGGCGTTGGACCGCATCGCGGATTTCGATGCGGGGGAACAGGAGTGGAAGGTTGCCGAAAATCCGTCCGATCCCGGATCCATCCAGATCGGTTGATTCAATCTCCGTCCCTAGTTCATCTTGGAACGGAGACCTGAACAGAGGGATGTTCTTCCTTTCATCAAAATGATGTCATCTCGAGCCCCGTCTTCGGGGCGAGAGATCTGGTTTTCCGCGATCCCGCACAACCGGATTCCTCCCTGCGGTCGGAATGACAGTTGTAAAAAAAAATAGGCCAATTGCCCAGAAGTTCAACACTGGTGCGCATCTCGAGAGCAGGTAAAGAACCTTTCACGGAGACACAGAGGATCAATCATAATTCTTTAATAAAGAGATTCGCGAATTCCACCGGATCCCCGTGGTGCTGCAGGGCGATGGGGCCGAGTTTTGGGAGGCCGGGAAGTACGGCCCTGTTGATCACCGTTTTTCCATTCAGGACAACGGTGAGCGTGTCGCCGATAAGCGTGATCTCGAACCGGTTCCATTCGCCCGGCTTGTTGTCCGCGTTCAGGATGGGCGTGCAGGCCCTTCGAACCTCCTTCGGCATGTCCTGATCCGTACGGTAGCCCCAGATCTCGCCGGACCCCACCGGCCAGTTCCAGATATTGACCTGGCACTTATCGGTACCGCGCAGGTAGATTCCGCTGTCCCCCGCATCCATCACAGGAATGGCGATGTCCTTGCCGTTTTCATCGAGCGCCTGGGTTCCGTCCGGCAGAATCACGGGCGCGGGCCTAACGGCCGGTTTGCGCGGGAGCCGCCAATCCGCGATCAGAACGAAGTTGCCGTATTCCTTCTCGGTCCAGAGATGGCGGTCTTCGCCTTGGGCTTCGCTTTTCCCGTCATACGACAGGATCCAGTCCTCAGCCTTCCAGTGTTTCCGGTTTCCCTCTGCCTGCTTCCAGCCGCGCAGATCGAGGCCGTTGTAGAGGGAATGAAATCCGCGGTCCGCTTCCGCAACCTGTTCTCCGGACGGACCGGTTCCCGGCAATTCCATGATCCGGATGTTGCGGAAAAAGATTTCACTGCCTTCGGATTCCAGGCAGATATAACCCTTTCGCGGCCGCAGGTGAAATCCCCGCGTGACGACCTTGCCATTGACGGCCAAAGTCAGGGTGCCGTCCCTGCTCTCCACTCGGTAATGGTTCCATTGGCCGGCTGGATTCGCCCTCTTCTCCTTCGGAAAGGAACGCATCCATCCGACGGGTTTGGGATTGTCCTCGGCCAGAAAAGCGCCGTGGATCGCGAACATGTCCCCGTGGTTTCCGTCCATCACCTGGCATTCGATGGAACGGGTGAAGGGCTGGCCGGGGGCGGTGAGTCCGTCGGAGTGGATGAAAAGGCCCGCGTTGCCGTTCTTCTTCATGTGGCGCCAATCCAGCTCCAGGATGAAATTCTCGTACTGCCGTTCCGTCCTCAGAACGCCCGTGGGAATTCCGGTGCACCGGATCATGCCGCCTGCGACCGTCCAGGTCTCGGGCGCGCAATTGACGTTCACCCAGCCCGACAGGTCCTTTCCGTTGAAGAGCGAGATGAATTCGTCACCTTGAGGAGAAGGATCTTGACCGGCCTCCGGAAACGCGGGGGCCAGGGTAAAAAGCACGAGGAGAGCGATTGTCCGTCTCATTCTGACCATCCTTTCAACCAGCCGACATGGGGCTTTAACGTAAGTCCGTTCATGTCATCGTGAGGGAGTCGGGATTACCCCGACAGACTCCGTGACCGAAGGTCGCGCTGGGTTGAGTTGGGGGAAGGGATCGTGACCGAAGCGATCCCCTGGATTTTTAGGGGATTGCTTCGCCCCGTAAAACGGGGCTCGCAATGACGATCTTTCTTCAGCAGGACTTTTTAGCCGTTCCAAAATCCGCGCTCTTAAATAAGATCTGTTATCCCCGGTACCGCCACGGGCTCCTCGGTGACATCCCCGAATTCCAGCCTCTGGGGACTGAGGTCCAGCTTCGAAGCCTCCATCACCCAGTCCCATTTCAGCGTCCTGCCCGTGTAGGCGCTCATCCTGCCCATGATGGCGGTCAGCGTGCTTTCCGCGATCTGCCTGCCTTCGTTCAAAGCCTTCCCGTTGCGGATGCTGTCGACCATTTCCGCATATTCCAGAACCGCCGGGTCCGCCTGGTCCCGCTCGTATTTCCAGGGGCGTGCGCCGGTGATGACGCCGTGCCCCGAGTCCATGACGGCCGATCCCTTCGTCCCGGTCAGCCGTTCGTCGCTGCGATAGGTGAACTTGTCGATCTGCGAACCGATGTACTCGATCCGGACGTCGTTGGGATAGAGGTATTCCACCGAGAAATGATCGTACACGTTTCCGTACTCCAGGCCGGACCTGGCCTGGTTGCCGCCCACGGCCACGCACTGCACGGGATGGGATTGAAGGGCCCAGTTCATGATGTCGAGATTGTGCACGTGCATTTCGGCGATGAAATCCCCGGAAAGCCAGGTCCAGAACAGCCACCGCCGGATGTGGTATTCCATTTCCGTCCATTCGGGATTCCACAGCCTCTCGCCCTCCCTCCAGTCGCGCATGGCTTCGCCCGTTCGCACGCACTGCCCTCCGGTGATTTCGCCGATGGCGCCGTCCTGAATCCGCTGGACGGTTTCGCGGTAGGATTCGAGCCGTCGCGACTGTGTGCCCGCCACGAGAGTCAGGCCTTTCTGCCGGGCCGCCTCGGAGCTCTTCAGGACGGAACGGACCCCGACCGGATCCACGGCGACCGGTTTTTCCATGAACACGTGTTTGCCGGCCTCAACGGCGGCCCTGAGATGCTCCGGCCTGAAATAGGGAGGAGTCGTCAAAATCACCATGTCCACGTCGCAGGCGATGACATTTCGATAGGCGTCGAACCCGGTGAACAGGGTTTCCGGGGTGACCTTGAATATTTCGTCCGCCGGCAGGCCGCGCGCCTTCAGGTTGGATTTGATCTCCTGCGCCGCCGCATTGAGGTGATCGTGAAAAAGGTCGCCCATCGCGACCAGCTCGATTCCTCTGGACGACTGGGCGCAGTCGATGATCCCGGCCCCGGTTCCCCTTCCACCGCAGCCGATCAACCCCACCCTGATCCTGTCCGAACCCGCGGCATGGACAAAACCCGTTCCCGCGGTCATCGCTGCGGCGCATGCGGCGGCCGAGGTTTTGATGAAATCCCTGCGCGTGACGCGTCCGTTCAGCGTCGTGGATTTTGGCTTCATTTCCGCCTCCTGACATTGGTCCGACTGATTTTGCATGAGATGAACGGAATATCGATGGAAATGATCGTATGCTTTCGGCGCTGCCTCGATCGGACCCTCATCGGGTCCCGGTGTATTTCAACAGCCCGCTGTATTTTCTCATCCGTGGAAATTTCGCGTAGACGAAAATTTCGCCTTTCGCCGCTTTCACGTCCCCCCTGAACCATTGGCCGGACTTTTTCAATTCTACCCACCGCTTCCCCGTCGAGACCGCCGCTTTTTCCGCTCCGGGAATCCGGACGCTGAAACGAAACGACTTCCCGGCTTTCAGGCGTCCCCGAACGGGGCCCTCGAGAAATACGTCCCGGTCCAGAAAATCCTGGTAAGTTTCCGGAAATACCGGCGTTTCCCCGCCCCTCCCGCGGTTCCGGATCCTGTAATCCATCACCCAATCCGCCATGCCTTTTTCGGATTTCGGCCTGGCGAAAATCCGAAGGATGTAGGTCCCGGTGGATGGGAATGCCGCGAGGATGATTGCCCGTCTGCCGTCCTTCTGGACAAAGGTCAGATCGGACCCGAGATCCCCCCCGTTCCGAATGAGCTGCGCGAGCAGCATCGTTTCCGCCTGAGCCCTGAGCGTGACCCTGACCGTATCCGCACATTCTATGTCGGATGACTGATGGCTGTCCAGTTCAAGGCCGTTCTGAAAGAACCCGGGCCTGAGAAACGCCATTTTTTCAAATTCGCCGAGCGTCACCTTTTGAGGGAGCAGCTGCCATTCGGGATTTTCCGGGAAATGCGTGTAAATCAGCTTTTCAGGCGGCGTGAAAAAGAAAAATCCATTGAAAGAACGCAAATACCTTCCGTTTTCGTCCATGTAACCCGATCCCCAGGTGGCGTCCATGAGCCGCCAGGTGCCGTTGATCCTGACCGCATTCCATGCGTGATTCGGAGGTCCGCTGAACCGTTCGCCGACGGACGAGTCGTACCCTTTGGCGTAACCCCCGATGGTCTCGATTTCGAGCCCGGCCTCTCGGCCGAGCGATTTGAACAGGCCTGAAAATCCTTCGCACACGGCGGTCCTGTTCTGCAGCACCGAATTCGGGCTGGATGGCCCGGCGTTTCCGGTGAAATAGCCCCGGGTGTCGTACGAAATATTCCTTGCGACCCACCGGAATATCGCGCGCGCCTTTTCCTCGTCGTTTTTCGCCGGCCGCACCAGGTAACGGGACAGGCTCTTCACCGATTTCTCGGCGGACCCGGGCGCGTTGTCCGCATGGCGGTCGATTTCAGCGAATGGATCCGGCGCACACGGGAACGCTGAACGCAAAACCGAGGCGAGAAAAACCGGAACCAGAAGGCGGCGAAACATGCGGCACCGCTATTCCTGTTCCACCCGGATCAGCCTGTCGACGTCGAATCCCTTTTCTTCCGCGAAGCGGACCAGCGAATCCACCGCCGCAGGCTCCATTTTCGGGGTTCGTGAGAGCAGCCAGAGATAGTCCGTGGACCCGCTCGTGACCAGGGCCCACCGGTAATCGGCGTCGAGGCGGATGATTTTGTATTCCGCGGAGAATGGCCAGAAAAAACTCACCTTGAGCCTTGCGGGAATCCGCGGATCCGGGACCCACGCCTTTCCTTTGGCTTCTGACCATCTCCCTTTGGACGGTTTGTAGCCGCGGTTGAGCACCTTGATTTTACCGTCGGGCCTGAGCGAATAGTCGGCCGTGACCTTGATCAGGTCCTTCTCGAACCGGTGCGGCATCCGGACGATCTCGTACCAGGTGCCGAGGTACCGGTTCAGGTCGAATTCCTGGACCGGCGGGATATTTCGCGTGCTCTCCCCGGCCTTGGCCGTCGAGATCATCACGGATCCGATGAGGATGCATAAAACCGGTTTGACAGGATTCATGGAGTTGCTCCTTATTTTCTGCTTTGGATTATAAGATATTTCATTCAAATGTGATTTCAAAATTGTTTTTCGGGTTCGATCCATTTTTCGCCTGCACAGGCCGAGAGCCTGCGTTTTTTCGTTTGGATGCCTGCCAATCGAAAAACGTCGAATTTTAAAAATCGATGGGATTTTCGGATGGTTTGGCGGAAGAATACCCTCACGCCGGGTTGCGGGTTCCACGATCACCCGTTCATTTTCTTCTTCCTCATCCTGCAGAAGAGCCTGTCGGAGCACCCGACCGGGGTGAGAATCCCGGGATTTCAAGCGGTATTTTCATCCGGCAGGATCATACACGGTCTCAGACCGTGTATGATCCTGCTTTCAATCACTGTTTACTTTATGATCCTGCCGATTCTTCCGGGCCTCCATTTGAATAGGCCCGTGGACGAGAAATAAATGATCATCGGCTTCCCCTTGATGCTGTGACGCGGGATGGGGCCGACCTGCCTGCTGTCCAGGGAGTGGTTCCTGTTGTCCCCGAGCACGTAGTACTGATCTTTGGGGATGACGAGCGGACCGGCATGGCCCGGTCCCTCCGTGATTCCGCCGGCCGCAGCAGGCTCTGCGGGCTTGACGTAGGGCTCTTCGACGGACTTGCCGTTGACGCGCACACGGCCGCCATCGATCTCGATTGTGTCCCCCGGCACTCCGACGATCCGTTTGATGAAATCGGTTCTCCCGTCCTCCGGCGATTTGAAGATGACCACGTCCCCGCGGCCGGGATTGTGATCCGTAAAAAACAGCTGGTTGCTGAGCAGATAATCCCCGGGAATGAGCGCCGGCGCCATCGAGCCGGTCGGGATCTTGAAGGGCTTGATCACATGCTCGCGGAACGCCGAGGAAATCAGGAAATCGACGCCCAGGGATACGGCCAGCACGGCCAGGTAGACGGCCGGTTTGTTGTACGGTCTCAACGAAAACGTCGAACCGCTTTTCGCCGCGGAGCGGATGGCATCGATGATCACGGCCAGGTGGATGAATGCGGAAACCGCGAACAGAAAGAACAGGGCCGCCATGCCCGCCCCGTCCGGAGGACGTTTCAGAAGGGCGAGAACGGAGCCGAAAAGCAGCCCCCCCCACGTCGTGAAAATGAAATTGAACAGCAGGCCCCGGGTTGCCTGACCGTTGTAAACCTGGCCCAGCCCGGGCACCAGGTAACTGAGCAGGCCGGCAATCCACCACCGCCTGCGCCGCGCAACCGCGTTATTTTCCATTTCCATCCTCCTTGGGGCGACCGTTAAAAACCGATCCGGAACACCGACGCGATCCGGCCGAGCGCAAACCACCGGTCCGGCATCATGAATTGCACAAAATACGCGGCCGTGACGATGAAACCCAGGGCGTCCTCCCACGAGATGGAATGGAATCCGCGCTTTCGGATCTTCGCCCCTGCCGGCCGCGTTTCGGGACGCGGGGCATCGTGGATTTCACGCAGCCTGCCGGCATAGTACCGCTTCATGATTTTCTCAATTCTCATTGTAGACCTCCAGGGCCTCCTTGAGTTTGGCCCGGATGGTATGAATGCGCGATTTCACCGTGCCCTCGGGCACGCCGGTGATCAGGGCGATCTCTCTGCCCCGCATGCCTTCGTGAAATCTCAGAAAGGCCGTTTCGCGGAGGTCTTGATCCAATGCGGCCAGCGTCGAGTCGATCACCTGCCGGCGTTCCAGGTCCAGGTATGCCGATTCCGGCGTATTCGAACCGGATGGAAGGATCCCGGCGGACGAACCTTCCGGGAATCCTCCGGTTTCGGGCCGTTTTTTCGCCGCATGGTTGATGCAGTGGTTCCGTGCGATGGAGTAGATCCAGGCATTGAATGAACGATTCGGATCGAACCGCTCCAGGTTCCGATAAACCTTCAGCATGATCTCCTGCGTCAGGTCCTCGGCGTCACCCGGAACGCGGTTCTGGACGAAGAACCGGATGCGCCTGTAATATTTTCGCCAGATGCGGTCGAATGCGCGTTCACGGCGGCCTTCTCCCCCCTTGACAAGAAACAGAAGAATCCATGTCTCAATCCGCTCTTTCAAGCGTTTTCTCCATCATGGGATTCTATTTAGGTATACCGTAAAACCTGAAAAGGGTTCAGGAAAACCTTGGCCGGATAGGTTGATAAAAAGACTGACGCCTTATCTCCGCCCCAGAGAAGGAGTTAAGGCGTCAGCCTTTTTGTTAAACAATAATAAATCTTCTCAATCAGCCCACGTTCGTCAACCGGCCGATCGAATCAACTGAATTGTCCAGCCTGTCACCGCCATCAATCGTGAGCCGGATCGCGCGTCTGGGACAAACCGTCACGCACCGTCCGCACCCCCTGCAGTCTTCGGTGATGAAAGCCCGGTTTTCCAGGATCCGGATGGCGTCGACGAAACACACGCCCCTGAGACACTCTCCGCATCCCGTGCAACCTTCGCCCACCAGAACGGTGACGCCTTCCAGTCCGGTGAACCGTCCGGCGATCGAGGGATTCAGGTCCGGGAGCATGCGCCACAGGCAGCAGCAGGGGCAGCAGTTGCAGACGGTCAGAAGGCGGTCCCCAGGCCGGATTCCGAGCCAGAGGGGATCCAGCCGGTTCCTGCCGATGAGATGAACGAGGCCCGCATCGCGGCAGCGGCGCACGTGCTCGAACGCCTCCTCCCTTGTCGCAAGGCGTCCGAGTTTGCGGTGTATGCCCAGAACCGCCTCTCCCATGAAGAGGCAGCCCAGGTCTACCGGATAGTCCCTGCACCCTGTGGATTCCCTGCAGATGCAGGTGTTCATGATCCACCGGTACCGGGAACGTTCGATAAATTCATCCACGATGCGAGATGGGAGGACGACCTGCTGCTGCGGTTCGACCGGCTCGTTGATTTCAACGGACTGGACCCTGGGCAGCAGAAACATCCGGTCGCCGCGGAACATCCACCTGTCCATGAGGCTTCCCAGAAGCGGGACGCGCGTCAGACGGGCGAAGAAAAACCTAGCCTGGAAAAACGTTCTGAGCAGTGCGACCACCCAGAGCGGATTCGCCATACGGTGCTCCGTGGTTGTTTTGCGGAGGATGAACCGCCGCCTGAACGGCGGTTCGGGGACATCCCTCGTGATGGCCACCGTGTGGCCAGGCCATAAACGAATGCGGCGCCGAAGCGCCGCATCTGACGATTTGCAGATTTAATCCCCGGAATGGATTCCCGCCGGAAGGCCCTTCGGCCCGCCCGGGCGAAAATCAACCGGCCGGCTGAATTTATTTTGCCGTTTTGCCCTTCATGAACGAGGCGATGAATCCGACCGCGGAGATGGCGATGTTGATCAGGCTTCCTACCGTTCCGTTGTTGAGCTGGAGCGCTGAAAGCGGGTTGTTGGGGCCCAGAAGTCCGAGCAGACCGACCAGGCCGTTCAAGCCGCTGACCGCGGGAAGGCCTATCTTCTGCTGGTTGGCATTCCCCTTCATCCCGAGAAAACCGAGGGCCGCTCCGGACAGCAGGTTGAAGATATCGCCTCCCTGGGCCGTCTGAATCACGTTGTCCACACCCGTGGGCGTCACACCGAGCACCCCGAGAGCGCCCTGCGCCAACCCGATGATCTTCATCAGATTCTTTCCCATTGAACGACCTCCTTCGATAAGTGGTTATCACAGGCGCACAGCACGATGCGCCAGCCGACATCCCATCACGGTATCACGGAATCACCGCTCTGAATGCGATGTCACCCTTTCGTTTGCTCCTGGGCCGCTTTTTTCAGCTTGTCATTGGCCATGATGGCCAGCTCGACGCGCCGGTTGGCCTGGCGGCCTTCCGAAGTTTCATTCGTCATCACGGGCTGGGATTCTCCATACCCCATGAGGGTCCACCTCGTCGCATCCACCTGGTTCGCTGCAAGCTGAGCCGCCACAGCCTGGGCCCTCTTGTTGGACAGGTCGAGGTTGTATTCGTCAGATCCCTGATCGTCCGTGTGCCCTTCGATCAGAATGGAGGTGTCCGGGTACTTGTTCAGGGTGGCGGAGAGCTTGGTGAGGTCCGTCTTGGCCGTTTCCTGGAGCACGGCCTGCCCGGTCGCAAAAAGAAGCCCGGATTTGAACGTGATTTTGATCCCTTCGCCGACGCGTTCGACCTTGGCGCCTTCGATGTCCTTCTGGATTTCTTCGGCCTGTTTGTCCATATAGTGCCCGATGTAGGCGCCTGCCGCGCCGCCGATGGCCGCTCCGAGTATCGCTCCCAGCGCTGTATTGCCCGTTTGCTTGCCGATGACGCCGCCGATCACCGCGCCCGCCGTGGCCCCCACTGCCGTGCCTTTCGTCGTCCTGCTCATGCTGGAACACGACACAAGCTGAATTGCCAGCGCCGCAATGACCAGCAAAGACAATCCTTTTCGCATGGCAAACCTCCTTGTGTTGATTTCCTCTTGAAAAAATCCCCGCCCCGCCGCGGAATACAGGAAGAACAGCCCCGCCGTCCCCTGCCGGAGACCTGCGGAATCCGCTGGTACGCCGGCTGTCGTGATCAGGCCTTGGGGATACGCAGCTGCTGGCCGGGATAGATCAGATCTGGATTCTTGATGACTTCCTTGTTGGCCTCGAAAATCTTCGGCCATTTGTTGCCGTCTCCCATGAGGGCCTTGGCGATCTTCGACAGGGAATCGCCTTTCTTCACTGTGTAGAACACGGTCGGTTCCACGGCCGGCGGCGAGGTGAGCTGGTCATTGACCTTGCTGACTCCGGTGACATTGCCCGCAAGGAGCACGGCCTTTTCGCGTGTGGCGAACGTGTCGCAGGAGCCTGTGAGGGTCACGGTGCCGTCCTTGAATTCCGCCTTCAGGTTCTGGATCTTGCCGGCAAGATCCTTGTTCAGAAGCTTCTCAATTTCTTCGGCTTCGTTCTTCCCCTTCCCGAACAGCTTGGCTCCGACGGTCCCTAAAAAATCGAACACACCCATGGCATTCCTCCTTCTGTTAAGCTGCGTTTGATTGTAAGGATTATTTCAACTCATTAAGCGGATAAGGAGTCTCTTGCCCAACAAATCAAATATATGGAAAAATCGGAGAAAGTAAATAAAATTGTTAATTTTTTTTGACCAGCTCTTTTTCTCGTCAAAAATCATACCAAAAAACCATCATATGCGACAATCCATGAGTATGATCGATTTATTTTATTATCAAGCAGTTAAAGATTATTCAATACGATTTTTTCCAGCCGGAAATGCTCCCTCTGCCCGCTTTGGATGGAATTCGAGAAGAAGTGTATCGCTCCACCGGGATTGTCGCATCGACTTGCCTCTCCTCAGGCCGTCTCGAACCATAAAAGCCTTCCCGTACTGAATCCTGCATCCTTCCATGCCGGGACATCAAGGCCGATGCACACCATGCCCGCCTTCGGAAATGACCCTGAAAACTCCGGAACCAGCAGCAGGACCAGCTCGCCGATCACGGGCTGATGGCCGACGAGGACCACCACGAATTCCCGGTCGTCGAGGTCCCGGACGACATCGAGCAGTTCATCGGTTTCCGAGGCGTCATAGATCCTGCGGTCGACCCGGATGGAATCCCTGTTCACGCCCAAAGCCTCGGCCAGGGCGGCGGCGGTCTCGACCGTTCGGTCCGCCGGACTCGCGACGATCCGGTCCGGACTGAGCTTCCGATCCGCAAAACGCCCGGCGAGACGCCGCGCCTGCTGCCTTCCGTCCTGGCTCAGAGGCCGCCTGATGTCGGATCCGTCTTCGGCCGCGCCTGCGGCCGCATGCCGTACGAGACACAGAATTCGCGTCTTTGCCTGTTCCATGCTCAACTTCTCCTGGTGAGGTCACGATGACGGAAACAGTCCGCGAGATGGTCGTTCACCACGCCCACGGCCTGAAGATGGGCGTAGACCACGGTCGTTCCCGTGAATTTAAATCCGCGCGATTTGAGGTCCCTGCTCACGCGGTCGGAAAGCGGGGTGCTCGCCGGGATCTGGCCGAGGCGCTTCCAATGATTGTGAACCGGCCTGCCTCCGACGAATTTCCAGAGATAGGCGTCGAAACTCCCGAATTCCTTCTGCACCGCCAGGAACCGCCTGGCATTGTGCACCGTGGCCCGGATCTTGAGCCGGTTGCGCACGATGCCGGGATCCTTCAAAAGGGATTGGACTTTACGCTCATCGTACCTCGCAACGCGGCCGGGATCGAATCCGCTGAAGGCCTTTCGGAAGTTGTCCCGTTTTTTGAGGATGATGTGCCAGCTCAGCCCGGCTTGCATGGTTTCGAGAACCAGGAATTCGAAATGCTTCCGTTCATCGTGCACCGGCGTTCCCCATTCTCGGTCGTGGTAATCGAGGTAGAGCGGATCCGTGGTGGGCCAGGGGCAGCGTTTTTTCTCCATCGGACAATTCATCCTTTCTTCTTTCATGCAGCACAGGCATTCCTGCCTGTGGCAGGCGATCTCCCGAAGACAAGGCACAGCCTTCGGGAGGCCCCCTGTCCGGCGGTCATTTCATCACAGCCATTTTCCGAACCGCGGCGAAACCGCCCATTTCGATGCGGTAAAGGTAAATGCCGGACCGCAGCCCGGACGCGTCGAATGAAACCGCATATTCCCCCTGTGTGTAAGCTCTATCCACGGGCCGCGCGATTTCCCGGCCTAGCATGTCGAATACCGAGAGCCTCACCGCGCATTCTTGTTTCACGCTGAAGTGAATTGAAGTTCCGGAATTGAAGGGATTTGGAAAGTTCTGGCTCAAAGCGAATGCTTCCGGTACGGATTCGGGAGGAAGGTTCTCAAAATCCTCCTGATACGCCTGCCGCATCACGCGTGCATTGGCTTTCATCACCGTCACCGAATTCATGAAGTCCGTCCCCAGTCCGGCAACCAGGCCGATGACCACGTCCTGCGTCTCTCCCGGCTCCAAGTTGAAAGGCCCTGAAGCGATGCCCATGTACCTCTCCCCGCACCCCTCAATGTCCCGTAAAAGCCAGCCTGTCCCGGCAACCGGATCACCGGCAAAGGGGAATCGCGTTATGGCGTTGCCGGCCGTGGGGTCTACCCATGGATCGCCGTTGTCCATTTCCCCCTGCATGAAAAAATAGGCCTGCACTGCGCCGGTTGAGTCCTGCAGTACAGGTCCATTCATGCCCGGCACCGGCGAGCCGCACAACCACGGGAAAAAAGAAGTCATGCCCAGTATCTTTTTCCCGGTCAGAACCGTGCCGTCCGGTAGATGCGCCGCGTTTCCTGGAGAATCCACGAGGGGTCCGCGCAGGAACTCGCAGCCCACGGCTGGAATGCTGCTTCCGTATTTATCATCCACGCTGTCCGCGTTGAAAGCGAAACCCAGGCCGAAAGTCGAGTCGCATCCGGCGTCATCGTCGTTGGATTGCCCGACGTCTGGATCGAGGAACAGCGCCACGTAAGCGTCTTTGAGCGGTTTCGCGCCCTCGTGCACGATGCGGTAGCGGAAGAAAAGGCAGTGATCAAGGCCCCCTTCCCGGTCGTACCCCCAGCCCGTGCACTGAACTTCCAGACCGATGGGAGGCAGGGCCCACACTGCGGCGTGGTCCCTGATGTCGTTGAAAACGCAGAAAACCATCTGGTCGCCCAATACCTCTGGAGGACATCCCTGCGCAATGG
>Ga0316628_100002222_pt1 | contig 14236 bp, 11 predicted proteins | sample OWC_Aug_M2_C1_D5_FD_207648 | JGI IMG/M metagenome (GOLD analysis project Ga0316628, IMG submission 207648) | Wetland soil microbial communities from Old Woman Creek delta, Ohio, United States - OWC_Aug_M2_C1_D5_C | ecosystem: Environmental > Terrestrial > Soil > Wetlands | place: USA: Ohio... | reverse complement strand
GTCGAGTCGGCGGTGGTCTTCTTGCACGCGAGCAGGGCCGCGAAGGAGATCAGGGCGATGGCGGAGGCGGTTCGGTAGGGGAGCATGGCCACGCAAGATACGCTGTGCGATTCTCGCGTGCCATGTCGAAGGTCAGCACCGAAATCCAAGGCCACGTCTTCGTCATCACCCTCAACCGCCCCGAGAAGCGCAACTGCGTCGACGGCGAGACCGCGGAACTCTTGCATGATGCATGGATCCGCTTCCGCGACGACGACCAGCTCTTCGTCGCCATCCTGACCGGCGCGGGCGACGAGGCCTTCTGCGCGGGCGCGGACCTGTCCGGCATCGACGGGCTCGGGCCGCCGCGGGACGCCTCCCCCGCCGCGCAGCGCCGCTTCGTCACGAGCGGTCCCGGGTACATGGGCTACACGCGCCAGACGGACATCTTCAAGCCCATCCTCGGCGCCATCAACGGCCACGCGCTCGCCGGCGGCCTCGAGCTCGCGTGCCTCGCCGACCTCCGCGTCGTGTGCGAGCACGCCGAGATGGGCGTCGCGTGCCGGCGATGGAACGTGCCGCTGGTCGACGGAGGCACGCAGCGTTTGCCGCGCATCGTCGGCATGGGCCGCGCGATGGACCTCATCCTGACGGGGCGCTCGGTCGCGGCCGAGGAGGCGCTGCGCATGGGTCTGGCCAACGAGATCGTGCCGAAGGGCCAGGCGCTGGCGCGCGCGCGCGCGATCGCCGAGCGCCTCTGCGCGCTGCCGCAGGGCGCGATGCGCACCGACAAGCAGGCGGCGATGATGGGCTGGGGCCGTCCGCTCGAGGAGGGGCTGCGCATCGAGGCCGAGCTTGGCCAGTGGGCCCTGCGCGGCACGGACATCGTCGAGGGCGCGCGCGCCTTCGTCGAGAAGCGGGCGCCGGTTTTCTCGCAGGACGACTCGGTCGCGAAAAAGTGACATATCGCATGGCTGGGGTCTTGCAGGAACGGTATGCACCGCTGGATGTCGCCCGGGTTCTTCTCATTTCGATCGTCGCGGCTCGGTGAGCGCGCCCAGAGGGTCGGCGGCGCGTGGACCGAGGCCTGGGGCTCGCGGGCCTTCCGCGCGCACGCCCTCGCGACGCCCGTCGCCCTCGCCGCGACCCTCGATCTGCTGGGCCACGTGCTGCCGTGGGTCGAGCGCAGGCCCGGCGTGGCGCCGCTCGCCGATCCGGTGCTCGCGGCGCTGCCGCCTCGCGATCTCACATGGCTCACCTTCTCGCTCATCTACGCCGGCCTCATCGTCGGCCTCGCGCGCCTGCTCACCCGGCCGCACGCGCTCGTGACCGGCGTGCAGGCGTACGTCGTCCTGCTCCTGCTCCGCATGATCGCCATGTACCTCACGCCGCTCGCCGCGCCGCCGGGCATGCTCCCCCTGCGCGATCCGTTCGCGGAGTTTTTCACCAGCACGTCGCTGCTGACCAAGGACCTGTTCTTCTCCGGCCACACCTCGACGATGTTTCTCTTGTTCCTGGCCGTGCCCGGGCGAGAGGCGAAGTCGCTGTTCCTCTTCTGCACCGTGACGGTCGGGAGCATGCTCTTGTGCCAGCACGTCCACTACGCCGTGGATGTGCTGGCGGCTCCGCCGTTCGCGTACCTGGCGTTCCACATCGCCTCGCGGCTGCACCGGGCCCCGCCGAGCGCCGCCTAGCGCCCGTCGATTTCCGTCAGATCGGCGCTTTTTGGGCCGTCGATCGGGCTGGAGGGCAGTTTCTCGTTGACGTGACGAGCCCTTCGCCGCCATAAGTGGCGCGCTTCTCCATTCGTCTCTGGTTGGAGGGCTCCGGGGCGTAGCGCAGCCTGGTAGCGCACTCGGTTCGGGACCGAGGAGTCGGAGGTTCAAATCCTCTCGCCCCGACTCACTTTTGGGGGGGTGGGCTCCCCCCACGCACGTGCTCGGCTTGTGCTCGGCCGTGCTCGGCGCCGTGGGGGACGCGAGCCAACCGAGGCGCCTGCGCGCGGCCTTGCGCGCAAGCCTGCGCGCGTGCGTGCCCCCTCTGGGCGTCGGCTTCGCCGCCGCCGAGGGGGTTGGGTGGGCGCGCGGGGAGCGCGGGGTGGGAATCCATTTCGTCGTGCGCACTGCTGGCCTGCGCGGATGGCGGGGACTGTCGCTTCGGGCTGTCGTGAGAGTGCATGCCGGGCGCGAAAGAACCGCGCCAAGCCTTACCGCGATGCGCGAGGAGACGGCGACGGCTTGTCACGGTTCTTTCGCTGGTGAGAGGCATGCACTCTCACGACAGCCCTTCGCTCTTTTCGATCGTCCAACTTGCTCGGCGGCATCGCAAGGCGCCTACACCCAGTGAGGCGGCGCTGTGGCGGCGGCTTTGCCAGGCGCAGCTCGGGGTGCGGGTGCGGCGGCAGCATCCGCTCCATCCGTACATCGCGGATTTCTACGTGGCGTCGCACAAGCTCGTCATCGAGGTCGACGGCGCGGTGCACGCGAGCAGCGACGCGCGGGGGCGCGACGCGCGGCGCACCGCGGAGCTCGCGCGGTTGTACGGCGTGCGGGTGGTGCGCATCTCGGCGGGGCTAGTGGAGCGCGACGTCGAGGCGGCGGTAGGGCGCATCCGCGCGGCGCTCGCGGGGCGATGAGCCTCGTGATGGGAGCAGATCGGTGGGCGCCGATGGCGTCGCGTACGACAGCGACTACAATGTCCGGATGAAGGTGGGGCGAGACAGGGGCCTGGCGACGCACCGTTCCGCTCTAATCCTCGTTTGCGTCGCAGTCGTCGTCGGGTGCGGCGACGATCAGGTGGCAGGCGACGCGGGCTCGCCCGATGCCACCTTCACGGACACCGCGAGCGATGGGCCGGCGAACGGCGAGGCGGGCGACGCACCGTCGTCGGGCTTGGATGCCGGCGCTTGCGTGCACGGGGGCGGTCCCTGCGGCGCGGCGTCGGACTGTTGCAGCGGGGCGTGCACGGCCCACCAGTGCGCGTGCACGTCGGACAACGAAGCCTGCACGGCGGGCTCGCAGTGCTGCGGCGGCGTGTGCGGGGCCAACGGGACGTGCACGCCGCTCGACACCTCCTGCAAGACGCTAGGCAACGCGTGCACGACGGACTCGTCCTGTTGCTCGTCGCTCTGCATCGGCGGGGTCTGTGCCGCCTCCTCGTTCTGCGAGCAACTGGGCGACGTCTGCTCGTCCGCGAGCGAGTGCTGCGGCGGACTGTGCAACGTCACGAAGGGACCCTTTGGGCTGTGCGGCACCCCCTTCAACGACTTCCCTTGCGGCGTCGAGGGAGCCGTGTGCGCCCTTCGCGATGCGGGCACGCCGGCGTGCGGCGGGACCTGCTGCGGCCGTCAGTGCGCTCCCTACCCTCCAACGGGAGTCTCCATCTGCCAGCGCGCGAGCGGTTGCCGCCCGACGGCAGATCTGTGCGTGAGCGACGACGACTGCTGCGGCGCCGACCTCGGCGTCGCGGTTTGCGTCAAGAGCGGCACCGACCCCATCGGGTCGTGCAGCAACCCTACCCTCTGCAAGCCGAACGGCGCCATCTGCCGGACGGCGACCCCCCAGTGCAACGCGACGGAGAACTGTTGCTCGGGGGATACGCTGAGCAACCCCACGTGCAACCCGGACAACACGGGGCGGGCGCGGTGCAGCAACGCTCAGTGCGTCGGCCCCGGGCAGGCGTGCGGTTCGAGCGCGGACTGCTGCAACGTGTGGCCGTGCGTGCGCAACGCGGCGGCCGCCGACGCGGGCGCCGACTCGGGCCTCCCGACGTTCGTTTGCTACTCGGCGAGCTGCGTGCCGAGCTGCGGGCCTTGTACCAACGACAAAGATTGCTGCGGCCAGAGCTGCACGCTCTCGATCGGAAGTACGAACGGCGTCTGCGCACCCTGCAACCACTCGTGATCCAACGCCCGCATAGTCAGGAGGCCGGGCGCCACTCGGAGACGAGGACCGCGTACACGAGCAAGTCGGTCCACACGCCCTTGATGAAGGCGTCCTCGCGGAAGTGGGCTTCGCGGCGCATGCCGAGTCGTTCCATCAGGCCGGCGGAGGCGGCGTTGCGCGCGTCGCAGCGGCCGCTGATGCGGTGGAAGCCGAAGACGGCGAATCCCAGGCGAAGCATCTCGCGCATCGCCTCGGTGGCGTAGCCGCGGCGGTGGACGTCGGGGTGGAAGACGAAGCCGATCTCGGCCTGGTGCCGCTCGTGGCCCTCGCACCACAGGCTGACGTCTCCGACGAGCGCGCCCGCCACGAGCACCGCGAGCCGGAGAGCGGCGCGCTCCTGGTCGATGCCCGTCATTGGTCGGATGCGCCCGAGCAGCGCGGCGACGTCGTCGCGCGATTGCGGTGGCCAGTCGAGGTAGCGGTTCACGTCCTCGCGTCCGTAGATCGCGTGCATGGCGTCCAGGTCGCCCTCCACGAACGGCCGAAGCGAGAGGCGCTCGGTCGTCAGGGGAAAGGCCAGGGTCGGCATCGCTCGGAGGTTATCGGGCAGGTGGCTTCGTCGCCACTCAGCCAAGCCTTGCAAGGAGCGCCTTCCCGCCTGCGCCCAGCGTGGGGGGAGACCTCACATCACGCGATGCCCACGGAGAAGTCGGTGCCCTCCCAGCGGGCGTTGTCTCTCCAGTGAAACGTGAACGTCACGTGCGTTCCGGCGTCGAGCTTCTCCGTCGGGAGATCCGCGAAGTGAACGCCGAGGCCGCTGTCGCGCGTCTCGACGTCTGCCCGGCGCTCCCACTCCCCGACACCCCAGTGGACCGTGGCCGCCGCCAGGAGCTCCACTCGAAGAATCCTTCCGACGCTCATGGTTCGGCACTTGTGATTGAAGCGCCAGATGACGCGCTTCGAGTCGACGTGGTCCACCAGATAACGCTGGACCGTCTGTCGCGGTGTATCGAAGACACGCTCGTCCTGAATCGATCGACGAAGCTTGAGGTATTCGGCGTGCGCCCAGACGAGCGGCATCGCCGAGCCGGAGGGGCGTCCGAACAACAGCTCGCGCTGCGGCACGTCCGGCGCGTCCCAGATTTGCTCGGGGATCATCCCGCCCTCGTTGGCGAACGCCTCGAGCGCGCGCGACAGGCGGAGCGCCTCCTCGAGGTTGCCCGCCGCGATCTCGTGGTGGGCGCGCTCGCCCACGAGCAGCGGCCAGGGGCGCCCGACGCCGGTGCCGTCGAACGGCGCGCCGTCTTCGTGCTCGCCGTAGCCGTCGTCGTTGTAACGCCGCCACGCGGGTCCGCTGGGTGTCTCGACCTTCAGGAGCGCATCGATGACGCGCACGGTGTCGCGGATTCGCGCGTCGTCGGGGGCGCGCAGCCCGAAGCGGACGAGCGCGAGGGCATCCGGGCTGACGATGTCGATCGCGGGCTCTCGGCGTTGCCCGTAGGGGCGATTCTTGATCGGCACGAAGCCGTGAACCGGCGAGTTGGCGTCGGCTTCGTCCGGCGGCGCGAGCCGAACGTAGTAGCCGCTCACGCCGACCTTTCGGGACAGCGCCGTGTCGGTCACGTACATCCACCGTTCGATGCTCGCGTTCCACGCGTCCGCCGTCTCGCGCAGGTAGTTGGCGCCGGTCCCGTCACCGTTCGATTCGGCGACGTCCGCGGCCACGAGGAGCGCGGCGATCTGCACGGCGACCGTGAACGGCGAATATCCACCGTCCTCTTCCCATCGGTCCTGCGCGCTGACGGGCCCATTCTGGACGAGGAAGCTCGCCGCGCGCCGAATCATCGGCCAGAAGCGCCTCGACTGATCCGGGCTCGCCGCGTTGCACCGCCCGACGAGGTCGAAGAGCAAGATGGGCAACGCCGTCTCGTCCAACTGGATCCCCTGCCAGTAGGCGGAGCCATCGAGCCACGCGTTCTGCGACCAGTGACCGTCAGCGTCCTGGATGACTTGGAGGTATTGGAGGACGCGCAAGGCATCATTCGACGCCCCCGCGGCGAGAAACCCGCCCGCTGCCTCCACCAGGTCGCGCGGCCAGACGAGATGGTAGCCACCCAGATCGTCGTCACCCTTCGACATCCCCCACGGGATGGAGAGGCTCGCTACGAGGCCGCCGGTGAATTGCTTCGACTCGTGGACGCGCAAGACAGTCGCGCTGACGCGGAGCAAGTCGGGGCCCTCCGGCAGCCGCAAGGATTCTTGCCAACGGCTCCACTCACTCGCGTAGTCCGCGCGAACGCGATCGAATCCGTCGTCGAGAGTGGCGAGCGCTTGATGTGCCGCCTCGTTGGCGTTGCGGCCGAATCCGAGCGCCAGAACGAACGCGCCGTCCGCCGCGCGCAAATCCACCTCGCCGACGAGCGCCACGTTACCGTTCTCCGCCCGGTCGAAGGTCCACGTCATTCGCTTGTGCGCCTGCAGGTCCATCCACCCGTCGGATCGCCCGACGAACCCCGCCGATCGCTTCGACCACGGAACCGAGCACGCCAGGGCCAGGGCGACGTTGCCACGCTCTGCGAAGAGCATGGTCACGCCCTTGTAGTCGCCGAGCCACCCCGTATTCCCCGCTCCACCGTTGTCGAGGTGCGGCGCCAGGAGTGCATAGACGCGATAGTCCTCGATGCGACCGACGAGCGGCTCGAAGCGCACGGACTGAACGAGGGCATCGCGCCGAGGATCGCCGACGATTCGCTTCTCGATTCGATAACGGCCCTCCAGGCACGTATTGAGAATGCGGAAGTCGGGGACCCCGCGTTCCAAAGGGAAGAACTCCGACCGCGTGTGGCGTTTCTCTTCCGAGAAAAACGAACGACCGTCGGTCACGATCAGGCCGAGATCGCGAATGCACGCGCGATCGAGGTGCGGGTAGTAGACCTCGTTGAGAATCCCGTGGCTGAGCGTGAACCAGACCCTGCTGGTTCGGCTCAGCGCGGTGCCGACGCCGGACTTCGCGCTCGACGTCCATCGCGCTGCAATCCCCGGGGCACCCGGTGCACCTGTCGGCATGCATGACCATACGGGATTCGCGCGGAGTCGCCAGGCGATCCGAAGCATCACGCGCGAGACCGAGCGCCCCACGACCGGCACGTTTGGCGTATCGACGCAGCGTTTGCCGGGACCATGGGCGCGGCGCGCTCGACAACCGGAGAGACAGGAGCGTCGTCGGGCCTCCGTCTCGCGGGGTGGCACCGACGTTGCTCCTCGCGCATCCATCGTGCGCTGCAACGACGACAGAAGCGACCACGTCTCCGCGCGCCGGCTGCGCGGCGCGACTGCACCGAAGTCCCACCGCGGGCGCGGCCGCATGGAGGAGCCGTGAGCACTGCGGCGGCGAGCTCCGATGCGCTCGTGTTCTTCGGCGCCACCGGAGATCTCGCGCACAAGAAGATCTTTCCCGCGCTGCAGGCGATGGCGAAGCGTGGCCACCTGAACGTGCCGGTCATCGGAGTGGCAAAAGCCGGGTGGAACCTCGAGCAGCTGAGGGCGCGGGCGAGAGAGAGCGTGGAGAGCCATGGCGGCGTCGATCGTGCCGCGTTCGACAAGCTCTCGTCGCTGCTCCGATACGTCGACGGCGACTATGAAGACCCGTCGACGTTCGATCGCCTGCGCGGCGCTCTGGGCTCGGCCGAGCGGCCGCTGCACTACCTCGCCATTCCTCCGAGTCTCTTCGCGACCGTGGTCGAACAGCTCGGCCGCTCCGGTTGCGCGAGAGGCGGGCGCGTCGTGGCGGAGAAGCCGTTCGGCCGTGATCTCGCCTCCGCGCAGGCGCTCAACCGTTCGCTTCTCGCCGTGTTCCCCGAGCCGGCCATATTCCGCATCGATCACTACCTCGGCAAAGAGCCAGTGCAGAACCTGCTCTACTTCCGGTTCAGCAACTCGCTGTTCGAGCCGATCTGGAACCGCAACTGCATCGACAGCGTGCAGATCACCATGGCCGAGAGCCTTGGAGTCGAGGGACGTGGAAGCTTCTACGACGGGGTCGGTGCCGTCCGGGACGTGATCGAGAATCACCTGCTGCAGGTGACGGCGTGCGTGGCCATGGATGCGCCGTCGGGCGGCCATCCGGAGACGCTGCGCGACGAGAAGGCCCGGCTGCTCGAAGCGATCGCGCCGCTCGACCCCGAGAGCGTCGTGCGGGGGCAGTTCCGCGGGTACCGCGACGAGCCCGGGGTCGCCGCCGGTTCGCGGGTCGAGACCTTCGCCGCGGTGCGGCTCCAGATCGACAACTGGCGATGGGCCGGCGTGCCCTTCTTCATCCGCGCAGGAAAGTGCCTCCCCGTCACTTGCACCGAAGTGCTCGTCCAGTTCAAGCGCCCTCCGTGCTCGGCATTCGGGGAGACGGTGGCGCGACCCAACTACGTGCGCTTCCGGCTCGGGCCCGACGTGGCCATCGCCCTCGGCGTGCGCTCGAAGACGCCGGGCGAAGCCATGGTCGGCCAGGAGATCGAGCTCCTCGCCACGCAAGACATCCGCGACGACATGGACGCGTACGAGCGCCTCCTCGGCGACGCCATGAGGGGCGACGCCGCGCTGTTCGCGCGCGAGGACTCCGTCGAGGCCGAGTGGCGTATCGTCGCGCCGCTCTTGGTCGCCACGACAGCGCCGCACGAGTACCAGCCCGGCACCTGGGGGCCGGCCGAAGCCGATCGACTGATGGATCGCGCAGGTGGCTGGCACAAGCCCGAGCCCACACCGCCGAGGAGATCCTCGTGAAATCATCCGAGCTCGATCAATCGTGCGTCAACACGCTGCGCTTTCTCTCGGTCGACATGGTCGAGAAGGCGAAGTCAGGGCATCCCGGGCTGCCGATGGGAGCGGCGCCCATGGCGTACGTGCTGTGGAGCCGCTTTCTTCGTCACAATCCGAGAAATCCGCACTGGTGGGATCGCGATCGCTTCGTCCTTTCTGCGGGACACGGATCGGCGCTGCTCTACTCGCTGCTCCATTTGACGGGCTACGATCTTCCGCTCGACCAGCTCGAGCGGTTCCGGCAGTGGGGAAGCGAGACGCCCGGACATCCAGAGAGCCACGTCACGGGCGGCGTCGAAGCGTCGACCGGACCGCTCGGGCAGGGCATCGGCAACGCGCTCGGCATGGCGATCGGCGAGGCCCACCTCGCGGCGCGCTACAACCGTCCCGGCCACGAGCTCTTCCACCACTTCACGTACGTCCTCGCGTCGGACGGCGACATGATGGAGGGGGTGGCGAGCGAGGCAAGCTCGCTCGCGGGTCACCTCGGGCTCGGCCGCCTCGTCGTTCTCTACGACAGCAACCACGTGACGCTGTCGGCGTCGACGCCGATCGCCTTCACCGAGGACGTCGCGGCGCGCTACCGCGCCTACGGCTGGCACGTGCTCGAGATCGACGACGGCAACGACCTCGGCGCGCTCGAGCGCGCGATTCGCAGCGCCAAGGACGTGCGCGACCGCCCGTCGCTCATCGCCGTGCAGACCGTGCTCGGGTACGGTGCGCCCGACAAACAGGGCACGTTCGCGGCGCACGGCAGTCCGCTCGGCAAAGGCGAGGTGCACAGGGCGAAGCAAAACCTCGGCTGGCCGCAGAGCCCCGAGTTCTACGTTCCGTCCGACGCGCTCGCACACTTCAGGAGCGCGATCGATCGCGGCCAGGCGCTCGAAGAATCGTGGACCCGCAAGCTCGACGCGTATGCGCGCGACTTCCCGGAGCTCGCGCGAGAGATCAAGCGACGGTTCTCCGGTGAGCTCCCCGACGGATGGGGCGACGCGCTGCCGACCTTCCCGCCCGACGCAAAGGGGCTCGCGACGCGGAGAGCCTCCGAAGCGGTGATGCAAGTCGTCGCGCGCACCGTCCCCGAGGTCGTCGGCGGCTCGGGCGATCTCGATCCGTCGACGTACACGTGGCTGAAAGAAGACGGCGACTTCGAATCGCCGGCGCGGCCCGCGCACTTCGTGCAAGGGCTCACCGGCGGCGGCTGGGGTTACGGAGGGCGCAACATCCACTTCGGGGTGCGCGAGCACGCGATGGCCGCGGCGGTGAACGGGCTCGTCTACCATGGCGGCTTCCGCCCCTTTGCGGCGACGTTTCTCATCTTCTCCGACTACATGCGTCCGTCGATTCGCCTCGCGGCGCTCGCGGAGCTGCACGCGCTCTTCGTCTTCACGCACGACAGCATCGGGGTCGGCGAGGATGGGCCGAGCCACGAGCCCGTCGAGCAGCTCGCGTCGCTGCGCGCGACTCCGAACCTCGTCGTGATCCGCCCGTGCGACGCGAACGAGACGCGCTTCGCCTGGCAGATGGCGCTCGAGCAGCGCGATCGACCGACCGCGCTCGTGCTGACGCGCCAGTCCGTGCCGACGCTCGACCGTGCGATCTACGCGCCGGCGCAGCTGCTGCGGCGCGGCGCGTACGTCCTCAACGCGGAGCAGAAGGATCCCGACGTGATCCTGATCGCGAGCGGCTCCGAGGTCGCGCTGATCGTCGCGGCCGAGCCCATCTTGCGCAAGGTGCACGTGCGCGCGCGGCTCGTGTCGATGCCGTCGTGGCGCCTCTTCGAGGAGCAGACGGCGGAGTATCGGGAGAGCGTTCTACCGGCCGCGGTGACCGCGAGGCTCGCCGTCGAAGCCGCGTCGCCGCTCGGCTGGGAGCGCTGGACGGGGCTTCGCGGCGCGATCCTCGGCGTCGACCGCTTCGGGGCCTCGGCACCCGGCGCGACCGTGCTCGCGGAGTACGGCTTCACGGTCGATCGCGTCGTCGCTCAGGCGCTCGCGCTCGTACGCCGATGACCTCCTTCCATTGGATCGGCATCAGTCACTACGTGAACCTGCTCTTCGTGGGGTTCCTCGTGCGAAGCGGCCTCGAGATCCTGAGCGCGCATCCCAAGCTGTACTGGCGCGATGACTGCCGCCCAGGCAGCGAATGGTTGCGCCTCTCGCGCAAGGAGATGCCGGCGGATCGCCTCTGGACGAGCGCCGACGAGGAGACGTCGTTCTCACCGCTCATCGCGTTGCCCGGCCGGCGCAACCTCGGCATGGGCCGCCACTGGCATTTCTTCTGCGTGATCTTCTGGATCCTGAACGGCCTCGTCTACGTCGTGCTCCTGTTCGGCACCGGCGAGTGGCGACGGCTCCTTCCCACGTCGTGGGGCGCCTTCCCCCAGGCGGGCCGCGATGCGTGGACCTATCTGCACCTGCACGCGCCGCCGGCGGGGCATCCCTACAACGCGCTGCAGCAGCTCACGTACGCAGGCGTCGTGTTTCTGCTCGCGCCGCTCTTGATTCTCACCGGCGCGGCGATGTCGCCGGCGATCGCCGCGCGCCACCCCTGGTATCTGCGATTGTTCGGCGGTCGCCAGCCGGCGCGGAGCATCCATTTCCTCTCGCTGCTCGCGATGGTCGGCTTCACGCTCGTCCACATCGTGCTCGTCGCGGTCGAAGACTTCCCGCGCAACATGGCCTGGATCATCTACGGACGAGATTCACTCGAGAAGGCCGCCATGTGGATCGGGCTCGCCGGCCTGCTCGTCGTGCTCGCGCTGCACGTCGCGGTCACCGTCTTCACCTTGCGTCACCCGCGCGCCGTGCAGAGATGGCTAGGCAAGGTCATCGAGCCGGTGCGCCGTGCGCTGCTCCATCACGTCACCTCGTACCAGCGCTACGGCAAGGGTGACCTGTCGCCGTTCTTCCGCGTCAACGGCTATCCGCCCGAGTCGCCGGAATACAGGCGCCTCGCGGACGGCGGATTCGTCGAGTGGCGGCTCTCGGTGCACGGTCTCGTCGAGGCTCCACTCGAGCTCTCACTCGCGGACATGCGCGCGCTGCCCAGGCACACCCAGATCACGAAGCACCACTGCATCGAGGGCTGGTCGGCCGTCGGCGAGTGGGCGGGCATCGCGGTCGCCGACGTGCTCGACTTGTGCCGACCCCTGGGGGGCGCGCGCTACCTCGTGCTGCGGGGCTTCGACGAGAGGGACGGTCGCGAATACTACGAGACGATCGACCTCGAGCTCGCGCGCCATCCGCAGACGATCCTCGCCTACGAGATGAACGGCGCGGCGCTGCCGATCCCGCACGGCGCGCCTTGCCGATTGCGCGTCGAGACGCAGCTCGGGTTCAAGATGGTCAAGTACCTGCGCTCGATCGAGCTCGTCGAGGACTATCGCCAGCTCGGCGACGGACAGGGTGGATTTCGCGAGGACACCCAGTTCTACGGTCCCGAGGCCGGGATTTGATCCGGCATCCGTGGCCCGTGCCGGCTTCGCCAGCCCTCCTCAGTTGTGGCCGCCACGGTGCTCGGGCATGACCGCGCGCACGATGAGCACGACCGGGACGACGGCGTACGCGAGAACGCTCACGTAGGGGTTGACGAACGAGAAGGCGACCGCGGCGACGTAGACGAGGAGCGGCCTCAACGAGACGCGCCTGAGAACGCGAATCGTGAGCGCGTCGGCGTGCGGGCCGAGCAAGCGGCTGCGGTGCGATACGTAGCGCCACACGAGATAGTGCGTCGACCCGATGAGGATGAGGTGGCACCCGTAGACGATGACGGTCCAACGTGCGAACTCGTAGCGGCTCAGGAGGCTCGCTGAGAAGGGAATCGCCGCGATCAGCATGAGGAAGCCGAGCGTCATCCAGATCAGCACCTGGTCCGCGTGCCGGATGAAGTGAAACTGCGTGTGCTGGCCGACCCAGTAGACACCGAGGACCGCGAAGCTCGCCGCGTAGCTCGTCAAGCTCGGCCACAGAGCACGAAAGGCCCGAGCCGCGCCCACGTCGTCGGGCCCCGGCAATCGAATCTGGAACACCAGCAGCGTCATGGCGATCGCAAAGACACCATCGCAGAGGGCTTCGATCCGGTGGGTCGAGAGCTCGACCCCGGACATGACCAGCTGCGGGCGCCTTTTGGGAGCCACCCCCTCGGAATGGTGGGCGCTAGCCGGCTTCATCGCAGTGGATACGCGGACGAGGATGCGAAGCTCGGACCAGTGCGCGCCCGCGCCTCGTCGACCACGCCGGGCTCGGCAGCCACTGCGCACGGGCCGCACACCTTGCGCCCATCGCGCGGGGGCGTCACCCGCTCGGCGAGACCACGCGCTCTCCCGGGTGCGGGTGTGGGACTTGCCCTCGCAGAGCTGCGAGCTCGTCGCATGCCAGACCTCGCCGCGACCACCGTCCCGCCGACCTCGCAAACGCCGACCCGTCGGAGGCGGAGCTTCGCCCGCTGGCTCTCCTGGCTCTTCGGGCTGGCGGCGTTGGCCGCCGTGGCGCTCTTCGCCGCACACTTCAGCGAGGAGAAGGCGTTCGCCGAGCTCGCCGTTCACGCTCGCCCTGCGTGGCTGGTCCTCGGCGTCGTGCTGCAGATGGGAACCTACGCGGCAGACGCGCGGATTTGGCAACGCGTCCTCCTGCGCGCGAAGATCTTCCGATCGCTGAGATCTTATGTCGGCCTCGTGCTCGCGAAGCTGCTCATGGACCAGGTCGTCCCGAGCGGCGGCATGAGCGGCACCTTCCTGGTGGTCCGCGCGCTGGATCGCCGCGGCGTCCCCCGCGGAGCGAGCATGGCCGGAGTCGTCGTGGATCTCGTGAGCTACTACGCCGCATACGTCTTGGCGTTGGCGCTCGCGTTGGGCGTCGTGTGGGTGCACGGGGATTTGAGCCTGTTCGTCGTACTGCCCGCAGTGATCTTCGCTCCCCTGGCGGCGGCGATTCTCACGATGGTTCTTCTGGCGAGCCGCGGCCGGGCCCTGCCGCGCTGGATCACCCGCCTGCCGCTGATCAAACCGGTTCTGGGAGCGCTCCTCGAGGCGACTCCCGACACGGCTCACGATGTCCGGCTCATCGCGCGGTGCACGGGCTTGCAGCTCGCCATCTTCCTGCTCGACGCGGGGACTCTCTGGGTGATGCTCTGGGCTCTCGGCCTGTCGGTCCACCCGGCGCCCGTCTTCGCGAGCTTCATGCTTTCCACGCTGGCACGAACGCTCGGCCCGATCCCCGGAGGGCTCGGTGTCTTCGAGGCGGCCTCCGTGACGACGCTGAAGCTCATGGGCGTACCGGTCGCCGCCGGCCTCGCGGCGACGCTGCTCTTCCGAGGGTTCAGCTTCTGGCTGCCCATGGTGCCCGGGCTGGTCTTCGCTCGTCGAGAGACGCGGGCTGGTTCGCACGTGGGCGAGGCCCCCCCTCCGTCGCTCTAATGACCGCGACCGTGCTCGTCGTGCTGTTGTTGCTGAGGCCCGTGTTGTTGTTGCGGAGGTCCGCCTGGGTGCTCCTCTCGGCGCTGCTCCTGGTGCCGCGGCGGGGGCTGCGTGCGGAATCGCTGACGCTGCTGGACGAGAGGGGGCG
>Ga0316628_100002221_pt1 | contig 14239 bp, 19 predicted proteins | sample OWC_Aug_M2_C1_D5_FD_207648 | JGI IMG/M metagenome (GOLD analysis project Ga0316628, IMG submission 207648) | Wetland soil microbial communities from Old Woman Creek delta, Ohio, United States - OWC_Aug_M2_C1_D5_C | ecosystem: Environmental > Terrestrial > Soil > Wetlands | place: USA: Ohio... | reverse complement strand
CGCTGCTTCTGCAAACCGTGGCGGGATTCTGGCTCCTCGCCCTGGTGGTGATCGGCGTGTGCGGCTCGATCATCAGGCTCACGGCGCCCGACGGGTGGCTCGCGCGAACCCTCGGTCAAGGGGTGTCGGTTGGCTTCGCGGCGATTACCGCACTGCTGTTCGTCGCCGCGGTCGGCTGGTTCGCCCGCCAGTGGGCATCGCCAAATGAGAAGAACCGCATCGCAGATGTCGTGCTCTACGCCTTCGCCGCCACGGGTTTTCTGTTCGTGCTGCAGCTCTTCACGGGCAGCGGCTTTTAAGCGAGGCACCTGACCAACCGAACCTATCGGAGGAATCACCCCAACCACGAGGACTGCAGCACCATCTCCCCTGGGCCCGCCACTTCCCCCTATCGGCGGGCCTTCTTTTTTTCTGCAGCGGCATGCCGCGCGAGCCACGCGGGCAGGTCGGCCGCGCTCGGCAGCAGCACGCTATGCGGCGCCTTCTCGAGCCGCGCGCGATCGTGCGCGCCGCTCAGCACGCCGATGTTCGCTCCCACCCCTGCACGGTGGCCGGCCAGCAGGTCGTTGTCGGTATCGCCGACGGTGAGCACCTCGCGCACGTCCTGCATGCCCGTCTGCTCCATGGTGCGGAAGATCATGTAGGGCGCCGGTCGGCCCTGGGGGACTTCGTCGGCGCACACCGCGGCGTCGACCATGGCTTTCCATGGAACCCGCGCGAGCAGGCCGTCTGTGACACGGCGGTCGAACCCGGTGGTGAGCGCGATGCGCAAGCCGCGCCGCTTGAGCCGCTCGAGCGCCTGCTCGACCCCGGCGATGCTGCGCACACCGTTCCCGGCAAACGCGGCGACGAGCAGGTCCTGGAACGTACCGTAGATGCGCTCTGGCGAGGCCCGAGCGCCGGCAGCGATGTGGGCGATCACTTCGCGTTTGGCGGCCCCACGCCAAGCAAGCAGCTGCCGATCATCGACGTCCAGGCCGTGCTGCCTGAGCGCTGTCTTGAATATCGCCGCGACGTCGGCGGTGTCGTGGATCAGCGTGCCGCCGAGGTCGAATACGGCGAGGGTGATGGCGAGCGGACCGCTCATCGCGACGCTATCAGCCCGCAGTGCCGAAGCCTTCGCCTCCTCTGCGGTACTCCTCGCGCGGCGGGCTGAAGATGTCGAGCACCACGGCGCCCTCGGCGTCGGTGCGGATACCGTGCTCGACGCCGCCCGGCGTGTGCCAGAAGTCGCCGGCGTGCATCTCGACCTCCTCGCCTCCTTGGATACGCACGCAGCGGCCCTCGAGCAGCACGCCCCACTGCTCCTGCGCATGGCTGTGTACCGTGCCCGTCGAGTGCGGCGCGATGCGCACCACCGAGAGCATGGCGTGCTCGCCGGGAAAGATCCGGGTGACGATGCCGTCGCCCAGCTTGCGCCGGATCCCCTGCGCGTCGTCCTCGAGGTTGAATGCCCAGTTCGCTTTCGTTTTGCCTACGACGCTCGTCATCGGTCCCTCCTTTTTTGCACGATGCGCGCGGCGCGCGCGGTCAGCACGCTCTGCAGCCACGGACTGCGCGGTTCGCCCGCCGACATGGCGGCGACCGCCGTGCAAATCACTGGCGCGGCCGCAACCAGTGCGGCGCGCAGCGCCAGTTGTCCGGGTAACGTGAAATAGCCTAGCACCCCGAACGCCATGTGGAACAGCAACAGTGCGCCGAGCCGCGCCGCACCCTCGACGCCAAGCAGCCGGAGCGCCAGGCTCGGGCCCACAACAGCAGCGCGTAGGCGGCCGGGACGAGCAGCAGGCGTAGCGTGTGGCACTGGCCCGCTTCGCGGGCCCTAGACGGCGATCGGCGCCCTGATCGCCGGGTGCGGGTCGTAGCCTTCCAGCGTGAAGTGCTCGTAGTCGAACGCGAACAGGTCGCGCGCCGACCGATCGAGTCGCATGCGCGGGAACGGGCGCGGGGCGCGCGAGAGCTGCTCGCGCGCCTGCGGCAGGTGGTTGAGGTACAGGTGCGCGTCGCCCAGCGTCAGCACGAACTCGCCCAGGGCCAGGTCCGCGACCTGGGCGATCATCAGCGTGAGCAGCGAGTACGAGGCGATATTGAACGGCACGCCGAGGAACACGTCCGCGCTCCTCTGGTACATCTGGCAGGAAAGCCGTCCATCGGCGACGTAGAACTGGAACAGCGCATGACACGGCGGCAGCGCCATGCGCCCGATGTCGGCGGGGTTCCACGCGGTCACGATGTGACGCCGGGAATCGGGATTGTTGCGGATGGAATCGAGAACCTGCGCGATCTGGTCGATCTCGCGGCCGTCGGGCGTGCGCCAGTGGCGCCACTGATAGCCGTACACCGGCCCGAGCTCGCCGTGCGCGTCAGCCCATTCGTCCCAGATGGTGACGCCGCGCTCCTGCAGCCACTTGACGTTGCTGTCCCCGCGCAGGAACCACAGCAGCTCGTAGATGATCGACTTGAGATGCAGCTTCTTGGTGGTCAGCAGGGGGAAGCTGTCGTGAAGCGCGAAGCGCATCTGCCGCCCGAACACCGACAGCGTGCCGGTGCCGGTACGGTCGGGCTTGCGCGTGCCGTGCTCCAGCAGTTCGCCCAGCAGGTCGAGGTATTGCTGCTCTCCCGCGTTGAACTTCATACCGCGATGATGGCGAATAGCTCGCGCGCGGTCTGGAAGCGGTCTTCAGGCCGCTTGGCGAGCAGCCGGTCGAGAACCGCCTGGAAGCCGGCTACTGCGCGCGGCAACTTGGGGAGCGGGCCGGAGATGTGCATGCGCAACAGGTCCGTGTCGCTGTATTCCTCATAGAGCTTCCGGCCGCTCAGCATCTCGTAGAAGATGACGCCCAGGCTGTATAGATCGGAGCGCGCATCGACCGGCAGCCTCAGGCACTGCTCGGGGCTCATGTAGCGCGCGGTGGCGAACACGACGCCCTCGCGCGTCAGGTCGGCATCGGAAGACAGGTTCTTCGCCAGCCCGAAATCGACGATCGCCGGCCGGCCGTCGGCCCGGAACAGGATGTTCTGCGGCTTGAGATCGCGGTGCACGATGTTGTGACCGTGGATCGCGTCGAGCGCACGGGCGATCTGCGAGGCAATGCGCGCCGCATCGAGCGGCGCGATGCCACCCTGCATCCTGGCCCTAAGGTGCCCTCCTGGAAAGTACTCCATGGCGATGTATGGGTGGCGGCCCGTGAACCCCTGGTCGTAGATGCGCGCGACGTGCTCGCTCTGCATGCCGGCGACGATCTTGTATTCCTGCACGAAGCGCTGCAGGAAAGTCTTGTCTTCCCACAGGCCTGGGTCGAGGAGCTTCAGCACCAGCTCGAGGCCGTCGTGCTCGCGCTCGGCGAGATACACGCGCGACATGCCGCCTTCGCCGATTTGTCCCAGGATGCGGTAGCCGGGCACCAGCTGCTCGCCGCTGCGCGCGGCGGCGTGCAGCTGGCGCGCGTCCATCGGCACCGTGGTGGTCTTCTGGTACGCGGTCATCTCCGCCGCTACGCGCCCGTGCACGTCGTGCTCCTGCAGAGCGTCCTCGACCAGCCGCCCGAGCAGCGGGCCGGTGAGGCCGTGCCGCGGCAGGAAATCCGCCGCCCCCGCCTTCATCGCGCGCACCGCCAGCTCCTCGTTGCCCTTTTCGGTGAGTAGCAAGACGGGCGGCGCCTTCGGGTTCTTGCAGATCGAGCGGATCAGCGACACCAGGTCCTCCCCGGGAAACGGCGCCTGCAGCAGCAGCGCAGAGACCCCTCCTTTAGCGAGCGCGTCGCGCAGGGCGTCGCGCTCGGAAGGGTCGAAAAGGTCGATATCGGCGTCCGGCCAGCGCGTGCACAGCATGATGCCGAGCGTGGTGCGCAGCTCGGGGGACTCGTCGACGATGAGGAAGTGCATGGGTTGAGGGGCCGCCGACTCGCATTGTGCCAAGCGCCACCACCCTAGACAATCCGTTTTTCCCGCCGCGCCGCTCGGCGCCGCCGTCGGCGCCGCCGCACTGCTCATGTTCGATTTGCCGTTCGGCTTCATCGCCATGCTGGGCCCCATTGCGCTCTGCGGCATGACTATTGGGGGCCGATGGCCTTCGCCATCATGGGCGGCCTGATCGTCGCCACCGTTCTCACCATCCTGTTCGTCCCGGCCCTCTACACCGCCTGGTTCCGCGTCAAGCCGGAAACGAAGCAACCACCCGCGGGCGCATCAGGCACAATTCGCCGATGACTGGCAGGCTGAAGGACAAGGTAGCGCTGGTGCTGGGTGCGGGCTCGGTGGGCGAGGGCATGGGCAACGGGCGCGCCATCTGCGTGGTGTTCGCGCGCGAGGCGGCGAAGCTGGTCGGGGTGGACGTGAACCTCGTGGCCGCAGAGGAGACGGCAAAGCTGGTGGCAGGCGAAGGCGGGCAGATGCTCCCGCTTGCCGCGGACGTGACCAGGGAAGCCGACCTGCGTCGCGTGATCGACGCTACGCTGGCGAAGCTCGGGCGCATTGACGTGCTGGTGAACAACGTCGGCGGCAGCATCCCGGGCGGCCCGGAGGAGATCGCCCCAGAGGACTGGCACGCCCAGTTCCACCACAACCTGCATTACGTCTATCTGTCGATCCGTATGGTGGCGCCGATCATGGTGAAGCAGGGCGGCGGCGCCATCGTCAACCTTTCGTCGATCGCGGGCTTGCGCCACCTCGGCAACGAGCTTGCCGCCTACGCGGCGTCGAAGGCCGGGCTGCAGCACTTCTCGCGCGTGGCGGCGGTGCGCTACGCGCCGTACGGGGTGCGCGTGAACACAGTGATCCCGGGGCTGATGAACACGCCGCTGGTGACCGCGCGCTTGGCCGGCCAGCAGGCCGGGGGCGACGCCGCCGCCCTCATCGCCCGGCGCCATGCGCGCCCGCCGATGGGCCGCATGGGCGACGCCTGGGACGTTGCGTACGCCGCGCTGTACCTCGCTTCCGACGAGGCGAAGTACGTGACCGGAGCCGAGATCGTCGTCGACGGTGGCCTCACCGCCACGACGCGCTGATTGCAGGATTTTGGAGAGCGAAGGGAAAGGGAGCGGTGATGGGCTACGTAAGCGGCAATCTGATGCCTGGCGAACGGATCGTCTACCAGGCCAAGATCCACTGGTTCATCTTCGTGCCCGGCGCGCTGCTGTTCGTGATCGGCGTGGCGCTGAGCAGCCTGAAGATCCCGCACGCCATCGGGCCGATCGTCGGGGGGATCGTGCTGCTCGCCGCCCTCTACTCGCTGCTCAGGGCGCTGGTGGCGAAGATGGCGACCGAGCTCGCGGTCACTTCCAAGCGCGTGATTGCGAAGACCGGCCTGATCATGAGGCACACGGTCGAGCTGAACCACAGCAAGGTGGAGAGTTTCAACGTCGATCAGAGCATCCTGGGCAGAGTCTTCGATTTCGGAACCGTCGTGGTGAACGGCACCGGGGGAGGCAAGACGCCGATCCCGAACATCGATTCGCCGCTCGACTTCAGGCGGCGGGCGATGGAAACGATCGACCAGAGCCAGGTCGAGCGGCGCTGATCAGGGCTTGGGGCGGATGGCGGACTTGGGCCTGAACGCCTTGACCACCGCCTCGTGGGTCTCGATGTAGGGCCCGCCGATGAGGTCGATGCAGTAGGGCACCGCGGCGAAAATCCCGTGCACCAGCGGCTTGCTCGCTTCGTCTTTCAGACCCTCGAGCGTCTCCCGAATCGACTTGGGCTGCCCCGGCAGGTTGATGATCAGCGCCTGCTTCCTGATCACCGCGACCTGGCGTGAGAGAATCGCGGTCGGCACGAATCGCAGGCTGATCTGGCGCATCTGCTCGCCGAAGCCGGGCATCACCTTGTCGGCGACGGCGAGTGTCGCTTCCGGCGTGACGTCGCGCTTTGCGGGCCCGGTGCCGCCGGTGGTCAGCACCAGATGACACCCCTTCTCGTCGACCAGCTCCTTCAGCGCCGCCTCGATCTCCGGCTGCTCGTCGGCGATCAGGCGCGTCTCGTCGCGCCACGCGGGCGCGGCGATCGCGCTCGCAAGCCACTCCTTGAGCGAGGGAATGCCCTCGTCGCGGTACACGCCCTTGGAGGCGCGGTCGCTCACCGAGACCAGGCCGACGACAAGCGGTTCCTTATCCGTCATGGCGCGTCATTTTACGGCGTAGAAATCGATGCGCACCGCGGCGGCGAGCCGCGCGCCGCTGCCCACGCAGACGATGCGGTTGAGCCAGACGTAGCGCGCGTCGCCGGTCTCGAACCAGGGCGTGGTGCGCATGTAGTAGAGCGCCGGGTCGACCGCCTCGCCCCTGGCCAGGCGCTCGATCACCTCGCGCGGGCCGTGGCGGTAGCCTTGGTTGCGCACGTACACCAGGGCTCCGTCGGCGGTCTCGATGGTGTAGCGCGCGTCCAGGAACGCGACGCCGTCGGGCCGGATCACCTGCCAATCGGCGCCGCCGGGCAGCACCTTGCCCGAAAGCCGCGCGCCGGAGAACGACCCGCCGGTGATCGGGATGATGCGCCTGCGTCCCGTCGGCGTGTCGCCGAATTCCTGCGCCGGCGCCAGCGTGATCTCGGCGCGGAACAGCGGCTCGAGCTGCAGCATGGGTTCTCCTCGTGAAGACCGAGCCCGGCTCGCTCCAGGAGCGGCGCATGGTCTGGCTGCTCGCCGGCATCCAGTTCATGCAGATCCTCGACTTCGTGCTGATGATGCCGCTGGGACCCCAGCTGATGCGCCTGTTCCAGCTCACTCCGGGCGATTTCGGGCTTCTGATATCAGTCTACATGTTCGCGGCGGCGGCGTCGGGCCTGGTGGCGAGCACCCTCGTCGACCGGTTCGACCGGCGCAAGGTACTGCTCGTGCTGATCGGGGGATTCTCGGCGGCTGCACTCGCGACCGCTGCCTCGCCGAGCTACGCCGCGCTGATCGTGGCGCACGCCGCCGCGGGGAGCTGCGGCGGCGTGCTCGGCATGCAGGTGCACGCGGTGATCGGCGACACCATTCCCGACGGGCGGCGCGGCGCCGCGACCGGCGTGGTGATGTCCGCGTTCGCCATGGCTTCCGTGGCGGGCGTGCCGATCGCCCTGGTGCTCGCCGACATCGGCGGCTGGCGCGCGCCGTTCGCCGTGCTTGCCGCCGGCGCGCTGGTGCTGCTCGCGCTCACGCTGCGCACGCTGCCGCCGCTCGCGGGACACTTGCACGGGCGCACGGCCGGGCATTTTCTCGCTTCGACGCGCGCCGTTTTCGCCGAGCCGAACCATCGGCGCGCCTTCCTGGTGGTCGCGTTCCTGATGCTCGCGGGCTTCTCGGTGATTCCCTATTCCGCGCCTTACTTCGTGAAGAACGTCGGCCTCAAGGAGTCCGAGATCTCGGTGCTGTGGTTCTTCGGCGGGCTGACGACGATGTTCACCTCGCGCTGGATCGGCCGCCAGATCGACCTGCGCGGCAAGCAGCGCGTGTTTCGTGTCGTGGCGCTGCTCTCATGCGCGCCGATCATGATCACCACCCACCTGCCGCCGGTGCCGTTGCCGGTGGCGGTGCTCGCCTCGGTGCTGTTCATGACCATCGTCTCGGGACGATTCGTGCCGGTGATGGCGATGGTCAGCGCGGCGGCGCAGCCGCGGCTGCGCGGCAGCTTTCTCAGCGTCTCCGGCGCCGTGCAGCAGGCCTCCGCGGGCTGCGCTTCGTTCATCGGCGGGCTGATCATCGGCTACGGACCGGCCGGCGAGCTGACGCGCTACGGCTGGGTGGGCTGGTTCGCCGTCGGCATGACGCTCGCCGCGGTGGCCGTCGCGCGCCGCGTGCGCTCGGTGAGCTAGCGCTCGCGGCTACAATCGCCGCTACATGAGCATGCTCGGCACCCTCTTCGATCGCCTGCGTCGCGGCTCCGCCCCGAGCGCGCAGGCGCTGCACCAGCGCCTCGCCGAGGCGATCGGCCGCGGCGAGCGGCAAGCGGCCCTCGCGCTTGGCGACGAGATCCTGGCGCGCTGGCCCGACGACGCGAAGGCGCTGCTCGCTGCCGCCGTCATCCGGCTCAAGGATGGCGATGCGGAGCGCGCGGCGCGGCATTTCGCGCGCATCGAGGAGCTCGAATCGGGCGGGACGCGCACCGCACGCCTGGTGCGCGAGTCGCTGATCGACCCGGAGCGCGCGGCGCGCGCCGACGCCTACGTGGCAACGCTCGACGACGTCCTCGTGGACACCGCCTACTGGGCGGTGATCGACGGCGAGCGAATCTTCACGCGCGAGACCCAGGCGCGCACCGTCGCGAACAGCGCGCTGGTGCGCGGGCGCGTCTCGCGCGATGCGCAGCACTGCGTCGTGAGCTTGCCGCGCGCGCCGCTACGCCTCGACGAGCCGTGCGTGCTGCTCGGCAGCGACGACAACTACGCGCACTGGGTGCTGAGAAACCTGCTCAAGCTGTCGTTGCTCGAGGGTGCCGGCGTCCCGGCGGGGACGCGCCTCCTGGTGCGCGAGGACCTGCGCCGCTGGCAGCGCGAGTACCTCGAGCTGATCGGCATCCCCGAGGAGCGGCTGCTGCGCGTGCCGGACGCGAGCGTCGTCGCCTGCCGCAGGCTCTACGTCCCCACCCAGCTGCGCAACCACCCGCGCATGGGCGAGGGCATGGCCTGGCTGCGCGCGCGCGTGGCGCCGCTGCTGGTGCCGCCTGCGGAGGCGAACGACCTCATCTATGCCTCGCGGCGCGAGCAGAAGAAGCGCAGCCTGCTGAACGAGGCGCAAGTCGAGGCGGCGCTGGAGCGGCTCGGCTTCCGCGTCATCGTCCCCGGTGAGATGAGCGTGCGCGAGCAGATCACGGCATTCTCTCGCGCGCGCGTCGTCGTCGCGCCGCACGGGGCGGGTCTCGCCAACATGGTGTTCGCGCCGCCTGACGCCGCGCTGCTCGAGATCCTGAGCGCCGCGATCCTGCAGATGGATGAGTTCCGCTTCCTGTGCACCGCTGCCGGCATGCGCGCGCGCAGCGTCGTGTCGCAGGACATGGAGCCGGCGCCGGCGGTCGCGGAGGGCTCCGCAATGCACCGCGACTATCGCGTCGACGTCGGCGAGGTGCTATCTGCGGTCGGCGAGCTGCTGGCCTCGCGCAGCACGCGGTAGAGCTCGCGGAACGCGCGCGGCGGGCGGCCTTCCTTCTGCTCGCGGCGCGCGTTGCGAATCAGCGTGCGCAGCCCCTGCAGGTCGGCCACAGGGTGCTCGCTCGCGAACTCGGTGAGCGCCGCATCGTCCTCCAGCAGGCGCGCGCGCCACTGCTCGAGCCGCCGATGGCGCGCGCTTTCCTCCGCGGAGCCGCCCTCGATGCGCTCGAGCCGGGCGCGAATCGGTGCCGCGTCGATCTCGCGCATCAGCCTGCCGATGTACTGCATTTGCCGGCGCCGTCCTTCGCGGCTCGTGATGCGTCGTGCCTCGGCGACGGCGTCTGCGAGCTCGTCGGGCAGCGGCACGGACGCGAGCTGCCCGTCAGAGAGCGCGACCAGCGCGACGCCAAGCGCCTGCAGCTCGTGCATCGCCTGCTTCTGCTTCGTCTTGCTGGGAATGTCATCCTGCATCGCGCTGTTATCATAGCGCGTCATGTCGAAAGCTGACCGCTTCACTTACTCCCGCGAGCAGCTGCGGGAATTCGCCACCAGCATGCTGGCGCACGCCAAGCGCCTCGGGGCGAGCGCCTGCGAGTGCGACGTTTCGGAGGGCTACGGCCTGTCCGTCACGGTGCGCAAGGGCGAGGTCGACACCCTCGAGCACAATCGCGACAAGGGCATCGGCGTCACCGTGTACCTCGGCGAGCGCCCGCACGCCAGGCGCGGCCACGCCAGCACTTCGGATTTTTCGGCAGCGGCGCTGGAGCAGAGCGTCGCCGCCGCGCTCGCGATCGCGCGCCACACCGCCGAGGACGATTGCGCCGGGCCACCGGAGCCCGCGCTGCTCGCGCGCGAGGTTCCCGACCTCGACCTGTTCCATCCCTGGAATCTGGCGACCGAGGAGGCAATCGACATCGCGCGACGCTGCGAGGCAGCGGCGTTCGCGCTGTCGCGCAAGCTGAGGAACTCCGAGGGCGCATCGCTCACTTCGCAGCAGTCGCAGTTCGTGTTCGCCAACAGCCTTGGATTCGCGGGCGGCTTTCCGACCTCGCGCCACTCGCTGTGGTGCTCGGTGATCGCCGAAGACAAGGGCCTCATGCAACGCGACGACTGGTACAGCGCCGCGCGCTTGCCGGGCAAGGTGGCCGACGCTGCCGCGTTGGGGCGCTACGCCGGAGCGCGCGCGCTCGCACGCTTGGGAGCGCGCAAGATCAGCACGCGCAGGGCGCCGGTGCTGTTCGAGGCGCCGATCGCCACGCAGCTCATCGGTGCGTTCGTGTCGGCTGCGAGCGGCGGCAACCTGTATCGCAAGGCGTCGTTCCTGGCCGACAGCCTGGGCAAGCAGGTGTTCTCGCCGCTCGTAACGATCGAAGAAAGCCCACTCGAGCGGCAGGGACTTGCCAGTTCGCCGTTCGACGAAGAGGGCGTTGCCACGCAGCCGCGGCTGGTGGTGCGCGATGGACGCCTCGAGGGCTATTTTCTCGGCTGCTACTCGGCGCGCAAGCTCGGGCTGCGAAGCACCGGCAGCGCGGGCGGGCACCACAATCTCAGCGTGCGCCAGAGCGGCGCGGGACCGGCACCGGACTTCGCCGGCATGCTCAAGAGACTGGGCACCGGGCTGCTGGTCACCGAGCTGCTGGGGCAAGGCGTGAACCTGCTGACCGGGGATTACTCGCGCGGAGCGGCGGGATACTGGGTCGAGGGCGGAGAGATCCGCCACCCGGTCGAGGAGATCACCATCGCCGGCAATCTCAAGGTAATGCTGCAGGGCATCGTCGCGGTGGGCAGCGACGTCGTCGTGCGAGGGGCGCGCCGCTCGGGGTCGATCCTGGTCGATAACATGACGATCGCGGGAGACTGAGCGCCGGTGAACACCGCCAGGCGAGCGCTGTCCAATGGCCATGTCCCATGCCAAGCAGCCTCACGAGCTCGACAGCGAACGGTCCGGCGGACGGGAACACCCGGTCGTCGGCTGGATCGGCCTGCTGGCGATCCTGATCACCATCCTGCTCCTCGTCTGGGCGCGCGTGGCGGTGATCGGCACGCGCGACATCGAGCAGACCCTGGTCGAGACGTCCCCGGAAGCGGGGGCCGGGCAGCGCGCCGTCGAGGAGCAGGGGGCGCAGACCCGGGAGGTCGACGAAGCGGTGACTTCGAGCCGCTGGGCGACCGGTTTTTCGCCTTGAGGAGGACCGATGCTGGAGCCGAGAGGCGTAGCCATCGAGGTCGTATCCGACGTCATCTGCCCGTGGTGCTACATCGGCAAGCGGCGGCTGGAGCGGGCGCTCGAACTGTTCGGGCCCGGGCTCGCGGCCCGCGTGACCTGGCTGCCGTTCCAGCTCAATCCGGGCATGCCGCGCGGGGGCGTGGCGCGCGCCGAATACCGGCGCGCCAAGTTCGGCTCGCTGGAGCGATCGCAGGCGCTCGACGCGCGCGTGGCGGCCGAGGGCCGCGGCGAGGGAATCGACTTCGCATTCGACCGCATGCAGCGCACGCCGAATACTTTTGCCGCGCACCAGCTGATCGACCTGGCGCAGCAACAGGGCGTCGGCGGGGCGGTGGTCGAAGCCTTGTTTCGCGCCTACTTCGAGGAGGCGCGCGACACCGGCGATGCCGAGGTGCTGAAGGAGATCGCGGTGGCCTGCGGCCTGGACGCCGGAACGCTCGAGGCGCGCTGGGCGGACGAGCCGGAGGCGCGCCGTGTGGCGGCGCTCGAGGAGCAGATGAAGAAGCTCGGCATCTCGGGCGTGCCGACCTACATCATCGAGCGACGCTACGCGGTATCCGGCGCGCAGCCGCCGCAGTCGATCGCCGCGGCGATCCGGGAAGCGGTGGCGGAGACCGTCGGCTAGGTGAAGTCGAGCCGCGTGTCGAGCAGAACGCCGTAGATCTCGATCGGCTCGCGCCGCGCCAGCTCGATCGCGGGAAGTTCCGACGCATCGAGCGTCGCGCCACCGGCGGACAGCGCGTCCATCACCGCCTGCGAGAAGACGAACTCGCCGGCGCGAGCACGGTGCACGAGTCGCTCGGCGATGCTTACGCAGTCGCCGAAAGCGACAAACTGCCCGGCGCCCGCGGGCCCCGCCATGCCGAACACCGCTTCGCCGAGGTGGAGCCCCATGGCGACTGCGGCACGCAGGCCGTATTCCTGTTCCCAGGTTTCGGCCAGCGAGCCGAATTCGCGCTGCACGCGCTGCGCGGCCGTCACCGCCTGCTGCGCGTCGTTTGCCAGGTTGCCGCTGCGGAACATCGCCATCTGTTCGTCGTTGTGCACGGCGAGCAGCTCGCCGCCCTGGTCCTCGACGGCGTTCGCCACGAGGGCGAAAAACTCGCTCGCGAGCGCCAGCACTTTCTGCGGCTCGAGCATTTCCGACATGCGGGTGAAGTTGCGCAGCTCGGCGAACAGGATTACCGCCTCGCGGCGCTCGGTCACGACGCGCTCGCGCTTCTTCAACGCGGCCATTGCCATGTCTCCCATCTCGAAACGCCTCTGGCGTGATGCGTTGCAGCCATCATAGGCCTCGAAAAAAAGTGCAAAGGAGGAAATAGTACCGGGGCCGTGGGGGCAGGGGACAGATGGTCCTGAACCGCCGACGGGCGGCGGGGTGCCGGACGTGATCTAGTCCGCAAGTGCAAGGGTGACTCGCTTGTTGTGTTTGCCCTCGGAGCGGATCTTCGCGACCTTCAGCGGACCGATTTCGGCCGTGTTGGCGACGTGCGTGCCGCCGCAGGCCTGCAGGTCGATGCCGGGGATCTCGAGCAAGCGCACCCGTCCCTCGCCGCGTGGCGGCGCAACCGACATGGTCTTGACCAGCTCCGGGCGTGCGTCGAGCTCGGCATCGCTCACCCAGAGCGAACGCGTGCCGCGCGCCGCGACGACCAGGCCATTGACGCCGGCCTCGATCGCGGCCTTGTCCAGCTTGTCCATCTCGATGTCGAAGTCGAGGTGCGCCTTGCCGGCGGCGATGCGCCCGCCGGTGACCGGCGCCTTGACCACCGCGCACAGCAGGTGCAGCGCGGTGTGAAAGCGCATGTGGCGATTGCGCAGCTCCCAGTCGAGTACGGCCTCGAGCTTCGATCCGGCGATCGGCATGGAACTGCCCGGAGCGAGCACGTGCAGCACCTGGTCGGGCGCTTCCCCCTTGCGCGTGTCGATCACATGGAGTTCCGTGCCGTCGTCGAAGCGCAGCATGCCGCGGTCGCCCGGCTGCCCGCCGCCGGCGGGATAGAACACCGTGCGGTCGAGCTCGAGCGTTTCGCCATGCACCGCGACGACCGTCGCCTCGCAGTACTTGAGGTAAGGGTCGTCGCGAAACAGCAGCTCGCTCATCCGTAGAGCACGAACAGCGCGATGGCCACGATCGCCAGCGCGCCTGCGGCGACGAAGGCGACCGACGAATCCGATATCGTGGGCATGTCGGGGTCGCGTGCCACGGGCTCGGGGTGATGCTCGTCGTGCCCTTCCTCGTGCTCGTGCGCCGTGCCGCCGCCGTGCAGGCTCGCGACCTTCTCGGTGAACGCCCTGAAGAAATCGTCGGAGATCTTGCGCGCCGCTGCGTCCACCAGGCGCGAGCCGATCTGCGCCAGCTTGCCGCCCACGCTCGCTTGGACCTTGTAGGTCAGCCGGGTACCCTCCGCCTCCTGCGAAAGGCTCACGTGCGCGCCGCCCTTGCCGAACCCCGCGCCGCCACCCTGGCCCTCGAAGGCGATCGAGTAGGAGTTCGGAGGGTTGAGGTCCGAGAGCGAAAGCTTGCCCTTGAACTTGGCACTTACCGGCCCGACGCGCGCGACCATCAGCACCTGGTACTCGTTCTCGGCGACGGGGTCTATCGACTCGCAGCCCGGCACGCAGGCCTTCAGGATCTCCGGGTCGTTGAGAGCGTTCCAGGTGTCCTGCTGCGACGCGGGGATCAGCTGCTCTCCGGTCATCTCCATGCGCGGTTCTCCTGGGTGGTTCGCGTCATCGGCCCGTTGAGCGTGCGGGCGAGATCGACGAGGCTTTTCAGATTATGCACCGGCAGGAACAGGTCGACATGCGGCAGCATGGCGCGAACCCCCGCGGGCCGCGCCTCGAAGCGCTCGTAGCGCAGCAAGGGGTTGAGCCAAACGAGGTAGCGGCACGATTTCGACAGGCGCTCCATCTCCTCGCCCAGCCCTTCGCCCGCCTCGCGATCCAGTC
>Ga0316628_100002220_pt1 | contig 14241 bp, 6 predicted proteins | sample OWC_Aug_M2_C1_D5_FD_207648 | JGI IMG/M metagenome (GOLD analysis project Ga0316628, IMG submission 207648) | Wetland soil microbial communities from Old Woman Creek delta, Ohio, United States - OWC_Aug_M2_C1_D5_C | ecosystem: Environmental > Terrestrial > Soil > Wetlands | place: USA: Ohio... | reverse complement strand
GGTGAAACCCTCCGGGTTCAGATTGAGCCCTTCGGGCAGATTGAACTGGTCCATCAGGCGCAGAGTAAGGACGACCTCGGCCATGCTCGTGGCCTTGCGCGCCTGCGTGCCGTTGAATATCACGCCGTCCATCCGGTCGGTGCGCAAACTCTTGGCGCTCTGCTCACCCACCACCCAGCTGATCGCATCGGCAATGTTGCTCTTACCGCAACCGTTCGGACCGACAATGCCGGTGACGCCTTCGTTGAAAATGATCTGGGTGCGATCGCAGAATGACTTGAATCCGACTAATTCCAGTTTTTGGATCTGATGCATGTTTTCTCTGATTCTCTTCTTTTCACCACGGATAAACACGGACGAACACTGATAACAAACAACATATTGGAAAGATCACCCGTGTCAGAATGGCCGGCGCCAAATATAGCATAGCCTCAGAATTACCTTCAAAGAAAATCGCAAGATATCGTGGTCAAATCCGGGCCATAACACTACATATAGATGTTTCAGGCAGTCTCAGGAACCCAATCTCCCGGGAATAATCGCGGTCTGTCCCGATCTTGTCACTGATTCGGAACAGCCCGGCCGAATTCCTCAGTGGGGGCACGGGAGAGTCGGGAGCTTGAGGGCACGGCACGCCGTGCCCCTACTGCGGCCCGTCGATCTGATGCTGTAATCTTCCGACGGCCGTTTCTGATTCAGAGCAGCCGGCCGAATTCCTCAGCGTGGGCACGGCACGGCGTGCCCACGGTTTGCTCAGGCGCCACACCCGCCTCCCGGCATTGTCTTGGGCGCCGCGAGATAGTCGTCCAAATCTTTGGGAGAATTGAGGTTGACTAGATCCTCATCTTCGAAAAACCCCTCCTCCGATCTCGGCCATCGCACCTTCAGGGGAGAATTCTCCAAAAAGGCGGTCATTTTGTTCATTTGCTGAATCAATGCCGCTTCGATGTAAGGCAGGGTTGTCCGGCGGTAGACGGCGCAAAGCGGGTGAACACCCCCATCTCCCGAGCGCGGGAGGACGGCGTCGAATCCGTCAGAAAGTTCGATCAGTCGCGAGAGAAACCCGGACCGGACGCGCGGCAGGTCGCAGGCGAGGAGCAACAGCAGCGGGCGCTGAGTGTGGGCCATTGCGGCGTGAAGCCCCGCGAGAGGACCCTGGCCGGGGTAGATATCGCGAATCACCGGGTAACCCAAAGACTCGTAGCGGACCGGTTCACTGGCGGAAATGACGACCTCATCGGTGAGTGAAGCCAGCTCGGCAGCCGCGCGGACGATCATGGTCTGCCCGCGAATCTCGACCAGGGCTTTGTCGCGGCCCATGCGCAGGCTCTTCCCTCCCGCGAGAACGACACCGCAAATCCTGTCCGCCGGCATTCTGAAAACATGCCACAGATTCCTCGAACGAAAAAGCCCGGAATCCGGGCATCCCGGCGCACGATTCGTGGAATTCCCGGCTGCTTTCTGCCATCCTTGACCATGTCCGGGCATAATAACTATACTTTGTTGCCCGGGGCATCCGAGTACTTCCCGTTTGTCAGCCGGCATTCGTCGGAAAGGGTCAGAAATGAAACACGTTGGTGTGCATGCAGCGGCGCTTGTGTCGCTGCTTCTCATTTCCCAGACGCTGTTCGCGCGCACGGAGTTTTTGAAGCTCGAAGATGTCCGCCCAGGGATGAAAGGCATCGGCAGGACCTGCTATCTGGGCAGCCAGCCCGCTGAATTTCAGGTTGAGGTCCTCGGGGTGATGCGCGGCGTGGGTCCCGGTGCGAACGCAGTGCTCGCGCGCTTCAGCGGCGGCCCTATCGATCAAGCCGGCGTGTTCGAAGGGATGAGCGGGAGCCCGGTTTACATCGACGGCAAGCTCCTCGGGGCGGTTGCCTTCTCCTTCCCTTTCGCCAAAGAGGCGATCGGCGGGATTACCCCGATCGGCCAGATGGTGGACGCATTCACCGAAATGCCGGCGGCCGGGGGGCAGGGCAGCTCCGGGATCATCCTTAAGAAGAGCATGCTGTGGCAATACCTTCAGCCCGGACACCGGTCCGGGAATCAGGTCGAAGATTTCTTCGCCACGCCTCCTGAGCTGAGACTCAGGCCCTCGATTTCGCTGTCGCAGGGTCATGCCCTCATGCCGATCGCGACTCCGCTTCAGCTGGGCGGCTTCAGTTCCGAAGCCCTGCAGCGATTCGCGCCGGAGTGGCGCGCCCTGGGATTCTCCCTACTTCAGGGGACCGGCGTCTCGATGCTGCAGGCCGGAGCCTCGGCGCGAACGAATGCCTCGAAAGACAACGCGCCGCTCGAGCCCGGCTCCAATATCGTCGTGCCGCTGGTGCGCGGCGACCTGGACGCCGCAGCCGGGGGGACCGTGACTTACATCGACGGCGACAAGATCTATGCCTTCGGACACATGCTCTTCGACCTGGGCAACACCGATCTGCCGATGCACAAGGGCCGCGTGATTACCGTCCTGCCCAGCATGCAGAGCTCCTTCAAGATCCTGGAAACCACGGAGCCGGTAGGCACCCTGAGGCAGGATCGCAGCTCCGGCATCTACGGCATTCTCGGGCAGAAGGCCAGGATGATCCCCATCCAGGTCCGCATCAACACGAGCCGGGGGGTGACGAAAGAACTCCACTTCGAAGTCGCGCGCGACCAGTTCCTCACGCCCTTCCTGGTCAACTTCACGATCTTCGGCAGCATCGTCTCGACCGAGCGCTCGATGGGAATGGCGACCCTGAAGGTCAAGGGCAAGATCAGCATCAAGGGGGAGCAGCCGGTCGAGATCGAGAACCGGTTCTCATCCGACAGCAACGCCCCCGCATTCGCGTCGCTGTCGATCGCCGTTCCGGTCAATTTCCTCCTGGCGCAGGGCTATAAAAACCTCGAATTCGAAAACATCGACCTGCAGGTTTCCGCGCAGGAGGACGACCGCACGGCAACCCTGGACGGATTGAGGGTGGACCGCACCGAGGTCAAGGCCGGCGACACGGTGGCGCTCGAACTGATCTACCAGCGCAACAATGGAGAGACCATCGAAGACTCGTTCCCGGTCAAGATCCCGGCGAACGTGCCCCCCGGTCCGCTGACGATGCTCATTTCGGACGGCACGAGCATGATGTCGATCGACGCGCGCGAGCAGGGGGATGAGCTGATCCCGAAGGATCTGTCGCAACTGATCAAATTCATCAACAGCCTGCGCAAGAACGACAGGCTGTACGTGCGCCTGTTCCGGCGCGAGGCGGGGGCCGTGATCAGAGGCGAAGGGCTCCCGAGCCTGCCTCCGTCGATGCTTTCCGTTCTGAGGTCCGATCGCAGCACGGGCGGGGTGAGTTCGATCAACACCGCAGCCTTCATGGAATACGAACTTCCGCCCTCCGACTATGTCGTCACCGGCTTGAAGACAGTGAATCTCGTCATCAAACCCTGACCAGGGTCTGGGAAGGACTTTCTCACCGCAAAGACGCGGCGAACGCAGAGAAACAAGCCAGTCGACTCTCTGCGTTCTCCGCGTCTCTGCGGTGAGGTTTTTTGAGAGGACTCTCGAGTGGCCATGCGACTGAAAGGTCTTGGACTTCTTGTTGTCTTGCTTGGTGCGGCAACATTCGCGCTCGCGGTGACGCCCCTGTTCTGGGAAAACTTTACCCAGGAAGACCTCCTCAAAGGAACGCTTACCCGCGTCTCGCTGAGCTGGGATGGGAAACTGTCGCTCGCGCCCGCGTACGATCTCGTCTACGACACCGCCCAGCCCTACATCTTCTCGATGGTCCGCGACAAAGCGGGCAACCTCTACCTCGGAACCGGCCACGAGGGGAAGGTCTACAAGGTCGACCCGCAGGGAAAAGGATCGCTCTATTACCAGGCGAAGGAGCTGGACATCTACGCCCTGGCGCTCGATTCCACGGACACGCTCTACGTGGGCACCTCCCCGGAAGGCAAGGTCTACAAGGTCACCTCCGCCGAACAGGTGACGGAGTTCTGCAACCCCGAGGACAAGTACATCTGGAGCCTGATGTTTGACGACGCGTTCAACCTTTACGTCGGAACCGGAGCGCGCGGCATCATTTACAAAGTGGACCGGGGCGGGAAAAAGACCACGTTCTTCAGCTGCGCCGACACGCACATCGTCTCGCTTGCGCGGGAGAGCAACGGCAACCTGCTCGCGGGAACCAGCCCGGGAGGCCGGGTGATGGAAATCACCCCGCAGGGAAAATCGTTCACCCTCCTCGACTCGCCCATGGAAGAGGTCCGTTCGCTTTCCGTCGACCGTTTCGGCACGATCTATGCCCTGGGGGCAAGTTCGAAAAAGGCGGGCTCCGAAACCGGGATCAAGATCGAGCCCACACCTGCCGGCGCCGCGCCCGGGGCCCTGCCGATCGCCACCATCCAGGCGCTCTCGGCCCTGGCAGACCAGTCGAGAGGAATGCGGGCGAGTGTTTCCGCGCCGGGCGGCGAGAGGGATTCGGCGGGGGGAAAATCCGCCATATTCGCCATCACCAAGGACGGCGGAGTAGAGACGGTTTACACCTCCAAAGACGACCTGGTCTACGACGCGCTGGTGCGCGACGACGGCAGCGTGCTGGCGTCCACCGGCAGCAAGGGGAGACTCCTGATGATCGACACGGCCAAGCAGGTGACGGTCGTGACCGACTCGCCTGAGGAGCAGATCACGCGGCTGATAGCCGGCGGCGACATGGTCTACGCCGCGGGGAGCAACAAGGGAAAAGTCTACAGGCTCCGGCCACAGCGGGCTCAGGACGGAAACTACGAGTCCCGCGTGCTCGACGCCAAGACCGTCGCCTCGTGGGGCAAGATCTTCTGGCGCTACAACGGCAACCCCGGCGTCGAGATCTCCACTCGCTCGGGAAATACCGACAAACCCGACAATTCCTGGAGCGACTGGAGCCCGGCTTACACCGCAGCATCAGGCCAGCCGGTCTCGAGTCCGCGGGCGCGCTACCTCCAGTGGAAGGCGAGTTTCAAACGCGGATCGAATATTGCCGGGGACCCGCCCGGCGACGCGCTGGAGAGGGTTCAGATCGCCTACCTGCAGCAGAACATCCGCCCCCAGGTGGTCAGCATCAGTCTGATGCCCTACGGAGTCGGGCTGGTGAAAACTCCCTCCTTGTCCGCGGGAAACCTGAACCTGCCCCCGACCACCTCGGAAGGCCCCGCGTTGAACTCTCCACGCGAGCGAAGCCGGGACCGGCAGCCGATTCCACCGCGCCAGGTGCTGCAACCCGGAGCTCAATCGTTCAACTGGAAGGCCACCGACGACAACGACGACACCCTGGAGTACTCGCTTTACTTCCGGGGCGAAGGGGAATCGGAATGGAAGCTGCTCGAGAAGGAGTTGAACGACTCGTTTTACACGCTCGACAGCAGCTCGCTGCCCGACGGCGTTTACACGCTGAAGGTGGTGGCGAGCGACGAGCCCTCCAACCCGTACGGCAAGGCTCTCATCGGGGAGCTGGTTTCCAAGCCTTTTGTGATCAGCAATTCGACGCCGGTCGTTGAAGTGTCGGAGCATCGGACGAACGGCAAGCGGGTCGAGATCCAGTTCCACGCGCGCGTCCCCGCCGGGCGAATCGCGAGCGCCGAGTTTTCCATCGACGGCGGGGAATGGTTCCTGCTGTTCCCCAAGGATGGGATCGCCGATTCGGCACAGGAAGATTACCAGGCGACCACTCCCGAGATCGGCAGCGGCGAGCACATCATCGGGCTGCGCGCGACAGACGGGAACGGCAACACGGGCACCGCCAAGCTCATCGTCAAAATTCCGTAAAAGCAACCACGAAGACACAAAGCCACAAAACTCTTTATTTTTGTGTCTTCGTGTCTTTGTGCCTTTGTGTTTTAAGTTGATCGATCTCGTATCGGGTGAGTTCTCGCCATTTTCCGACCTCGAGGCCGGCGAGGGTCAGCGGGCCGATTCTGGTGCGGACGAGTTTGAGGACGGTGAAGCCGACCGCTTCGAACATGCGGCGGACCTCCCTGTTCTTCCCTTCCATGAGCACGATCTCGACCCGGCTGTATTTCCCCCGGTCCTCGACGCGCCGAATGCCGGCCGGCCTTGCGATGTCGCCCCGCTTCATGCGCACCCCGGCTGCCATGCGCCCGAGTGTCTCGTCGTCGATGAGGGCGTTCAGCTTGGCCAGGTAGGTTTTCGGCACCTGCGAATCCGGGCTCGAAACAAAGTTCGCGAAATCGGTGTCGTTGGTCAGGAGGAGCAGGCCTGAAGTGTCTTTGTCGAGACGGCCCACCGGCGAGACCCACGAGAGGCGATCGTCGAGGTAGTGGTAGATCGTCCTGCGCGCCGAGGGGTCGCCGTGGCTCGTGATGACGCCCTTGGGTTTGTAGAACAGCAGGTATGTCATGCGCGCCCGATGCAGCCGCTCCCCGTCGAGGTGAAACACATCCTCGGGGCGCACCCAGCGATCCGGATCCCGCACAACCTGTCCGTTCACCTTCAGCCGCCCCCCCAGAATGGCCTGGCGCGCTTCGCTCCGAGACGCCACTCCGAAGCGCGACAGAATCCTGTCGAGCGTCATCCTGCTCTTTGTCTTCATGGCCCTTCATATTATCTTCAACAAAGCGCGCCTGGAATCAATCAGCAAGCGGATGTATCATTCTGTCACTGATTCGGGAAGGCGACAGCACCGCCTATCTGGACAAATCCAACAACCCTGGCCACGAATTGAGCGAATTTGCGCCGCAGGAACTGCGGGAAAGTCTCGTTTGATTCGTGGCCGTTTTTATGAGGAGTGTCGAACGATGAAGACAGTGCTTTCGCGAGGATTGCAGCTGTTGTTGTTCGCGGTGATTCTGTGCGCCACCTTGCTGGCGCAAGGACAGGGCACGGGATCCATCGAAGGCGTCGTAACCGACTCCTCCGGCGGGGTCATACCGGGTGCCGCGATTACCATCCGAAACCTGGGCACCAACGGTACACGCACGGCCGTCTGCGACGAGCGCGGGCATTTCAGCGCCGAACTGCTGCAGCCGGGCGACTATGAGATCAGCGCGACTCAGCAGGGCTTTGGGGAGGCAAAGGTGCGCGTGGCGCTGGTGGTCGGCACCGTGGCGCGAGCCGATCTGAAGATGCTGGTCGTCGGCCAGACACAGACGGTCACCGTCTCGGGCGAAGCCCTTCCCATCGAACCCCAGCGCACGGAGGTTTCGAATACCGTGGGCGAGAGGGCGGTCGAGGAACTGCCGATCAACGGCCGGCGCTGGGAAAACTTCGTCCTGCTGACCCCGGGAGTCACGAACGACGGCGACTTCGGTCTGGTCAGCTATCGCGGAATCTCGGGGCTTTACAACAACAACTCCATCGATGGAGCCGACAACAATCAGGCGTTTTTCTCGGAAGCGCGCGGACGCACGAGAATCTCCTACACCGTCAGTCAGGCGGCCGTGAAGGAATTCCAGGTCGGGCTGAGCAACTACTCGGCGGAGTTTGGCCGTGCCGCCGGCGGCACCGTCAACGCCGTGACGAAGTCGGGCTCGAATGAATTTCACGGAGCAGGATTCTACTTTCTCCGTGACAAGTCCTTTATGGCGTACGATGCCCGCACCAAATCGTTGGGGCAGCCGAAACCGCCCGAGCGCAGGCAGCAGTTCGGCGGCTCGGTCGGGGGACCGATAAAAAAGGACAAGGTGTTCTTCTTCGGCAATTACGATCAGCAGAAACGAAATTTTCCGGGATTCGTCTTCCCGAACGTCGCCTTCACTTCCGTGACCTGCACCGCTCCCGGCTGCGGGGCAACGATCGATTTCCTGAACACGCTGACAGGCGAGTTTCCACGCTCCGGCAACAACTACGTCTTTCTCACGAAGGTCGACTGGCTGATCAGCCAGAACCACACCCTGACAGGTTCCTACAACTTCCAGAAATGGAACTCGCCGAACGGGATTCAAACCCAGACCGTCATCACCGTTTCACCGTCGGCGAACGGTACGGACGGCGTCCGAACCGACATGCTCAATCTCAGGCTGACCTCCGTCCTGAGCTCGAGAATCGTGAACGAGCTGCGCTTCCAGTACGGCAGGGATTTCGAGTTCCAGTCTCCCAACGCACCGGGTCCAAGCGTGTCCTTCACCAACGGCGTAAGCTACGGCATGCCGAACTTCCTTCCCAGGCCGGCATATCCGAACGAGAAACGTTTTCAGTACACCGACAACCTGTCGTTCATCAAAGGCAACCACTCGCTCAAGTCAGGGGTCGACATCAACTACGTGCGAGAGAGCCAGATCAACCTGTTCAACGGCGGCGGCGTATACAGCTACTCCAGCCTGAACGCGCTGGCCCAGGACTGCCCGGCGCAGGCTTCCGGCTGTGTGCCGCAGAGCACCGGGACCTCGACGGGCAAGCACTACAGCTCCTTCCAGCAGGCTTTCGACCGCAGGGGGCTGAGCGGGAACCTGTTCTTTCCCACCACCGACATCAACTGGTATTTCCAGGATAACTATCGCTTGTCCCCGAGCCTCACGCTCTACCTCGGCCTGCGTCACGAGTACGCGGTTCTGCCGGGGCCGATCGACGGCGGCAACAGCCTGTTCCCCCTGACCACGGAATTCAACGCGGACACGAACAATTTCGGCCCCAGGTTTGGTTTTTCCTGGGACATCGGCGGGACCCACAAGACGGTTCTGCGCGGCGGGTACGGGTTGTATTACGGCCGCACCTCCAACAGCGCGTTGGCCAACGCACTGCTCAACAACGGCCAGGTCAACGCGGGCTACTTCATGACGCCGTCGTCGACCGGCTCTCCCGTTTTTCCGAACGTCCTCTCCGCCGCTCCCGCCATCGCGGCCAGCTCGGCCACCATCAACTTCTTCTCGTCGGATTACGTGCGCCCGCTCATCCACTCGGTGGACCTCGTTCTCGAACGGGAATTCTGGCGCGGATTTACGGTCTCCGGATCCTACCTGATGAGCCGCGGCCAGCGTCTGCCTGTGTTCCGCGACGTAAACCTGCCGGCGCCTTCGGGAACGGTGACCTATGTTCTCCCCGACGGGAGCCTCGGCGGAGCGTTCCCACTCTATCTCGGGCCGAGGCCGAATACCTCGGTGGGCGCGCAGATCATGTCGGAGAGCGTTCTGAACTCCAACTACAACGGTTTCGTGCTGGTGGTCTCGCAGCGCTTCAGCCACGGCGTACAGGTGACCTCGAACTTCACCGTCTCCAAGGCGCTGGACAACGGACAGACTTCAACCACGTTTTTCGCGAGTTTCAGCGGCGCGTACGATCCGCTGAACCAGAGCCTCGAAAAAGGACTGTCGGTCTTCGACACGCGCAAGCGCTCGGTCACGAATTTCATCCTGACGCCGTCGGTGGACCGCTTCATCGTCAACCGTCTCGGGCGGGGACTGCTCAACGACTGGGAGATCAGCGGAATTCTGACGTTTCAGGACGGAAGGCCGCAGACCGCAACCATCAGCGGCTCCCTGTCCAGCGGGGTCGGCGCGACGAATTCCTCCTCGACCAACGGCACCGGCGGCAGCTTCCGGGTACCGTGGATCGCTCCGTATTCGTTCACCGGAACGGGCCTGGCGATAGTGGACCTTCGGCTGGCCAGGAGTTTCAAGATCAGCGAGGGGAAAAGGGTTCAGTTTCTGGCGGAAGCATTCAATCTGCTCAATCACGTCAACTTCACGAGTTTTCAGACCACGGAGTATCGGGTGGCATCCTCGACAAAGGCCGGGAATGACGCAACCGTGACGCTCGCGCCGTTTTCCGGAACGCCCTTCATGGCGCCGATCAACACGAGCAACACGCTCTACACGGCACGCCAGGTTCAGCTGGGCGTGAAATTCATTTTTTAGACGAAACCAACCACAAAGGCACCAAGACACGAAGGCACAAGGTCCTCGTGCCTGGTGTCTTTGTGTCTTTGTGGTTCCGCATTCTTCCCGCCAACAAACTACGGTTTATTTCTTCCTCGACCTGGGATATCCTCATGCGCTTAGCTTAGGTGAGAATTCCCTAAGCGAGAAATTAGGCATGGAACGAATGGTCTTTGCAGCGATTTTGCTTGGTTCCCCTGGCATTTGAGTTGATCTCGACCCCCGCCGTCGAAGAGGATCACCCCAGTGATCGGGCGGGTTTTTTATTTTCCGATTATGTGAAAGTGAGGAAGACTATGGCCATTTCAAGGAGCAGATTCCTGCTTCTGCTGATTATCATGGGCATCGCCCTGTGCGGCTCCGGCTGGGCCCAGGCGGTAGCCGGGATGGGCGCCCTCTCCGGTGTTGTCTACGATCCAAGCGGCGCGGTGGTGCCCGGAGCCACGGTGGTCGTCGCCAACGCCGAGAAGGGCATCACCCGAACACTCATATCGACCGATGCGGGCGTTTTCGCGGCTCCGTCTCTGGTTCCTTCCGGCGGCTATTCATTGACAGTCACGATGACCGGCTTTGCAAAGTGGGAAGCTAAGGATTTCGAAATCCTGGTCGGTCAGACGCTGAACTTCAAAGTCACGCTGCAGCTCGCAACCGCGACCACTTCGGTGGAGGTTACAGGCGAGGCCCCGCTGGTGGAGGACACCAAGTCGGGAGTCTCGATGGTGGTGGAACAGGGTCAGATCGACAACCTGCCGATCAACGGGCGCCGTGCAGACACGTTTGTTCTGGTTACGCCGGCGGTAACCCCCGATGGGACTTTCGGCCTCGTGAGTTTCCGCGGGATCGCCGGCGGCAACGCGTTTCTCACCGACGGTAACGACACCACCCAGGGCTTCTACAACGAAAACGCGGGCCGCACCCGCATCTCAACGCAGATTTCGCAGGACGCCGTGCAGGAATTCCAGGTGCTTTCCAACGGATTCTCGGCTGAATTCGGCCGAGCGTGGGGAGGGGTCATCAACACCGTCACACGCAGCGGCAACAACAGCATTCACGGAACTGCCTACTGGTTCTTCCGCAACCGCACGCTGAACGCCGTCGACCGTTACGCCAACGGCGTCAACCCGCCCGAGTGGCGGCATCAGGCTGGAGCCAGCCTCGGCGGCCCGATCAAGAAAGACAAGGTTTTCTACTTTGCCAACTTCGAGGTGGTCAAGAGGAACTTCCCCGCCCTCAACCGCATCATCAACAACTCCTTCACCGACCCGAGCGGCAACAACATCACTGCCCCGTGCACAGCCACAGCAGCGCAGTGTGCCGCGGCAATTGCATTTGTTTCCCGCCAGATGAACGTGGTGGTGCCGCGCTCCGTGAGTTCCGCCATGGGATTCGTGAAACTCGACTGGCGGCCTACGGAGCGAAACTCGTTCAGCTTTTCGGGCAACGTCATGCACTGGCGCTCCCCTTATGGAATTCAGACCCAGGCGGTGCTGACCAACAACAACGCCATCGCCGGCAACGGGAATTCCACGGTGGAGACCCGCTACGGAAAGGCATCCTGGACAAGCATCATCCGGCCGAACCTTCTCAACGAATTCCGCTTCGGCTGGTTCAAGGACCGGCTGTCAGATCCCGCGGCTTCCGACCTCTGGCCCAAGGAGACCGGAGGACTTTCCATATCGATGTACGGCACGGCCATTGGCGCGGCCGAGGGGTACCCCCGAACCCTCCCCAGCGAGCAGCGTTTCCAGTTCGTAGACAATTTGAGCTGGACCAAGGGCGCCCATTCCACCAAGTTCGGGATCGATTTCGCCACATCGGTCGACTGGGTCAATCAGCTTTACAGGGGTAAGGGTGGTTACAGTTATTCGAGCCTGACCAACTTTGCCAAAGACTTCACCGGTAACACAACCGGCGTGAAGAGCTACTCCAACTTTCAGCAGGCATTCGGGAACCCGATTTTCCAATTCCGCACCTCGGACATCAATTTCTACGCACAGGATGTCTGGAGACTTACCCGGCGCCTGACCATGAACTACGGCGTGCGTTACGAACACACCTTTATCCCGCAGCCGTGGATCGCCAACCCCAATTATCCGCAGACCGGTACCATACCCTCGCCCACCAAGAACTTCGCGCCGCGTTTCAGCGCATCCTACATGATCAATGACAAGACCGTCCTGCGCGCAGGCTACGGAATCTTCTGGGCCCGCTTCCACGGATTCGGACTGCAGACACTGCTGTTGGGCAACGGCGTGTTCCAGCCGAATATATACGTCACCCCGTCAACAGCCGGTTCTCCCGTATTCCCCAACGTGTTCTCGAGCGCCACGGGTTTGCCTCTCGGCACGGTGAACCTCCAGTATGCGGCATCGGATTTCCACAATCCGTACACGCAGCAGGGCAACGTCGCCATCGAGCGCCAGTTCGGCAGGAATGTCGGCCTGACCGTGAGCTACATCTGGAGCCGTGGCATCGGCATCTGGACGCAGCGCGACGTCAACCTCGGAGCCGTCGGCCCGACGGTTACTTACAAGATTCTCGATGCCGCCGGCAACCAGACCGGCAGCTACACCACGCCCGTCTACATCACCGGCAACAAAGTGGATTCGCGTTTCGGCAAGATTCTCCAGGTGGAGAACGGCGGCCAATCCTGGTACAACGGGCTGGCGGTTCAGCTGCGCAAGCGGATGTCGCACGGTCTGAGCGGAAGTTTCGCTTATACGTGGTCTCACGCCATCGACGACGCTGATATGCAGGGTGCCTCGTGGAATATCGGGTGGAATTACAACAACGCCACCATCCCCGGCAATTACCCGGCGGACAAGGGCAGTTCCTCGCTTGACCAGCGCCACCGCGCCGTCATCAACTTCATGTGGGAGCCGAAGTTCACAGACAGCCAGTCCGTGGCAGCACGCAACCTGATCAACGGCTGGCAGCTTTCCGCGATCACGACTCTCGCCTCGGCACAGCCCACGACGGCGACGATCAACGTCAGCGGTTCCCAGTTCACCGGTGTTTCCCTTACCTACACCACGCTCAATGGTTCGGGCGGGTGGAACCGCGTTCCTTTCTGGCCCGTCAACAGCCTGAATATCGACCAGATCTATCGCGTCGATGCTCGCCTTACGCGCCAGTTCTTCATCAGCGAAGGCGTCAGGCTCAACCTGTCGTTCGAAGCCTTCAACGCGACGAACACCATAGCAAACACCGGCGTGACCACCCAGGCGTATACCGCCTCGAGCGGCTCGCTGAGACCCACGTCAAACCTGGGCATCGGCAATCAGTCCCAGGGCTTCCCGGACGGGACCAACGCACGCCGGGCGCAGGTCAGCATGCGGCTCATGTTCTAACCTGCCTTTACCTGGTGTCCTGGTGGTGCCCTTTAAAAGAACACCACCAGGACACCAGGACACCAGGCGGTTGGGGCATTTACCCCAGAACACCGGCAAACATCAACAATCGACGCTTCATCGAAGTGTTGCCATACTCCAACTTCAAGACCTGGAAGCTGATATAAGCTGGCGAATGATCGCCTAAGTCTCACCAATCCTTGAGCTTTTAGTTCCTGCCTGCCGTCTCGGGAATGGCGGCGACGTATCCATGGGAATCCGTCTGCGATGGAGCAGGAGTTGCTTCATATCTGTCTCTTACTGGTTTAATATCGGTCCGCCCGGCCGGGTTCATCCGGCGGGCGGATTTGGGGCGAAATAAGAAGGCCATGAAGTCGTTCACTTTGATCCTCGGATTCGGGCTGTTCCTCTGCCTTCCCGTGGGCGCGGCTGCGCAATCGAACGACGACTGTTTTACCTGTCACAGCGACAAGACGCTCAAGGGCAAGCGGGACGGAAAAGTAATCTCGCTCTACGTGGATCAGGCCAAATTTGCCGCATCGATCCACGGCAAGGCATCGTGTACCGACTGCCACGCGGACCTGGAAAAGAAAGAATTGCCGCACGCGGAAAAGCTTGCCCGTGTGAACTGCGGCGGCTGCCACGCCGATGAGGAGAAACTTCACTCCCAGTCGCTGCACGGGAAAGCCGTTGCACGAGGCGACCCGCTCGCACCGCGCTGCGTGGACTGCCACGGAAACCACGAAATCGTGGCGGCGAAGGATGCGCGCTCTCCGGTCCAACCCGGGCGGATTCCCTACCTCTGTGGAAAATGCCACTCGGAGGGGGCGCCGGTTCAACAGCAGCGCGAGATTCACCAATCCAACATTCTGACGAACTACACCGAAAGTATCCACGGAGAAGCCCTGATCAAAAAGGGCCTGACGGTCACAGCAACCTGCGTCTCCTGTCACACGGCACACTCCATCCTGCCGCACACGGATTCACGCTCCTCGATCGCCCGGAGGAACATCGCATCGACCTGCTCGAAGTGCCACAGCCAGATCGA
>Ga0316628_100002219_pt1 | contig 14241 bp, 9 predicted proteins | sample OWC_Aug_M2_C1_D5_FD_207648 | JGI IMG/M metagenome (GOLD analysis project Ga0316628, IMG submission 207648) | Wetland soil microbial communities from Old Woman Creek delta, Ohio, United States - OWC_Aug_M2_C1_D5_C | ecosystem: Environmental > Terrestrial > Soil > Wetlands | place: USA: Ohio... | reverse complement strand
TGCGCGGGCATTCGACGTGCGGGTATGCGCCGACGCGGTCAATCAGCACTCCGCGCAGCCCGGTAAGAAAGGCGCCGCCCATGTCGGTGGCATTGGTGTCACCAACAAAGATGACTTCACCCGCGTTGACTCCCGCGCGCTCCAGCGCCACGCGGAATATTTCCGGATGCGGTTTTTCCACGCCCACCAGCGCGGAATCGAAAATGGCGGTGAAATACTGAGCGAGGTTGACCCGCCCCAGCTGCTGCTCCATCGTGCCGATGGAATTTGAAACCACGCCCAGGTAATATCCTTGCGCGCGCAGCTTCTCGAGAAACGGTGGCGTTTCAGGCAGCACGCGCGACCAAAGAGTGATGTCGCTGAAGCCTTTTCCGACGTGGCGCATCAGGCGCTCGTGTTCCGGCTCGGGCACGCCAACCCGCAGCACGAGCGCCTTCAGATATTCAAACCAGTAATAGTGGTCGATGGTGCGCGGCACCGAGCCTTGCCGGATCTGCGGCCAGAGCCATTCGTCGAGCTTCTGCTTGCCGATACGCTCGGCGGCGAAGAAATCCTCCGCCGTCGCGGCGTAACCCTGCTTCGTCAGGTCATCCGCCAGCTCCTCGACGCGCGGGTAGATCAGCGTGTTTCCGGCATCGAAGAAGATCGCACGATATTTGCAGGGCATGATTGTATTTTGTGGCCCCGGTTAGTCTTTATCACTTCTTCGGAAACTCGACTGCGGTTTCGATTATACCAGCCCGCAAGCACGCCCGAATTCCCTTGACCGGTTGTGCCCATGTTTCTAGAGTAGAAAATCCGGTTCGGGGACATGACTTCAAACATCGCGTGGTGTCGCGAAAGAACGGTCTTGCTTATTCTCGCATTGGTCTCGCTGGTGGCCGGCTTGAAAGCCCAGGCCCCCCCTGCCGAAGACAAAGCTCCCCCCACGAGACCCCCAGCCTCGCAATCCGATGCGCAACCGTCCGCTCAGAATTCTGATCCGGCGCAAGAAGAGTCGCGGGCATTCAAGAAGATCCTCGAATTGTCTCCCAATGACCCCCAGGCGCTGATCAAGAGGCTGGAAGATTTTCTCGCGCAATTTCCGCAAAGCGCCCGGCGCGGCCAGATCCTGCGCACGATTTACACGCAGGCGCTGCAGGCGAACGAGCAGCGCAAGGCCATCGAAACGGCTGAAAAGCTGCTCGAACTGAATCCCGAGGATCCGGACCTGCTGAGCGCGCTGACCGATCTTTACGGCCGGCACGCGGACGCCGCGAGCCGCGCCAAGGCGCTCGGCTACGCAACACGGTTCGTCGAGCACGCCGAGAGACTCTCTGCGCAATCACCGCCCGCCGAAATCCCTGCCGAGAAGTGGACGGAGGTGCATACCTTGATCCGCGCCACGGCCTACTATCTGCGGGGCAAAGTCCGCGCCCAATCCGGAGAGAGCGAGATGGCGGTGGGCGACTTCGAAAAAAGTCTGGCCATCTACCCGACGGCGGAAGTGGCGGAGCGCCTGGGCGACGTGGCGATGCAGCGGGACGACGCCGACCGCGCCATCGCCGCCTATGCGACCGCATTCGCGATTCCCGACAAGCGCGCCGACCCAGCGCGCCGCGAACAAATCCGCCGCAAACTCGGCAGCGCCTACGTCTCGAAACATCAAACGGAAAAAGGTCTGGGCGAACTCATTCTGGCTCGTTATGACGAGCTCGCTTTGTCACTCGCCGCGCGCTTCAGGACGGATGACAAGGCCAGCAAGGGATCCCGCGACCCGTCGGAATTCGTTCTCCAGCACCTGGACGGCTCCGAGATGCGCCTGCGCGAACTGCAGGGCAAGGTCGTGGTGATGGATTTCTGGGCGACGTGGTGCGGGCCGTGCCGCATGCAGGGCAAGCTCTTCGAACTCGTCCGTGAGGATTTCCGCCAAGAAACCGCCGTGGTTTTTCTCGCCGTCAATACCGACGAAGACCGCTCGGGCGTTCCCAACTTCCTGAAAGAAGAGAAATGGACGACGCCGGTCGTCTACGGCCTGGGGCTGGATCAGTTGTTCGGTGTCCGCGCCCTGCCGACGGTGTTGATCCTTGACCCTGAGGGGCGCGTTGCCTACCGACAGGCAGGCCTGGACCCCGGGACGTTCATTGCAACTCTCGAAGAGAAAGTTCGCGAAGCACTCAAGGGAAATTGATTCACTGACTCAGTGATTCCGTTCCGGCTTCGGCCAGTTCGCCCAATAACTGTTGTTTATCCCCTTCAGGCAGGAACGAAAAGCGGATCGCGTTCCCACATAAACCCACAATCTGCTGTCGAGTCAGTGAGAAGATTTTCGCCGCCTGAAGGAATTCATTCTTGAGGCTGGTACCAAACATCGCGGGGTCATCGGAGTTGAGGGTCACGACTAAACCCGCTTCAAGAAAGCGCGGCAGCGGGTGATCCTCGAAGCGCGCGATGAGGCCGGTGGCGACGTTGCTGGTGGGGCAGACTTCCAGCGGAATCCGTCGCTCGCGCAGCAGCGCCATGACGCTGGGATCCTGAATCGCGGTCAACCCGTGCCCGATGCGCTCCGCGCCGAGAAGTTCGACCGCTTTGCGAATGCTCTCCGGGCCGGAGGCTTCGCCGGCGTGGGCGGTCAGGCGCAAGCCCGCCTCGCGTGCCTCGCGGTAAATATCCGCAAAGAGTTCCGCCGGGCCCCGCTCTTCATCGCCGCCGATTCCGAAAGCCACCACGCCGCGCTCGCGGTAGCGAATCGCCCACCCCAGGACTTCCCTGACGTGCTCAACACCGAAGTGGCGAATGGCGTCCATTATCCATCGGACGCGCACGCCCAGCCGGGTTTCAGCGTCCGCGGCGGCCGCGGAGATGGCTTCGAAAACCGCTTCGACCGATTGCTTTTTCCAGAGAACCACCCCGGCGGAAAAGATGACCTCGGCGTATTTCACGTTCTGAGTCTTGAGCCATTCCATCAGGCGGGTCGTGGCCAGCGCGTAGTCCTCGGGAGTTTTGAGCAGCAGCGTGACAACGCCGAAAGCCTTGAGGAAACTCTGGAAATTGCCGTAGCGGAAGGATTGCCGCCGGCGCTCACTGACCCAGTTGCCCACTTCCCGCCGCAACAAGCTCTTATGGTGCGAAAGCTCGCGCAGAGTTTCCGGCTGGACGCTGCCCTCAAGGTGCAAATGGAGTTCGACCTTCGGGAGGCTGTGGATGAAGGAATCAAGATTGGGAGTGGGATCGGTCACGAGGAATGGACGCTGAAACCCGGGAAGTAGGCAGTAGGCAGAAAGCAGAAGGCAGGAATTCCGCGCCGACGGCCAGGGCCGCTTTTCCAATCGAGAATCATGCCAACTAGGGCCTGCTTTGCTGAAATCAAGAGTGCGTCCTCCGTTCGTTGCCCCCACCAAGAAGCCGCGGCGGCGGGAGATCAAATCTCCCACCATTTCCCGCTGCCTACTGCCTTCTGCTTACTGCCTACCTTTCACTCAGTTCTGCGACGCTAACGTGGCGGCAACGCCGGCCGCCCGGCATTGAGCCAGGCCGTATACCAGTACGACCCCACGTCGTGAGCCGCGGCGTTAAGTTCTCTTACCGCCGTCGAACCGATATGGGAATAGAACCGATCGACATAGTCGTCGTTATAATCGCGGAGCCCCTGGACCGATTTATGGTCCGCCCAAACAACCTGGCTGACCCAACTGTTCGTTTCCAGGAGGGCGTCAAACGCGTACTCTGTCGGGTCGTCGATCTTGACCGCAGGCGCGGGCCGAAATATGAAAAACCCTTGAAAGCGGTCGATCATGGTGACGCCGAAGCGCGTCGCCAATCCCGTCTGCCCGGTCAACTGGCCGTCGTAGTTTGAGGTCGTGTTCAGGGGATCGTGCACGTCGGCCACGTAGTGCCCGAGCGCGGCGGCGGCGAGTTTGGCCTCATCCCACTTCTGTGCCTTCAGCGCGTTGGTCAGGCGCAGGCTGTATTCCCCGACGTGCCAGGGGAGCAGGCCATTAGCGTTGATTTTGCTGGAGCCGAATTTCTCGACGGCAGGCTTGAAGCCGTGAGGCAAATCACCGTACGGAAACAGCCCGTACTTGTCCAGATACATGTAATGCCGCTTGCGTTCGTAGCGGTCTTTCTCCATCCACTGGTTTGGATCGTTGGCGTGGTCAACGAGGAATTGGCGGTTGCCTTCAAAAAAGCCGCGAATCTCCGGCGGCAGTGTTTCGACGGCCCAGTTGTTGACCAGGCGGTGTGCCGTCGGGCCCCAGGCCCACGCGACCGTTCCGGCCGACAGCCATAACGACAGCGCGACGACCAGATACGCCAGGAGAGATTGGATCGCCTTCGTCGGTTTCGGGATTTGGGAAGGGTCAACAGGTTCCATCGCTGTCGGCTCGAGGCAGTAGTCTTAGGAGAGCCGATTCTACCGCAATTCGGGCCCGCGTGTCGTGTTTCGTGCGGGGGATCGGGAGACAAGCCACAGTCAGATTGGTTTCAAGCGGCGGCCGTGGGATTCTCGGCGGAATCCCGCCGTGGCGAGCTTCCGAATTCGCTGCGCTTCTTGCTGTAGCTAAAGTAGATCGTCAGGCCGATGGCCAGCCACACCAGGAAACGTGCCCACGTCTCGAGCGGCAAGCTGGCCATCAGCACCAGACAGCAGAGGATGGAAAGGATGGGAATGACCGGAACCCAGGGCGTGCGAAAGGCGCGGTGGCGCTCCGGCTGCTTGCGCCGCAGAACCAGCACGCCGAGCGAGACGAGCAGAAACGCGAAAAGCGTGCCGATATTCGAAAGGTCCGCCAGCGTGCCGATGTCGAAGATCCCGGACGGAATGGCGACGAAGAATCCCGCCGCCCAGGTGCTGACGTGCGGCGTGCGGAAGCGCGCGTGGACTTTCGAGAATACGCGGGGCAGCAGCCCGTCGCGCGACATCGCGAACCAGACGCGCGCCTGCCCGAGTTGGAAAACCAGCAGCGAGCTGATCATCCCCGTCAGCGCGCCCACCGTGACCCAACGTTGGACTTTTTCGAGGCCGATGGCTTGCAGGGCGTTGGCCACCGGCGCGGCGTTACGCAACGTGTCCCAGCGCTGGATGCCGGTCAGGACGATGGCCACTGAAACGTAGAGGACGGCGCAAATGATCAGCGACGCGATGATTCCGAACGGCACGTCGCGCTGCGGCTTGGGACACTCTTCGGCGGCGGTCGATACGGAATCAAAGCCGATGTAAGTGAAGAAGACGATCGCCCCGCCGGTCAGCACGCCTTGCCAGCCGTTGGGCATGAAAGGTTTCCAGTTCGACGTATTCACATGGCTCAATGCGGCGAAAACAAAAACCAGGATGGCGATGATCTTCACCGTCACCATGAGATTATTGGCTCCCGCGCTTTCGCGAATGCCGATCACCAGCACCACCGTGATCACCATCACAATGAGGAAGCCGGGCACATTGAAATAGGCGCCCGTCCTCTCACCCGAGACGAACATGGGCGTGGTGAACGCGCGGGGGAGGTTCAAACCGAAACTCTGCAGCAGGCTGTCGAGATAGGCGGAGAATCCCACGGCCACGGCCATGTTGCTGACCGCGTATTCCAGGATCAAGTCCCAGCCGATTATCCAGGCGACAATCTCTCCCAGCGTGGCGTATGTATACGTGTAGGCGCTGCCGGCGATGGGAATCATCGAGGCGAGTTCGGCGTAGCAGAGCCCCGCCAGCGCGCACACCATCGCCACCATCAGAAACGACAGTGCGATGGCGGGCCCCGCGCCCGGCCGCCCCGCCATTCCCAGGGCGTTCGAGCCATGCAGGACAATATCGAGCAGCGGCGCTTTCCAGATGGAGCGGACCTGGAGAACTTCCCCCGCCGCCGCGGTGCCCGTAAGGATGAAGATCCCCGTCCCAATGATCGCGCCGATGCCCAACGCGGTCAGCGACCACGGCCCCAGGCTCTTGCGAAGCTGGTGCCCCGGCCGGTCGGCATCCGCCAGCAGCTTGTCGATGCTTTTCGTACGCAGAAGTTGGCTGGACATGAGTGCAGTGACGAGTGACAAGTGATGAGTGACAAGCGAACAAGCGGCCCATCGCGAGGCCGCTTGCCACTAGCCACTTGTCACTTGCCACTGCTTCTTCAGCGCTTGGTCGGCGCGCCCGGACCCTTTTTCCTGACCTTGGGTTTCAGCGAGCCGCGCGGCTCCGTCTGCTTGGGCTTGGGCGCCTGCTTCTTGCGCGCCGCCCGCTTCAGTTTCTTCCGTTCCCCACTGTCTTTGATCTTGCGAGTGTCCATATCTTCCTTTCGTGGAATCGATGAAAGCCGAATGATAGCCCCACTCCGGTCGATCATCCATTCGTCATTCAGAGTACATTATCGGTCTTGTCTACGCCTTCTCGAGGGAAGCAAAGCGTTCGACAAACTTCTTTTGCCCGTAGCCGGGGAAGCTGACCGTCAGCTTCGTCTCCTCTCCCTCGCCTTCGCAATCCAGGATAGTCCCCAGGCCGAACTTGGGATGCCGGACGCGAGTCCCGAGCTTCCACCGGCCGCTGCCGCGCGCCGGCGCTCCCAGCCTAAGACCGCCGCCGAGCTTTCGCGGCTGCCGCCCGCGCTCGCGCAGGAAGCGGTCGACGTCCCCCGCCGAATTTACGGCATTCTCCCACGCAGTGCGCGGTTTTGTGCCGAACATTCCCCCGCTCACGGCGTCGACCAGTTCGGCGGGAACCTCCCGCAGGAAACGCGATGGTCGGGTTCCTTCGAACGCCTCACGCGCAAACGAGCGCCGCTCCCGCGCCCAGCTCATTACCAACCGATCCTTGGCGCGCGTCATACCAACGTAACAGAGGCGCCGTTCCTCTTCGATCCCGGCGTCGTCTTCGAGCGAGAGTTTGTGCGGAAAGAGCCCTTCCTCCAGGCCGGCCAGAAACACCGTGGAAAATTCCAACCCCTTGGCGCTGTGCAGGGTCATCAGCGTGACCCGCGCGCGCTCGTCGAAATCGTCGGCATCGGAAACCAGCGCCGCGTGGTCCACGAATTCCGCCAGCGATTCGCTGCGCTCTTCCGCCTCGGCCGCGGCGTTGACGAGTTCCTGCAGGTTTTCGATCCGGCCCTCCGCTTCCGGCGTATTCTCCGCGCGCAGCATCTCGAGATAGCGCGTGCGGTCGAGCAGCTCGCGAAAGAATCCGCTCAGCGTCAACTGCTCGCGGGCCACGACGAGTTCGCGAATCAGGGTGTAGAAGGTCTCGAGCGCCCGCAGCGCGCGCGGGGAAAGCAGCTTGGCGGCCAGCTGCTGTTCCAGAGCTTCCCACAAACTTATCTTGCCCCGCCGTGCGGATTCTCCCAGGGCGACGAGTGTCGTATCGCCAATCCCCCGCGGTGGCACGTTCACGATGCGGAGGAACGACGCTGCATCGCGCAGGTTGGTCGCGAGGCGCGCGTAGGCGAGCAGATCGCGAACTTCCGCGCGCGCGTAAAAGCTGAACCCTCCCACCAGGCGATAATCGATTCCTGAACGCCGCAGCGCCTCCTCGAACATCCGCGATTGGGCGTTGGTGCGGTAAAGGACCGCGATGCTTCCCTGCTCATCGGCCGCGAGCGTGCGCTGGACTTCGGCCGCGATGTAGAGCGCCTCTTCGTCCGCGTCACTCGCTTCAAAGAGGCCCAGCTTCGCGCCTCCCGTGCGGTCCGTCCATAGAGTCTTTCCCTTGCGCGCCACGTTTCGGCTGACCACCGCTGTCGCCGCGTCGAGTATCACCTGCGTCGAGCGATAGTTCTTCTCCAAGCGGATAATACGCGTCTGGGGAAAATCTTTCTCAAAGCTGAGAATGTTCTGAATATCGGCGCCGCGCCAGCGATAGATCGACTGATCTTCGTCTCCCACCGCGCAGAGATTCTGCTGCGCCAGCGTGAGCTGGCGGATCAGCTGGTATTGAATTCGATTGGTGTCCTGGTACTCGTCCACCAGGACGTAGCGAAACGCCTGGTTGTATTGCTCGCAGACGTCGTGAGCGGCGTAAAACAGCTCCACGGTCTTGAGGAGCAGGTCGTCGAAATCCAGAGCGTTCGAATCGCGCAGCTTGCGCTCGTAACGCTCGAAGACTGTGGCGAGCTTTTCCGAGGTCGGATCGGCCGCCTGACGATACAGGTCCTCCGGCGTAATCCCGCGATTCTTGGCATAGCTGATCCGCGAAAGAACCGAACGCGGAGAGGTCACTTGGTCGCTGATTCCCAGTTCGTTCACGACCGTCTTGACGACCCGTGCCTGGTCGTCCTCGTCGTAAATCGAGAAGTCGCGGCTGTAACCGAGCTTGTCGATGCTGCGGCGCAACACGCGCACACAAAAGGAATGGAATGTCGAGATATGCGGCCAGGTTTCCAGAGTCTCCGAGAGCAGTGCCGCCACGCGGTCCTTCATTTGGTCGGCGGCTTTGTTGGTGAAGGTCACCGCCAGAATGCTTTCCGGCCCGATGCTCTTTTCGCTAATCAAATAGGCAATGCGATAGGTGATGGCGCGCGTCTTGCCGCTGCCCGCGCCCGCCAGGATCAGCACCGGGCCTTCGGTGTGCTCCACCGCTTCGCGCTGCTGGGGGTTCAGTTGATCGAGAAGACGGGACATGCGGGTCCGCGGCTGCGGACGGTTCTCCTGAAGCGGAAATGCAATTCAAGCCCGAAGAGCCATTCTACACGAGATTCGTTTTCCTGGGGGTGGGTCCGTCGGCTGACGGATGCCTGCCCAAGTAGGGCGCCCACAAGAAGCGCCCCTACAGGTCGGCCGACTAGTCGTCCTCCTCCATCCGCTCGCGCATGCGGCGGCGGATGGTGGCTGGGTCGTCGAGCGGCTCGGAAGAGCGGCCCGGGCGGGCGTGCAATTCCAGGCCAGGCTCGCGGACTTTCTCCGGATCGAAGATGCGCGTGTCGGAAGGCAGCGCCGTGTACGGCGTGAAGTCGGGCTGCTCTGTGAACATATCGGAGAGGTCGGTCGCAGCGGCGTCGTATTGATTGAGCGGCGGCATTCCAAAAATCAGGAAGAAGGTTTTCAGAATGCTCGCCATGCTGGTATGCACGTGCGTGACTCCTCGCCGCGCGTAAGGGCTGATCACCATCAGCAGGCTGCGGTGAGCGTCGACATGATCCTGGCCGTCCTGCGCGTCATCCTCGGTGACGAAGATTGCCGTATCCTTCCAGAATGGGCTGTGCGAGAAAAGCTCGACCAGTTTGCCCAGCGCCAGATCGTTATCCGCAACGTACGAGGCGTGGTAGGGATAACCATCTTCCGCTCGCGGCGCGCCCGTATGGTCGTTGGGCAGCCAGATGTAGAGGAACTGCGGGAGAGGCTCTTTGCCGCTCGCAAAACGCAAGTCGAATTCGCGCTTGAACTGCTCGAAGCGGTACTGGTCCGAGATCAACATGTTGAACGTGGCGTAGCTGCGCGAGCTGTTTTCAAACAACACCTGGGGCAGAGGCATGTTCACGGCCTGGCGGAGGCCGGTGGGCATCAGGCCGGGGCCGTCCACGCTTCCGGAGAGTGACACTCCTTCGCCGTAGTTGCGAAAGCTGATTTTGTGCCGCGCCAGATGCTCCCAGAGCGAGCCGGCCTCGAGAAACGATTCCGGCCAGGGATTGGACGAGCCAATCCCCACGCGGCCGGGGGCTTCCGGGTCCGGCTGGAAATGCAGCTTCTTGCCGTAGGCCGCCGGCCAGACGCTCTCCACAAGCTCGTTCGGATAATTCCCAACCAGCCAGTGGTGGCCGTCCACCGAGACGTCGGAATCGACATAGAAGTTGTCGCTAAAGGCGAAGCGCCGCGCCAGCGCATGATGATTGGGTGTGACGCGTGCGTGCTCGAGCGTGGGTTGGTTTTTGTCCTTCACCGTCGCGTCCTCGCCCCAGCGCGCCAGGCTCGGCTCGCCGTTGATGTCCTTATTCTCGGCCGCCATGTTGCCGAACACTTCGTCGAAGGTGCGGTTCTCCTTCACGATGAAAACCGCATGCTTGATCTTATCGCCGGCAATACCTAGCGGGCGTAGAGGTGAATCTGCTGAACGAGGACGTGCCGTGGACTGACTGACAAAGCCGTTGTTCGCGAGGACTGTTGCTGTGCCTTCGCTCAGGTCCGCACGGGTCACAGCGAGCCTGACCGGCTTCTCACCTTCGTTGGCATCGAGCGTAATCATGACTGGCAAACGGATGATCGACACCACCCCTTCGGTGATGTCGCCGATGTAGGTCCCCTCCGGCCCCGGCTGGAAATCCGGGCCGCCGTTTGGGCCGGCGCCGAAACCCTTGGCGCTCGCAACGTAGAGGGTCATGCCGTCAGCACTGATAGCGACCCGAGCTGGAAACCACGCTGTGGGAAGATACCCCAGCACATTGTCTTTCCGCGCATCGATCACTGAAATGGCATTGATGCCCGCGCAGGCCACATAGAGCTGCTTCTCATCGGGACTCAGCACCATGCCAAACGGCAGCACGCCGCGCAGGCCGCGCACTGATTCCGCCGGCTCGAGGACGATGGTTTTTTCGACGCGCTGCGTCTTGGCATCGAGAATCGTGATGCTGTCCTGCGAGGCGTTAGAGACGAAGACTTTCTTGCGTCCCGCCACTAGCGCGCCCGGGCTGCTGCCGCCTACCGACTTCTCGCCGATGGGGATTCCCGTTCGAATCTTGGCCGTGACGCGCGGCTGCGCTGCGTCGGAAACGTCAATCACCCACACGGAATTCGATTCCGGAACGTTCGGGTCGCCGAGGCCGGGAATTTTCTTGCCGTTGATTGTCGTGCCCTCCATCGCTTCCTTGGAAGGAAACCCGAACGGCGGAAAATCCAGGCCGGTATGCTTCGCATCTTTTTCGTCGTAACCGGGGATGAGCGAGTACTCGAACATCCCGACATTCGAGACGTACACTCGCCCGCCGTCGGGCGAAACAGCAAGCCCGAACGGCATGCGGCCCACCACGATGCTCGACACGATCTTCTTCGACGCCGTGTCGATAACAACCAGGCGGAAGTGCGCGAGATCGAGCACGTACATCAGCTTGCCGTCGGGCGAGAGTTTGACTTCGCCGGGAAGGCTATGTTTGTAAGTCCGACCCTGGAATTCTCCGTCCAGGCTGATCGAGTCCAGCCGCTTGTGAGAGACCAGATCGAAGATTCCAACTTTCCCATTGTCGCCCTCGGAGAGGTAGAGCGTGCGATTGTCGTTAGCGATGGCGACGCCGAGCCATACGCTCTCCAGACTCTCGTCGTCATCGTCCTTGGCCGCCTGGCCTGTGGGCGGAACTTGCACAACCTTGGGTTGAGCACTTTCAAGCTCAGTGATGATGGAAATCGAAAACGGGCTGGTGCCGCTGTTCGCGGTGACGAGCGTCTTGCCGTCGGGCGAGAGCGCCAGGCCGTAAGGGTGCGGCGCGACATTGACGTGCTTCCCGAGCGGCGTAATCAGGCGGCCGTTGGGCAGGACGGTTTCCCCTGCGGGATCGATCTTGACGGGCCGGACGCCCGCCGGTGCGCGAAGTTCGACGCCGCTGCGCGCGGCGCGTTGCTGCCCTGCCATCCAGCGAGGCTGGCAGAAAAGTATCAGTGCGATGGAAGCAGCTATCATCCACAGACGCCATTGGAATCGCACGGGTCGGCCCTCCGAAACAATTTCCGCTCGCAAGTTCGCGCCATGATAGCACGAGGGCATGAGGCCCGGAGCGGAACCGCGAAGACCAAATGGCGTTCCGGTCCGGCCGTGCTAGAATCAGCGCCTTGCAAGCACGACAAAACCTCCGTACGCAGGTGGCGCCATGAAAATCGCCGGTGTCGAAACCCTTTACCTCCGGCAATCAGAAGTGAAGGAACAGTGTGACAGCGGCCAGGACGCACTGATCGTTCGAGTCACGACCGACGCCGGCATCACCGGCATCGGCGAAGTGGATTCGGCACCGATGGCCGTGAAGTGGATTATTGACGGGCCGTTCTCCCACACGACGACGACTGGGCTGAAACACGTGGTGATGGGCGAGGACCCGCTCGAAACCGAATACCTCTGGTACAAGATGTATCGCGCCAACATTTACGCCGGACGGCGCGGCATCGGCATTCACGCCATGAGCGGAATCGACATGGCGCTCTGGGACATCAAGGGCAAAGCGCTCGGGCTGCCCGTGTGGAAACTGCTGGGTGGAGGGTTTCACAAGAAGCTGCGCTGCTACGCGAGCTCGCTCTTTGGCGCGACGCCGCAGGCCACTCACGACCTGGCGCGCCGCTACCGCGACAAGGGATTCGACGCCGTCAAGTTCGGCTGGGACCCCATGGGCCGTGACGAGAAGACGGACATCGACCTTGTCCGCCAGGGGCGCAAAGGCCTCGGCGACGACGCCGACTTGCTGATCGACGCCGGCTTGGTCTGGGACGCGAAGACAGCCATCCAGCGCGCCCGCGCCTTCGAAGAGTTCAAGATCTTCTGGCTGGAAGAGCCGCTGCGACCCGACGATTACGAGGGCTATCGGAAGCTGTCCGAGGCCTCCGCGCTTCGCATCGCGGCGGGCGAAGAAGAGAGCAATCGCCTTTCTTTCCTCGAATTGATGGACAAGGGGAAAATCGACGTGGTGCAGATCGACTTGACGCGCTGCGGCGGCTTTACCGAAGCGATGAAGATTGCCAGCCTCACGCACGACCGTGGCCTGGTGATCGCCAATCACGGGTTCACGACCTATATCAACGTCACGGCCGCGCTGCATTTTCTCAATTCCATTCCCAACGCTCTCATCGTTGAGTTCGTCGCGGAAGAAGAGACGACGCTGCGCGAGAAGATCACCAAACAGAAGCTGCGCGCGGTCGACAGCTACCTCACCATTCCCGACGCACCGGGTTTGGGGATCGATCTCGATGAGGAAGGCGTGGCGAAATATCGCGTAGCGTGAGCGGCCCGCAATCGATCGAGGATCTTGGCAATCGTCAGGTCACTCCGTAAGTCCCTCGCAGAAGGAGACAGAAAATGTCAGGGGCTTTATCTTACGGCGTGAAGACGTTAGTTTGCTTGTGGTTATCCGTTCTATTTATCGCTGAGGTTGGTAACGCACAAAGTATTTCAGGGATTGTCTACGATCCGACCGGCGGCGTGGTCGCCGGCGCCCGTGTCATGCTGATGCGGGACTACGTCAAGTTGTCGGAGACCAAGTCCTCCGCGGCGGGCGAGTTCTCCTTCGCGGGCCTCATGCCGGGAATGTACCAGCTCCAGATCAAACAGCCAGTCTTCTCGCTCTACCAGTCCACCGTTATCGTGGAGGCGGACAAGCCAGTCCAGGTGTATGCGGTGCTGCCGTTAGTGCGGGTGTACGAGGCGCTGCAGATCAACTCCGAGCTTGCCCCCGGAACACGCAAGGCGCTGGCGGCACCCAGTTCCCGCGCGGGAGGAAACGTGGAACCGCCGGAGCCGCTGCGGATGCCCCGGCCCGCCTATCCCCCCGCCGCGGCTTCCAGAGGGGTTGAGGGCGATGTGGCCTTGTTTGCCACCCTCCTGTCCGATGGCAGCTTGGGCGACATCGTTGTATTGAAATCCCCCGACCCTGCGTTGTCTGCGGAAGCGATTCGCGCCCTGAAGAACTGCCATTATCGGCCCTTGAAACTGAATGGCAGTCCGACTGAGACGAAAATGACGTTCGTGTTCAACTTTCGATTGCAGTAGCCAGACCGGACCGTGGGCAAAGTCGCCTGCCCCGGTTGGCAGGTGGCGGACGCCTGCTTCATAATATCATCGCCCGCGCGACTGCCATGCCTGCGAATCTCAGCCCCGATTACCTGCAAGCGGAGCAACGCTTCAAGAGCGCCAAGACCACGGAGGAAAAGGTCGCGGCGCTGGAAGAGATGCAGGCAACCATCCCCAAGCACAAGGGGACGGAGAAAATGCAGGCGGACATCAAGCGCCGCCTGGCCAAGCTGCGCACCGAGCAGGCCAAGCGCCCGGTGAGCCGGGCGGGCTTGATTCACCGCGTGGAAAAAGAAGGCGCGGGGCAGGTGGCGCTGGTCGGCCCGCCCAACAGCGGAAAGTCCGCGCTCGTCCGGCGCATGACGCACGCCACGCCGGAAGTGGCGGAGTACCCCTTCACGACGCGCATCCCGCTGCCGGGGATGATGCCGTTTGAGGATATCCAGATTCAGCTCGTGGACCTGCCGCCCGTGCATCCGGATTTCCCCGAGTCGTGGCTCTACCAGATCATTCGCAACGCCGATGCCTGCTTGCTGATCGTCGATTTGAGCGATCCCGACCTGCTGGAGGATTTCGAAACCACGCTGGGCGAG
>Ga0316628_100002218_pt1 | contig 14241 bp, 11 predicted proteins | sample OWC_Aug_M2_C1_D5_FD_207648 | JGI IMG/M metagenome (GOLD analysis project Ga0316628, IMG submission 207648) | Wetland soil microbial communities from Old Woman Creek delta, Ohio, United States - OWC_Aug_M2_C1_D5_C | ecosystem: Environmental > Terrestrial > Soil > Wetlands | place: USA: Ohio... | reverse complement strand
GCTGCCGCCCCGCTCCGTGAACTCCTGGATGGCCGCGAGGTTCTCGCGGTTCTTCTGAAGGGAGTACCCGGCCGGAATGATGACCGCGTCGAGGCCGCCGAGGAACTTGTCCAAGCGGTCGAGCTCGGACCAGAACAGCGGCGCGACGGTGGACACGGGAATATCGAAGGCCCTGAGGTGGTCGAGGACGATGTCCAGGAAGCGCTGCGATTCGCAAACAACGCCGATCTTCTGCAGCGGCGTCAGCCGGGCCAAGCTGATGATCGAGCCCCGCGTCGGGGCCACCGCGACCTGGACGATCTTGGACTTCAGGTCGGGGTAGTGCTCCAGGACCTCCTGGTAGTGCGTCGTCGTCGTCAGGACGAGGTCGAAGCTGCGCAGGCGGTCGGCCCCGGCCGGGTCGTCGAACAGCTCGTCGACGAGCACCTTGGCCATGTTGACGCGGGGGACGATCTGGAACTGGCGCTCGAAGATGGCCAGGGCCTCGGGATTGCAGTCGACCGCGGCCACGTTCAGGTCCTGCAGCTCGTCCTCGCCCCCGAGCAGGCGGAGATCGAAGAAGATGCGTATGTCGTTGGCGCTGAACTTGAGCCGGGCCAGCTCGTCGATGAGCTCGTCGATGAGACGCAGGGCCTTGTCCTTGCGGCTCTCGCCGAGCATCGGACGCTCCGGGGCGACGAAGCTGCCGCGGCCCGGGGCCGCCTCTATGAGACGGCGCCGGACGAGCTCTTCGTAGGCTTTCTTGACCGTGCCTCTCGCCGTATGAAGCTCTTCGGCCAGGTCGCGCTCGGCGGGCAGCTTTTCGCCCGGCTTCATGCGTCCCGATCGGATCTGCTTCTCGAAGAAGGATATGATCTGCTGATAGGCCGGCTTGGATCCGGGGAGTTTCTCAAGCTTGATCTTGTCCATGATCGCTCCTTATGGTCTGGTCCGAAATCAACTTGGACTATACCTTATATATACCAATAAAACAGCTTTGTCAAGCCTATTTTTAAAAGGTCTAGTCCACAAAATAACCACTTGCGGAACTGTTTCAAATTGCTTTATAATGGCCTCGAGCGCCCATGAAGACCAACAAGGCCGCCTCCCGCCCCGGCTTCGAGCAGCTCCTCGCCGCCGGGCCCCTCAAGATGGGGGAGATGGGGTCAAACCTACTTTTTTCGAAAAAAGGTAGGTTTGACCCCATCCGGGATGCTCCCGGCGGAGCCGCAAGGGCGCTACTGGAGAGGGCCGAAGGCAGCCTGTCATCGAAGAAGGGGACGGAGGACAGGCTGGCCCGGGAATTCCTGCGCCTGACCTCTGATTCCGCTTTCCTGCGCGAGCTCGGCCGGCCGGACCTGCTCGACCGCTGGGCCGAGGCGTCGTTCGCCATGATCCAACGAACGGGCTACGGTCTCAGGGACATGTTCGAGGACCGGATCCGGGAAGATCCGGACCGGGTGCTTTTCCAGGACATGTCGGTCTCTCCGCCGCGCCAATGGGGCTATGAGACGGCCAACCGCCACATTCGTGAGACGGCGGCCGCGCTCTTCGCCCTGGCCGACCGCGAAGGCGTCGAGCCGCGCCTGGCGATCTACGCCGAGAACCATGCCGAAGGCGCCCTTGCCGACCTGTCCTGCCTCTTTTACGACATCATCGACACGCCGCTCAATCCGCACTTCAACCTGGACAACATCGTCGCCATCTTCGACGCCTTGTCCATCAACCTCGTCCTGGCCAACGACCGCGAACGGATCGCCCTCTTGAAGGAGGCCCGGCGCCGGGCCGCCAAGCCTTTCCTGATCCTCGTCACCGACGCGGCGCTCCGCGGCGACGACGACGGCATCGTCTTTCTCGCCGAGTTCTGCAAGCAGCTCGGCGCCCGGGACATCGACGCCCGGTTGGCGAAGCGCCGCCGTTTCAGACTCGACGAAGTCGCGACCGTCATGTTCACCTCGGGCTCGACGGGCCGTCCCAAGGGCGTGTCCTTCTCCGTCTACAACCTCGTCTCCAAACGCTTCGCCCGGGCGGCCGCCCTGCCCGCCGTGGGACCCGGCGAGGTCTTCCTCAGCTTCCTTCCGCTCTTCCACACCTTCGGCCGCTATCTTGAGATGTTGGGGGCGATCTTCTGGCGCGGCACATATGTCTTCGCCGGGAACCCCTCGGCCGAGACCCTCTTCAACCTCCTGCCCAAGGTCCGGCCGACCGGCTTCATCAGCGTCCCTGTCCGCTGGGCGCAGCTCCACGAGAGGTGCCTGGAGAGGCTCGATGCCGCCCCACCCGGCGCCGACCCGACGGCCGTCGTCAGGGAGATCGTGGGACCGCGAATGAAGTGGGGGCTCTCCGCGGCGGGATACCTCGACCCGCGCGTCTTCCGCTTCTTCGCCGGCCACGGCGTCGAGCTGATGAGCGGCTTCGGCATGACCGAGGCGACCGGAGGGATTACCATGACCCCGCCGGGGGGATATGTCGACGGGTCGCACGGCCTGCCGCTGCCGGGTGTGAAGGCCCGCCTCGGCCACGAGGGCGAGCTCCAAGTCACCGGACATTACGTCGCCCGCTACCTCGAGGACAAGGGCCCCGGCGACACGATCCCCTACCCTTCGGACGATCCGGAGCGCGACTACTGGCTCGCGACCGGAGACGTCTTCGAGCGGGAGGCCAACGGCTACTACCAGATCATCGACCGGATCAAGGATATCTACAAGAACAACCGCGGCCAGACGATCGCGCCGCGCAAGGTCGAGGACAAGTTCGTCGGCGTGCCCGGCGTCAAGAGGGCATTCCTCGTCGGCGACGGCCGCCCGTACAACGCCCTGTTCATCGTCCCGGATTACAGCGATCCGGTCCTGGCCGCCGGACTCGGCCCGGAGAACGCCCGCGAGTATTATCGCCGCATCGTCACGGCGGCCAACGACGGCTTGGCGCCCTACGAGAGGGTCATCAACTTCGAGGTCCTGGAGCGCGACTTCAGTCTCGAGCGCGGAGAGCTCACGACCAAGAGCTCCTACAACCGCAAGCGCATCGTGGCTTCGTTCGCCGCGGAGATCGACGACCTCTACAGGCGCCGGATGATCGACCTCCCCGGCCCCGGCATCATCATCCGCATCCCGCTCTGGTTCTTCCGCGATCTCGGCATCCTCGACGACGAGATCGTCCGCGAACGCGACGGGCTCAGAGACCTCAACCGCGGTCTGCGCCTGCCGCTGAAGCGCGGCGCGGACGAGCGCTTCTGGCTCGTCGGCGACCTCGAATACGAGGTCGCCGGAGGGGTCCTTGATCTCGGGGTCTTCGCCCGCCAGCCCGTCCTCTGGGTCGGGAACCCCTCGCTCGCCGCCTTCTCGCCGGTCAAAGAGGGCTGGGACTTGACGCTCGAGCCCGCGACGGGCCGGGTGTCCCTTCCACGGCGCCGCGCCCGGACCTATGCGCCCGAGGAGATCGTCACGCCGCCTAAGCTCGGCGATGCCGGCCTGGCCCGGCTCCACAGCCTGCTCTCAGGGCTTCTGTTCTCGGCCGAGCCGCCGTCCGACTCGGTGCGGACGGAGGTCGAGCGCATCTTCTTCGAATCCCCGCTCAGGACGGAGGATCTCGTCCGGGCCCGCCTCCGGGCGATGGCCCGCCATCCCCGGGAGCAAGTCCGTTGCTGGGCTTATCGGACCCTGCTTCTCTTCAACCCGGACATCGATTACGGCCGGGGCGCGGCGGACTTCGTCCGCTCAGGCCTGACCTTCCTCAACCGGGAGTCGATCGATGAGATCGTTTCGGCACGCTTCGGCCGCGGCCGTCTCGACGCCTTCAGGATCCGGCTACGGGCCTACCGGGAGACGCTGTCCTGGCCGGTCGACGAGTCCGGACGACGGCAGTTCGAGCGCATCTTCCAGCTGCTCGCCGACCTGGCCATCCGGGAGCCGTCTTATTATAGCTCGGTCCGGGCCGAGCTCGCGAGCTGGACCCTCCACAAGTCCGACCCCAATCTCTCGAGGATCGCCGAGCGAGAGCTCGATCGGATGATCCACAGCTTCGGAAACCCCGCCCCGGGCCGCCGCGCGGGGCTGGCCGGGCCGGCGGGCGACCGGACCCGGCCTCCCCGGCCTGTCTGCGACGACACGGTCACCCCGGCTGAGGCCCGCCGGGTCAGGGCCGTGCTCGGCCTGCCCACGTTCCTCCGCGATTCCATCCGGCTCGCCTGCGGCGTGATGGACTTCGAGGCCGCGAAGATCGCACCGGACGGCATCTGGGTCTCGCGCATCTATAACGCCCCGCGCCGAACGACCTACCGCGTCAGCGTCAACACCTCGGCCGGCGGGCACTACGACCTCAAGCTCGTCCTGCCCGAGGGCCGCCGCGACGAAGCGGAGCACGAGACCCGTCTCTGGTCGGCCGCCCTGTCCGACCAGCCGAGTGGGCCGCGGGTCCTGCCGCCCCTCGGGGCCACGCACCAGGACACCGGGGCCGTTACGTGGCGCCACCTGGGCGACCTGACGGTCTGGGAAAAGATACGGGAATTCTCGGGCCGGCGCGCCGCCGAAGAGCCCCTCCCCGCCCCCACGATCTGGAGAAAGCTCTACGTCGAAGCGATGTCGGCCCTCTTCCGGGCTTGGCAGACGAGCGGCCGCCGCATCCTGCCCGGCCGCATCTCCCCGGTCAACGTGGTCGTCCCCGAGCTCGAATTCCGCGACGACACCTTCCTCGCCTCGATCGACGGCTGGCAGCCTTCGTCGGGCCCGCTCTCCATCGTCCGCCCCATGATCGACGGTTTCTACCGCCGGGCCGCGGCTAACTACCCGTGGTGCAAGGGTCACCTCGACCTCGACTGGGTCTTCGACGCCGCCTACGACGCTATGGGACGGGACAGGGCCTCGGCCTTTTTCGCCGAGCTCCAGGCCCAGCTCGACAAGACGCTGGTCCCGGTCTGGCCGGGCGAGGACCTGGCCGGCAGGCTCCGCCGCTACCGGGGCGAGTTCGACAGCACGTACGCCATTCCGCTCCCTGCCGAGTCGGCCGTCGAAGCCTACCAGGGATGGCGGCAGGCCAATCCTCTGGCCCTGCCTTTGGACCGGGAGCGCAAGGTCCTCGACGTCCACCGCCGTTATGCGCTCGACCGGTACCCGGAGATCGTCCGCTATTACCTCTACCGGCACACGTATTTCGCCGGCCGGAGCGAGCGGGTCGAGGCCCTCTTCGACCGCCTTCTCTCCCGGCTGAACGCCGTACTCGACGAACCGGCCGTCCAGCAGGTCGAGCTCTCCGACCTCCAGTCGGCCCTGCGCGACGAGCGCGACCGGCTGGTCTTCAGCCGGATGGTCTTCCCGCGCATCGACCCCGACCGCCGCGTGGGCGTCGTGACGCGGGGGGACGTGGGAGACCGTCGGGTCATCGTCCAATCATTCCTCACCGACCGATCGGGCCGGCAGTACACATTTAGCGAGAGCCTCGACCCGGCCGAGATCGGCCAGGCCTACCGGCTCTATTTCAAGGAGAACTACCCCAAGATCGTCAGCCAGCAGGACCTCCACTTCGTCCTCAAGGACGGCCAGGAGCGGATCGTCGGAGGCCTCTGCTACCGGATGCTTTCCAACCGGGTGGCCTGGATCGACGTCATCGCCGTCACCTCACGGTTGAAGTCCTCGGGGCTCGGCGGGGCGGCCCTGGACGATTTCTGCGCCCGCATGGCCAGCCAGGGCGCCCCTCTGGTCATGACGCATCTCTATCTGCCCGGGTTCTTCCTGAGACATGGCTTCAAGCTCGACAAGCGCTGGGGGGCGTTGGTCAAGACGCTGTGATCGCGGCGAAGGGTCAGGCCGGCTTATTGACACGCAAATCCGGGGCGACTTCCTTCTTCCCGAGGAACTCGTAGGTGATCGCTTCAAACATGCAGGACGAGACGCATCTCAGGCAACGGACGCAGTCGGGCGAGTTCGCCGACTTGTAGATCCTGATCTCGGCGGGACAATCCCTGTAGCACTTGTCGCAGAGGGTGCACTTCTCGTCGTCGACGGCCATGCGGAAGAGGCTCACCTTGTTGAACAGGCCCCAGAAAGCGCCGAGGGGACAGACCGTCCGGCAAAAAGGGCGCTGGCCGAAGACGAACCAGCCGGCGAAGAGGGCGAGCAGGCCGAGCTTCCAGTAGTACATGAACCCGACGAGGGGGCGCAAGTCGGCCTTGAGAAGGATGAGGGGGATGCCGGCCTCGAGCGTCCCGGTCAAGAGCCAATGGAACTTCCTTACACTCCCATAAGGGAAATAAGGTGGCGTGCCTGAGAGGATTCGAGCCTCCGGCCTTTGAATCTCTATACGATCTTGATCCGGGACGCGACGTCCAGAAAGAACTCCTTCGACCAGATCGCCAAAGCGGCCGCGTCCTTCACGAAGGGCTCGACCTCACGCCGGATCTGGTCGATATCGACCTTGTCGATCCTCCGCGTCAGCTGGTCGCGCAGGTCCTTTGCCGCCAAGGTCGCCGGCACAGCCCAATGTCCCGTCTGACGCATCCTCTGCTCGAGGTGGGCGAGATGCAGCTCCGGATGATAGGCCGCGAACCAGACCAGGTCGTACCAGTCCCGGCCCTTGGCCCGGCTCTTCCACTCCCGGCAGAGAACGGCGTGCATCTTGCCGGCGAAGAGATCGGGCAGGCCGAACGTCCTGACGGAGAACGGGATTGGCCGGAGGAGGTATCGGATCTCGGTCATGAATCCCGGTGGCGGATCGATGTCAACCTCCAGCCTGATCTTCAGCACTTGGTTCCGCGGGACTTGATGAATGAGATCCTTGTCGAACTCGACCGTGATCATCTGGGTCCGCGTGTCGGCCTTGAGGAAGGCGGACCGGATGGCCGTCGTGGCTGGCTTAGCTCGGCTTTCGATCTCGACGGTGAACCCGAAAGACGCAAGCTCCTTCTTTAGGGCGTCGCTGTCGTCGGCCAGGTTAAAGTCCTCGCCCTTATGCAGGAGCGAGAAATCCAGGCCCTCTGAGAAGCGGTCGAGCCCGTACAGCACGCGGAGCGCCGTGCCCCCGTAGAAGGCGGCCTTTTCGAAGAACTTGCTTCTCCAGAGGCCGAGAAGCGCGATCTCCTGCATGACCTCCCTGAGGGCCCGCAGGGAATCTTCCACGGCGTGGATCTCGTAGGTGGCCAGCATCTGACGGATGGCTTCATTCATCGGAAGTCACCTTCCTGGACCTCTGTAGCCGTCTCAGGTGTCCGCCGAGGCGCCTGAGCCTCAGGGATCGGTAGCGGCCGGCGAACTCCTCGATCCTCTCCACGGACAGGGAGCGGAAAGCGCCGGCGTCTATCCTCAGGTCCTCCCCAAGGAACCGGCCCATATCCCGGATGGATGCGATTGTGGCGCCCCGCACCGAGACAATCTTATCGGCCAAAGCCTTCTCGGGAGAGGCGATCAGGAACGCCTGCCCGCGCTCTCCTTCCACGCGGACTATCCCGACTTCATATGCCCGGGCTGGAACCTGCCGATAGACGAAGAGCCCCACCGGCGTGCTGAACCGGCGAGAGCGGTTTGGCGTTATCGACGTCAGCGCCTCGACCCTCTCAGGAATGAGCCCGTGGTAGGCGAGCGCATAATCGAGAGAAACGTAAGAGGGGCCATAAATGAGATTGGCCAGCAGCTCCCTGGAATATGGGTATCTTCTGTACTCGTCGCCAAAAACGTATAATCCCTTCTTGACCCTGACGATGACCCCCTGCCTGAGCAGGAGCGTAATCTTGTCTCTGGGGGAGGAAAAGTCCTTTAGGGCATAGGTCAGAGTCTGATAATCAAAGATCTCCGGCTGGATGCGGCTTCGGATATCGACGAACATCGGAGCTTACCCCTCACAAGAAAAGGGCTATATAGCAATATATTAGCATAGTATGTCGATTTATGTCGACATACTATGCTAATTTATTGCGTTTGTCAAGCCAAAAGACAAAGCATTGATATCGGACTGGAATTCCGGCCGTGTCCCCGAGCATTGTGGCGTGCTTGAGAGAAAGAACTATAAGAAGTGCTTCGCAGCCATATGCCCAGACCATTGCTCCTAGAACTCTTAGCGCTTAAATCCTTAACCTGGTCTGATAATAATAAATTTCTTTTGCTAAGGCGCGATTCATGATCACTGCAGCATTATTCTATCTAATCCGTACCACCAATGGGATGCCCGATCCTTTTCTAACAACTCCCCCGTATCGGGGTTAAATATCAGATTTAGGTCGGCTCTAAAATAACGGCCCCCCCGGTAAACCATCAGAATTGTTTCTCTGGTCTTGAGCCCATATCGATCAGCCAGCTCTTGTCTAATCGGATTAGCAGCAAGAATGTGGGTCGGCCGTCCCATTAGCGCGCGGACCTTTGTCATGTTATCGCCGATTTGAATTCTCGTATTGAATACACTTACCTTTTTGTTAAATTGAATTGCCTTATAGCCGTAAAAGACAACGACTATTGTGATGGCTACGAACACGATCTTCTTGGGAATTCTTATCATAAGATCCTGACCCGCACCCCGTCTCTCGCCCATTGTGTCAGCAACCTCTTGAATAAGCAAGTCCATTTTTGGCCGCCTCGAGATCTAGGCCCCGCGGCTTGAAAATCCCCATCATGGGGTGGTAAATTGAGGCGGGGCGGGTCAGGAAGGCTCAATGAATTATAGAATTTATTGTTCTGAATATAAGGATGGAAAATATCGTACACCCGAATTATTTAAACCGCTGGATGAAGTGAATGCCTATAGTCCGTATGTATCTCCCGATGGAAATTATCTCATACATTATAAATCGGACGGAGGCGGGGGATTATGGATAATATACAAGAAAAATGATGGAAAAAACGTCATATTTTTAGCAGGAAACGCTCAATTCTGGGTCGATGCCGGATTCATCGATGAGCTGAGAAAGAACGCTAATACTCTCGCCAAAATCAAGGAGGGATAAATGAAAAACAAAGTTTTGGTCGTTTCTTTGGTCTTGCTGCTTTATTTTACCTTTGGCTGCCAGGACAAGGAAGCTATGGCCAAGCTTGAGGAGTTCAAGGCCCAGAAAGCACTTGAGGAAGCGAATAAGGCTCTAGTCATGCGTTACTTTGGAGCAGTGGAAAGTGGAGATTTAGAGGCAGTAAAGGAAATCTTTTCTCCCGACTGTATTTTGCACCACACAACAGGACAAGATTGGTCCCTAGAGAAAACGATAGAGACTGTTAAAAGGCAAAATGAGCAGTCAAAGGTAATGTTTCCTGATGTGACGTATATTCATGAAGATACGATCGTCAATGGAGATAAGGCAGTCTTGATGTTTGCTTTCAAGGGTACTCATAAAGGGGACGTTGAAGGTATCCCTGCGACGGGGAATGCCGTAGAGGGTAGAAGCATGACTATCTTTCGATTTGAAAATGGAAAAATTGCCGAGGGCTGGCAAGAATCAAATGTTTTAAAGCTCTATCAGCAACTTGGCTTTGAGCTTAGGCCGAAGGAAGTCAAGAAATAGGGCATTACTGAACGAACCTTCATTGACACTCGCTTGTTCATTTCTCCGTCCTTTCAATCGCCCATGGCCACGCGCCGCAGGCCAAGGGCCGGATCGAGCGGGCCTTCGGCAGCCTTCAGGACCGTCTGGTAGAGGAGATGCGGCTGGCTTCGATCTCAACCCTGGAAGAAGCGAACCGCTTCCTGGACTCCTATCTCCCGGAGTTCAACGCCCAGAACGAGAACGAGCCGCGCCAACCGGAGGACCTCCATCGGCCGTTGCCCAAGGGACTCAAGCTCGAAGAGGTCTTCTGCCTCAAGACGGTCCGGACGATCCTCGACGGCTATATCGTCCGCTGGAAGGGGCGCCGTTTTGCCATCGAGGAGCCGAAGCGACGGATGCTGGGGCGGCCGGTCACGGTGATGCTGCACTTCGACGGCCGGATGATCATCCGATACGAAGGTCGGGACCTTGGCTACCGGGAGATCCCGGAACGGCCGAAGCGCGTTCCCGCGACGCCGGTCGTCCGGCCCAAGCCGCCTAAGTACACGCCGCCCCCGACCCACCCTTGGCGTTTGCAGCGGCTCAGCGAACGCTCACCCTCGGCCCCTGAGGGGATCTAGCTGATGGCAAAAGCGGAAAGATTCACGTTGCCTTGACACTCTTCTTTGACGCCTTGACAACGGTTTTCTGGTTCTTGACTTCAACCCGAGGCCGGAACTATCATTTTTTCGTGAAGGGAGGCAGCGATTCCGAGCCGAATGCGGGGAAGGTCGTCCAACACAGAAAAGCAAAATCTTATCATCCAGAGGCAGCCTAAACGAGAAAGATTATCGCAAACAGACAGGCCATGGATCGAACTTCGGAAACTCTTTTTATGTTTACAGGCCGTATTTTTCTCGGCATAGGGTAAAAAGGACTTTCTTCCGCTTCCGGCTGATGGGGACTTTAGATCCTGATTTCATGAGCGCATAAAGCTCTTTTTTGTAGTCCGCGATTATTTTTTCCAGAAAGCCGAGGTTGATGATTGCCGATTTGTGCACTCGGAAGAAGCTGTCGGGGGACAGCTTTTTTTCCAGATTTTTCAGACTTTCCCGGTACAGATATGACCGGCCCGGGCAATGAAGATGGACATAATAATCGGCTCCTTCGATCCACTCGATATCTTTGCTCCAGACAACCACATAGGACCCACGATCGCTGACAAGCAGCCGGTCAAGAAATTCCGCGGGTCCTGCTATGGCTTGAGTGGCCTCCAAACCCGACATCATCTGCATCAGGGAACGGGCGATCGCCGAGGCGTCCCTGTCCCAAATCGTCCTTTTTATTTTCTCAAGTGTCATTCGGAAGCGGATCTTCGAGAAGGGTTTCAAAACATAATCAAGGGCGTGGACTTCGAACGCCTTTACCGCGTGCTTATCATAAGCGGTTATGAACACGATGAGAGGCCATTCGTCCGGATCAATGCGTTTGAGGATATCAAAGCCGCTGATTTCCGGCATCTTGATATCCAGGAAAACGACGTCCGGCTTCTGCGCCTTGATTTCCTTGATGGCCTCCTCACCATTGGCGCATTCTCTAAGTATTTGGAATTCGGCGTCTTCTCCCAGTAGAAGTCGAATCCCTTTACGGCAGAGCTCCTCATCATCAACGATCAAGGCCCGGATCGGCTTCATGTTTTCGCTTCTCTCCGGCAGCTCAGGATCTCCTCTGAGAAGGGGATCACAATTTCGCTGCAAACTCCCTTCTCTCCTGTATTCTGGACTGTGAACGAGAATTCGCTTCCATAAATCAATTCCAGCCTGTTTTTTGTCGCCATAAGTCCAAATCGCGAATCTATATCCAGTTGCCAGTCCCGCGGAAGAGCCTGGCCGTCGTTTTTCACGGTGATTTTGAGCGTGTTTCCGGCCCGCCGGATATTTATCGAAATCCGCCCCGGGCCCATTTTATTCGAGAATCCATGTTTGATGGAATTCTCGACCAAAGGTTGCAGGATAAGGCTGGGAATCACAGCTTTGTCAACATCTGGATCTATATATATGTCCGACTTCAGGCGGTCCTTAAACCGGATCTCTTCGATGGCGAGATAATTTTGAACATTTTCCAGTTCGCTTTTTACGGTGACCATCTGGGTGTCATCAAAATCGATCGAATGGCGGAGCAGGCGGCCCAGCCGAAAGATCATTTCGGAGGCGGACTCGTTCTGCTTATCGAGGACGAGGACATTGATTGACTGAAGGGCATTGAAAATAAAATGGGGCTGAAGTTTCATTTTTAGGGAACTCAGACGGGCATTGGCCAGTGTTTCAGCCATCCTGGCCTCGTTCACTTCCTTTTGCCGCAATTGGCGAAAGTATGTGAGCGCATGAAGGGCGGCAATCACGCCGATATAGAAAATGATATTGTTTCCAAAATAATCGTACACCCCCAAAACCAACCGGTAAACGACATCCCCGTGAAAAAAAGCTCGGTCCGGTTCGAAAAACATATGGATGATAATCTGCGCCAGGCTAAACAGGAAGCAGACGGCAAAGTGAAGACCGACAAAACGTCGCCAGCCAATCTTTGCCAGAGGATGCCTGTGCAGGACATGCCTGATCAGGGGCAACAGCGCCGTCCAGGGGAGAATAACGATAATCAGAGGGGAGATGAGAATATTGATGGCATAGCGCCAGTAAGCAGGCGAATCCGGTTTTATGGGTCTCGAGAACAAGGGCAAGAGATCGAGGATATTCGACAGGACCATGACCGCCAGACAAAGGCCGATCAAAAGCAAGAGCTTTTTATTCACGATGTTCTCTTTTCGCTTGGTGCGGAGAACAAGGTGTCCGCCTCATTGAATTGGCTGCGATAATTGTAGCCCGATCCGCTGAGAATTGTCCAGGCCAATCCGAAGTTTTAGGCCGCTGTAAGGTCCAGGCATTTCCGAGCCTCATGAAAAATGCGAAGTCTGTCTGATCGAGGCTGAAATCCGACGTGTCCAGGCGATTGTCACCGCAATCCAGGAAAAGAACGGAGCGCAGACTGAGTTTAGCGGAGAACAACGGCGGCGGAAGGCGATATTTTTTTTAACTTTCCAAGTCGAGTCTTCGCGTATTCATTATCGGGATTAAGCTCCAAGGCTTTTTGATAGAACTCTCTTGCTTTGTCAATCGTTCCCTTCAGCTCATAGGCTTCCCCTAATCCCGCATAGGCATCATTTGAGTTCGGATAAAGTGATAAGCAGAATTCAAACAGCCTGATCGCTTCATCAGGCGCCTTGTGGCGACGCAGTCCGTGAAGAGCATGGCCGTTGATAAATTCTTCACGGACAGGTATCAAAAAGCCATAACGCTCGCTCAGGGATCGAAAATGTTCCTTCACCTTTTCCGGCCCGGTCTGCCAGGCTTCGCCGGGAAAGCTCCAACCTTGGAAAAGCCGCTTCAGACTATAGAACAAGGCCGGGAGGGCAACGGAAACATGAGTCTCTTCCGGGAAACATCTATAGTCATAGAAATCAGATGCGGATGTCTTTGTTGAAGCCAGATGTTTGAACGCATTTAAATAGTCAGTCTCCTCCTTGTCTTTTGTTTCTCCGGAAATCAAGAGAAAGCGTTTTTGAATATTGATTCCATCGAGAAAGTGTTCCGCATCTTTAAGCCATTCATATTGATTCCAATAAAGGCTCGGGCTCAGGGCAATGGTGGCCTCGAAGAGGTTTGGATGCCGCGAGAGAGTCTCAACCGCGAAAAGTCCGGCAAGCGAATGGCCCACTAAGATCTTGAACGGCTGTGTCCTGAAAGAGGCGTTGATATAAGGGATCAATTCGTCTGAAAGGAATTTCCGAAAGCTTTCTGCTCCTCCGCTCGCCGGCCAATCTCCTGTTTTTTCATTTGCTTTTGTGTAGGTGAATTCCTTTAAACGATCTCCGCTTTCCACGGCCACCACGATCATTTCGGGGATCATTTCATAAAGACTGAGATACTTCACAATCCCCGCAAAAGGCTCAAAATATGATCGGCCATCGAGGATATAGCACACGGGATAGTGGAATGACCCTTTTTCATATCCGGCGGGAAGGCTAATAAACACGGCCTTCTCCTCTCCTGTCAGCCTGGATTTGAATCTCAGGCGCATCCCATAGACATGGTCTTCTATAATAGGTGAATCACTCGTGGCGGTTCGCTCTATCTGTTTGTTAGACTGAAGACCGAGGAGCGGTTTCGCAGAACTCGTTTTTTCACACAAAACGAAGGCCAGCACGAAAAGAAAAAGGAATCCATTGATTTTTCTCATGTCACAAAGATAAGGAATATCCTTCCTCCAGGGCAAGGTTTTGTCAGGGAAGTCCACGATTCGTGCAGGCAACGATTCTTCAGGGCAGGGAATGGACGGCGTTCCCTTTCGGGAGTGTAAGGAAAACTGTGTAAACCTCCTTGAACAGGTAAAACGAACTAAGGAGGTTCCATTGGCTCTTGACCGGGACGAACTGAAAAAGCTGCTGAAGGAGAAGGGCGTCAAATCTCTGGACGATTTTAACGCCTTCATGCGGGAGGTCAGCAAGGAAGTCGTCGAAACGCTCCTCGAGGGGGAGTTGACCGACCATCTGGGCTACGAAAAACACGACCAGAAAACCAAGGCCACCGACAACGCCAGAAACGGCTTCACGCCCAAGACCGTCAAATCCAAGTTCGGGGAGATCGACCTGGATGTTCCCCGGGACAGGAAGTCCGATTTTGAGCCTCAGGTCGTCAAGAAGCACCAGAAAGATATCTCCGGGCTGGAAGAGAAGATCATCTCGATGTACGCCAAGGGGATGACGACCCGGGACA
>Ga0316628_100002217_pt1 | contig 14248 bp, 14 predicted proteins | sample OWC_Aug_M2_C1_D5_FD_207648 | JGI IMG/M metagenome (GOLD analysis project Ga0316628, IMG submission 207648) | Wetland soil microbial communities from Old Woman Creek delta, Ohio, United States - OWC_Aug_M2_C1_D5_C | ecosystem: Environmental > Terrestrial > Soil > Wetlands | place: USA: Ohio... | reverse complement strand
GCCGAGCGGGAGCAGGGCGTCGAGCGCGGGGACGCCGACCGCGAGGCCGCGGCGCGCGGCCGGAACGAAGCGCTGGAGGCGCTCGGGGAGGATCAGGTTCAGGTTCGGAACTGTCATGGATGGAATTTCCCGGGTCCGGCACCGCCCCTAGCGCGCGCCGTGCCCCCGCCTCTCACAGCGGCAGCTCCCGTTGGAACGCGTCTGTGCGTCCGTGTAGCCGCGCGTCCGTGCCCCCGTGCGCCCGTGCCTCCGTGCCCTCCGCCTCCTCGAATCCCAGCTCCCGCCTGATCCGCTCCACCCGCCGTTCCAGCGCCTCGCGGTACGCAGGTCCGATCTCGCCCGACGCGTCGAACGCCCGCTCGTAGCGCGGCAGCAGCGCCGGGAACGCCCGCGCCACGAAGGGGAGGAAGCGCTGTCGCACTCCGGCGTAGAGTCGAAGGGGCGAGACGTGGACGAACGCCGCCCCCGCCTCCTTCGCGGCCGAGACGAGCACGCGGAGCTGCGGCACGCCGTCGGTGATGCCGGGGAGCACCGGCGCGGCCATGACGCCGGCCGCTATGCCGGCCTGCCTGAGCTTGCGCAACGCCGCCAACCGCAGCGACGGGGCCGGCGCATGCGGCTCAAGCCTGCGGAGCAGCGACACATCGGCGGAGATCAGGGAGAGGTGCACCGTCACTTCGTTCCGCTCCGCCAGGCGCCGGAGCACGGTCACGTCCCGCACCACGAGCGGCGACTTGGTGACGAGCCCCACCGTGAGCCCGTGGAACTGCGCCAGCCGCTCGAGCACCTGCCGCGTGACGTGGAAGCGCCGCTCCGCCGGCTGGTAGGGGTCGGTCGCCGTGCCGATGGCGATGGACGCCCCGTCGAGGCGCGAGGGGTGGAGCGTGCGCCCTACGACGTCGGCCGCCTCGCTCTTCACGAAGATCCGCCTCTCGAACGACTCCGAGCCGGGCGCCCCGGTCGCGCCACATCCGCCCGAGGGCCCGGTCGCAGCGGGCGGAGCCGCCGCCGCGCCGCGGCCCCGCGCCCGCTCGACGACGTAGCGATGCGCGTAGCGCGCGAAGCAGTAGCTGCATCCGAACTCGCACCCCACGTACGGATTGAGGGACCAGAATGGCATCCCGGACTGCTGGGGGGCGTTGAGGACGGATGCGATGGGGAGTTGGATGAATTCGGTTCCGCGCAGCCGGACATCGAGCACGGCCCAGGGCTGCGGGATGGCGGCGCTCGGCGCAGCCGCCTCTCGTGGCACCGCGGCGCTATCCACTGGCTCACATGTAACACCGTCTGTCGCAACGAGTTGCATATCAAGACCGGTGTCTGGTTCGGTGTTTATTCGGGGTCCGTGGAGGAATATACAGGGGGGTCCGGAAAACGCAAGCACGAGACTGGCAGAGGGCGGGTGATGATCGGACTGCGGCGCGTAGCCGCGGCTTCCCGGCGCGGCTATCTTTGGCGCGACCTTCGCCGGAGAACCGGGTGCCGTTCAGTCTGCTGCCGCGGGAAGAGAGCTTTTTCAACCTGTTCACCGAGGTCGCGCGACGGAGCCACGGCGCGGCCGAGCACCTGGCGGGGCTGTTCGCGGAGCCGGAGCGGGCCGCCTACCACGCCGAGCAGATCAAGCGGCTCGAGCATGAGTGCGACCAGATCACGCACGAGGTGGTGAACCGGCTCGACCGCACCTTCATCACGCCAATCGACCGGGAGGACATCTACCGTCTCGCCAGCGACCTCGATGACGTCATCGACGTGATCGACGGGGTGGCGCGGCGCACCCAGCTCTTCAAGGTGGGACCGGCGCCGGAGGCGGCGAAGCGGCTGACGGCCGTCATCCAGCAGGTGGTCGGCGCCCTCCTCAATGGGGTCGAGCACCTCAAGAACCGCGACGGCGTGATGGAGGCATCGATCCAGGTGAAGCACTTCGAGGAGGAGGCCGACTCCATCTACCACGCGGCGATCGGCCAGCTCTTCGAGACGGAGCAAAACGCCTGCGAGCTGATCAAGTGGAAGGAGATCTACGACAACCTCGAGCGCTGCGTGGACCAGGCGGAAGACGTGGCGAACGTGCTCGAGAGCATCGCCATCAAGCACGGCTAGCCCGGCGTGACCGCGAGCGGCACCGTCGTCTTCGTCCTCGCGATCGTGGCGGTCGCGTTCGTCTTCGATTTCATCAACGGTTTCAACGACTCCGCGAACTCGATCGCCACGGTCGTCTCGACGCGCGTGCTCTCTCCTCTGCAGGCGGTCGTCTGGGCGGCGGTGTTCAACTTCGGTGCGGCGTTCGCGTTCGGCACCGCTGTGGCGAAGACGGTGAGCAGCGGCCTCATTCGCGTCGAGTACATCGAGCCGCAGGTGATCCTCGCGGGGCTGCTCGGTGCCGTCAGCTGGCAGCTCATCACCTGGTATCACGGCATCCCGTCCTCGTCGTCGCACGCCCTCATCGGCGGCTACGCCGGCGCGGCGATCACCAAGGCGGGCCTCCAGGTCGTGATCCCCGCCGGCTGGGTGAAGCCGCTGCTCTTCATCGTTCTCTCGCCGCTGCTCGGCTTCGTCCTCGGCCTGGGCATGATGGTCGCGACGGGGTGGCTGTTCCGGCGGGCGCATCCGCGCCAGGTGGACCGCTGGTTCCGGCGGCTGCAGCTCGTTTCGGCGGCGGCGTTCAGCCTGGGCCACGGCAGCAACGACGCGCAGAAGACGATGGGGGTCGTGGTCGGCCTGCTCTACTCCTCGCAGGCGGCCTTCGCGGACTTCCCGTTGCGGTTCCTGCACGTCACCACGATGGACGACATCCCGCCCTGGGTCATCTTCGGCGCCTACGGCGCGATCGCGCTGGGCACGCTGTTCGGCGGGTGGCGGATCGTGAAGACGATGGGCCAGCGGATCACGAAGCTGAAGCCGTACGGCGGGTTCTGCGCCGAGACGGCGGGCGCGCTGTCGATCTTCCTGGCGTCGCACCTGGGCATCCCGGTGTCCACGACGCACACGATCACCGGTGCCATCAGCGGCGTCGGGGCGACTCAGCGGATCTCGTCGGTGCGCTGGGGAGTCGCGGGCCGGATCGTCTGGGCGTGGATACTCACGATCCCGGCGAGCGCCGCGCTGGCGGCGATCTTCTACCTCCTGGTCCACTCGTTGCTGTGACGCTTGGCGGGGAGCTCGGCAGCTGAAGGAGGCGAGCGCGGCCCGGACGGGAGCCGCGCTCGATCGTTCAGAGAGCCTTGCGCCCCTCGCGGCGGCGCGCGCTAGGCCCGACCCGAAGTGCCCGCGGCGTCGACGTCCACCATCTTCACTCCCGGCAGGTAGTCCCTGGTGGGCGCCTCGTCGAGCGTCGCGAGCTTGGCGACGTCCGCGGAGATCCGGTGCGCCATGTCGAGAACGATCTCGATGCCCCGTCGGTCCTCCGCGGACAGAGGCGTCTTCGTCTCTCGCAGCAATCCCGCCTCGCCGATGATCGCGGCCAGCGCGTTGTTCACCTCGTGCCGGATCGTGATCGCCACCTCGCCGACGGCGGCCACGCGCTCCGCCCTGACCAGCCGCTGGTAGTAGTCGTGGAGCTGCTGCGAGAGCCACCCCACGGCGATGGCCAGTGCGCCGTACGAGATGTAGATGGGGAGCATGATCCCCGGGTTGAGGGGGATGAGGCTCACCTCGAGCACGATCTGCACGACCAGGTACAGGATCGTCCCCGAGATGAGGCCGGCCAGCGCGCCGAGCATCCCGAAGTGCAGCGACAGGATGAACGCCGGCGCGAGGGTCGTGAGCCAGGAGATCTCGCTGTACAGGCCGGCGCCGTCGGGCAGCGTCTCGATCAGCACGATCGGCACGAGGTACGCCGCCGCGCAGTACACCACCCAGCGCCGCGGCAGTGGCGGCCGGTGCGCCATGGGCTGCAGGCTGACGGTGGCGACCGTCTGGCGCCACCAGGGCGACGGTGCGGGGGAGGCCATCGGGTTCACTCCGTCTGCAAGGTGAGAAGCCGCGGCTCAGTCATTTCCAGAATGGCGTAGCGGACGCCCTCGCGACCGAGGCCGCTGGCCCTCGCTCCGCCGTACGGCATCCGGTCCACTCGGTAGCTCGGGACATCGTTGCCCATCACGCCGCCCACGTCGAGCCGCTCCCACGCCTGCATCAGGCGCCGCACGCTGGCCGTGAAGACGCCCGCCTGCAGTCCGTAGGCCGTTCGGTTGACGGAGGCGACCGCCTCGTCGAAATCCGAGTACGGCGTGACCGTCGTGACCGGGGCGAAGATCTCCTCGCAGTTCACCTGCTGCTCGGGTCTCGTGCGGGTCAGCACCGTGGGCTGGAGCACGGCGCCATGCCGGCCGCCGCCGGTCTCCACGCGCGCTCCGTCCCTCACCGCAGCCGCGATCCACTCGTCGGCCCTGGCGGCGGCCCGCTCGTCGATCATCGGCCCCACATCGGTGGCCGGATCGAGCGGGTCGCCGGTCGTCAGAGCGCCGACGCGCGCCACGAAGCGGCGCACGAACTCGTCGCACACGTCTCGATGCACCAGGATGCGCTGCACCGAGATGCACGACTGGCCGGCGTAGCCGTAGCCGCCGGCCGCGCAGCGCTCCACGGCGCGGTCCAGATCCGCGTCGGGCTCGACGATGACGCCGGCGTTGCCTCCGAGTTCGAGCGCGACGCGCTTGGTGCCCGCCTGCGCGCGGATCGCCCAGCCCGCGCGAGCGCTGCCCGTGAAGCTGATCATCCGCACTCGCTCGTCCCCCACCAGCGCCTGGGCGACCGGCAGATCGCACGGCACCACGTTGATGCCGCCGGGCGGATAGCCAGACTCGGCGACCAGCTCGCCGAGCAACAGACTGGAGAGGGGGTCCTGCGGCGGAGGCTTGAGTGTGAGGGAGGCGCCGCAGGCCATCGCCGGGGCGAGCTTGTGGGCGGCCAGCATCACCGGGAAGTTGAACGGGGTGACGGCCGCGATGGGCGAGAGCGGGAACCGCCTGGTGAGGCCCAGCCTGCCGGTCCCGGCCGGCATCACGTCGAGCGGGATGACCTCGCCACCGATGCGCGTCGCCTCCTCGGCGCCATCCTCCAGGACGAACACGGCGCGATCGATCTCGAGGCGGGCCTGTGCGATCGGCTTTCCCGCCTCCCTCGCCAGCAACCGGACGAACTCGTCGGCCCGCGCCCTCAGGCCGGCCGCGACGCGGCGCAGGCACGCGGCGCGCTCGAAGGCCGGCATCCGGCGGCAGGCCTCCGCGGCGCCGAGGTTCGCCTCCACGGCGGCGCTCATGTCCTGGGCCGTGCCGAGCGGGTGAGTGCCGACGGCGGCGCCGTCGAAGGGGGCGCGGACGGTCGCGGCGGGACCGGCGGTCCGCCGCTCGTTCGAGATGATCATCGGCAGGCTAGTCATGGGCACGGAACGCCGCGGCCACGCGGTCCAGCGCGGCCTCGAGCTCGGAGCGCGGCAGGCCGAACCCGAAGCGGATGAACTGGTCCATCTCGAAATGGTCGCCGGGGACTACGAGAACGTCGTGGTTGCGCCGCATCCGGTCGGCGAGGTCGGACGAGTTGACGCGCGTCCGGTAGCGGGCGAAGGAGATGGCGCCCGCGTCCGGCGGGCGGCTGGAGAACTCCCCGCCCATCGCCTCGTACCAGGACTCCATCACCTTCCAGTTGGCGCGGACGATGCCGCGGGTCCGCTCGAGGATGCGGGGGCGCACGTCCGGTCCCAGGGCGAGAGTGGCCAGCGCATCCGACATCGCCCCCGGTGCGATGGTGGTGTAGTCCTTCCGGCTCCAGAGCGCGGCGCAGACCTCGGGCCGAGTGACGCTCCAGCCGAGCCGCAGCCCGGGGAGCCCGTACGCCTTCGAAAGTCCGTTCACCACGACGATGCGCCCGCTCCGCCCCCAGAAGCTGGCCGTCATCCGGCCGTCGCGCTCCGCTCCCTGGTAGACCTCGTCGGCGAGGATCCATGCCCCCACCGACTCGGCGCGAGCGACGATGTGCCGCACGGCGTCCTCGCTCAACACCGCGCCCGTGGGGTTGTTCGGGTTCGTCACGATGACGAGCTTGGTGCCGACGCCCACCGCGGTGTCCACCTCGTCCGGATCGGGCTGCCATCCCAGCTCCTCGCGGAGCCGGAACGGCCAGACGTCGGCGCCGAAGGCCTGCGCCAGTCCCCACGTCTGCATGTAGTTGGGCAGCATGAGCGCCACCCGGTCGCCCGGTGAGAGGAGCTGCCAGCAGGTGATGTAGTTGGACTCGGCGCTGCCGTTGGTGACGACGATGTGCTCGGCCGTGGCACCGGGGTAGAGTACGGCAATGGCCGCGCGGAGCTGCTCCGTGCCGTTGGACTGGGAGTAGCCGAGCGGGACGCGCAGCACGTGCTCGGCGTCGGCCCCCGCCACGGCCAGCAGCTCGGAGACGGTCAGCGGATGGACGCCGCTCTCCGAGAGATTGAAGCGCACCTTGTTCTCCCAGGTGCTCTGCCAGCGCTCCATCGCGAACGGCTGAAAAGCCATCGCCCCTCCGGGTCTGGAGGGGCGATAGTAGCCGTCCGTGGGCGCAGCGGCAAGAACGCTAGCTGATGCTGAGCAGCCGGATCTCGCCGTTCACGGTGTGCAGGCGTATGCGCCGGCCCCCGGACCCGATGGTGCCGCTCATGTGGCGCGGACTGATGCGGCCGCGCAGGGAGATCGGGAAGTCGCTGCTCACGCCGCCGTTCACGGTCTCGGCGGTAATCTCGGCGCCGAGTCCCGCCGGCAGGGCGACTCTCACGCTGCCGTTCGTCGTCGAGAACTCCAGATCGCCGCCCCCGCTTCCCCGCACGGTTGCAGAGACGCTGCCGTTGACGGTGGTCGCCGAAGCCTCGCCGGCCGTCGTCTCCAGCGTGACGTTCCCGTTGACGGTGTGGACGTGGGCTGGACCCTCGAGGCCGATCGCATCGACGCTGCCGTTCACGTTCGAGCCCTCGAAGCGCACGCCCCTGGGGACGCGCACCTCGAAATCAACTTGGACGTCGTTGTGCCGCACGTTCATGTGCCCGCCGCCGGGCTCGCAGGTGTTGCCGCGGCCCGGATAGACGGCGCAGATGGTGATGCCGTCGGAGCCCTCGACGACCTCGATCCGCACGTCGGCGGGGTCCTCGTGCTCGCCGTGCTTGACGGCCGTGACCTCCACAGAGCTTCCGGAGGCCGGCTCCGCCCGGATCGTCCCGCTGATGTTGCGGACCTCCAGCGTCTGGCCCCGGGTCAGACTGCCGCGCCAGTTCCAGCGCTCGGAGTCCTGGGCATGGGCGGGCAGCGCCGCGCACAGGGCCAGCGCCGCCATGCCGACTGCCGCGGAGCGCGTCATATCTGCTTCCTCCTAGTGGTGCCCGTGTCGCCGCGGCCGCGGCGCAGGCTGATCGTCCCGCTGAACGACTCCAGCGCGAGGGTGGCGTTGCCGTTGCCGATCGTGGCGTCGAACGAGTTCCGGTGCGAATGACGGCGCCCGCCGCTCATCGTGATCGGGTAGTCGCTGTCCAGGTCGCCGCTGAAGGTGCTCACGGAAACGTCCGCGTTGAGCGCGCCGTCGGGGCTGACGGTCACGTCCCCGGACAGGGTCTTGAACCGATAGCGGCCGCCGTCGCGGATCGGGCCGCTGAAGCGCACGTCGCCGCTCACGGTCTGCGCGTTGACCTCGTCGCCGTCCACCTGTTCCAGGGTCACGCTGCCGGAGACGCTGTGCGCCGTGACGCGGCCGTCGACGTCGCGCACCACCACGTCGCCGCTGACCGAGGAGGCGTCCGCTCCGGCGCCGAGTCCGACGACTTCCACGTCGCCGCTCACCTGCACGCCCTCGAAGCGCACGCCGGCCGGGACCCGCACCTGGAAATCCACCTCTACGTCGCTGTGGCGCACGTTCATGTGCCCGCCGCCCGGCTCGCAGCTGTTGCCGCGGCCCGGGTACACGGCGCAGATGGTGACGCCGTCGGACCCCTCGACGACCTCTATCCTCACGTCGGCCGGGTCGTCGTCGCCGTGCTTGATCGCCGTCACCTCGACCGCGCTGCCGCTGGCAACCGCGGCACGGATCGAGCCCTGGATTCCCCTGACCTCCAGCGTTCCGCCCCGGGCGACGGTGCCGCGCCAGTTCCAGCGCTCGGAGTCCTGGGCGTGGGCCGGCAACGCCGCCGCACACAGGGCGAGCGCCGCGACGCCGGCGGCTGCGGAACGCGTCATGGCTGCGCCCGGTTCGCGGCGCCGGCGCCGCCCTCGCGCAAGAAGATCGTGCCGCTGAACGACTCGAGTGCGAGCTGCGCGTTGCCGCGGCCGGTCGTGAACTGGAAACGGCGCCCGTGGCTCTCGCCGCCGCTCCGGGTCAGGGTGACCGGGAAGTCGCTGTCGAGCTCGCCGCTGAACGTGCTGACCGAGATGCGCGCGTCGAGGGCGCCGTCGGGGCTGACGGACAGATCGCCCGAGAGCGTCTTGAGCTGGTAGCTGCCGCCGGCGCGGATCGGGCCGCTGAAGTCCACGTCGCCGCTCACCGTCTGAGCGCTCACGTCCCGGCCGTCCACGCGCTGCAGGGAGACGTCGCCGGAGACGCTGTGCGCCGTGACGTTGCCGCGGGCGTCCTCGACGGAGACGTCGCCGCTGACCGAGTTGACCTCCACCGGCGCGGTGAGCCCGCTGGCCGTGACGTCGCCGCTGACGCTCGCGGCGCGGAGCCCCACGCCCGCGGGAACCCGGGCGACGAAGTCGACTTCGGGCACATCCCCGTGAACGTTCGTGTGGTCGCCACCCCGGCCACAGTCGTCGTCCTCGCCCTGATAGACGGCGCAGATGGTGACGCCGTCCGCGTGCTGCACGACCGCGATGCGGACGTTCGCCAGGTCGGAGCCGCTCTTCTCCGCCGTGACTTCCACCTGGGAGCCGGAGGCGGGCTCGACGCGAATCGAGCCGCTGATGGCGCGGATCTCCAGGGTGCCGCCGGCGGCGATGTTCCCCTGCCAGTTCCAGCTCTCCGAACTCTCCGAGTGCTCGGTCCTCGTCTCGACGCGCACCGTGTGCGTGCGGTCCATGTCCCTGAACCGGTCGACCGCGACGAACGCGGCCGCTGCGAACAACGCCAGCAGTGTGGCTCTCATGGCCTGATCTCCAGTTGCTTGGGATCGCGAGACCGCGTGTCCTCGCGTGATCTGTCGCGATCACTCTGACTCTCGCCCGTCCTCCGGTGCGCTCCGCCCTGTCGGAGGTAGATCGTGCCGCTGAACGACGACAAGATCACTCGCGCGCTCCCGGTGCCGACGGTGAACTCGAACTCGCGGCCGCGCAGCCGGCGGCCCTGCGTTAAGGTGATCGGGTAGTCGCTGTCCAAGTCCCCACTAAAGGTGCTGACGGACACGGTCGCGTTCAGGTTTCGATTCTCCGGCTGCACGGTCACGTCACCCGAGTGAGACTGGAACCGGTAGCGGCCCCCATCGCGGATCGGCCCGGCGAAGGTGACCTCGCCGCTCACGGTCTCGGCGCTCACTTCGTCTCCCTCGACGCCATCGAGATCGATGTCGCCGGAGGCGCTGCGCGCCGTGACGTCCGCCTGGGCGTTCTGGATCGACACGTCGCCGGCCGCGGAGGACGCGTCGAGCCGCCCGGTAATGTCGCTGGCGGTGACGTCGCCGGCAGCGGTCTCCAGAGTGACGTTGCCGCGGCCGCATTCGAGCTCGATGTCGCCCGAGGCCGAATGGAGTTCCGCCTCACCACAGACGCCGCCGACGGTGATGTCGCCGGTGACTGCATTGGCCGTCAGCGGCGTGCCGACCGGCAGCTCTATCGTGAAGGTCACGTCGTGCATGCCGTAGCGTCCGCTGGGGCGCACGGAGACGACCGACCGCGAGACGTCGATCTCGATCTGGCCCCGCTCGTACTCGGCCTGGATTCGGATCTGGCGCCGGCGCGTCCCGCGGATGTCGGCCTCGCCGGCGAAGCTGTGCAGCTCGAATCGGGTGCCGGGGCTGACGGCGAAGGCCGTGTCCAGGGATCGCTCGGACTGGGCCGCGGCGGGGCTTGGCGCAGCCGCAAGCGCGGCCGCCAGGCCGGCGATGAGCGCAGCGATCAATCGCTTCATGTGAACCTCAGCTCACTCTCGGAAGATCGGCGGCGCGGCGCAGCACGTCGAGCTTGCGTCGCAGCGTGCTCCGCAGCTCGCCGCTCAAGTACAGGTTGTTCGGGTCGCGCCGCAGGGCTGCGCTCGCCTGCGCGATGGCGCGGTCGATGACCGCCAGACTCGTCTCGATGGCGCGCACCGTGGCGGTGTCGAGGGAGCTGCGCCTTACGGCCAGCACCGCTTCGAGATCGAGGATGGCGCTCTGGTAGGACTCCTCGCCGCTCGAGGTGGAAACGAGCTGCGCCATCATGGCGGGCCCGGGAAGAGGCATCGAGGTCGTCGCCGTCCCAACGAGTGCTGCCGGCGCGATCACCCGGATCGCGCCGACTCCGGCGGCGGCGGAGACCAGGGCAAGAGCGATGCCCGCGGCCGCCAGCTGTGGGATGGAGAAGGCGAAGCGCCGGCGCCGCGGCGCCAGCGGGACCACGTCGGCCCCAGCCGCGGCTCCGATGCGCTCGGCTACCTCCGGCCACAGATCCCGCGCAGGCGCCCTATCGTCGAGCGCGCGGGACAGAGCCAGTATCCGCCGCGTGCCCTCCAAGGCCTCGCGGCACTCCTGGCAGGCCTCGAGGTGCGCCTCGGCATCAGCCAGCGCGCCGCCCTCGAGATCCCCGTCGAGGTACGCCGACAGCCGCTCACCCAGATGCTCGTCCATCGCTACCGCTCCAGTCTCTTCCGCAACAGCATCCGCGCCCTGTGCAGCTGCGCCTTGGACGTCCCGGCAGTCACGCCCACCAGCTCCGCGATCTCCTCGTGTCGGAGCCCTTCGACGTCGTGGAGCACGAACACCTGCCTCGCTCCCGGTGGGAGGGTCCCGATCGCCTCCTCCAAGTCCATCGCCTCATCCCCCGCATGGCGCCGGCCCGGGAACAGCTCGACCACGGCACCATCGTCGAACCTCTGCCGGGACCGCGCCGCGTTCTTCCGCCAGTTCAGCGCCACGTTCACTGCCAGCCGGTGCAGCCACGTCCCGAACGTGGCCTCGCCCCGGAACGAGCCCAACCGCTCCCACGCCCGGACGAAGGTGTCCTGCGTGATCTCCTCGGCGTCCGTCTCTCCGCCCACCATCCGGCGCACCAAGGTGAAGATCCGCGGCACGTGGCGACGGTAGAGCCGCTCGAAAGCCCGGCTGTCTCCCGCTGCCGCCAGCGCGACATCCGCCGCCTCGGACTCCTTGCCGGCTGAGGGATCGCTCCGAACCGGCGGCTGGCTCAGAAGCCCCTCGCGGGCTCGCGCTTGCTGTCCCATGCACTCACTTGGACACCTCGGCAGCCCAGAGTGTTGGAAGGGAGTTCCTGGTCAGAGCGGCAGGGCTGCAACCTCCTGCATCTGTTTGAGCTTCCTGTGCAGCGTGGAGCGGTCGATGCCCAGGATGGCAGCCGTCTTGAGCTTGTTCCCGTGGGTCGACTCGAGGACGCGCAAGATATATCGACGCTCCAGGTCGGCAAGCGTCAGGGACAGGTCCTCTTCCGGCACTGCCACGGCCTCGCCGCACGGCGCGACCTGGCTGACCTGAGGCGGCAAGTCCTGGCGGGATATCTGGTTACCGGCTCTCAGAGCGAGGGCCCGGGCAAGCACGTTCTCCAACTCGCGGATGTTGCCGGGCCACCCGTAGGCCATCAGGGCCGCGAGAGCGTCGGGGGTCAGAGCGGCGTACTCGAGCTGGTACCGCTCGGACAGGCGCTGCAGCAGGTGCTCGGCCAACACCGGGATATCTACCGGCCGCTCGCGCAGCGGCGGCAGAACGATGTGCACGATGTTCAGCCGGTAGTACAGGTCTTCACGCAGGCGACCGCTCGCGACCTCCTCTTCGGGCCTCCGGTTCGTCGCCGCGATTACCCGGGCGTGGGACACCTGCGACTTCGTGTCACCGAGACGGCGGAACTCCCCGTCCTGGAGGAACCGGAGCAGCTTCGGCTGCACGGCCAGCGGCACCTCGGCTATCTCGTCGAGGAACAGAGTGCCGTTGGCTGCCACTTCCACCAGGCCCGCGTGGTCGCGGTTGGCATCCGTGAAGGCGCCGCGGCGGTAGCCGAACAGCTCGGACTCGACCAGCGAGGGGGGCAGGGCGGCGCAGTTCAGGGCCACGAAGCTGTCGCGCCCCGACGCCGAGTGGATGGCGCGTGCCACCACCTCCTTGCCCGTTCCGGTCTCTCCGGTGATCAGCACCGGCGTCCCGCTGGGGGCCACGCGTATGGCGGTGTCGAAGATCGCCTGCATCTGGCGCGACACGCCGACGACGTCCTCCGGCAGCCTGATCTTCCGGCGCAAGCGCGCCAGCTCGCGCTTGGTCTGGGTGGTCTCCATCGCCCGCCGAGCGGTGATGCGGAGCTCCTCCAGCTTGGGCGGCTTGGTGAGGTAGTCGTGCGCGCCGGCGCGCAGCAGGTCGACGGCGGAGTCCACCGAGCCGTGCGCGGTCAGGATGATGATGGGGATCTCGGGCCAGCGCTCGTGCACGCCTTGGACGAGGGCCAGCCCGTCCATCCCGGGCATCTTGAGGTCGGTGAGGATCACGTCTACGTCGGGGGCCTCTTCGAGTCGGCGGATCGCCGCCTCTCCCGAGTCAGCCTGGAGCACCTGCCAGCTGTCCGCCTCCAGTACAGAGCTGAGAAGCCGGAGTTGGGCAGGGTCGTCGTCAACCAGCAGAACACGTCCGGAGTCGGCCACGGCGCCACACATCGTTGGAAGGTGCGACAGCTAGTGTGGCATACCGTCACAGTCGGCGCAAGGGCGGGTGGCGAAGTGAGACGGCTAGCCTGGCGCTGTCGGTTCATCCACCAGCGTCAGGAGGTCGCGGAAGGAGCCGAGCCAGTAGTCGGGCTGCTCGGCGGCCACCTGCTCACGGCTGAACGGTCCCCACAGGCAGGCGGCCGTGCTGGTTCCGGCGCCGCGGCCCGCGGCGATGTCGTGCGGCGAATCGCCGACGAGCAGCGCGTCAGCGGGCTTCGTGGCCAGGCGATCGAGCGCTGCCACGACCGGCTCGGGAGAGGGCTTGCTCGCCTCGAGGTCGTCGCAGGTCACGAGCGCATCGAAGCAGCCGCTGAGGCCGCACAGGTCGAGTCCCATCTGGAGGCCGTGGCGGTTCTTGGACGTGACGATGGCGAGCCGGATTCCACGGGCCTTGAGCGAGCGCACCGTCTCGACGGCCCCGGGGAAGGCTCGGACCCTCTCGTCGTGTCGCGCGAGGTTCCACTCGCGGTAGGTGCCCACCATGCGCCCGATCTCATCCGGATCGTCGGTGAAGCTCCGGAACTGCACGCGCAGCGGCGTGCCCAGTCCGGCGATCCAGAACGAGTCGGGGCGGGGCGCCAGTCCGTGGACGCGCATGGTGTGGTGGAAGGACTCGATGATGAGCTCCGTCGAGTCCACGAGCGTGCCGTCGAAGTCGAAGAGAACGGCGCTGTAGCGCACGCTGAAAGGTAGCAGGGAGGGCCGGCGCCCGGACGGCTAGGGTCCTCGGGTCTCCGCGCACTTGGCGGTTGCGGCCGGCCGCTCCAGAGGGCTCTCCGCCGGGCAGCGGCTCGCCACGGCGAGCGCCGCCACGAAGACGAGTCGCGGTGTGCCCTCGAGCGCCGATCCGAGCGTCTCAGGGAGGGCGGGCCGGACAGCTTCGCCGACGAACTGAGCGAGCCGGCGCGGCTCCGGGTTGCGGCGGCACGACGCGAGGAGGGCGCGGTCCTGACCCGCCGGCAGTTCGTGCGTGAGCAGCGCGCTGGCGCGGCTCAGCGCCTGGAGAGAGAGCGCGTCGCGCTCCCTGGCCGCGGTTCGTGCGGCTGTCGCGATGGCCAGGAGAGCGGCGCGCCGTCCGGGCCCCTGCGGCGGAGCGCCTCTCCTGGCGGCGGAGCAGGCGAGCAGGCGCTGGCGGGCGCCGGGAAGAACCGCCGCCAGAGCGGTGGCGAAGTCGCTGGCGTGGGCGACGAGAGCGCGTGCGGAGAGGGCGCGCTCGGCCAGCGCGCCCAAGGCGGTCGCATCGCACCGTGGTGTGCCGTCCCTCTCCAGGACGAAGGGGAGCGGGACGCGCGCTCCGCCTGACCATTCGAGCGCGAGAAGCACGCCGACCGCGGGCGGCAGGTGGTCGTCGGTCAGCGCGGCCGCCACGCACGGGCAGCGGAGTGGAGGCGCCCCTCCCGCGGCGGCGCGC
>Ga0316628_100002216_pt1 | contig 14249 bp, 10 predicted proteins | sample OWC_Aug_M2_C1_D5_FD_207648 | JGI IMG/M metagenome (GOLD analysis project Ga0316628, IMG submission 207648) | Wetland soil microbial communities from Old Woman Creek delta, Ohio, United States - OWC_Aug_M2_C1_D5_C | ecosystem: Environmental > Terrestrial > Soil > Wetlands | place: USA: Ohio... | reverse complement strand
GACCGGAATCGCCATGGCGGGGCGCTATCTCGGCCAGAAGATTGTGACCATGACCTGGATCGGTGATGGCGGAGCTTCCACGGGCGTGTTTCACGAAGGGCTGAATCTCGCGGCGGTGCAGAAAGCCCCGTTTGTCCTGATCGTGGAAAATAATCAGTGGGCGTATTCCACGCCGGTGGAGAAGCAAACGGCGCTGCGGGATCTGGCCGACCGCGCCAAGGCCTACGGAATCGAAAGCGCGATGGTGGACGGCAACGACGTAGTCGCCGTCGTGCGCACCACGCGCGAAGCGGTGGCTCACGCCCGCGCCGGGCACGGCCCGGTATTGATCGAAGCCAAGACCATGCGCATGCGCGGCCACGCGCAGCACGACGCCGCGGAATATGTTCCCCGGGAAATGATCGAAGCGTGGAAGCGGCGCGATCCGCTCGACCGGCACGAAAAGTTTCTCACCGAAAATAAACTCTGGGACGCAAAAGTAAAAAAAGAAATCGACCAGCGCATCGCCCGCGAAATTCAGGCCGATGTGGAATTCGCGGAGAACTCGCCGTTTCCTCCGCCGGAACTGGCCGCCGAGGGCGTGTATTGCGAGGGCTGCCATACGATCGACGCGGATTGGAAACGCCCCAAGGAGGAAGTGATGCCGCCGCGCTCGAGTGTGAAGGCGGAATGGCCGGCCAAAAGTTCCGAGCACGCGGAAGCTCCGGCGAAAACGGCGGCGAAGATTGTGAACGCGCCGTCGGGAAACGGCGCGCAGCCGGCGTCCCCGGTAAAATCGAGCGCCAAATCGAAATCGTCCAAGAAATCAGGGCGGGCGCGAATCCCAATAAAGGCGGGGCGCTAGCCATGGCGGAGACCACATATCTCGAAGCGATTCGCCAGGCGATGTCCGAGGAAATGGATCGCGATCCCGCCGTCGTGCTGATCGGCGAGGACGTGGGCGTCTACGGCGGGGCATTTAAAGCTTCCGAAGGGCTTCTCGGAAAATTTGGCTGGGAGCGCGTGATCGATACGCCCATCAGCGAATCCGCGATCATCGGCGCGGCCATCGGAATGAGTTATGCCGGATTGCGGCCCGTGGCGGAGATGCAGTTCATCGACTTCATTGCCTGCGCCTTCAACCAGATCACGAATTTCGCGGCGAAGTCGCATTACCGCTGGGGCGCTCCGGTGCCCATGGTGGTGCGCGGGCCGTGCGGCGGGGGAGTGCACGGCGGGCCGTTTCATTCGGCAAATCCGGAAATGTATTTTGTGCACACGCCCGGTCTCAAGGTCGTTTGTCCGGCGACGGCATACGACGCCAAGGGCTTGCTGAAATCAGCGATCCGCGATAATAATCCGGTGCTCTTTTTCGAGCACAAGTTTTTGTACCGGCGCATCAAGGAAGATCTTCCGGAGAACGACTACACCGTGCCGATCGGAAAAGCGGCGGTGCGGCGCGAAGGGCGCGACTTGACGATCATCAGCTACGGGGCCATGCTGCACACGTCGCTCGAAGCCGCCGCCGAATTGGCCAAGGAAGGCATCGAGGCCGAGGTTCTGGATTTGCGCACGCTGCTCCCGCTCGACACGGAAACCATTCTGGCGTCGGTTTGCAAAACGAGTAAGCTGCTGGTCGTGCATGAAGACACGCGCACCGGCGGCATTGCCGGCGAAATCGCGGCCCTGGTCACGGAAAACGCCTTCGAGGATCTCGATGGCCCCATCCGTCGCGTGACCTCGCTCGATACGCCGGTGCCCTACGCGCCGACGCTTGAGGAATATTTTTTGCCCAGCGTGGTAAAAGTTGTCTCCGCGGCCCGGGAACTGGCACACTATTAGGGAAGTGATTCTTTATTTGTGATTCGTGAGGAGTCGGCAGTCGACAGTTTAGAGCCCGGAGTTTACGCGAACCGGACCCGCTGCGTGAGATGGGGCTTGACCCTCAACTCTTAACTGTCGACTATCGACTCCGCCAGGCATCCGCAGGGCGCTCCACGCGGCACGAATCACAAATCACGAATCACGAAAAGAGGAAACGCAATGTCCGTCGACGTCATCATGCCCCAGATGGGGGAGAGCATTTTTGAAGGCACGATTACCAAGTGGCTGAAAAAGCCGGGCGACCGCATCGAACGCGATGAACCGCTGTTTGAAATCTCGACCGACAAAGTGGACGCCGAAATTCCGGCGCCCTCGGCGGGCGTGCTGAAGGAAATCAAGGTTTCCGAGGGGCAGACCGTGCCCATCCAGACGGTCGTTGCGGTGATCGAGGCGGCCGGGGCGGCTGCCGCCGCTCCCGCAGCTGCTCCTACTCCCCCGCCGGCGCAGGAAAAGGCCGCTGCGCCGAAGGCAGCTGCTCCTGCTCCGCCACCGCCGGCCGCGCCTGCGGTCGCGCCTGCGGTCGCGCCTGCGGTCGCGCCTGCTGCAGTTCCTGCAGCGCCACCCAGGACCAGCGCGCCTCCTGCCGCGCCCGCCGTCCGCGGGAACGGCCAGAAAGTTCGCAGCTCTCCCTTGGTCCGGAAACTCGCCAAGGAACACCACCTGGATTTGACGGAAATCGAAGGCAGCGGCGCGGGCGGGCGCGTCAGCAAGAAAGACATTCTCGCGGCGCTGGAAGGCGAAACCGCAAAGCCCGCTGCGCCTGCTGCCGTGTCTGCTGCCATTCCGGGTGTTTCACACGTCCCCCCGGCGCCTCCGGCCGGAGGCGGCGTCGTGTTTCACCCCACGCTCGAAAATGCCGTGCCGCGCGAGCGGATTTATTTTGGAAACTACGAGGCCCAGGCCATGAGCGTGATGCGGCAGCGCATCGCCGAGCACATGGTGGCCTCCAAGCACGTGTCTCCTCACGTGTACTCGATCGATGAAGCGGACATGACGCGCATCGCGAAAATTCGCGAGCGCAGCAAAGCCGCGTTTGAAGCCAAGTACGGCACGAAGCTGACCTATATGCCGTTCTTCGTGCGCGCCTGCGTCGAAGGGCTGCGCGCTTTCCCGACCGTGAACGCCTCGGCCGACGCGAGCACCATGGTGCTGCACCGCGAAATCAACGTGGGCATCGCCGTGGCCCTGGATTGGGGGCTCATCGTTCCGGTATTGAAAAATTCCGAGGAGAAAAATTTTCTGGGACTCGCGCGCGGCATCAACGACCTGGCCGAGCGCGCCCGCGCCAAGAAACTGAAACCCGAGGAGGTGCAGGAGGGAACCTTCTCCATCACCAACCCGGGAATTTATGGCGGGCTGATGGGCCTTCCGGTCATCAACCAGCCGAACGTGGCCATCCTGGGCATCGGCGCGATCCAGAAGCGGCCCATGGTGATTGACGACGCCATCGCCGTGCGTTCCATGGTGTATCTCCCACTGTCCTATGACCACCGGGTGGTGGACGGGGCCATCGCGCACCAGTTCGTCGCCAAAGTAAAAGCGTACCTGGAAAACTGGAGCGAAGAGGTTCTCTAAAATTCTCGTGCGCAGATCATTCGATCCCGGTTTTTGCGCGGCGGGCTGTTTTTGTTTTCCTCGCGGGCGCTACAGCGTGAAATTCGTAAACACGGATGTCCTCAGGGCGGGCGTGAAGAGATTGATCGACCAGTAGCGTGAAAATCGCCAGCCGATTTCCCACCGGTTGCTGACCCGTTTCATTTTGTAGACGAACTGCGCGTCAAACTCGCGGCCGTAATGCACGCGAGGGCTATCCGAGTGGTAATCATAAAATATCAGGGTGGCCACCGTTCCGTCCAGGAAACGGACGGGGCCGCTGGCATTCAGGTAGCGGGCTTCCAGGCCGTTTCCGCCGCCTCCGCTGGGATTCGTGAAAAACAGATCCGTGTACCCGTTGAACGGCGGAGCCAGCGGCGTCGACAATTTATCGGTCGGGCTGCGTCCGCCCAGCAGGGCGTAGCCCGCCTTGAGGCCGAAGCCCCTCCAGTCCGGGCCCACCTCGCCTAAATAGTAATTGGCATCGACGCGGTCCGGATTTGCGCCGTAGTTCTTTTGCTTGGCGAACTCCGCGGTGTAGATCAGTTTCCAGTCCTTGCCGAGCGCATACGGGCCGTTCACACGCACGCCGTAGGTTTGCGTGGATAGGGTGAATTGCGCGGGGGCCCGGTAGTCCAACAACAGGCCGTAGGCCGCAATGCGGACCTGGTCGGGTTTGTTCCACACCAGATTCCACATGTGCGAGTGCATGGGAGGCTGGCCGTCGCTCGCGTGGTAGCCGACCTGCCGGTAGAAGCGATTGATATATGCGTAGGTGAAGGAAAAATGCCGGGGAAGTTCCACTTCGGCCCGGGCGGCGTCGAGGCTGCCGTGGACTTGCCGCCAGGCGGAGTAATTCAGAAAACGGCCGTCATTGAGCGTGATTTCCTGGCGGCCGACGATCAGCGCGAGCTTGTGGTTAGAAATGAGGCGCGTCCATTTCACGTAACCCTGGCTCAATTCCAGACTCTTGGGGTCGTTGATCACTGGCCGGTCGGGCCGGAACTGGGAAGCAAGCGTGGGAATATTATAGTCGGCCGGTCCGGTGACGATCACTGCTTCCCCCTGCGCGAGCACAGTGAAGCCATGAAACTCCCGTGTTTCGTAGCCCAGCGCGAGGCGCAGCGTGGGAGCATAGGCGGGCGCCGTATAGGGCGCGCCGTCCCGCTGGAAGGTTTCGAATCGGAAGCGGGCGTTGAAGGATAATTTCCCTTGTTTGGCCAGGGACCACAGCGAGCGCGGCGGGGGTTCTTCCGGTTTTTGGTCCTGCGCAGCGGCGCCGTGCGGCGCGGCAATCAGAAACGCGGCGCACCCGCATACAACAAGAATTTTCAGATGCCAGTTCGACGTCATGGTCGCGTGGCCCTTTTTGATTGCAGATGAAATTCCGATGCCGCCGGCGTCCGTGCAATCCAGGACGGAAATCGCCGGAGGCGATCGGTGAAAAAAGATCCTGTCTTTCTGAATTTTCCCGGAGTGCAAATCCCTCATCAGGCAAAATCCGCCATCGGGGCGCTTCCGCCCGCCGGGCCGTGTGTCCCCGCTCCTGAAACCCCGGACGCGCCTGGGCAAACGTCAGGATTGTTTATTATCGCGCAGAAGCGCGCCATTGTCTGCGGAGGATCCGTCGGGGAATGCAGGGACCGGTCAGAAATCGCATTCCGGACGCGGCGTTCCGGACCCTGCGGCGAAAAAGGCGGCGCGACCGCGCCCCGGATGGCCGGCGAGCGATGCGGCCCGGAAAATTTCAAATTTGAAATTTGAAATTTTAAATCCGATTCCCGAATTACAATTCCCGAATCCCTTCACCCGGTCTGTGCGCGCAGTACGGGCGCGACATCGTGAGCCCACTTGCGCAGCTCGGAAAGCGGCACGACGCGGATGCCGTTTTCGGCGAGCACGGCGGTGACGAACTGGTCGCGCACGTTGCCGCGGGCGGGCTCGCGTTCGGTGACGGCCAGAAACTCGGAATGCGCGACGCGTTCGCGGATGGCGTCCGCCGTGAAGGCCAGGAGCTTGGCCTGTCCCGGGTCGCGGCCGAGCGCCACGGCGTGCACGAAGCCGCGCGTGCCGTTGCGGCGGTAGGAAAAGTCGATGCGCATGGGATCGCCGGGCACGGTGAACTCCTCGACGCGCACGGCCCGCTGCATGAGGCGCAGGATTTTTTCGGTGCGGAAATAATCCGCGGCCCGCGCGCGCACGTCGCCGCGCGTGCGGATTTCCACCACGCCGCGCCGGGCCTCGCGCAGGGGTTCCACCTGCTCCTGAAAAATGCGGTCGAGTTCAACGTCCGGATCCCGCGCCAGGAGGCCCTTGCGCGGGGAAAGCTGCACGGCGTTGGAAAGCGTCTGGTCGAATTTTTCCAGGATGGCCGCCGAATCCAGTTCGCGCCCGGCAAATTGCCGGTCGAATTCCGCGGGCAGATGCAGCAGGAGCTCTTCATCGGCGGCGGGATGCATGCGCCGGAGGCGCGCGAAGTCGGCGGGCTCTTCGAGCCAGCGCTGGCGGACGCGGCCCGTGGAGGGATCGAGCAGGAGAACGCCGATATTGACCCACTCGTCGCGGATCAAATTGGGCTGGTAGCGCACCAGGTGGTACGCGCAGGGTTGCAGCACTTCGTCAGGCATGTTTCACCTTCCAGTTGGGAAATGGATCGCGGCCCGAGTTGCGGGCCGAAAGAATCAATTCGCGCAGGCGCGTGCGCCGGGCGTAGAGCCGCTCGATCAGGCGCTCCAGGGCGGTCCAGTCGTCGGCGTACCACTCCGGGGGAATGTGGCCGGCTTCTTCACCGAGCACGGCTTCGGTCATCTGTTTTTCGAGGCGCCCGAGCCAGGGCTCGAACGAATCCATCCCCTGCACGTTCTGGTACACGCGGTGCCGCGCGTACAGCCCCCGCAGGGGAGCGTCCGGAAAATCCCACTCGCCCGCATTAAAACAGAATCCGTGATCGATCATCATTGCCGTATAGGGCGCCGCATAGATGGCCGCGGAAGGGGCCGCGTCCCTGGCTGTCTCTCGGGCCGCAGCCTGCCCGGCGCCTGCCGCCGCACCGCTGTCCTGTTCGGAAGCCTGCCCCGGGCCTTCTTCCGGCTCGCGAAAAAAAATCGCCTGCCGCCCGTTCGTGTTGCAGGTCCATTTATCGAACACAAAAATTCCCAGAAAATCCGAAAAATTCCGAACGGCCACCAGCTCTTCGTCCGGTAAAAAATCGTGCACCGCGAGGCGCGCCGGATGCCCGGGGAATTGCGATCCGAACTGCTTTCCCGCCGCGCAAGGTTTGCGGCCAAGTCCGAGTTGAATGACCATTTCGGAGCTGTAGGCGATCAATTCCGGGCGGACCTCGACCACCTCGATCTGTGGCACGCACAATCCCAGCCGCGCCGCCAGACGTGTAGCAAGCATTTCGTTCGCCAGAATTCGCAAATGTTGCGGATTATTTTGAAATTTTACGATGTAGTAACCGCCGTCATCGCAACGCATCAACTGAGCTTGCGCGCCGCCCCTCATTCGCCGCACTTGCTCGACAGCAAGTCTCATGCGCGCCATGCTATGCAGACCAGGCCCCGGCCGCAAGCAGTATTGTTCCGCAACGGTACGCGTAAATTACACAGATAAATGTCCGGCCAGCACTGCACCAAAATGGGGCAGCCGGCCATCTGAATTGTCAATGCCGGGTTCCTCGCGGATCTCAGGCCTGGACCAAAAACAAAAGTCCGGGAATCGTCTCCCGGACTTTTGGTCCGTCACAGTTTTTATTCCAGCGCGCGGGTCTGGGCTCCGCTTGGAGCCCAGAGAAAATTAAGTCTGGGCTCCGCTTTTACGCTGAACGTCCCGACCGAGTCGGGACGTGGAGCCCAGAGAAAACTACTAGCGCCTCTTGCCGCGCTTGGCGGTCTTCTTCGCGGCCTTCTTTTTCGCCTTCTTCGCTTTCTTCGCTTTTTTGGGAGCGGGCTTGGCCTTTTTCTTCGGCGGAGCCTTTTTTGCCGCGGCCTTTTTGGCCGCAGCTTTCCTGGCCGCCGGTTTCCGCGCGGTCACGGGGGGTTGCGGTGCCGCTGCAACATCCGGGCGCTCGGAGATGACCAACTCCTCTTCGCTCTCTTCTTCGATAATTTCTTCCGGGTCGCCGCCGAGTTCCTCTTCCTCAAAATGCACGAACTCGGTCTCGTCGCCTTGGTCTTCTTTTTCGTAGGTCATCTGGGTTCTCCCTTCGATTCGCCGCGCTTTTGAGGAATCATACGGCCGTTCGAGCCACCGCGGGCTTATAAACGGTATCCGGCATTTTTGTCAAGCATTAGCCGAAACCATTCCGTTTCACGCCCGCTCCTCGCGGGATCGCCTGTCGAGGGCCGGGCCGCCCGCCCCACTATAGGGACAATCTGGAAAAAAAAGCAAGATAGGACTGGAACTTGTTCAAAAATTCTGCCGGCACCATGGTGTTCCCGGATTCAAGGGCCAAGGCCCGGTTTTTATCGGTTTTTTGATGCAGCGGCGGAAAAGCCGCGGCCCACAATGGGGACCCAAAGGGATTGACGAGAGGGCCTGGCTCGTTGACATCCTAGATGAAACAGCGGGCTTGCAATCCGCGAAGCGCAAATGTTGTAGCCCGCCTCTTCAGAGGCGGGGATTTGGTTGCCAATGGTGAAGAAAACCCCCCGCCTCTGAAGAGGCGGGCTACAACAGCCGGGCACTTATTGAGGATGTCAACCTAGCCAGAGGGCTTCTAGTGCGTGGCAAGGATCGTGATGGTGTCGCCCACCTGCAGCGGGCGGCTGAACAAATAGCGGTTCCCTGATTGAATAGCTTCGACCGTCGTGCGGTAGGCCCGCGCGATCGACCAGAGCGTCTCGCCCTGCTTGACGTGGTGCACGACGGCGCTGGAGCCTGCCCTCACGACCGCAACGTCTCGCGGGCCATCCCGCCGGGCAATGACCGTGCCGGGGGCGGCGCTGTTGCTGGTAGTGGACTTGTTGGCTTGCGGCGCCGGCGCCATCCCGCCCGGATAGATCCGCAGGGCCATGCCGCGCACCACGTGATTGGACCTCAGGTGGTTCCATTTGCGCAGCTCGGCCGTGGTGACGTCAAATTCGTCGGCAATGGACGCAGTCGTATCCGTGCGGCGTACGCGGTAGCGGATGAGCTTCCCGGCGGCCGCCGCGCTTCGCGCCGTCGCGGGAATAATCAGTTTTTCGCCCTCTTCGAGGGGCGACCCCTCCGGCAGGTTGTTCGCGTCGGCAATTTCCGCCGCCTGGAGGTGGTACTGCTTGGCGATGGCGGAAAGGGTTTCTCCCTCTTCCACCTTATGGCGGCGCCAGCTGACCCATTTTTCGGGAGGAATGTCGGCAATTTCCGCAAAGAAACGCTCGGCGGTCCCTTCGGGAATGTGCAGCACGAAATCAGGATCGGACGGCGTCACGAGGCGCAGGAGCTGGGGGTTCAACGTGCGCAGGGACTCGAGGTCCGTATCGATGGTTTCGGCGACCAGGCGGAGATCAATGGGCTGGCCGGGCTTGACCGCGTCGGCCTTCAGCGGCGGCTCCGGCTCGAACTCGATGCCGTAGCGCGCCGGATCCTTGGAAATCAGAGTCAGCGCCAGGATGATGGGAACGTAATTTTTCGTTTCCTTCGGCAGGACGTTGCGCCGGTACAGCTCCCAGAAATCGGCGTATCCGGTCCGTTCGATGGCGCGCTGCACGGTTCCGGCGCCGGAGTTGTAGGCGGCCATGGCCAGGTACCAATCACCAAATTGCTCGTACAGGTCGCGAAGGTCCCGCGCGGCGGCATGTGTCGCCTTTTCCGGATCCTGGCGTTCATCGATCCACCAGTTCTTTTCCAGGCCGTATTTGCGCCCGGCATAGGACATGAACTGCCACATCCCGCGAGCGCCCGCTTTGGAAACCGCTTGCGGCTGGAATGCGCTTTCCGCCTGGGCCAGGTAGATCAGGTCCTGCGGCATGCCCTCATCCTCAAGGACGCCCTCCACCATGGCGCGGTAACGTCCGGCGCGGCGCAGTCCGGTTTCCACGATGGCGCTGCCGCGCGGGGTCTTGAAATAGTTCAGATAGGCCAGGACCGAATCGTTGACGGTCAGCGGAAGATCGTGCGCAATGGCCCCGACTTCGCCTTCCGCGCGGCCCTGAAGATTGGGATCGAACGCTTCCGGCTGGGGTATGGGCTGCTCGGCGATTTCATCGATGGCCGCCGGCGTGGGTTTCTGTTCGCGGAACCCGTCTCCGTCCCGGAACGCATTCAATTCGTCCTGGCTGACGGTTTCCACAATGTGCTTGTACAGATTATTCAGGCGGGGATCGCCTTCCACGTCAAATCCGCTGGCGAGCAATCCATCGAGCGCTTCATCAAATTCTTCCCTCGCCTTGACGAGGTGGCCGGCTTGAAAATCAAGTTCCCCGGCGTTAAAGGCGGCCTGGCTTTCGGCGACAATCCATTCCGGGCCCTGCGGTGACATGAGGCTCAACGGCAAGATGGATCTGTGTCCCGCATTGAGGGCTAGGTCGGGGAGAGGTTCCTGCTGCACGCGTGGGGAGGCAATCTGTACCGGCTTGACTTGAACGGCGCGCCGGGCGGAATCGTCACATCCCGCGCATACGGCCAGCACAGCTACGGCAGCCAAAATCAATATCGCCGGCTTTTGACTGCGAGGTTTCATATTGATTTCGGACAAAATTTGCACGCGCGCCCCCAGACTCTCAACTGCCGGGCTCTCCGCTTCACGTTCACCCCTGTGGGGGGGGGGATATCGTTCAGCGTAAAGGTTTAGCCCTACTCAGAAGAGAGCAAGGCGCATGCCAAATGCAACGCAGGGTCCTCCCACGGAGAACCTCAATGCCGCCCTATCTTAAATCAAGTGCCCCCAAGGCGGTCAATAGACATTCGGTACTATACGTAAAATTTCGTTAACTGACTGAAAAATAAGACGTTAAGTATGCGCCCGTTTCCTGTTTGCGATCAAATTCCCCGTGTATCCCAGGCCGATCAACATGCGAACCATGCCGGGCAGAATCCCGCCTGCCCACTGTTCCATTTTGCTCATTCGGTCACGCAATGTGTAGATTGGGTGCACATTGAGCGATTCGACTCCGCCCCAGCTGTCTGCCCTAGGCAAAAAATATTTGGCATCGCCGCCGCAAATTTCGCGCGAATCACCGAAGAGCCAATTTCTTAGCCACAATACCGCAATTGTTTCACGTGGAACCACCCACACAGCCCCCAAATTGCCTCCCACCCAATGGACGTCCATTCCGCTCCCATTCGACGCCGCGTAGGTTCCAGTTCTTTCCCTGCCTCCGTGCCTCCCGCCCTACCCCTCCTCTTCCTCCACCACAACCCCCCGGGCTGCCTTCGCCGCGGAGATTACCTTTTCGGCGATTTCGTTCGGGACGTAATCGTAATGCGAGAACTCCATGGAGTGGCTGGCGCGACCCTGGGTCAGGGACGTCAGCGTGGTCGCGTAATTGAGCATTTCGGCGAAGGGAACCTGCGCCTTGATCACCACGCTCGGCCCGCGCGCCTCGCTGCCGCTGATTCTCCCGCGGCGCGAACTCAGATCGCCCATGATGTCGCCCGAAAATTGGTCGGGGGCGTATACCTCGACGTGCATCACGGGTTCGAGCAGCGCCGGCTTGGCCTGCTTCATGGCTTCTTTGAACGCGAGCGACCCGGCGATCTTAAAAGCCATGTCGGAGCTATCCACGTCGTGGTACTTGCCGTCGTACAGCGTGGCGCGGAAATCGACGACCGGGAACCCGGCGAGGTATCCGCGTTCGGCCGAGGCGCGTATGCCTTTTTCCACCGAGGGTATCCAGTTTTTCGGAATGGCGCCGCCGAAAATGTCGTCGACAAACTCGATGCCGGCGCCGCGCGAGGCCGGCTCCATGCGAATGCGGCACACTCCGAACTGCCCGTGGCCGCCGGTCTGCTTTTTGTGCTTGCCCTCGGCGTCGGCCTTGCCGCGAATCGTCTCGCGATAGGGAACCTTGGGCGGATGCAGGGTCAGGTCCACGTGATAGCGCTTGTGAAGCTTGGCGACCACGATCTCAATATGCTGCTGCCCGGAACCGGACAGCAGGAATTCCTTGGTTTGCGGATCGCGCGAAAAATGCAGCGAGGGATCTTCTTCCAGAATTTTGTGAATCGCGGGACCGATGCGGTCCTCATCGGCGCGCGTCTTGGGCTCGACCGCGAAGGTGATGGAAGGCTCGGGCAGGTGCGGCAGCGGGTAATGAATCGGCGCGGCCTTGTCGCCAAGCGTGTCGCCGGTCAGGGTGTCCTTTAATTTCGCGATGGCGCCGAGATCCCCGGCGTGCAACTCGGAGACGCCGGTCGCGGTTTTTCCTTGCATTACCTGGATGTGCTGCAGCCGTTCGCTCGAGCCGCGCGTGAAATTCTGGAGCATCGCGTCGTTTTTCAAGACGCCGGACATCACCTTGAAATAGCTGACCCGGCCGGAAAAGGCGTCGGCCAGCGTCTTGTAAACGAAAATCGAGACGGGTTCGGAATCCCTGATCTTCCGCTGCACTTCGTCGCCCTTACCTGCGGTTTCGCTGTGCCCGATGGCCACGCCGCGCCTGGCCGGGTCGGGAAACACTTCCGCCATCAGGTCCAGCAGCGTGGCGCTGCCGATATTGTGCAGTGCCGAGGTGAGCACGACGGGATAAATGCGCTTGGCAAAAAAGGCGTCGCGCAGGCCTTTCATCAAGTCCTCCATCGGCAGCGTGCCTTTCTCGAAAAATTCCTCCATCAGCGCGTCATCGCCTTCGGCCACCATTTCCACCAGCGCTTCGTGCGCGATTTTCGCGGCCTCGGCCAGATCGGCGGGAATCTCCTCGATCTTCCGCCTGCCGTCGCCGTCCGGGGTGTAAATGTGCGCCTTCATGGTGATCAGATCGACCACGCCGCGGAAGGACTTCTCCGCGCCGATGGGCAACTGCAACGGCACGACGTTGCGGCCGAACACGTGCACGATCGACTCCATGGCATGGTCGAAATTCGCCAGCTCGCGGTCCATCCAGTTGACGGCGAAGGCGCGCGGCAAATCATACTCCACCGCGTAGTCCCAGACTTTTTCCGTGCCCACCTGCACGCCCGCCAGGGCGTCCACCAGAATCAGCACGGCGTCCGCCGCCACCAGCGTCGCGCGCGTATCATTCAGGAACGTGCTGTGCCCCGGCGTGTCCAGAAAATTGATTTTTATTTTTTCGGGAGATTGATCCGCAACTTTCTCTGCGGTCCAATCCTGAGAAGATCCCGCGTGGGGCGAAGGCGCCCATTCGGCGTAGGCCTGGCCCGTATGAATGGTGATCTTCCTCGTGATTTCCTCATCATCCCAATCGGTGACCGTGTTTCCTTCGGTGACCTTTCCCAGCCGGGTGGTCATCCCCGCGGTAAACAACAACGACGACACCAGCTGGGTTTTTCCCGTGTCGCCGTGGCCGGCAATGCCGATGTTGCGTATGGATTGTGTCGCGTAGGCTTTCATGTGCTACCCCCTGTTCGCCGCGAGCGGCGTGAGGTCGCGGCGAACCGCGGCCGCACCGAATAAATGGTCGCGGCGTAGTCGTGACTTCTTCTCGCGGGCTCCACGCTTCACTTGAAGCGTTCAGTGCAAAAGTAGAGCCCGGACTTTATTCACTGCAGGCTCCAAGTAGAGCCCGCACCCTGACGGAAGGAGGATGGTTCGCGTTCCCAGGAGCCTTACCGCGCCCCCCTTGCGCGGATGCTAGCACGGCCCCGCGCGGCGGGCAATCGGTCTTGAGTTATTCCGCAGGGGCACGAAAATCCTCGAGCTGGAGAACCAGTTCGCCTCCGATTTATCTTGAGGAACTGCTATTGCTGTAGCCCGCCTCTTCAGAGGCGGGGGCTTTCCGATCGTGACTACGACCAACCCTGACGGCCGCGGCCGACTGCATATTTCTGCTACTCACCACGAACAACCCCGCCTCTGAAGAGGCTGGCTACAAAAGGCGCCGGCCCGGATCCGTCCCACCCCCTGTCCCTCCGGCCAGCTATATCTTTGGGCAGGCTTGGCCTTTGAAACAGGATGCGGCTGCGGCGCAATTCGATACTCTACATTCCCCGGCCGCACAATTTTACCTAGGAGGAACCTCGCCATGGCTACCGCACCTTCGTATATCGAGCAGCAAGCCATCCCCCGGGAAGATACGCTGATCGAAAATCTGATGGATTTTTCATTCCAGCGTCTGGTGACGCCGCGCATGCTGAAAATGCTTTACAGCGTGCACCTGTTGATCGGCCTAGTCGCCGCCGTCTGGTTCGTCTTCAATGGCTTTCAGACGTCCACAGCCAACGGGTTGCTGGCGCTGATTCTCGGACTGGGGGCGATGTTGCTGTGGATCGTGTACTGCCGGATCGTCGTGGAATTACTGGCCGCGGTGTTCCGCGCGGCGGCGGTGATTACGAATTCGCAGGGATGACGGGACGGCGTGACAGGCGGCGGCTCGTGGATCGTGATTTGTGCGAGCCGCCGATGGACCCGGCCGGCTAAAGACGCGGCGGGAGAAGCCGAGTAGCACAGCCACTCCGGGCTGTGCGGATTTGTAGACCATACGTACGCTGCCGATTCAGCTACATTTGCGAAAACCTCACAGCCAGGAGTGGCTGTGCTACTAGAACCTGCTCCAATCCGACTTTTTTGCTCATCGCGAATTTTTTCTGGCGTCTGGAAAGCTTTTCCACTGGAATCCTGAAATTCTGTTTGGGCGGTTGCTTTGGCGAATCGATCCGCCGCATCCCGTCGCCCGCACCATCGCCGCAGCGCG
>Ga0316628_100002215_pt1 | contig 14253 bp, 9 predicted proteins | sample OWC_Aug_M2_C1_D5_FD_207648 | JGI IMG/M metagenome (GOLD analysis project Ga0316628, IMG submission 207648) | Wetland soil microbial communities from Old Woman Creek delta, Ohio, United States - OWC_Aug_M2_C1_D5_C | ecosystem: Environmental > Terrestrial > Soil > Wetlands | place: USA: Ohio... | reverse complement strand
CCGGCCACCCAGACCCTGCTGACCGCCAAGGACGGATCGGTTTATGACAAGGCGCTGGTCAACCTGGACCGCAACAATTTTGCGCCTCGCGTCGGAATGGCTTACACGCCTGCCGCGCGAATGGTGGTCCGCGCCGGCTACGGGGTCAGTTACGTCCACTTCAACCGGCTCGGCGGCGAGAACCTGCTCTCCTTCAACGGGCCGCACGTGGTCCAGATGACCATCGACCAGTTGACTTCACAGCCGCTCTGCGTGGGCAACGCGGAGCCGACCACTTGTTTCCGCACCACGCAGATGGGGTATCCCACCGGGTACACCGTCCCGGGGAGGTTCGATCCCCTGAAGGCGCGCGTCAACTTCATCCCAGCCGACACGCGCACCGGTTACGTCCAGAGCTGGCATGTCACGACGCAGTGGGAACTTATCCGCAACCTGCTGTTCGATATCGGTTATATCGGCAACAAAAGCACCAAGCTGGTGGTCCTCGCGGATTACAATCAGGCACGTCCGAACAACGTTGGAGAGAACCTGTCTCTCCAGGCGCGCCGCCCGTGGTCGAAATACTCGATCATCCAGGAAGCTTTCCCCGGAGGAATGGGAAACTATCATGCGATGGAGGTCAAGCTCGAACGCCGCTTCACCAGTGGGTTCTACCTCCTGAATTCGTTTACCTGGTCCAAAGGCATCGACAACGCCTCCGGGCACCTGGAGGTGCAGAACGGCGACAGCAGCCGCGTAAACTTCAGCAACATCAAGCTGGACAGGGGGCTTTCCAGCTACGACCAGCCGTTCAACAACACCACCAGTTTCGTGTGGGATCTCCCCTATGGCCGCGGCCGCGCTTTTGGCGCCAGTATCCATCCTGTGATGGACGCCGTCCTGGGAGGCTGGCGGTTGACTGGAATCAATACCATGAACAGCGGGACGCCCATCAACCTGTACTACAGCCCGGCGTCGGCGTTTTCGGTCAGCGGCTATCCGGCCTATAGACCGAACATCTCCGGCGACATATACTCCAACGAAAGGTCGATCACCAACTACTTCAACAAGGACGCCATCTCGGTGCCGACCGATGTGAGCAAGCCTTTCGGGAATGCGGGGCGCAATATCGGCAGGAGCCACGCTTTTTACCAGTTTGACATGGGAATGCACAAGGATTTCCGGCTGTTCCGAGAAGAGAACAAGCTGGAATTCCGCGCCGAGTTCTTCAATCTATTCAACAAGACCAATTTCCAGCCGGCCAACGGCCAGCGCAATGCCAGTTCCTTTGGAACGATCTCATCGACGTTTCCGGCCAGACAAATTCAGTTTGGCTTGAAGCTTTACTTCTAGCACCACCAGGTCACGGCGCCGCCGCGGTTCGGATGCGCTTCGAATCGCGGCGGCGAAAACCAAATGCGCAGCCGACAGCCGACGTAGCCAGAGGCTTTTCGATCGTCGGGGAATGTTTGGAGGCAAGCAGCGCGCTGGTGGCCCGCAACGATTGAATGGAGAGTGCTCCACAATCATCAGCTCGAGGCCCGAAGTGCCCTTCGGACCTCACCACAACGTCCGCGCTCACGGGCACTGCCAACTCAACTGTCACCTGCCGCTAATCGTCTCCTGCCCGGCACGGTCTGTCTCTCGTTCGCAGCCTCCGCTGTACAGCGTCACTCTCGAGTTCGCGCAGCGCATCGGCGGCGATCCACCGCGCGGAAGGCGTCCCCCGCTCACGAATGCGTTTGGCGGCGGCAACGGCAGCGCGGTTAAGCCGCACGTTCCTCTTGCCTATCTGGCGCAGCGCCCAGTTCACGGCCTTTTTGACGAAATTGCGTCCGTCATCGGAGTATCGTTCGATTCGAGGCAAAAAGCCAATGAACCTGGTGTCAGGCGCCGATTTGTCATGCACCGCAAGATAGGCCATCACGGAGAACCCGGCCCGGCGGACGAATTCCTCTTCGCGCTTCGGCCATTCGCGCGCCTTTTTCCATGCGAACGGGGTGTAGATCAGAAGGTACAGGCACACGCCGTCGACGATATCCCAGGAATTGAAATCCCGCGCCCAGCTTTCGGCAGTTGCCTCGGTGAACTTTTCGGGTTCGGCAATCATGTGTGCGAGATGCCTGGCGTCGTGGTTGCCTGTATCCCATAACGAAAGCGCCAGCTCGTGATTCCTGCCGATCTCATGGGCAAGCGCCTTCATCTCCGCCGAGGTGAGTCCGAAGGCCATTTCGGGAGCGACGCTGATGCCGAAGCGGGCCATGCCCTGCACGTTGCGGGGATCCCCCAGCGCCCGCATTCGCTCGAAGATTTCGCCAATCGTCCAGGGCCCGTTTGACCGGTTTGTGCGAATCCGATTACTCATCGCCATCCTCGCGCAGGCGCAGGCACAGCACTTGCCGATGGTAAGCCATCGCAATTTCAATCGGGAAACATGAAGACCGGGGATCCGATCCCAAAAAACGAACCACAAAGACCTCAAACATTTGATTCAGGAAGTTGCCGGTGTTTCGTTTTTTTGCGGTCTTGTGGTTCGATATTTTCGAGCCAGTTCGGCCCGCAGTATCACGTGCAGCTTTGGAGCGTTGGACAGGTATGTAAGCATCCTCGATTTTTCTCACGTGTAGAGATTGTCCTGGGAGCGTTCCTTGTCCCATTCCGGCGTAGGTTCGAAGTACCCGGGCTCCAGCAGGTGCTGCTTGACAGCCTCCTCGTTCAGCGTGAAGCCCAGTCCCGGCCCCTCCGGCACTTTGATGAAGCCCTGGTTCAGGATGGGTTTCTCCACCCCGTCCACGAGGCTATCCCACCATGGAATGTCCACCGAGTGGTTCTCCAGGACGAGGAAGCCTTCGGTGGCCGCGGCGCAATGCACGTTTGCGAAATTGCAGACCGGGCTGCCGGCCATGTGCATGGCCATGGGAATGCCGTGCTTCTGGGCCATGTCGCCGATCCTCTTGGTTTCGAGGATGCCTCCTGAAGTCGACAGGTCCGGCTGAATCACGTCGACCGCGTGCCTGCTGCAAAGTAGCTCGAAGGGTTCGATGAGCCAGATGTCTTCCCCGGTGCAGATCGGCACGTCGACCGTGTCGGCAATCTGCTTGAGCAGATCGGTCTGGTACCACGGAAGAAGGTCCTCCATCCAGGCGAGGTTGCACTTTTCGAAAGCCCGGGCGAGCCGGATGAGCGAGTTCATCCCCATGCTTCCGAAGTGGTCCGTGGAGATCGGAATATCCCACCCGACGACTTCACGGACTTTCATGATGTAGTCTGCCATGATATGGACGCCCTTTTGGGTGAGTTCGACGCCGGTGAGCGTGTGTTCCCGGCCGCGCTCGGCGCGTGCGGGGCCGCTCATGGTTCCCGGGACGTTGCGCAGGTGAGCGTAGATGCCGATATCCATTTTGAGCCAGGTGAATCCCATCTCGATGCGCTTCTTCATACGCTCACCGAAGACTTTCGGATCGCTGGCATCCGGCGTGTCGCAATAGCACCGGATCCTGTCGCGATACTTCCCGCCGAGCATCTGGTAGACCGGCACGTTGTATGCTTTTCCCGCCAAATCCCACAGCGCCTCCTCCACCGACACTACGCCGCCGGCCTTGCGACCGACGCCGCCGAATTGCCTGATCTTCTTGAAGATCTTTTCAATGTTGCACGGATTCTCCCCAAGAATCCGGCTTTTGAGAAATAGCGCGTAGGTTTTGCTGGCGCCATCCCGAACTTCGCCGTATCCCGAAATGCCCTGGTTGGTGTCGATGCGGATGATGGGGCAGGTGAAAGGCGCCCTGGCAAGAACCGCGACACGCAGATCCGTGATCCGCAACTCCGATGGTCTGGAATTCGTGTTGGTGTTTTGAGGGAGGGCTTCGAGCACCGAATCCGGCCAAAACGACCCGGCAAGAACTCCAGCCGTTCCCGCCAGAAACTGACGCCGCTCGAGGGGGTGCTTGACGTATGATCTCATGGTCTTCATTCCTTTCGTCCAGGCCCGTCCGGCCCACAAGTGCTTCGATCCTCCTACAGGTTTTTCCATTCCGGAAGCAAAAAGATCATTCGACGCCAACCACCGATGCACCCAGACACCAGGTCACAAATCAAAATCCGAAAATCGGGCCGGTCCTGGATGCGTCGATCGCGCCTGGCGTCCTGGTGGTTAGGCAGTGGGTAGAAATATGTTTCAGTCGATACCGCTTTGCTTTACCATCGGAAGCCGGTCTACTAAACGCAGTTACTTTCTGGAGGATTCCCATGACACGCTGCAGCCGCAGGAGTTTCTTATTCAGCACGACTGCCGGTGGAGGTTGCGCTGCATTTCTGCACGGAATTGAAACGAGGTCATCGTTCGCCGCCGCGCCGCCGGCTCCCATGAAAATCGGCATCGTCACCTACAACATCGCGAAAGACTGGGATGTCCCGACCATCATCAAGAACTGCACCCAGACAAAATATGACGGGGTGGAACTTCGTACGGGGCACGCGCACGGCGTAGAGTTGAGCCTGACGCCGGATCAGCGGGCCGAGGTGAAAAAGCGTTTCGCGGACTCCGCGGTCCGAATCGCGCAATTGGGCGGAACATATGAATTTCACTCGGTGGACCCTGCCGAGGTCAGGAAGAACATCGAGGGCGGCAAACAATACATCCAGCTAGCCCGGGATGTCGGCTCGCCCGCCATCAAGGTCCGCCCGAACGGGCTCCAGACCAAGCGGGGAATCCCCGTAGAGAAAACTCTCGAGCAGATCGGCAAATCCCTGGCGGAGTTGGGAAGGACCGGCGCGGATTTCGGCATTGAGATCCGGATGGAAGTCCATGGCTCCGAGACCGCACATATCGAATACGCCCAGAAAATCATGGAAATCGCCGACCATCCTTTGGTGACGATCAACTGGAACTCCAACCAGTCCGATCTCCAGGGCGGCACGCTCGAAGAAAACTTCGCACGACTTTCCGCAAAGATCCGACACGTGCACATGCGCGATCTCTTCGTCGAAGAGTACCCTTGGCGCAAGCTCATCGGATTGCTGGCGGCGGCAAAATTCGGCGGCTACTGCTGCGCCGAGATTCCGGAAAGCCCTGACCCCATCCGGGTGATGCGCTACTTCCGGGCTCTGTTCCTTGCTTATCAGGGGCTTTAGAGGCGGGCTAAAAAAGCCAACCACCAAGGCACGAAGATACAAATGCACCGGCGCACTTTTGTGAAGCCTTCCAATCCGTTGGAAGAGGTGAAAGCGGATCCCCCGGAACAGGTCTTTCGCTCCCGAAAATTGAGATCTTTTGCCCCCGGCATCATCTAATAGAGCAGGTTCCGGGGGGTGCAGAATGATCGCGATTCCGGGAAGTCGAGGCTGGATCGCAGGGATTCTCGCCGCGGCGCTTGCTCTAGCCGGAATTGCCCCATTGTCCGCCGCCGCCCGCCCGTCACCGCCTGTCGCCGCCCAAAGCCCCTCCGGCGATCTCGACGGGATTCTTCGCGAAAACGCGGTATTTTTCAACATTCTCCTGTCCTTCAGTTACACAGCCGCAATTTCCGACCCTTATTGGGGACTGAGGGCGAGCGACATCAATATCAACCTCATCACCCGCGAAGTGCGCGACCCTCAGGGACATCAACTGATTCGGGTTCGCGTCGCCGGCACTGTTCGGAAAAACAACAACGTCGAGCTGAATATCCTGAATCCCGATGGAGAGATCGTGGGCAGGGGATTCTTCGGCTACGATTCCGGCCAAATCGTCTACTTCGATCGGAACGACAGGCCGATTATTCTAGGGCGCATGTATTGGGACGGCAGTTATGTCCTGAATGACCTTCGGCTTCCTTCCGGCGAGCAGGAGCTCGCGAGCGGCTTCGTCGATTCGTGCTACGGTTGCGAGTCGTTGGGTTATGCCTGGTACGACGGCTCAAATGCCCAGGTCGGCGGCGGGCAGATCTCGGCCTATGTTGAATACGACAGCGACGGCGGCGTGAGCGACATCGACGTCCATTGGAGCTTCCTGAGAGGACAAATAGTCGACAATGTGCCTGCGACGGGCGAAGCAGCCTATCGGTTCGCGGGCGAAGCCACCGGCGCGATCAACAGCGCCCTTTTCGACCTGGAGAGGACGGCAGAGAGTTTTTTCGTCAATCCGCGCAGCCTTGTCCCTGCGCCTCCGGGAAGGGCGCTCTTGCCGCGATTCACGAATGACACCGGCGTGGCGGTCACCAACACGTCGGGACGCCCGATCGACGTGACTTACGTGGCCAGACACTACGACGGATCACTTGTTACGGGGGATGGGATAGAAAACCCGACGACCTATGCCTTCGCCGCAGGACAGCAGCTCGCGGCTTATCCCGCAGAGTTGTTTCGTGGATTCAACAGCCGGGACCTCAGGCCGATCCTGGCAGCCGACAGCGTTGGCTGGCTAGAGATTTACTCGAACGACGGCGAACTGCAGGCCATGTTCCTCGACAGCGGGAGGGAGGGATCCGGGTTCGACGGAAACATCGGGGTCGGCAGCGGGGGCAGCCCGATCGTATTTCCCGACCTTCGCCTGGATGACGGCGAGCGCACGGAAATCTCGCTCCTGAATCTCGCTTACGACGACATCATCGTCCGGTTGGAGCTGCTGGATGCCGCGGGCAACGTTCTCCGAGAAGAGCCGGAATACTTTGTTGCAGGTTACGGCATGCGCAGCTTCACGATCGGCAGCGGTTCGGACTTTCTGCGTGCGGAACATCCCGGCCTGGCCGCGAGCCTTCGCGTCAGCTGCAACAACAACAACTCCCTGAAATCTTCCAGCTGCGCGGACCTTGTCGGACACGCGATCAACACGGACAGTGTGGGCTCGTTCGCCAGCACCTATGCGGTGACCCGCGAATCGGCGGGGCCGGTTCTGCTCGGAGCTCAGGTCACGACGGGGAGGCAGGGAGCCGGAATATGGGAAACCAGGGTTCGGGTCACGAAATTCGACGGGACTTGGGCACCGGTTTACCTTGATCTGTACGCCAACGACGGCAGCCTCCTGGCCACCCTCTCGAAGGCTCTGACGCCCGGGGGCCGGATCGAGTTTCTGCTGGACGGCTCGACATTTCCCTGGGGCGACCGGTTTTTCTCGGGCTATGTGCGAGTGCGCAGCGATTCCGATGCCATTGCCGGTGATGTTTCGCTTCACTGGGCGGACGGAAACGAATCCCAGTTCTCCTCGTACCCTCTGTCCGGCAGTCTCTATGACGCCCTTCAATTCAATCAGGTGGCCGAGGGTGAAGCCGGAAATCTCGATTACTGGACCGGCATCGGGCTGCTCAACGATATGAACCGGCCCGTGGAAGTGATCGTGCAGATTTTTCGGCCCGATGGCAGCCAGGACCGCTCGGCCGTGGTCAAGCTGAATCCTTTCCAGAAATACGCTGCGCTGCTGAGGGAGGTTGTTCAGGACCCCGCCTACAACCGAATTGGCGGGTATATTCGCCTGACCTCGACCGATCCCGTCTCGGCAATCGTGTTTTACGGCGATTCCCCGGGCAGTTTTCTGGCAGCCATCCCGGGCATCCCGCGCTGAAGGTCCCGGCCCAACTTCAACCACCACTACACCAAGACGCCAACGATGTCGTGGGCTCCGATCCGATCGCGATACCGATTCCGACCCGGATGGCGGATCACTCGCACACGCCCTTGTGCTCTGCCGTTGTCCCGCGGACAGAACCTACTCGCAGCGGAGCGCTTCGGCGGGGTCTGCGGATGCCGCGCGACGTGCTGGCGCGGCGCATGCAGCAAGAGCGACCGCCAGCAGCGTTGCCGGCGCCGCGGCGAACGCCATCACGTCGAGAGCGGAGACACCGAAGAGCAGGGTTGTCATCAGCCGCGTGAGCAGCGCCGCTCCTGCGATCCCCACTACGAGGCCGGCGCCAACCAGCACGATGCCTTCGCGCACCACCAGGGCCACCAGTCCACTCGGCGTTGCGCCGAGCGCGGCGCGAACGCCGAGTTCCCGGCGTCTCTGTGTTACGTTGTACGAAAGCACGCCGTAGAGGCCGATCGCGGCAAGCAGCAGTGCCAGCGCCGCAAAAGCACTCAAGACGGCGGTTACGAACCTCGGCTGGCTCACCGAGGCTGAAACTTTCTGCGCGAGCGTGGCCACCTCATCCAAGGCGGCGCTGCGATCCGTCTCCTTCACTATGCTTCGGATCGCGGAGGCCATCGGGGACGCGTCACCGGATGTTCGCACTACCAGGTTGAAACTTGCGACAAGCGATCGTTCACCCTGCCACAATAAGTACATTTCCGGCTGCGGCCGCGCATCGAATCCGTCCTTCAGGACATCGCCGACCACGCCGATGACCTCAGTGATCTTGTCGCGGTGGGTCAGGAGCCCGAGGAACCTGCGTCCGGCAACCGGCCCCCGGGAGAGGTACTGCCGGACAAACTCCTGGTTGACCATCACCGCCTGTATGCCGGACGTCCGGTCCTGTTCCGTAAAGAAGCGCCCTTCTTTCAGGCGGAGCGACAGCGCCTCCGGGTATCCCGGAGTGACTATGTATTGGAGGGCCTTGACCGTCTTTGGAGGAAGATCTCCCTCGGCGGGCATTTGGAATCCTGCGATAGCAGTCACGCCGGCAAGGGGCGCCATGTTGGCGGCTCCGGCGGCGAGGACCCCCGGCGTCCGGCGCAATCGCTCGAGCAGCGAGTCCGCAAATTGCCTGGTCTGTTCCGCCTTTGCAGTATCCGGAAGATATGCGCGCGCCGCAACCACATTCGACGGGTCGTAACCCGGGTCCACGGCGAGGAGGCGCCCGAAGCTGCGGATCAAAAGACCGGCGCCGATGAGCAGCATCGTTGCTACCGCGGCCTCGGCAACGAGCAGGAATCCCCTCGCCCGGGAGGCGCGCCCACCTTTGAAGCCGCCTTCCGAGTAGCGGGATTCCGTGTGCATCGACGGCGATGTCGCAGATCGGGCGCCACGCAGGGCGGGGGCCAATCCCGAGAGCAGCCCGGATGCCAGCGTGACAATCGCGGCAAAGCCAAGAAGGCCGGGGTCGATGCGCACGTCGACAAGCCGCGGGAAGCTGGCCGGCGCGATTGCCGGCAGGACCCGGACAAGCGTCATCCCGAGTCCCATTCCGAGCGCGCCGCCGGCGACCGACAGGACGAGGCTCTCGGTGGCAAGCTGTCGGACGAGCCGGCCCTGGCCGGCGCCTACGGCGGCGCGCACCGCCAATTCTCGCTGCCTTGCCAGCCCCCGCGAGAGAAACAGGTTTGCGACGTTAGTGCAGGCGATCAGCATCAGGAGGCCGACTCCGATCGCGAGCACCATGAGGGCGGGCCTGACGGGGGCCGCCATTTCGTCGGCGAGGGCCCGCACCCGCACCTCGACGGGGCCGCCGCTCCCGAAAAGCATGTCCGCGACAAGCGGCCGCGGGCCCGCACCGCGTGAGGCCGCCGTGGCTTCGGCTTCAGCCTGCTCAGTCGAAGCGCCCGGCCGAAGCCGGGCGAGAGCGGGGAAGACGGAGACGGAGATCCCGCCCGCCACCTCCGGCCGCGGAACCGCTCTCGGCGTCCAGAACCGGGTTTCGTGATCCGGGAAATAGAATTCCGGCGGTGTGACTCCGATTATCGTCAGGGCACGCCGCTCTACGATCATGGACCGTCCAATTACCGCCGGGTCGGCGCCGAAATGTTGTTTCCAAAAGCCGTCGCTGAGCACGACCGCGGCGGGAGACTCGCTTGCGTCATCCTCGACAAAAAACCGTCCCAACGCGGGCCGGGCGCGCAGGGTTGGAAAGAGGATTGGAGACACCGAAGCGCCTTTGAGGCGAATCGCTTCTCCCAGCCCCGTCACCGTATACCGGTCGGTACTGTACGCCGCGATTCCTTCGACGGTTCGCGGCGATTGACCCAGGGCGTAGTAGGTCAGGTTGCTCAGCAGAGGCGCTCGAAGCGGAGAAGTTGCGCCGGGATGCCGCTCTGACAGCCTGACGAGGCGTCCCGCGTCGGGGTATGGCAGCGGGCGAAGGAGGACGCCGTAAACGAGCGAGAACACGGCGGTGCAGGCGCCGATTCCGAGGGCAAGGGTCAAAAGCGCCGCAGCGGAAAATCCCTTGTTGCGCTGCATCATCCTGAGAGCGTATCGGACGTCCTGCATCAGCATATCCATGGTTCGTTCTCCGGCAGAGTTTCGTAGTGATACGTAAATCGCCGCTGCAGGGAGGAACTATTTCGGAACGGCGGTTTGTCCGGTACCCGCCCACAGCCGGGCGCGTGCCCAATCACGCGGATTTCAGCAGCCTGCGGGCGCGCCTGAGCTCGAGTTGCTGCGCCTGATCCACTTCGGGATAGGCGAGATCGAGACTCTTCAGAGTCCGGTGTATCACCTCGGCGACGGCCAGCCTCGTGAACCACTTGTTGTCGGCCGGAACAATGTACCACGGCGCCCAAGTGGTGCTGGTCCGATTGAAGACGTCTTCATAGGCGTTCATGTAGTCATCCCAGAATGCCCGTTCCTTGGCGTCGGCGCTCGAGAACTTCCAGTTCTTCTCCGGCTGCTCGATCCTGTCCAGGAACCGGCGTTTCTGTTCGTCCTTGGATACGTTCAGGAAAAACTTCAGGACGACGCCGCCGTTGTGGACCAGGTACTTCTCAAAATTGTTGACCTCCTCGAAGCGGCGGTTCCAGACGTCCTCGTCCAGATATCGGGATGGAATGTGCTGGTGGCGCAGGATCTCGGGGTGCACACGCACGACCAGCAGTTCCTCGTAATAAGACCGGTTGAAGATCCCGATCCTGCCCCGTTCCGGGAGGGCCCGGAAACAACGCCACAGGTAATCGTGATCCAACTCCTCCGCGGATGGTGCCTTGAAGCTGTACACCTGGCATCCCTGCGGATTGAGCCCCGACATCACGTGCTTGATCGTACCGTCTTTTCCGGCGGCATCCATTGCCTGGAAAAGCACTAGGATTGCGTACCTGTCCTGAGCGTACAGCCGGTCCTGATAGTCTGCCAGCAACCGGATGCCTTCATCCAGCCGCTTGCCTGCTTCTTTCTTGCCCAGCCCCGGCGGAACCCAGGCCGGGTCGTAGTGTTTCCGGAGTGAAATCTTTTTTCCGGGCGGAACGACGAGATTGTCGATCAGTTTCCTGCTTTTCATGGGATGCTGCCTCCCGCATACTCCCGGCATGCGGAGTGTATGCCGGGGATACCCGCGCCGGGCATCGCCTCCGATATTACCGAATCCCCTGATCCCCGGTGACATTAAAATCGGTGGCAGGCAACTATTTCCCCAATTTAATAGAGGTCGTGGGCTGAACGACGGGCCTACATTAAATTCGGGAAATAGTTGCCTGCCACCGATTTTTAGAGGCTGGTGTATTGAGAGGAATTTGTCGGCGGGATTACCTGGCGCCAATTTCTTTCGGAGCGCCTCGCCTTGTCTTGGCGTTCGGGTGAGCGTCCCGGTAGAGTACTATGTCGGACGGGATTACGGCCGTGCGGGTGCCGATCGGGGATTCCTGGCTCTCGTTGCGCAGATCCCCCAGCAGTTTCTGATAGCAGAGGTCCGGGGCCTCCTGGAACATCAAGTGATTGCGTACAAACAATCCGTCTTCGATCGTCAGAGCTACCTCGCGGACGTGGTCGTCGCCTTTGTCGATGTGGAATCTGTACTCGCGATACCCCTTTTGCGGAAACACTCCGATGTATCTGAGCTGCAGGATCAAATCCTTTGCCATGCTTTTCCAGCTTTCTGGCACGTGCAGCGTTGATGTGATCGAAGCTCGCGTGCGGAGAACCGAGTTCGGAAGTCGGGAGGACTCAACCACACTGATTATACACCTTGACGGCCACCAATGGCAGGGCGGAACGTCATGCGGGCTTCATTTCCCAAAATTTTCCGGAGTGACTTGAAAACACCGAACCACAAAAATGCCGCCAATTTTACCGATCAGATCCTGGGGGCCTTCGAGGTGTTTGTGGTTCGTTTTTAAGGAGGCCGACATTTTCGTTGACCTCGATAATCCGGTTTGCCGCCACAGCCTTGATGGATTGAGTTTTGCCGCCGGGCCAGAGAATCTCGAGATCCACGCTGTCGGCTCTCCCCAGCCCGAAGTGCACCCTGGAGTCGCTTGCCGAAAAGATGCTTCCGGCAGTCGTCGCCTCGGAAATCTCGTGCAGGTTGCCGGAATTCGCCCTGATTCGCGCCCCGAGCCCGAATCGATTGCTGGCCACTCCCCGCAGCTTCACGATCAGCCAGTTGCGCGAATTTCCTCCCTCGTTGCGCAGGATCGACGGCGTGCCATCCATGTTGACTACCACCACGTCGACATCCCCGTCATTATCGAGATCGCCGACAGCCAGACCCCGGCTGCATTTCTCCTGAAGGACGCCCGGCCCGGACTGCGCGGAAACGTCGGCGAAAGCCCCGTTCCCAAGGTTCCGGAATAGGAGGCGGGGTTGAAAGTACTTCTCGCCCCCGGAGGGGTTTTTAATCAGGTGAGGATAAACGTGCCCCGACGCGACGAACAGGTCTTTCCAGCCGTCGTTGTCGTAGTCGAAAAACTTCGTGCCCCAGCAGACGAAGGGCGCCGTCGCCAGGGCGATCCCGGCGGCTTTGCCGTTGTCCACGAAGTGTCCGTCGCGCTCGTTGTGGTAGAGGTTGTTGAAATCGAAGGAGAAGTTGGTCTTCGTGAGGTCGAGCCAGCCGTCGTTGTCGTAATCGCCGAAGTCGATGCCCATGCCGGCCTGTTCCATCCCGTCTTCCGACACCGCGACACCTGCGAGGAGCCCGACTTCCCTGAAGGTCCCGTCCTTCTGGTTCAGATACAGGTAGCTCGGCGTCGAATCGTTGGCCACGGCAATGTCCGGCCAGCCGTCGTTGTTGTAATCCCCGACGGCAACCCCCAGCCCGTAGCAGGCCTGCCGCTCGAGGACCCCGGCCGGCACGGTCACATCGGTAAAGGTTCCATCGCCGTTGTTGTGGTAAAGCGCGTCGAGCGCAGCCGGAAGACCCCGCGGCCCGCACATCACGGGCACTCCCCGATAAGCGCACTCAGGCCCCCTGAAGGAAAACGGCGACCTGTAGATATCGACCTGGATGTTGTTGGCAACGTACAGATCCAGACGACCATCCCTATCGTAGTCGATAAATGCCGCGCTCGTGCTCCATCTCCCATCTTTCAATCCGGCCTTTTGCGTAACATCCGTAAAAGTCCCGTCGCGGTTGTTGTGGTACAGGATGTTCCCGTTGATGCACTGAACGTAGAGGTCCGGGAATCCGTCATTGTCGTAGTCGCCGACGGCGCACCCCATGCCCCACCCGTGGCCCTCGACGCCTGCCCCGCGCGTAATGTCGGTGTATGTTCCGTCCCGGTTCGAGCGGTAAAGCGCGTTATCGTGCCTGATGCCGCGCCGGATATCTTCGAGGGTGCTTCCGTTGACGAAATAGATATCCAGGAAGCCGTCGTTGTCGTAGTCCAGGAGGCCCACCCCGCCGCCCTTGGCTTCGAATATGTACTTCTTGTCCGGGGTACCGCTCACGTGTCGGAAATGTATTCCTGCCGACTGCGCGACGTCGGTAAAAACGGGAAGGTTTTCCGGGGTCGAACCGGAAGCCACCACCAGGAGGAAACCCGAGAGAACGGCGGGGAGAGCGAGGGACTTTTTCATGGGGATCCGCTCCCGGGCGCGAGGCTGCGGAGGTCCTTCTCAATTGCGCCGAGCAGCGCGGTTTGGCCGAGGGTCGCCGCTTTCCGCCGCGCCTGGTTCATGTACTTGAGTGCGCTTTCCCGGTCTCCGGCCCGCGCGTATGCCGCCCCCAGCGCGTACAGGCAGCGCGGCGTCTCCTCGTCCTCCGGCTCCAGGGTCCGATGGAAGTGGTCGATGGCTTCTCGGATGCTCCCCTGCTGAACCAGAATCCGGCCGAGGTTGAAATGCGCCGGCCGAAAATCCGGTTTTATTTCGATGGCCTTCAGGTAGTGCTTTGCGGCTTCATCCAAATTCCCTGAGATCATGAGCAGGTAAGCGTAATTGTTGTGGGCCTCGGCGTAGGACGGATTCAGATCGAGCGCGCGACGATAATCGTCCTTTGCTTCTGCATACCGTTTCTGGCCCGTCAGCAGCACCCCGTGATTGTAATAGATCTCCGCCAGGTTCGGATCGAGCGCGAGCGCCGCACGGTAGTGCTCCTCGGCTTTCCCCGGCAACCCCAGCTTCCCGTACAGCGCGATAAGATGAATGTGCGCCTGCACGAGTTTCGGCTCGGCCGACAGGGCCTTTTCGTGCTCTTCGGCCGCGGCCTCGAGTAGTCC
>Ga0316628_100002214_pt1 | contig 14253 bp, 11 predicted proteins | sample OWC_Aug_M2_C1_D5_FD_207648 | JGI IMG/M metagenome (GOLD analysis project Ga0316628, IMG submission 207648) | Wetland soil microbial communities from Old Woman Creek delta, Ohio, United States - OWC_Aug_M2_C1_D5_C | ecosystem: Environmental > Terrestrial > Soil > Wetlands | place: USA: Ohio... | reverse complement strand
CCCCAGTTGGCACTGACCGCGGGAGCCGGTCAGCAAGCACAGGGGCTCGGCGTTTCGCCGGCATCCAACAAGTTCATATGGTCCGCAGGGGCGGGTGCCATCTGGCCCCTGCTGGACTTCGGCACGCTCGATGCCTTGGTCAACGAGGCGGACCTGCGTACGCACGAGTTGCTTATCAACTACAAGCAAACCGTGCTGAGAGCCGTGCAGGAGGTCGACAGCGCGATGAGCACCTATTCGGGACAGCAGGATCGCCTGCGCAATCTGGGCGAGGCGCTGGCGGCCAGTCAACGCGCCGTGAGCCTTGCGTCCCAACGCTACGATCGCGGGTTGACCGATTACCTAAACGTCGTCGACGCCGAGCGCCAGCAGTACGACCTCGAAGAGCAATATGCCATCGCTCAGGTAGCGGTCGGCGAGCAGTTCGTTGCGCTCTACAAGGGATTGGGCGGCGGATGGGAGCAGTATCAATCGATCCCGCCCATACGTCAGCCGCAACCTGCGGTCGTCGCCGCGTTCCGCCGGTTGCTGAACCCGGAGGATCCGCTGAAGTAATCGGCCGGGAAATGTCGGGCAACGGCCCGAACGACGATTGGCCACACCCGGACCTGGCGGGCGCCCGCGCAAGTCGAAAACGCAGGCGTCCGTTTCATTGCTTCAATAATGTCCATGTCGATGGGAAAATCCATCAGACCTGACATGCCCGATTCCCGGAGGCTCAAAACGAGAGGTTGAAGCATCGACGGTATACGACCATCATCAATGGCGATTGGGACGAGTTCAGGTCCCTGCATGCCGGCGAAATTCTGCTATGACCCGGCCGGGAGCCATGCAGCTTGCCCAGGTTGCGGGCACCGGTGCCGATGTCGAGCGCAATCAGCGCAATCCTCCTGATGCATTTGGGCACCGGAGCCACGTTCGACGTGCCACCCCTGACGAATGCAATCATGACAGCCGGGGTTGCCGTCGGCTGCTGCGCAAACCTGCCGCATAAAAAACGGGCGCCTGTCAGGCGCCCGTTGATGTTTCCCGGAAGAGATTCGGTCGCTATGACCGGATCGATCAGAAGCGCAACGTTACGTCGAACTGGACCAGCTTGTACTTGTCGATCGAAGCAAGGAGACCGGACGAGTCATCGTTGAAACCACCGGTTCCGAGGTTGTTGTTGTAGCGCTTGGCCTGACCGTAGCGCAGGGTAGTTATGATCGCGTCGGCGGGACTATACGCGGCCGCCACGAACCAGCCTTCCACGTTCGTACGTTCGAAAAAGTCCGAATCGATCATGTTTGGATCCAGCGCGAACTGTTCGATGCGCTGCCAGTAGACCCGGGTTTCCCACGTTCCCTTCTTGGCGGAGTTGCCGTAAACCGCCCCGGTGCCAGCGCCCTGAGGAATGCCTTGGCTGCCGAGCGAGACGCCCACCTGGTAGGCCTTGTCCTGGTCACCGAAGCTGGACAAACCAGCCTGGGTCGCGCGGTCGCTACCTTTCAGATTTTTGGCCAGGTTCGCATAGACCAGGCCGGAGTATCTGGCGACCGGGAAGCGGAACTCGAGCGGGACCTCGACTACCTCAAGATCATTGACTCCGATGTTTCCGGCATAGCCCGTACCGTCGCCGGTAAATTTCGAGCGGAAGTCGGTGGTTCCATGGCCTCCGGAGTAGGTGTAATAATTGACCGCCCCCTTCAATGCACTTTCCTCGCTGAGCCGGTAGGCAGCACCCGCCTCGAACGAATAGAGCATGAGATTCTGCTTTCCGACGCTGAGGTTGCTGTTGTTTGTGGATGGCCCGGAGAAGTCCTGGTAGATGAATTGGCCGGCGGTCAGGAAAGTATTGAGGTTGTCGGTGAGCTTGAAACTGGCTTTTTCAACCAAACCTTCGGGCGTGATATCCGGATCCCATACCATCGGGGTGGTATACAACGGGTTGGGCTGACGGCCGCCGATGATCTGCAGCCAATCAGTTGCCTTCCAGCCGAGATACGCCAGGCCGACATAAGCCCCGTCGTTGGACTTGTTCGCCTGTGCCGTCTTGCCGCTGCCCGACTGCTTATTATCGTCTGCATACGTCACCCATGCCGAACGGCCGTAGGTACCGGTATCCAGCCGCAGTCCGTAGAAGAAATCGTCGGCGACATCCCCGCGTACGCCCAAACGCAATGCATAGCGCCAGCGCTGGCGATCGTAATTCGTGTCCGTCGGGGAAGTGGCGATACGGTCTTCATAGCGCAGGCGCAAGTCACCGAACAGTTCCACGCTCTTGACTGCGTCGGCAACCTTGAATTTTCCCGTATCCGCGGGCGGATGCTGCGCCTTCTCCTGCTCCTGCGCGTCTCTCAACGCCTGCGAGCGGCGTTCGGCTCGCGCTTCGGTGCGCATCTGCTGGTATTCGTCGTCGGTTATTACGCCTTTCTCATGCAGTTTGTCGAGCAAGATTTCCGTATCGGCTAAAGCCGGTGCGGCGCTGGCGCCGAACAGGCCTGCAATCGCCGTTGCCAGAATCAAGCGCTTGGTTGGCGTAGTCGTGAATCCCATTTAATAATTCTCCCGTTTGAAAACTTGCGCACCGATCCATCGCGGTGCCTGACGGGGTCGAATTCTGGGGGCCGAATGTGACAATCAGATGAAAGCCAAATATCCCTTGGATGACAGGGACATTGCGCAGGCCTGGTTCAGACGAACCAGCGGGCGATGGCGAGTATCAGGATAAGCAGGAGAACGGCGAGAATCCAGGTAAGGAGACGGCTCTGGCGCTGCTGGCCCTGAAGCAGGGCAACCACCAAAGCCTGCAGGCTCGGAGCGGCGTGGTCGGACAGTGCCCGGTGCAGCAGCCGCGGCAGTTGCGGCAGCAGCACGCTCCATTGCGGGGCTTCGTCGCGGATGTTGCGCAGCAGCCCGCGCCAGCCGACCTGTTCCGACATCCAGCGCTCCAGATACGGCTTGGCGGTGGTCCACAGGTCGAGATCCGGGTCCAGATCCCGGCCGAGGCCCTCTATGTTGAGCAAGGTTTTCTGCAGCAGGACCAGTTGCGGCTGGATTTCGATATTGAAGCGCCGCGAGGTCTGGAACAGGCGCAGCAGCACCTTGCCGAACGAGATTTCCCTGAGGGGCTTGTTGAATATCGGTTCGCAAACCGCGCGAATGGCCGTCTCGAACTCTTCGACCCGCGTGTCGGCAGGAATCCAGCCCGACTCCACGTGTATCTCCGCGACGCGCCGGTAGTCGCGGCGGAAGAAGGCCAGGAAGTTCTGCGCGAGGTAGTTCTTGTCGACCTGGCTGAGTGTGCCCATGATGCCGAAGTCGAGCGCGATGTAACGGCCGTCGGACGCCACCAGTATGTTCCCCGGATGCATGTCCGCATGAAAAAAGCCGTCGCGGAATACTTGCGTAAAGAAGATTTCCACGCCTGCGCGCGCCAGCTTCGAGACGTCTATGCCTTGTGCGCGCAATCGCTCCACCTGGCTGATCGGCGTACCGATCATGCGCTCCATCACCATGACCTCGGTGCCGCAGAAGTCCCAGAAAATTTCCGGGACGAGCAGCAGCGGCGAATTGTCGAAATTGCGGCGTAGCTGGCTGGCGTTGGCCGCCTCGCGCAGCAAATCCAGTTCGTCCTTGAGGTGCCGTTCGAACTCCGCCACGACCTCCCTGGGTTTGAGCCTGCGGCCATCCGCCCAGAGCTTTTCCATCAGGTTTGCGGCAACATTGAGCAACGCAACATCCTCGACGATCACCGGTGCAATTCCCGGCCGCAACACCTTGACGGCAACTTCGCGCCCGCCCGGCAGCACGGCGAAATGGACCTGCGCCACCGAAGCGCTGGCGATTGCCACCGGGTCGAAGCGCTCAAAGACCTCGTCGACCGGCCGGCGATAGGTGCGTTCGAGCGACCGGTAAACCTGTTCGACCGGAAATGGCGGCACCCTGTCCTGCAATTTCGCCAGTTCGTCGGCAATGTCGAGCGGGATCAAGTCGCGCCGCGTGGACAGGACCTGGCCGAACTTGACGAAAATGGGTCCCAGTTCTTCGAGCGCGAGGCGCAGACGTTCGCCGCGCGGACGTTCGAGGCGGCGCCAGAACAATGCCGCCGACAGCAACGGGCGCAAACCGCGCACGCGTTCGTGGCCGAGGAAAAACTCGTCGAGCCCGTAGCGCAGCGACACACGCAGGATTTTCAGCAGCCGCAACAGGTGCATTGGGGATACCCTGAAGATCAGCCGCCGCGGATTTGCTGCCGCAGGCGTTCGATGCGTTTATCGAGCCGTTCGACGGCGTCGCGCAGCTCGTCGACGTCGCGAATGAACTCTCCGGCGCGCAGCGGGGTGACCAGCAGATGTTTCTCCTCGGTCAGGAATTCGGCAACGTTGCCCGCGAGACTGGTTGCCGCCTGCTTCGGCCATGCGGCAGCCGAACGTCCGGCTTGCGCCATGCGATGCGCGGCGATGTCGCCGAACACGCGGCTCAAGTCTTCTTCGACGTCCCAGCGCAGATTGGCCGCGACTTTGGAAATCGCGGATGCAAAACCCGTATCGCCTTCCACGTCCGCTTTACGCCAGGCATCCTCGCCTTCGGCCAGAATTTGCAGCGCCGTAGCGTGGGTCAACCTGATCGTGACCGCCGGCGAAGCATTCCCCGGCGCGGCGTGCGTCGTCCCGTCCGCAGCGACGGCAACTGCGATGCGCAGCGGGAACAGGTCGAACACCGCGATTTTTCCTGCATGTTCCGCCAGACTCTCCCGCGCCCACGCAGCGGGGGCCAGCAGGTGATTGACGAATGCGCTGAACGGCCCGGAGAGCATCGGGTCAGTATTTGTAGCCGACGTGCAGTGCCACCACGCCCGCGGTCAGGTTGTAGTACTCGACGCGCGCGCAGCCGGCCTGCTCCATCATCTGCTTGAGCTCTTCCTGTCCCGGATGCTTGCGAATCGATTCCACAAGATATCGATAGCTGTTGGCGTCGCCGGTGACGAGCTTGCCCAGCAGCGGCAGCAGCTTGAACGAATAGGCGTCATAGGCCGGGCGCAGCGGTTGCCAGACTTGCGAGAACTCCAGCACCAGCACGCGACCGCCGGCGCGCACGACCCGCACCATTTCCGCCAGCGCCTTGTCCTTGTGGGTCATGTTGCGCAGGCCAAAGCCGACGATCGCGCAATCGAAATATGCATCCGGCAGCGGCAGCCGCTCGGCGTCGCACTGCACGGCCGGCGTGATGCGGCCCGCATCGATCAGGCGATCGCGCCCGCGCTGGAGCATCGCGCGGTTGATGTCGGTCAACCAGACTTCGCCGCTCTCGCCCACCCGCGATGCAAAGAGCGAGGACAGATCGCCGGTTCCCCCGGCGACATCGAGCACGCGGCCGCCTGTGCGCACTGCGCTCATCTCCACGGCGAAGCGCTTCCAAAGGCGGTGCAGTCCGGCCGACATCAGATCGTTCATGACGTCGTAGCGATTCGCCACCGAACTGAATACGCCGGCGACCTTTCCTGCCTTTTCGTCTTCCGGCACTTTCTGGAAGCCGAAATCGGTGGTCTTGTTCGAATTCATGGCCACTATCGGCTCGCCCTCAGATTTTCTTCCAGCCGGATTTTGCACCCGAAGCGGGCACCGGCTTGCCTGCCGGCTCGCGGCTCACTCCCTCCAGTGCCAGCTTTTCGAGATACTGCTGCCATAGCCTGGGCTGATTTTCGCCGAGACTGTAGAGATAGTCCCAGGAGTACAGCCCGGTGTCGTGGCCGTCGCTGAATACCAGCTTGACCGCATAATTTCCGACCGGCTCGATCGCGGTTATTTCCACGTCCTTTTTGCCCTCCTGCAGGACCTCCTGTCCCGGTCCGTGCCCGCGGACTTCCGCCGACGGGGAATACACCCGAAGATACTCGCAGGACAAACGATGGCTCTTGCCGTCGTCGAAGCTGATCTCGAGGACGCGCGATTTCTGATGCAATTTGATTTCTACGGGATGGGGGGTCCCGGGTTGAAGTCCTGCCATGGTTACTATCGAAGGCGGCTGCTTTTGGATCGGATTCTGCGCGGTTGCGTCAGGCGCCATCATAGCCGTCAACAGGGCCGGCGTCCCATGACCGTCATGAGCTTGTAACATTTGCTTCATAGTATTGCAAACGTAGAAAATCAGGCGGGAAATGCCCTTATATGGCTGCAACCATCCTCGTCGTCGAAGACGAACCGGCAATCCAGGAATTGATCGCCTACAACCTGAAGCAGGCGGGACACCAGCCGCTGCGCGCCGACAACGCGGAGCAGGCGCTTAACCTGGTCGCCAACGCGCTGCCCGATCTGGTGCTGCTCGACTGGATGCTGCCCGGCCTGTCGGGCATCGAATTCGCGAGACGATTGCGCGCCGACAAGCGCACCCGCGCGATCCCGATCATCATGCTGACCGCCCGCTCCGACGAACAGGACAAGCTGCAGGGCCTGGAGACTGGCGCCGACGACTACATCACCAAGCCGTTTTCGCCGCGCGAACTCAATGCGCGAATCAAGGCGGTGCTGCGCCGGCGCGCACCGGAGATGACGGACGACATGGTGCAACTGGGCGGCCTCAAGCTCGACCCGGCCAGCCATCGCGTGACGGGCAACGGAGAACCGGTGGAACTCGGGCCGACCGAATTCCGGCTGCTGCACTTTCTGATGACGCATGCCGAGCGCGTGCATTCGCGCACCCAGTTGCTCGACCAGATCTGGGGCGACCATGTTTTCGTGGAAGAGCGTACGGTGGACGTACACATCCGGCGGCTGCGCAAGGCGCTGGAACCTAACAAACTGGACGGACTGGTGCAGACCGTGCGCGGCACCGGCTACCGTTTCTCCGCGAGTTGATCCGCCTTCGGCGGAATCGGCTGCGCAGAATTCTGCGATAATCCCCGGCGGTTCATTCGAGGGACGAAGCGCTTGATGTCCATGTGGGGCAGGCCCCTCTCAACCGTCGTCCTGGTCGGCGTGATTGCGCTTGTTTCCTGGCCTATGCTGGGATCATTGGGGGCGCTGCTGCTGCTCAGCGTCATGCTGCTCGTCCTGCTGCTCCACCATCTGCGCAATCTGTCTTTGCTGTATCACTGGCTGCAACATCCGCAGTCGCAGAACATGCCTGTGGGTTCGGGTGCCTGGGAATACCTGTCTTCGCACATGATGAAACTGCTCAAGCGTCAGCGCGAAACCGAAGCAAGGCTCAACGAGGCGCTGTCGCGCTTCCAGCTCGCCGGTGCGGCTCTGCCGGACGCCGTCGTAATTCTCGACGGTACCGACCGCATCGAATGGTGCAATCCGAAGGCCGAAGATTATTTCGGTCTCGACAATCGGCGCGACCGCGGTCAGCAGATCACTTACATCCTCAGGCAGCCGCAGTTCGTCGAGCATCTTTCCTCGGATCATCCCGGCGAGCCGCTGGTGCTGAAAATGTCGCGCCCGGCCGGCGAGATGGTGCTCGCCGTACAGCAAGTGCCTTATGGCGACAGCCGCAAGCTGCTCCTCGGCCGCGACATCACACGCTGGGAACGCCTTGAGACGACGCGGCGCGATTTCGTCGCCAATGTGTCGCACGAACTGCGCACGCCGCTCACCGTCGTCGGTGGTTTTCTCGAAACGCTGGACGACATGGAGGTGCCGGATCCGGAAATGTCGAAGCGTGCGATCGAACTGATGCGCCAGCAGACCAGCCGGATGACGCGGCTGGTGGAGGACCTGCTGACGTTGTCGAGGCTCGAGAGCACGCAGAACCCGCTGCGCGAGGAAGAGGTAAATGTGCCGGACATGCTGCGCGCGCTGCAGCAGGACGCGCAGGTGCTCTCCGCCGGGCGTCATCGAATCCGGATTACGCTGGAAAGCACCGAATGGCTGAAAGGCAATGCCGAGGAACTACGCAGCGCCTTCGGCAACCTGATCAGCAACGCCGTGCGCTACACACCGGAAAGCGGCGAAATCGAATTGCGCTGGGAGCTGCGCGACGGGCACCTTACGTTCGCGGTTCACGACACGGGCATCGGCATCGAACCGCAGCATATCGACCGGCTGACCGAGCGCTTCTATCGCGTGGATCGCAGCCGCTCGCGTGAGACCGGGGGCACCGGGCTGGGCCTTGCGATCGTCAAGCACGTGCTGAGCCGCCATCAGGCGCGGCTCGACATCCGCAGCACGCCGGGAAGCGGCAGTACGTTTTCCATCGTATTCCCCGACTCGCGACGCCTGGCCGCCGGCCACGCCGCATTGACCGCGAAAGTCCCCGCCTAACGCCCGGGGCCGAGCAGTTGGTCCAGGTGCTTGCGCACGGATCGGGTGAACCCCGCAGGCAGCGTTCGCGTGTTCTCGCGCACCTTGGCCGACCAGACGGAATTCGGAAAATGCGGATCGTCGGCGAATCTTGGGACCACGTGCCAGTGCAGGTGCGGCACGAGGTTGCCGAAGCTGGCGAGATTGATCTTTTCCGGCGCAAGCAATTCGAGCAGAGCCCCTTCGACCGCAAATACCACATCCATCAGGCGCTGCCGGTTCGCTTTGGATAAGCCGGTCATTTCCTTCTCGTGCGCGTTCAGGATGACCCTGCAGAAACCGGGATGGTCCGCATCGCCGACCAGCACGACCCTGGCGAATCCGTCGTCCCACATCACTTCGCCGCCTGCTTGCGCACAAAGTGCGCAGCTGCTGCGAGGATGATCGGGTGATTCAGTGGCCGGGTTAATTGGGGGATGAGCCATCGAAGGAGGGCCAGCGCGCGCTGCCGCATGACTTGGTCACTTGATCACCTGATCACTCAATTACCCAAACACTCAAAGAAGAACTCTTTCGATGCCGCCGTTATTCGCTTTCGCCACATACTCGGCCATCCAGTTTTCTCCAAGCACATGTCTGGCGATCTCGACGACGATGTAGTCGGCCTGCACGCCGGAATCATCCTGGTAACGCGACAGGCCTTGCAGGCAGGACGGGCAGGACGTCAGGATCTTGATTGGCTCTTCGTTGCCCTGCGCGCGGATGGCTGTCACCCCCTTCAGCATCTCCTCCTGCTTGCGGAAACGCACCTGCGTGGAAATGTCCGGACGCGTCACTGCCAGCGTGCCGGATTCGCCGCAGCAGCGGTCGTTGAGCTTCACCTCCGAACCCATCAGCTGATTGACGACCTTGATCGGCTGGTAGGTTTTCATCGGCGTATGGCAGGGATCGTGGTACATGTAACGCACGCCGGTGATGCCCTCGAGCCGGACGTTTTTCTCCAGCAGGTATTCGTGGATGTCGAGCAGCCGGCAGCCGGGGAAGATCTTGTCGAATTCGTATTTCTGCAGCTGGTCCATGCAGGTGCCGCAGGACACCACCACGGTCTTGATGTCGAGGTAGTTCAGCGTATTGGCGACGCGATGGAACAGCACGCGGTTGTCGGTGCTGATCTTGTGACCCTTTTCCGCCTCCCCGGCCGAGGTCTGCGGATAACCGCAGCACAGGTAACCGGGAGGCAGCACCGTGATGGCGCCGACTTCGTACAGCATGGCCTGGGTGGCAAGGCCGACCTGGCCGAACAGGCGCTCGCTGCCGCATCCCGGAAAATAGAATACCGCGTCCGAATCTTCGTTCACCTTCTTCGCATCGCGAATCACCGGCACCATGCGGTTGTCTTCGATGTCGAGCAAGGCGCGGGAGGTCTTCTTCGGCAGCCCGCCCGGCATCGGCTTGTTGATGATGTGGATCACCTGCGCCCTGATCGACGGCTTGCCGAGTGTGGCCGGCGGATGCCTGACCTGATCCTGGATCAGGCCAAGGGATTTCGCCACGCGGTGCGCGAAGCGTTGCGCGCCGAAGCCCCATTCGATCATTATCTTGCGGGTAACCTTGATGGTGTTCGGATCGGTCGCGTTCAGGAACAGCATCGATGCAGCCGTGCCGGGATTGAATTTCTTCTTGCCCTGGCGGCGCAGGAAATTGCGCATCGCAATCGAAACGTCGCCGAAATCGATGTCCACGGGACAGGGATTCAGGCATTTGTGGCAGACGGTGCAATGATCGGCGACGTCCGAGAATTCGTCGAAGTGCTTGAGCGAGACGCCGCGGCGCGTCTGTTCTTCGTAGAGGAAGGCCTCGATCAAAAGCGACGTGGCAAGGATCTTGTTGCGTGGCGAGTACAACAGGTTCGCGCGCGGCACGTGAGTCGCGCACACCGGCTTGCATTTTCCGCAACGCAGGCAGTCCTTGATCGAATCGGAAATCTCGCCGATCGCGCTTTGCTCCAGGATCAGGCTCTCCAGCTCCAGCAGGTTGAAGCTCGGCGTGTAGGCATTCTCGAGGTTCGCGCCGGCCAGCAGCTTGCCCCTGTTGAAGCGGCCTTCGGGATCGACGCGTTTCTTGTATCCGGCAAAGGCGTCCATTTCCTTCGGCTCGAGATAATCGAGCTTGGTGATGCCGATGCCGTGCTCACCGGAGATGACTCCGTTCAGTGCGCGCGCCAGTTTCATGATGCGCGCCACGGCGACATTGGCCTCATGCAGCATCGCGTAATCGTCGGAGTTGACCGGGATGTTGGTGTGCACGTTGCCGTCGCCGGCATGCATGTGCAGGGCCACGAACAGCCGGCTCTTCAGCACGCGCTTGTGGATGGCGTCGATCTCGGCGCGGATCGGATCGAAGGCGCGGCCGTCGAAAATCTGCATCAGCTGTTCGCGGACTTCCTTTTTCCAGGACACGCGCAGGCTGTAGCTCTGAAGTTCGGCAAAAACCGTCGCCGGTGCTGGCTGGCTGGTGCCTGGCGCAACGCCCGCGTCCTGTCCGGCTTGGGTCAGCCATTGCTGAAAATCAGCCAGCGGCCTGTCGAGATGATCCAGCAGCCATTGCCAGCGGTTGCGGGTCGCGCGCAAAAGTTCGACCGCATTTGCCGGCCGGCCACCCAGCATCTCGGCCTGCGGCAGCTTCTCTGCCTCCTGATGCACGGGCAGTTCGCCGTGGAAGAATTCCTCCAGCGCATCCAGCAGGCGAATCTTGTTCTTTAGCGACAGTTCGATATTGATGCGCTCGATGCCGTCGGAGTAATCACCGAGGCGCCCGAGCGGGATGACCACGTCTTCGTTGATCTTGAACGCGTTGGTGTGCTTGGCGATGGCGGCCGTGCGCGATCGATCCAGCCAGAATTGTTTGCGCGCTTCCGGCGAGACCGCAATGAAGCCTTCGCCGCCACGGGCGTTGGCAATTCTGACCACCGCGGAGGCGGCCTCGCCGACGGCCTTGTCGTCTTCACCGACGATATCGGCCAGCAGCACCATCTTGGGCCGGCCGCTGCGCTTGGCTTTGGTGGCATAGCCGACGGCTTTCACATAGCGCTCGTCGAGATGCTCGAGACCGGCGAGAATCGCGCCGCCGGGACGCTTGTCCAGATAATCCTTGATTTCCACGATCGAAGGCACCGAATGCCCGACCTGGCCGTAAAACTCCAGGCAGACGGTGCGCGTATGCTTGGGCATCTTGTGCAGGATGAAGCGCGCCGACGTGATGATGCCGTCGCAGCCCTCCTTCTGCACGCCAGGCAGGCCCGCAAGAAACTTGTCCGTTACGTCCTTGCCGAGCCCTTCCTTGCGAAAGCGCCGTCCCGGCACTTCCAGTATCTCGGGGTCGCCGCGCGGCATCCGGCCGTCGCGTCCGAACCGCGTGATGCGAAAGCGCGCGACTTCGGCGTCGTGGATCTTTCCCAGGTTGTGGTCGATGCGCTCGACCAGCATCCACTCGGCCTCGGGTGTCACCATTCTCCACGACGCGAGATTGTCGATCGCCGTGCCCCACAGCACGGCTTTCTTGCCTCCCGCATTCATGGCGACGTTGCCGCCGATGCAGGAAGCATCCGCAGAGGTCGGATCGACCGCGAACACGCGGCCGGCGGCTTCCGCCGCTTCCATGACCCTGCGGGTCACGACGCCGGCTGCGCAATGGATGGTCGCCACCGGCTGCGGCAGGCCGGGCAGTGGAGTCATTTCCACCGCGCCCAGTCTTTCCAGTTTCTCCGTGTTGATCACCGCGGACAGTTTGTCCAGGGGTATCGCGCCGCCCGTATAACCGGTGCCGCCTCCGCGCGGGATGATGGTGAGCCCCAATTCGATGCAAGCCTGCACGATCGGCTGCACTTCTTCTTCGGTATCGGGATAGAGCACCACGAACGGATACTCGACACGCCAGTCGGTCGCATCGGTCACGTGCGACACGCGCGCCAGGCCATCGAAGGCGATGTTGTCGCGGCGGGTCACCCGCGCGAGCCGGCGCAGGACTTTGCGCCGCAGCTTCGCTGTTTCCTCGAAATCGCGCTCGAATGCGTCCACCGCCTGGTGTGCGGATTGGAGCAGCTGCGCGACTTTGTCGGCGACGTTGCCGGCTTCATCGCCGTCGCCGCGGCGCAGTTCGATCTGGCGCAGGCGGTGACGCAATGCCTCGACCAGCGCATCGCGGCGACGCGGATCGTCGAGCATGTCATCCTGCAGGTAGGGATTGCGGTTGACGACCCAGATGTCGCCCAGCACTTCATAGAGCATGCGTGCCGAGCGTCCGGTACGGCGCTGGCTGCGCAACTCGTCCAGCATCTGCCACGTGGGCGCGCCGAGCAGTCGAATGACGATTTCGCGATCGGAAAACGAGGTGTAGTTGTAGGGGATTTCGCGAAGCCGGATGCCGGTGGAGGCGAATGGCGGGATCGGTTGCATCTGATCAGGGCGTCATGATTGAAGAAGAATTCTACCGCGACGCATCAAGCCCGGCATCGGCCTTCAGGCCATAAGCCGCGCAATAAGGTAATAACGCCCGAATTTACCCAGTGCCATGAACAGCACGGACCACCAGAGGTTGAGCCGCAACCAGCCGGCCGCAACGCACAAGGCATCGCCGATGATCGGCACCCACGACAGCAGCAATGCCGGCGAGCCCCAATGGCGTAGCCATTCCAGCGCGCGCCCGTGCAGCGCGCGATCCGGGACCAGGCGGCCCACCAGATAGGAACTCGACCCGCCGAGGGTATTGCCGACGGTTGCGACGATAAGCGCCGGCCACAGACCTGCGCCGCCGACGAGCACGGCGGCAAACACGATTTCGGAGCCCCCGGGTAGCAGGGTCGCCGCGAGAAAGCTGCTCAGGAATAATCCCCCGAGGCTGATCGTCACATCCACTTTCCAATCCTTCGCGCGGACCCGGCTGCTTCCATCGATGCCGCGCATCCGACGACTTTGCCCACCTCCATGACTTCAGGCCGTTCAGCAACAGTCCGTAGTAGAGGACCATGACGCCGACAGAGGCCTTTGCGCATGCAGCCGTTGAGAGCACCCGCGCGGTCCAATTCCGGATGGCGGCACCGTCCCGCACGGATCAAAGCCAGGCTCAACAATGCGAAGGTGGCGACGTCCAGATGCGGCACTACCGACGATTTCGGAACGCAATACCGGTTGACGTAAACCAGCAGAAAGGCCGCGGGGATGCAATTCCACGCCAGCGCGTCCAGGCCCAGCCGCAGAAGCAGGCGCGTCTTAGGCATTCTCAGGTATTGCGGATTTCGACCAGTTTCGACAGGCCCAGGACGTTGACTTCGCGCACCGAACGAACCTCCCAGTCGTACTTCAGGATCTGGCTGGAAAAATCGAAGTCCGGACGGAATCCTATCCTGGTCGTCAGAGGACGGGCGGCCCGTTCCAGGAACCACCAGAAGCGACTTCCGCTGAAATGATTCAGGATCAGGATGGTCCCGCCTTTTTTGCACACGCGCCGGACCTCGGCGACGAGTCGCTCCGGATTCGGCGTCACCGAAAGCACATACGGGATAGCGACGCAGTCGAAAACTCCGTCGGGCAACTGCATGGCTTCCGCATCCATGGCGGCGAGGCGGATATCGCGCTCGCTCAACTCGTCCTTGCGCACGCGCGCCAGATCGAGCATTTCCAGTGAGAGGTCGATGCCGACAATGGCGGTCGTCGGCGGATATCGATGCAGCGTCAACCCCGTGCCGACCCCGACTTCAAGCATCGAGTCCGGACGCACGGAGCTGACTGCTTCGGCAAGCGCGCGCCGGCCTGGCTCGAGAACGGCCCCGAAAATCCGATCGTAGAACGGCGCATAAAACCGGTACGTTTGGATGACGTTATCACGCGAGATCGGGTTCATCACGTTGATCGGCCCTGGGATGGCCCGATTCTAATCGAAAGACGCGGTGCCCCGGTCGTCGGAGATAAGGTGGTGCATCGCACACCCGCCAGTGCTGCAAGCGCAAAGGCGACGCTGGGGGAGGAAGATGGCG
>Ga0316628_100002213_pt1 | contig 14254 bp, 13 predicted proteins | sample OWC_Aug_M2_C1_D5_FD_207648 | JGI IMG/M metagenome (GOLD analysis project Ga0316628, IMG submission 207648) | Wetland soil microbial communities from Old Woman Creek delta, Ohio, United States - OWC_Aug_M2_C1_D5_C | ecosystem: Environmental > Terrestrial > Soil > Wetlands | place: USA: Ohio... | reverse complement strand
ATTCCCGCTTCACGAGTCGTAGACAAGCGAAGCGCGTCGGGAATCCTTCTGATTCCCCCTTAGGAAAGGGGGAGAGAGGGGGTTGTTTAAGAAAGATTCTTCATGAGTCGCAAGAGCGGACAAATCCAGGCTTAAACTGTCTTACACTCCTTCTTTGTTCAATGGCTTCCCTAACGGTCAACATAATGCCCAATTTTACGAAGCCTTGGGCAGTTCCTTGAAGACCTTCCATGTTTTTAATAGGTCTATAGCTCTCTGCAGCTGGATGTCTTCTTTTTCATCAACCTCTATCGGGACTACCTCCTCTGGCTCGGCCTGATTTTCTTCCATCTCCAGCCCGTTCTTCAGATGTCTCTCAAGGTCTTTTTCTCTTATCGCGGGACGAGCTTTTTCCCCTTCCTTTACCTCGGGTTTGACCACAATATCGGGTGTGATCCCGGTAGTCTGGATGGATACCCCCTTCGGTGTAAAGTATCTGGCCGTCGTCAGTCTGAGCGCAGAGCCGTCACTGAGGGGAACGACTGACTGTACGGAGCCCTTTCCAAAAGTCTGGGTACCGATTATGACAGCCCTGTTCCAGTCCTTTAAGGCTCCGGCCACGATTTCTGAAGCGCTCGCGCTGCCCTGATTAACCAGTACTACCATGGGAACGGTAGCGAAGGTTGAGTTCCTTCCGCTCCGGTATTCATTCTTTTCGCCCTTCCTGTCTTTTATGAAGACAACCAATTTCCCGGAAGGAAGAAACTGACTCGATACCTCGACCGCACTGTTCAGGAGACCTCCGGGGTTGTTTCTGAGGTCAAGGATGAGGGAACTGATATTCTGCTGGGTCAGTTTTTCCAGAGCATCAGAGAGATCGTATGCGGTCTGTTCCTGGAACTGATTAAGCTTTACATACCCTATGCCGTCTTCGAGAAGCTTTGACTTGACACTCTTTACCTTTATTATCTCTCTAACGATCGTAAAATCCTTTGTCTCTTTCCATCCCTCCCTGAGTATTGTTATCTTAACGGATGTGGACGGTGCTCCTCTCATCTTGCTTACAGCTTCATGAAGACCTATGTCCTTCGAAAACTCATCATTTATCTTAATGATCTTGTCACCCGCCTTTATGCCGGCCCTGTAAGCGGGAGTATCCTCTATCGGGGCTATTACCGTCAGCATCCCATCTTTTATTCCTATTTGTATTCCGATCCCTCCGAACTGCCCTTTTGTATCTACCTGCATCTCTTTGTATTGATCTGGATTCATAAAAGCGGAATGGGGATCTAGGGACCCCACCATCCCTTTAATCGCACCGTATATGAGGTCTTTCGGCTTTATGTCCTCGACGTAATTCTTCCTCACGAGAGAGAGGGCCTCCGAAAAGACTTTCAATTCTTCATATCCCTCGACTTCCGCACCGATGCCGAGTGTGGTCCACCGTCCTATAAAAATTCCCGCTGAGGCGACAGTAAATACAAGAACAAGCATCAGGATTATTCTTCTGGTCATCATCTTCTTTCCCATTCTTTCTTATCCTCCAAATTTATCTCCTTTGCAGCCACTGCAATGGATCAAGCGGCTTGCCTTTATATCGCACTTCAAAATAAAGACCGGGAGAGTTCACAATCCCGGAATTGCCGACACGTCCGACCACCTGCTTTCCCTTTATTATATCTCCAACTTTTGTAAAAATCTCGGACAGACTTCCATAAAGGGTATGATATCCTTCTCCGTGGTTTACGATCACAAGCTGGCCGTATCCCTTGAACCATTCTGCAAAAACCACCTTGCCGTTAGATACCGCTTTTGCATACGAATTCTCATTTGACTGTATATATGTGCCGCTTCTGAATATAGGGGTATTGAATTGCGGGTCCTTCTGTGAACCGTACGGGATTACTACCCTGCCTTCAACAGGCCACGGTAGTTTTCCCTTAAGGCCCGGAAAGCCTTTTCCGAAAAAACTTTCCCCCTTTTCAGTTTTCTCAGATTCTCTGATAATCTCCAGGAGCTTTTTTGAGGCGTCTTCCATTTCTTTTAACATTCTCGCGCGGGAGGACTTCTCTTTTTTTACAGATGTGAGCAACATTTCTTTATTCTTCTTTTTTTCTTCAAGGGATTTCTCTTCATCCTTAACCTTCTCTCTGTTCGTAATGAGCTCTTTCTTGAGCGCCATGAGCTGGTTCTCCTTTTCGGTCAGGTCTTCAAGTGTCCCTTTATAACTGTTCAAAACTTTGTGTTCGTAAACAGTGATATATTGAAGATATTTTCCGCTTCTTATCAATTGAGAGATATCATCAGCTCCCAAAAATAACATGACTACGTCTGAATTATGTCCGTATCTGTGAATTGTCCTCAGTTTTCTCTTTAGCCATTCCCGGTGTCTTTCAATTTTGATTTTATTCTGAGAAATTTCAGTCTCAACCTGCGCTATCCTTAATTCAGTGTTCATAAGTTTATTCTTATACTTATTGAGTTCGCTCTCGGTCGCTTTCAGCTGTTTGCTTGTGTGTTCCATCTCTGCAAGGACAGAGGACTCACGCCTTTTGACGTCTTCAAGTTTTTGTTTCTGCGCCTTGATTTCTTTCTGAATTTTTTTGTATTCATCGTGAGGTGTAAAGGCATCACAGAACGACACATTAAGCATGGAGCATAAAGCACAGCTAAATGCACACAGAAGTAAGATATCACTTCGTGTATCCGTTGCTCTGCCCTTTTCGCTCTGCCCTTCGTTCAATATCTGATCCTCCCGATTGCGATAGCAGCACCTGTTATCCCAAGAAAAAGGCCGGTCAGTGGGATTACAAATGACATATCGATCGGGAAAATGATAAACCTGAAGAGGGGGAAAGTAAGGCTGAGCCTGAGAACGACGAGGTAATACAATAAGAGGATCCCGATAAGACTCAGGAGGCCGCCGGAAAAACCGATAACAGCACCTTCTATGAGAAAAGGCGATCTGATAAATCCCTTCGTTGCTCCCAGAAGCTTGTAGGTTTCTATCTCCCTTTCTTTTCTGTAGAAAAGTATCTTCACGGTGCTGTAACAGACAAAGAGCATTCCCGCGGACAATACGATAATAAGGACAACGCCCACCGTCTTCATACCTACTCTGAGCGAATAGATCGAGGAAAGGAATTTCTCGCCGTACTCTATATCGTGCACACCCTTTATTTCTTTCAGTCTTGTTGTAAAACTTTTTACTGTTTCGGGACCTATTGACTCGCCTCTGAACTTTATCTCTATAGAATCGGGCAGGGGATTTTCCCCGAGACCATCGAGGATTTCGGTATCTTTCAATGAAGTCTTCAGTTCCTTCAATGCCTCGTCCTTCGGGATGAATTTTACCTTCTCCACAGCATTGTCTTTCTGGGCGGTGGTCACGATATTATCTACCTCCTGCCGTGATACATTATCGTTCAGGTAGAGCATCACTGAGAATTTCTCGGGGAGTCTGTCTGTTGCAACGTCTACATTGTGGACAATGAGAATTGTAATGACCGTAAAGAGAAGACCTACTGCTATGGTTAGGACGGAAAGCAGGTTTATCCATTTCTCATGTAATATGCTCTGGACTGCAAGCCTGAATGAATATGACAGTGCCATTCAGGCAATCTCCTCTCCGGCAAAATTACCAAAATCCAGTCTTAACACCCTTCTGCCTGTGTTCCTGAACAGCTCTCTGTTGTGTGTAGCAATGAGGATCGTTGTTCCCTTTGCATTGATATCCTTGAAAGTCCTTATAATCCCGCCGGAAGTGTCCGGGTCGACATTGCCTGTAGGTTCGTCGGCAAGGATAATCGCAGGCTCGGAGACTATTGCCCGCGCAATTGAGATCCTCTGCTGTTCCCCTCCTGATAAAGCATGGGGATAACTGTCTGCCTTGTGTCTCAGACTGACGATTTTAAGTGCGTCGAATACACGTGCCTTCATATTTCCCTCGGCAACGTCCCTTATCCTGAGAGCAAGTGCAACATTATCAAAGACGGTCCTGTTATCGAGGAGCCTGAAATCCTGGAAGATCACGCCGATATTTCTCCTCAGCAGTGGTATGAGCGATTCTTTCAGCTTGCGTACTTCCCGGTCTGCCACGGTGATATCCCCTTCGTCCGGTTTTTCCGCCATATATATGAGTTTAAGAAGTGTTGTCTTGCCGGAACCACTCGGTCCCGTGATGAATACCATCTCCCCTTTTTCGATCGAAAAGGTTATTTTTCTGAGAGCTGTTTGGTTGTCGTAATGCTTTGATACGTCCTGAAAATGTATCATCTCATGAAACGAACTATTTTAGCGCCTCTTTAACAGTCTTTACGATGTTGTCAGCCGTAAGACCGTAAAGTCTTAATAATTCCTCTGAAGTTCCTGAACATCCGAAATCATCTCTTATTCCGATCCTGATAATCTTCGTAGGGCGGTGTTCGGAAATGAACTCACTGACGGCACTTCCAAGTCCTCCGATCGTAGAATGCTCTTCAGCGGTTACAATAAGTCTGCAAGCCTTCGAAGCATTGAGTAATGTTTCCGTGTCAAGTGGCTTAACCGTTGACATGTTGATCACACCGGCGTCTATACCCTCATTTTTGAGAATTTCTGCAGCTTCAAGCGCGATGGATACCATAATTCCCATAGCGACAATATTTACATCTTTCCCCGTATGAAACGTATACGCCCTGCCGATTTTAAATTGATAATCATCGGGCGTTACCGGCGGAACTTTGGCCCTTCCGAGCCTCACGTACACCGGACCATAATAATCTGCAATAGCATGAATGACCTGTCTCGTCTCGTTTGCATCCGAAGGCACGATAACGGTCATATTGGGCAACACTCTCATGAGTGCCACGTCCTCGATCGCCTGATGAGAGGCGCCGTCTTCGCCGACGGTAATGCCGCTGTGAGTCGCAACAAGTTTTACGTTAAGATTCGAGTAACAGACGGTCTGTCTTATCTGTTCCCAGGCCCTTCCTGTTTCAAAGATTGCGAAGGTTGAAGCAAAGGGCAGCTTGCCCGTAAGAGAAAGGCCGCTTGCAGCGCCTATCATATCCTGTTCTGAAACTCCCAAATTATAAAATCTCTCGGGAAATGCCTTTCCAAATTTTCCCGTTTTTGTAGAGCCCGAGAGATCCGCATCAAGGACGACTATATCTCTCCTCATTTTTCCGAGTTCAAGAAGCGCTTCCCCATAAGCATCTCTTGTAGCAACCGATTTTTTTTCTGCGCTCTTTTTACCCTGCTCCGTTTTAGATGGTCTCTCTCCCATTATCTTTCAAGTTCCTCCAAAGCCTTTTCGAGTTCTTCATGAGTAGGCGCCATGCCGTGATATTCAACCTTCCCTTCAAAAAATGAAACGCCTTTTCCCTTTATCGTGCGCGCTACTATCATAGTCGGTTTCTCTTTTATAGTTTCTGCCTCGTTCAATGCATTAACAATTGCTTTCATTTCATGCCCGTTGATATCGATAACGTGCCATCCGAAGGCCTCCCACTTCTTTACGATCGGCTCTATATACATCACATCGCAGCAATGTCCGTCTATTTGAAGGCCGTTATTATCGATTATTGCACAGAGATTATCAAGCTTGTAATGTGCAGCGGTCATGGCGGCTTCCCAGACCTGTCCTTCCTGGATTTCGCCGTCACCAAGCAGGCAATAGACACGCGAAAGCAGCCCGTCCAGTTTAAGACCCATGGCGATCCCGTTCGCAATAGACAAGCCTTGCCCCAAAGAGCCGGTCGATATCTCAACACCGGGGAGCAACTTCGAACATGGATGTCCCTGCAAAGGACTCCCCAGTTTGCGCAGTGTCTTCAGCAAAGGTTTGTCGAAATATCCTGAAAGGGCAAGGGCTGCATAGAGGACAGGCGCTGCATGCCCTTTCGAAAGAATAAATCTGTCCCTTTCCCGCCAGACCGGGTCTTTTGGATTATGCCTCATCTTGTAAAAATACAGTGCGGTAAGAATATCGGCAGCTGAAAGGGAACCACCTGTATGGCCTGAGCCTGCTTCGGTAAGCATCTTAAGGATCTCTATCCTGAGGATTTTTGCTTTCTCCTTCAGGAAGTTTATATCTGATTCATTAACTTCTGGTCTCATCTATTTTGACCTCTTCATTATATAATTAAGGAGAATATCATCAAGGCTTTTTGTTATCTGATTCTTGCCGTCCGGCTTTTCTTCGGGATGATTCACGATTTCTGCCGAAGTTCCTCCTGTTTCCTTATCCTTTTTTGCTTCTTCTTCTACTTCCTCCTCTTCATATTCACCGGTATATTTTCCGGCCAAAAGCTCCTTTATCATTCCTTTATGCTGCTCCCTCATCATTTCTCTGACTTTTTTCGCATAGTCAGGGTCATCCGCAATGTGTGCATAGCTGGTCTTCTTCGATGAAAGAATTGCACCCTTCAGATAAAGAAGGGTTACGATTACAGGGTTACTTTGTCCGCTATCCTCTGTCTGAATGTGATACACCGTACTTTTATAGGATATGTTCGTGTTGTAACCGACAAGCATTATCTCTTTATCTTCTAACCCGATTTTCAGTTTATTATAAATAGCGGGAGTAAAAAAAGGAAGGGTTTAATGGTCATGTGACGCACTGATTTATCATAGATTGCGTTAAAATGGGACATTCTTGTACCCTAAGAAAAACCTGAACACCTGGGGAAGACGATTGATACGCGGTCGCTCATGTGGTATATATTGGTTTATGAAGGGCATTGCGGTCTGGATAACGGGGCTTCCGGGGAGCGGGAAGAGCACGGTAGCCGATGAAATTAAAAAGAGTCATCCCGGTTTCATCATACTCAGGATGGATGAATTGAGAAAGGTGGTTACCCCGCAGCCGACTTATTCTGACCCGGAGAGGGATATAGTCTACAGATCGCTCGTATATTTCGCCAAGACCTTAACTGAACTCGGACACAATGTGATAATAGATGCGACCGGAAATCTCAGGAAATGGCGTGAACTCGCAAGAGAGCTGATTCCCGGATATGCGGAAGTGTATCTCAAATGCCCCATTGAGTTATGCATTCAACGTGAGCAGGAGAGGGTAGAAACCCGCGAAGCTCCAAAGGATATCTACAGGAAGGGATCGGCAGGCTGGCCTGTGCCCGGCACGGTAGTCCCCTATGAAGAACCATTGAATCCGGAGGTTGTAATAGAAGTTGATAAGGCTTCTTTGGAAGAAATAGCAGAAAGGATAGAGAAAATAATTACCAGATCCTGAACAGTTTCAGGATGACGACCGCAGCACAGCCTGCTTCTTAAGTATTAATGGTCTTTGTGAGCCCTTTGAGTTCAAACCGGAATATTACATTGAAGTCTCCGGGCCTCTTGAGGAACTCCACGCTTACCCCCCAGCACTGGCTTATATATTTTATGTTCAGAGTCATATCCGTCGTTTCCCCTTCTTTGGCATCATACCAGATTTTGCCTTCCAAATATAAAGGCTTATAAGGATGAAGACCGATACTTCCGTTATAAAAGGTTATTTTATCCTGCCTGTTGTATCTCTGGCCGGCTGAAATGACAGTGTCATGGATTTTCACGGAAATGTCCGAATTCGTACTTTCGAGTCTTCCGGTATGTACATCATAGGTTGCCTCAAGGCGCACTGCCAGAGGCTTTTTTATGCCGATTTCAAGATGAAAAGGGAGGAAAGGCCTGTCTCCCCAATAAGAATTGAAGCCTTGGGAAGCCCTGAGCACCAGGATCTCCCCGTCTCTATTAAAAAACCTGTTCAGGAGGGAGAGCTGTATCAGGGATGTCTTTTTGAAGAGTTCCGTCGAATCAAATACGGGCAGGCTGTTTTCGCTATTGGATATAAGAGTATATCCCAGCGAGGGTTCTAATACATGCGTGAAGGACTCATACCGTTTCAACAGCCGCATGTGACCTGTGATATTGTACTCAATCGCTTCTCTGTGAGGGGAATCATCCTCAGTCCTGTGTAGCGAGTAGGCTGTTTCCCTCAGTCCGAGTGTCTGTGAGATGATGATATCACTGCCAAAGGTGTGTAAAATCTTCGGAAAGAGATCAAACCTTTGTCCATGCAAACCTTCATCGCTCCAGAAATTGGTGAAAGCTGTCGTTGCGAAAAACCAAAAGCTGCCGAACTTCGCAGGGTTCAGAACATATCCCGCTTCAGGCAGTCTTTGGGAGACAGACTTGGTCTCTTCTTTCAGATCAATCCAGTATTGGGATAAGAGATAGGCACGTGAGCTTTCAAGGGGGAGAGAGACCTCTCCCGTTGATTCAAGAAAACGGCTGATGCGCAGATTACGATAAGGGCTGTACTCTCTGTAAAAATCCTTTTCGTTCACAATGTTTAAGTTCAGGAAGCCTCCGATACCTTTCTCAGATCTCTGATCATGCAGAGCCCTGAGTTCAAAGAAGTCTTTAGCGAGTTCCCTGTCTCTTATATGGTAAAGCCACCATTTCCCCTCAATGTTTCTCAACTCTAAATACCTAAATTCCAGGCCTTCCCCGATACCTCTCTTTGTATATTCATCGAAAATAAAAGTTGCATCGCGGTTTTCCGATATCGCCCAGTAAAAGGGTATGTTCAGGTGCGCCCCCCTCTGGTTACTGTAACCTATCACCGGCATTAAGAAGCCTGTTTTTCTTTCGTTCAGGAAGGGTGCCTGGAAATAGGGCGTATAGAGTACGGGGATATTCTTTATGCGGAAGGATGTATCCTTTGCCTGCAATTTATCTTTGGCCGTAATGCTGACGTCTTTACCACTGAAACACCAGGCAGGCAGCGGCGCATCGCACGTGGTGAAGGTGGCTTTGGGAATGAAATAATAGTCGTCCCCTTTCTTCTCCATCTCCCTGCCGGATATGTGATAATTGTCCTTTTTAAAAAGTATTTCCGCATCGAAGATTTTACCTGTTTTTGTTTCGAGGTTTAGGTTCGCACTACCTGCAGTCATCGACACTTCAGGGTCGTTGTATTGCACATTGCCTTTAGCAACGATGTCCGACGTCTGTTCATTGTACGTCATTTCATCGGCCTCGACAGTTGTGCCGGTCCTCTCTATCTTTACCCTGCCTTTTGCAATATAGGTAGTAGTTTTCTGATCGTACTCCAGAGTTTCAGCGGTTATGATTGTTTGGACTTCTGCAAAACAGTAAGGAGTAAACAGTAAACAGCAAACGGTGAACAGCAGTGTTATTAAGGAGTTCATAAGTAAGGTATCATTCTTGAAAAATCTCCCCTCGCCCCTCTTTGCCCAAGAGGGGTGCGTTCCCTCCCTCTGACAAAGGGAGGCGAGGAGGGATTTTACAACCAATGTCTTCATGCGTATGCTTTTATATTAGACTGACGCTCATTTCGCTCATTCCCTGAGCCTTGTGAGTACGCCTTTCTGACCGAGTATTTCCTTTGCTTCTCCGGTTGTGTAGAATGAACCTGTAATCACAATCAGCGGCGGGGAGCAAGGTGTAAGGGGCAAGGGGATAATATGATCTGAAATTATGGAATCCTGACCACTGGCGCCTGAATGTATTCTGACTACCGATTCAATCGCATCTTTTAAGGTCGGCACAGTCTTTATGTTCGAATATCCTAAAGCTGCTGCAATGCCTGCAAGTTTTTCAGGAGAGGCTGCCCTGGTGTAAGAAGGAGAAGTCAGGATGATCTCTGACGCAAGGGGCAGCAGCGGCTGCATTACCCCTGAGATATCCTTGTCATCCATAATGCCGAGTATCAGTATGATCCTTCTATATTTTTTGAGGAAGAGGTTTTTCAAGGCATGGGAAAGGGCTTCTGCAGCGGCGGGGTTATGGGCGCCATCTATGAGAACGGGAGGGTCTTCATGAATGAATTCGAGTCTCCCGGGCCATTTTACGTTTTTGAGACCTTCCCTGATGAAATGGTGAGTTACATTTTTTAATGGATTATCATCAACCCTGAGGTCCCGTCTGATAAGTGGGGGCAATTCAGGATTGACATTATGGTTACTAAGCACAATCATTGCAGTCTTAATCGCAACAGAGGCGTTCTGCATCTGGTGTTCACCGGCAAGCGGCAGGAACAGATCATCAAGCCTGACTGAACCACCATCACGGTAATCAAACCATATCCCCCATATATCCTCCTTTTCGAGGACAGAGGAGAAATCCTGTCCGTACATATAGAAATCAGCATTGTTTTCTCTTGCCTTCTTTTCGATAACCTTTTTCACTTCAGTCTCCTGATGCGAAACCACGACAGGTACCCCATTCTTAATGATGCCTGTCTTTTCAAAAGCTATTTCTCCGAGAGAGATTCCAAGAAATTCCTTATGGTCATAACCGATGCTTGTGATGACAGAGACCTCGGGCAGAATAATATTGGTTGCATCGAGCCTTCCTCCCATGCCTACTTCCATGACTGCAATATCGATCTTTTTCCTCGCGAAATAAAGCAGCGCCATTGCGGTAACTACTTCGAAGAATGTGGGAGAAAAATCATCAATATGTAAACTGATATCCTTTATCTCGCCGGCAAGCCGGACAACCTCGCTCTCGCTTATCTCATTTCCATTAACCCTGATCCTCTCCGTGAAACTGACGAGGTGGGGTGACGTGAAAAGTCCGACCGTGAATCCCGCGGTCTGAAGAATAGAAGCGATAATTGCAGATGTAGAGCCCTTGCCGTTTGTCCCTGCTACATGCACGGAAAGAAATGATTCATGAGGGTTGTTGAGTCTGGAAAGAAGCCTGGTTATATTGTCGAGTCCGAACTTGATACCGTGCTTTTGGAGGTTGTAAAGATACTGGATCGTCTCACCGTAACTCATAGGAGAAGTTCGAAGAGCTGGGCGAGCGTGTCCTTAAGGTTTTTTCTGTCTAAAACCATATCTATCAGACCATGATCAAGAAGGAAATCTGCCCTCTGAAAATCATCCGGCAGGGGTTGTTTCATAGTCTGCTCTATCACACGCGGACCGGCAAAACCTATCAGGCTTTTCGGTTCTGCAATAATGATGTCGCCCAGTGTGGCAAAGCTTGCTGTAACACCCCCGAATGTGGGATCACACAAAACCGATATATAGAGGACCCCGTTATCCTTGAGCCTGCCGACGGCAGCAGAGACCTTCGCCATCTGCATGAGGGAGAAGATGCCTTCCTGCATCCTTGCACCGCCCGAGGACGAAACAACTACCAAAGGCTGTTTTTTTTCCAATGCCCTTTCCGCTGACCTGGCCACTTTCTCGCCGACGACAGATCCCATACTCCCGCCCATAAAGGAGAAATCCATAATCACAAGACTTACAGGATGACCCTTTATCAGTGCATCGCCAGAAATTACGGCTTCTTTGAGGCCACTCCTCTTCTGGTTCTCCTTTAAACGGTCTCTATACGAGATCGAGTCCTTGAAATGAAGGGGGTCGATCGATGCAAGGTTTTCATCCGTTTCAATAAAGCTTCCTTCATCAACGAGAAGTTTCAATCGTTCGCGGGCGCTTATCCTGAAGTGATAATTGCATTTCGGGCATATCTTAAGGTTTCTCTCTATCTCTTTCTTATATACTATTTCTTTGCAGCCGTCGCATTTTACCCAAAGGCCTTCGGGTATCTTTCCCTTCTTATCCGTTCTTATTTCCTTTGTCTTCTTAAACCACGCCATTTTTATTCCCTGTACGAGTTATTAACAGTCTCATAATAATGACGACATTGTTATAAAATCCCTCCTAACCTCCCTTTTCCAAAGGGAGGGATTGTCCCACTCTTTGGAAAAGAAGGGCGAGGGGAGATTTTCTTGATTTATTAAATTCAATTTTGAGACCCTTAATATATCCTTTAAATTATGAGTAGCCGCAGGCTTTAGCCTGCGATTCCTTTCATTATGGCAATAGCGTTTATGTTTTCCACGCAGGCTAAAGCCTGTGGCTACCTTTAACTATTTGATCGCTTCCCTCAAGCTAATAAGATAACCCTTCAATTCTTCGGGCGCCTCGTGCATTCTCTTGACGATTGCACTTCCCACAATTACGCCGTCGGATATTTTAGCCACCGCAGATGCATCCTGAGGTGTGGACACTCCGAATCCTACCGCTATCGGCTTGTCCGTATAATGCCTGATATTCGATATTAATGCCTCCATAGAACCGTCAAAGCGAAGGTCGGCGCCTGTAATCCCAGTGATTGAGACATAATAGAGAAAGCCGCTCGATGCCTTCGTTACCTTCTTTATCCTCTCCTCCGTCGAAGTAGGTGCGAGCAGAAATATTGTGTCGAGAGCTTCTTTCCTCGCAGGCTTTATGAAATCCCCTGCTTCATCGGGTGGCAGGTCCGGGATAATCACTCCGTCGACGCCTGCGGTCCTGGCATCCTTTATAAATTTATCCATTCCGTATCTGAACACAGGATTGAAGTAAGTCATAAGTACTAAAGGGATCTGTGTGAAATGTCTTAAGTCTCTCACAAAGGAAACGACTTTTCTCAAGGTTATGCCATTTTTTAAAGCCCTTTCGGAAGCACGCTGGATCGTCGGACCGTCCGCGAGAGGATCTGAAAAGGGCACACCCAGTTCAACGATGTCTGCCCCGCACTCTTCGAAGAGGAGAACGACATCCCTTGTCTTTTCCAGGGACGGATCTCCGGTCATGAGATAAGGTATAAAAGCTTTCTTCCCCTGTTGCTTTAATCTCTTAAATGTTTTCGAAATCCTGGTCAGCACAGCTCGATTCCCCTGATCCTTGCAACGTGCTGGACATCCTTGTCTCCTCTTCCCGAAAGATTCACCATTATAATCTGATCCGCGGAGATCCCAGGCGCAAGTTTTACGACTTCGGCAAGTGCATGGGCGGATTCGAGAGCAGGAATGATGCCGTCGGTATTTGATAAGAGCTCAAAAGCGGCTAATGCTTCATCGTCAGTGGCATAGGAATACTGGACACGTCCGCTATCTTTCAGGAAAGAATGTTCCGGTCCTACGGATGCGTAATCGAGACCTGCCGAGACGGAATGAGTTCCGAGGACGTTACCGTCATCGTCCTGAAGGAGATAACTCTTGCATCCCTGGAATACGCCTACAGATCCGCCTGCAAACCTCGCAGCGTGTTCTCCCGTCCCGATGCCCCTGCCGCCGGCTTCGACTCCGATCATCTTTATATTATCATTCATGAATTCATGGAAAAGTCCCATGGCGTTGCTTCCTCCTCCAACGCAGGCTACAAGATAATCGGGCAATTTCCCTTCCGCATCGAGTATCTGCCTTTTTGCCTCCCTCCCGATGACCGACTGAAAAAACCTGACCATGAGAGGGAACGGATGGGGTCCGAATACGGTGCCGAGGACGTAATGTGTCGTGCGGACATTCGTCGTCCAGTCCCGCAGGGCCTCATTTATCGCATCCTTTAATGTCCTCGAACCGGTTGGCACTTCGGTGACCTTTGTTCCGAGAAGTCTCATCCTGAACACGTTCAATGCCTGCCTCTCCATATCCTCGGTGCCCATAAATACCTCACAGTCAAGACCAAGGAGTGCAGCGCCGGTTGCGGTTGCAACACCGTGCTGACCGGCTCCTGTCTCCGCGATTACCCTTTGCTTGCCCATCCTTTTTGTGAGCAAGACCTGGCCGACGGCGTTGTTTATCTTGTGGGCGCCGGTATGTGCGAGGTCTTCTCTCTTCAGATAAATCTTTGCTCCACCAAGATAACTTGTAAGTCCCTTAGCGAAATAAAGCGGCGTGGGTCTCCCTATGTATGTCTTTTGGAGGTTAGTGAGTTCCCTTTGAAATTCTTTATCTTTCTGAGCAGACGCGAAAGCCTCCTCAAGGTCATTGAGTGCAGGCATGAGGGTCTCGGGGACAAAACGTCCGCCGTACATGCCGAAATATCCTTTACTGTCCGGTAATCTTTTTATAGCGTCCTCCATGCAAACATAAGTCGGGTGTTGTCGAAGAAATATTATAGCCTATAATAGAGGAATATTTACATACTTCGGACAACCGGAAAAATAGCCGTGGAGTGACAATATTGTAAATACCGAATGGTTCGTGGCAATCTCATGGCGAAAGTCGAGACTGCTTTAATAGCTACGATACCTCGCCGAGGAGAGCGGATCAGGTGAGACGGCGCTAATCCAGAAGAGAGCTTTTCTTGTGCCTGCGTTTCTTTCCGATTCAAGCAAACATTATCCGAGATAGCATGGCATTCAGTTCGAGGAGCAATACTCGTTTTTTGGCGAGAGATGGACAGAAGGAAACTATAGTGCTGTCCGATTTTTCGTTCACCTGCAATGCCGCAAAAGTTATGGAAGACGGAAAGAGATGATT
>Ga0316628_100002212_pt1 | contig 14256 bp, 10 predicted proteins | sample OWC_Aug_M2_C1_D5_FD_207648 | JGI IMG/M metagenome (GOLD analysis project Ga0316628, IMG submission 207648) | Wetland soil microbial communities from Old Woman Creek delta, Ohio, United States - OWC_Aug_M2_C1_D5_C | ecosystem: Environmental > Terrestrial > Soil > Wetlands | place: USA: Ohio... | reverse complement strand
GGTACCGGACGATCTTCGCCGCCTCGTTATCGGAAAGGTCCGAAAAAGTGACGTATTGTCCGTGAAGGAAGGAAAGACGGATGTCCTCGTCCTTTACGTACAGGGAGCGGCGCAGGCCTTTCGGCAGCTGGTGGACGAAACAGAAGATGCAACGGTTGCGGCAGCGCCGAACCCGTATCGGCTCGGGGAAGATTCCGGGCGCCTCCCCTTCCAGTCGAAACTCCTTTTCCCGCCCGGCCCCCGACGCGTCCCGCCACGCGAGGGTGAACCGGCGCCTCGAGGTCAGGAAGTGGAGATCGAGGAGGTCTTCCACCCGCCTGCCCGATACGGAGAGGATCCGGTCTCCCGGGACGATCCCGGCGCGTTCCGCCGAAGATCCGGGCGCCACCGCATCGACGACGACGCCGATCCGGGACGAACCCACACCGGCGCTCTCACGCATCGGAGAGCTTCCGGATGCCGATATAAAGGTACTGCAGCCCGGAGGCGACCGTCGTCACGCCGCAGACCATCGTGACGGCCCGGTCCGGCAGGCTTCGCAAGCCCGCTCCCAGCGCCTTTGCCTCCGCGGGAAAAGCCGCCACCGCGAGGAAGTAGATCACCGTCAGGATCTGGACCGCCGTGTTCGCCTTGCTGAGGCCGGTCGGACGGATATCGCTCGAATCGAGCAGAAGGAGGTAGAGGAAGCTCCCCACGAGGATGAAGATGTCCCGGCTGATCACCATGACGGCAAGCCGCAGGGGAACGATGTGGACGTAGGAGAGGACGACGAAGGCGGTCGCCATCAGGAGCTTGTCGGCGATCGGGTCGAGGAGCGCCCCGGCCAGCGTTCGCTGCCGAAGCCAGCGGGCCAGGAGCCCATCGAGGGCGTCCGTCACCCCGCAGACGGCGAACACCAGCAGCGCCGCCTTTCCCTTGCCGGAGATCAGGAGGTAGGCGAAGTACGGGACCATGAGGACCCGCGCCGCCGTCAGCCCGTTGGCGATGTTGATCAGGCGGGCGGCGTCGAAGCGCTCTCTTGCGGACGGTGAAACCATAGCTCCCTTTCGATCGTTGTAAGCAGCTCCGGGATCCCCTCTCCCGTCTTCGCGGAAATCCGCAGGGCCCCTTCAAGCGTGGGCATCCCGGGGAGGCAAAGGTCGCGCTTGTTCATCAGGAGCAGAATCGGCTTGTCGCGAAACGATAATTCTCCGAGGATCGCGTTCACGGACCCGATATTGCTTTCCATCGTGTCGGAGCTTCCGTCGGCGACGTGGAGGAGAAGGTCCGCCTCCCCGATGCCCTCGAGCGTCGCGAGGAACGCCTGCCGCAGCTCGGCCGGAAGGTCGTGGATGAATCCCACCGTGTCGACGAGGATCGCCTCCCTGCCGCCGGGAAGCCGGATCTTCCTGGCGGTGGGATCGAGCGTGGCGAAGAGCTGGTCCGCGACGAAGACGTCGGCCCCCGTCAGGCGGTTGAACAGGGTCGATTTCCCGGCGTTGGTGTACCCGACCAGCGCGACGACCGGGAACCCGATTTCCCGCCGCCGCTGGTAATGGAGCGAACGCGTCCTGCGAACCGTCGCCAGCTCCCGCTCGAGCTGCCGGATCTGCGCCCGGATGCGCCGGCGATCCTCCTCGAGCTTCTTCTCCCCCGGTCCCCGGGTGCCGATCCCGCCGCCGAGCCGCGACAGATCCTTTCGCCCTCCCGCCAGCCGCCCGAGTCGGAACGACAACTGGGCGAGTTCCACCTGGAGCTTCCCCTCCCGGGTGCGCGCGCGTCGTGCGAAGATGTCCAGGATGATCTCCCGCCGGTCGAGGGTCTTCACGTCGAGCTCCTCTTCGAGGAGCGCCTGCTGTTTCGGCTTGAGAAGGTTCTGGAAAACCACCAGGTTCGCCCCCAGCGTTTCGATCTCCTCCTTCATGCGGACGAGGGTTCCCTTCCCGACGATCGTGGCGGGGTTCTCCGAATCGACGCTTTGCACGTGGGACGCCGCCACTTCCGCTCCCGCGGCGAGGACGAGGTCCCTCAGCTCGTCCATCACCTCGGCGACGTGCAGCACCGCGGCCGGACCCCGCGCCCGCTTCCTGTGGGCGTAGACGAGGAGGGCCCGCTCCTTTCGCGATTCCGGGATCATCCGTGGAGACGCAGGACGTCGTAGCCGAAGCGGCCGCGAAGCTCCCGCGCCAGCTCCAGGGATGGAGCCACACCGCAGCCGTCGGGCAGGGCGATCACCGCGTCGAACTCTCCGGGACGGATCGCGTGGAGGAATCCCTTCTTCTCCCCGGCGTTCCGGAGGATCGTCTGCCGCAATTCGGCGATGTCGCCGGCGTTCATCCGGTCCAGCAGGAGATGGAAGTGGACCGATTTCGCGAGCCGTTCACGGACGTTTTCCATGCGGAAGATCTCGTCGGCATGGATCTTTATGCCCTGCTCCTCCAGCTTGAGCCTGCCCACGAGGAAGACAGGCTCGGGGCTCCCCAAGGTCTCGCGGCTTTCCGGGAGCGTCTTCGGAAAGACGACGACCTCGACCGTCCCCTCGAGATCCTCCAGCGTCCAGATCGCCATCTTCTCCCCCCGGCGGGTCACCTTCTCCTTGAGTCCCGTGACGAGGCCGCCGATCCGCACCTCGGCGTCCGGCTTCAGGGTGGGGAGCTTCCCCGTGGTCGTGTTGGCGTACAACGCGATCTCTCCGGCGAACGAATCCATCGGGTGCCCTGTGATGTAGAAGCCCAGCGTCTCCTTCTCGAAGGTGAGCCGCTCCCGCCGGGACCACGAAGGGGCCGCGGCCTCCGCTTTCCGATCCCGTTTCCGGGGCTTACCCCCGGACGTCTCCCCGAAAAGCGCGTATTGGCCGGACTCGCGCCTCCGGATCTCCGCCTGCGCCTCTTCCAGGAGGGCGGGAAGTTCCCCGAACACCTTGCCGCGATCCGGGTCGAGGGAGTCGAGGGCCCCGGACTTGATCAGGCTCTCCACCGCCCGCTTGTTCACCTTTCGCAGGTCGACACGGGAGAGGAGGTCGGGGATGGAACGGAAGGGGCTCTCCCTGCGCGCCTCGAGGATGGCATCGATCGCGGAAGCCCCGAGTCCCTTGATCGCGGAAAGGCCGAAGCGGATCGACCGGTCGGAGGGGAAGAAGGCGTATCGCGATTCGTTCACGTCCGGAGGCAGGATCGGGATCCCCTTCTCCCGGCAATATCCGATGTAGCGGATGATCTTGTCGGTGTCCCCGGACTCGGAGGTCATCAGGGCGCTGAAGTACTCCACGGGGTAATGCGTCTTGAGGTACGCGGTCTGGTACGCCAGCAGGGCGTAGGCGGCGCTGTGGGACTTGTTGAAGCCGTACCCGCCGAATTGCGCCATCAGGTCGAAGATCTCGGCCGCCTTCGCCTCGGGGATTCCGTGCCCCTTCGCTCCCCCCATGAAGTGGGCCTTCTGCCGCTCCATCAGGGCGTCGTCCTTCTTCCCCATCGCCTTCCGCAGGACGTCGGCCTCCCCCAGCGTGAAGCCGGCCAGCGCCTTGGCGATCTCCATCACCTGCTCCTGGTAGACGATGACGCCGTACGTGTCCCCGAGGATCTCCTTCAACTGCGGAAGCAGGTATTCCACCTTCCGCCTGCCGTGCCGCCGCTCCACGAAATCGTCCGCCATGCCGCTCTGGAGGGGGCCGGGACGGTGCAGCGCGACCATGTCGATCAGGTGGTTGAACTGGTCGGGCTTGAGGCTCTTCACGAGCTTGGTGAACCCGGCGCTCTCCGCCTGGAAGACCCCCACCGTATCGCCGCCTCCCAGCACCTCGTAGGTTTCCGCGTCGGTGAGCTCCAGGTCGTTCGGGTCGATCTCGATCCCCCGGATCTCCTTCAGGAGTTTCAGCGTGTCGTCGATGGCGGTCAACGTGCGCAGGCCGAGAAAGTCGAACTTGACGAGCCCCACCCGCGCGGTCGGATCCATCCCGTATTGCGTCGTGATCTCGCCGGTCGCCTGCCGGTACAGAGGGGAGAAATCGGTGATCGGCCGATCGGCGATCACGACGGCCGAGGCGTGGGTCCCCGCGTGCCGGTTGCGCCCCTCGATCTCGCCGGCGAAGCGGAAGAGGTCGGCGATCTTCGGGTTCGCGTCGATCATCTCCCGGAAGCGCGGTTCCGCCTTCAGCGCATTTTCCACGGTCATCTTGAGATCGGCCGGGATCATCTTGGCGATCCGGTCGACCTCGGCGTACGGCATCTCGAGGACCCTGCCGACGTCGCGGACGGCGCCACGCGGCTTCCACGTCCCGAACGTGATGAGCTGTGCGACGTTCTCCTTCCCGTACTTGCGCTGGACGTAGTCGATCACTTCCTCGCGGCGGTTCTTGCAGAAATCGCAGTCGATGTCGGGGATGCTCACCCGCTCGGGGTTCAGGAACCGCTCGAAGAGGAGCTTGTACCGTATCGGATCCACCTCGGTGATCCGGACGCAGAACGCGACCAGGCTCCCCGCCGCGCTGCCTCGGCCGGGACCCACCGGGATCTTTTCGTCCTTCGCCCAGCCGATGAAGTCGGCGACGATCAGGAAGTAGCTTGCGAACCCGGTCTTCTCGATGACGGAAAGTTCGTATTCGAGCCGGCGCCGATACTCCTCGACGAGCGCGTCAGGCAGCCGCCCCTCCCGTCTCGACCTCTCCTCGATCCGCCGCTCGAGTCCCGACGTCGACATTTCCCGCAGCTTCCCGTCCGCGGTGACCCCGGGAGGCAACGCGAACTCGGGGATCTTGTTCACCCCCAGCTCGATTTTCACGTTGCACCGCTCCGCGATCGCCAGCGTGTTCGCGAGGGCGTCGGGGGCGGTGTTCCCGAACGCACGCTCGAACTCCGCGGCGGTCTTCACGTAGAACTGGTCCGAGCCGAACCGCATCCGGGACGGATCGGAGATCGTCTTCCCCGTCTGCAGGCAGAGAAGGATTTCCTGGAGCTTGTCGTCTCCCGGATTGAGGTAATGGCAGTCGTTCGTCGCGACCAGCGGGGTCCCGGTCCGCCGCGCCAGCGCGATGAGGAGCGGGTTCATCCTCGCCTGGTCGGGAATCCCGTTGTCCTGGATCTCGAGGAAAAAGCGACCGTCGGGGAAGATCGACTTGTACTCTTCCAGGACCTCGAGAGCCTTCGCCTCGCCCTCGGTCCCCATCGCGAACGGGATCTCTCCCTGCAGGCACGCCGACGTGGCGATCAGCCCCTCCGAGTATTTCCGCAGTAGTTCCTTGTCGACCCGTGGACGGTAGTAGAACCCTTCCGTGTGCGCGAGCGAGGAAAGCCGCATCAGGTTCCGGTACCCGGTCTCGTTTTCGGCCAGGAGGATCAGGTGGTAGGCGTATTCGCCGGTGGGGGCGACTTTCCGCTCCATGCGGGATCCCGGGGCGACGTAGATCTCCGTCCCGAGGATCGGCTTCACGCCGCCCGAAAGCGCCTCCTCGTAGAATTCGATCGTCCCCATCATTCCGCCGTGATCGGTGACGGCGACGGCGGGCATCGAAAGCTCCTTCACGCGATCGATCAACGGCTTGAACTGGATCGTCCCGTCGAGAAGGCTGTATTCCGAATGGAGGTGGAGGTGGACGAAGCTCTTCATTCCCACTCGATGGTGCCCGGGGGCTTCGAGGAGATGTCGTACGCGACGCGGTTGATCCCCTTCACCTCGTTGATGATCCGCGAGGAGATCCGCTGGAGCACGTCGTACGGAAGGCGGACCCAGTCGGCGGTCATCCCGTCCTGGCTGTGGACGGCCCGGACGGCGGCCACGTTTTCGTAGGTCCGGAAATCCCCCATCACGCCGACCGTCTTGATCGGGAGAAGAACGGCGAACGACTGCCAGATCGACTCGTAGAGCCCCGCCGCCCGGATCTCCGCGTCGACGATCGCGTCGGCCTCGCGCAGGATGCGCAGCCGCTCCCCGGTGACCGGCCCGATGATGCGGACCGCGAGGCCCGGACCCGGGAACGGCTGCCGCTCGAGCACGCGGGAAGGGACCCCGAGCTCCCGCCCCAGCTCGCGTACCTCGTCCTTGAACAGCTCCCGCAGCGGCTCGACGAGCTTCAGGTTCATCCGGTCGGGCAACCCTCCCACGTTGTGGTGGGACTTGATGACGGCGGAGGGCCCCTTGAACGACACGCTCTCGATCACGTCGGGATAGAGGGTCCCCTGCGCGAGGAACCCGACACCGGGGATCTTCCGGGCCTCCTCCTCGAAGACGCGAACGAAGAGCTCCCCGATGATCTTCCGTTTCCGCTCCGGGTCCTCCACGCCGTCGAGCGCCGTGAGAAATCTCGCGGATGCGTCCACGAAATCGAGCCGCAGCCCGATCGCGTCGCGGAAGGTCCGGACGACCTCCTCCGCCTCCCCGCCGCGCAGCAGCCCGTTGTCGACGAAGATGCAGGTGAGCCGGTCGCCGATCGCCTTGTGCAGGAGGACTGCCGCCACGGACGAATCGACCCCTCCGGAAAGCCCGAGAACGACCCCCTCCGACCCGGTCTTCTCCCGGATCTTCTTCACGCTGGTCTCGACGAAGGAGTGCATCGTCCAGTCGGGCGACAGGCCGCACACGCGGAACAGGAAGTTTGCGAGGATCTCCGTCCCCCGCGGGGTGTGCACGACTTCGGGGTGGAACTGCACTCCGAAGATCGTTCCCTCATGGTTCGACATCGCGGCCACCGGCGAGCTTCCCGACGCCGCGATCGAAGAAAATCCCTTCGGCAGCTCGTCGATCCGGTCCCCGTGGCTCATCCAGACCGGGATCTCCATGTCGTGGCGGAACTCCTCGATACCGAGGAAGAGAGGGCTCCCCCATTGTCCGCGGATCGTGGCGACACCGTACTCACGGTTCTCCGACCTTGCGACCTTTCCGCCAAGGAGGTCCGCAACCAGTTGCATCCCGTAGCAGATCCCCAGCACGGGAATGCCCAGTTCGAGCATCTCCCTGGAAATCCGCGGCGCGTCGGCGTCGTAGACGCTGGACGGTCCGCCGGAGAGGATGATCCCGGCCGGCGCGAAGCCGCGCACGAACTCCACGTCGACATTGAAGGGGTGGATCTCGCTGTAGACGCGCTGCTCCCGCACCCGCCTCGCGATGAGCATCGTGTATTGCGACCCGAAGTCGAGGATGAGGATCTTTCCGTCCAACGTCCTACTCCACCCGGTAGTTCGGGGCTTCCTTCGTGATGATCACGTCGTGGACGTGGCTCTCGCGAAGCCCGGCGGCGGTGATCTTCAGGAAGTTCGCCCGTTTCTGCAGCTCCGCGATGTTTCGCGCCCCCACGTATCCCATCCCCGCCTTCAACCCGCCCACGAGCTGGAAGACGACACCCGCCAGGGACCCCCGGTTGGGAACGCGCCCCTCGATCCCTTCGGGGACGAGCTTGCTTTCCGTCTCTATGTGCGACTGGAAATACCGGTCCTTGCTACCCTTCTTCATCGACTCCAACGACCCCATCCCGCGGTACACCTTGTAGGAGCGGCCCTGGTACAGGATCATCTCGCCGGGGCTTTCCTCGGTGCCCGCGAAAAGAGAGCCGATCATCACGGAAGATGCGCCCGCGGCCATCGCCTTCGTGATGTCCCCGGAATACTTGATCCCGCCGTCCGCCATCACGGTGACCCCTTTCTTTTTCGCCGCCTTCGCGCACCCCAGGATCGCCGTGAACTGCGGAACGCCGACGCCCGCCACGACGCGGGTCGTGCAGATCGATCCCGGACCGACGCCCACCTTGACGGCGTCGACGCCTGCCTTGATCAGGGCCTCGGTCCCCTCGCCGGTGGCGACGTTTCCGGCGATCATCCGCACATTGCGGAAGGTCGAGCGGATCGCCCTGACGACCTTCAGAACATCCCGCGAATGCCCGTGCGCCGTGTCGACGCAGATGACATCCACGCCGGCCTTCAGGATCTTCTGCACCCGTTCCTCCCACCCGGACACGCTGACCGCCGCCCCGACGCGCAGCCTTCCAAGGGAGTCCTTGCAGGCGTTCGGATATTTCGTGATCTTCAGGATATCCTTGATCGTGATGAGCCCCTTGAGGTTGTTCCGCCCGTCCACCACGAGGAGCTTCTCGATCCGGTTCCGGTGAAGGATCTCCCGGGCCTGCTCGAGCGTCGTCCCCACGGGCACGGTGATCAGGTCGTCCTTCGTCATCACGCTTCGGATCGGCTGTTCGAAATTCGTCTCGAACCGCAGGTCGCGGTTGGTGAGGATGCCGACGAGTTTCCCTTCCCGGGTGACCGGAAGCCCGGAGATCCTGTACTTTTTCATCACCTCGAGGGCCTCGACGACGCGCTGGTCGGGGTCGACCGTGATCGGGTCGGAGATCATCCCGCTTTCGGATTTCTTTACACGGTCCACCTCGGTCGCCTGCTCGTCCGGGGAGTTGTTCCGATGGATGATCCCGATCCCTCCTTCGCGGGCCATGGCGATCGCCGTGTCCGCCTCCGTGACCGTGTCCATCGCGGCGGATACGAGCGGGATGTTCAGCCGGATGTCGGGCGTGAGATTCACCGTCACGTCGACATCCTTCGGGATCACGGCGGACTCCGCCGGTATCAGAAGCACGTCATCGAACGTCAAGCCTTCCATCATCCCTCCCGCCGACGATATCCCCATCACCTTTTCCATGCTTGCTCTCCCCTGTTTCGCACGACTTCCGCGAGGATCCCCTCGAGGAGCCCGGCGTCGCTCACGGTCACCCGGTCAAGGCAAAAACGCTCCATCGCCGCAACGATCAACAGCACCCCGGGAACGACGTACCGCTCCCGCCCCTTCTCCATCCCCGGGACCCGCAACCGCTGCGCGTCCGTCATCCGCCCCAGGCGGTCGGCCCATTTCCGGACGGCCGCGCCGGAAAGCGTCGCCCCGTTGATCCGGTCCGGGTCGTAGCGGGTCATCCCCCGTTCCATCGCGGCGAGCGTCGTGAACGTTCCCGCCGTGCCGATCAACCTGCGGAATACCCTGCGTCCGAATCTCCGCGTTCCGTCCTCGATCCTGCATCCGGCGTAATACGACACGGCGCGAAGCTCCCACGGATCCGGCGGGTCCGACAGCGGCAGCAGGGTGGACAGGACGACCACTCCCGTCGGAAGGGAGATCGAGTCCCCTTCCCGGGGTCCGATGGCGAACTCGGTGCTCCCCCCCCCGATATCCATCGCCACGTCTCCCGGCTTTACGGCCACCGCGCCGCGGATCCCGTCCCAGGTGAGGCGCGCCTCCTCGGCGGATCCGATCACCTCGACGTCGATCCCCTCCTCCGCGGCCGCTTCCAGGAAGATCGCCCGGTTTTCCGCCTCCCGCAGGCAGGCTGTGCCGCATGCGCGGTATGCCGTTACCCCCGCCTGCTCCATTTCCCGGCGAAATTCCCGAAGTACCCGGAGTCCCGCTTCGAACTCCGCCTTCCCGATCCGGCCGGTATCCCGCAGGCGGCGCCCAAGCCCGACGATCGACCGCCGCCGCGCGACCGGGATGATTTTTCGTCCGCCATGCCCGGCGACGAGCATCCGGATCGTGTTCGTCCCGATGTCAATCGCCGCCAGTCGACGCAAGCGGATCGCCTTCCTCCTTTTCCGGGATGGACCTCTCCCCTCCCGTACGCTCCAGAACCCCGATGACGCTGGCCCCGTACAGATACGCCGCCGCGAAGAGGTAAGCAATGATTATAAAACAAATGATGCTGAACAAGGAACCGTAAAGAACATTCAACTTACTGAATTTCCTGATGTAAAAGACAAAGCCGAACTTGATGCCCTGCAGCAGCGCCAGGAAGATCACCGTACCTGCGAATGCGTTGCGCAGCCGCACGCTTCCCGGCGACAGGTAGCGATAGCTCAGCACGCCCCCCAGGAGCATGATTCCGGCCAGGACAAACTCGGATACCAGGTGAAGCAGGCTTCGAAACGCAAGGTTCACCCCGGAGGACATCCCTTTCGTCAGGTAGAAGAGCCCTTCCCACAGCGGAGGCACGACGATGGCCGCCGCGGTCAGCACGATGAGGACGATCACGAAGACGACATGAAATGCGAGCGAGCGGCGGAACTGCTTCCGGCGCTTCCGCATCAGCATCACCGATAGCGACTTGTGGACCGCGTCCGTCGCGGAATACGAGGCGAAAAGGAGCAGGACGGTTCCGAGGATCCCGATGGCGCTCCCCGCTTCCATCATGCGCCGGAGGTTCGGCAAGAGCACCCGTGCGCCGTACGGGAACGTGTTGCGCAGGATCTCCGCGAGTTGCGCGAACGGAAGGTCGTTCTTCCCGATGATCCAGCCGGTCGCCGCGAAGGCGAGAAACAGGATCGGGATCGAAGAGAGCAGTATGTTGAACGCGATGGCGGCGCTGTAGACCGGACCGTCGTTCCGGAAAAAGATCGCCGCTCCCTCCGTGACGGGCCGGAGCGCCCTCGACGCCCGCCGGATCATCGCTCCCGGTAGACGACGCGGACGGGCGACCCCTCGAAGCCGAAGCGGTCGCGGATCTTGTTCTGGAGGTAGCGGGTAAACGAGTCCGGGATCCCCCTGCGGTCCTTCACGAAAACGGCGAAGGAGGGCGGGGCGACCCCCACTTGCGTCATGTAGAACGCGCGATTCCTCCCCTGCGGGGACGGGATCGGCACGGTGTAGAGGAACGACTGCGCCATCCGGTTCAGCGGGCCTGTCGGGACGCGCAGGCGGAAGTTCGCGCTGGCCTCCTCGATCTTCCGGAAAAGCTGCTGGAATCCCTTTCCCGAGGTGGCCACCGTGGGGATGACGGGGGCGAAGGACGCGTATTCGAGCCCTTCCACGATCGCGCGCAGTCCTTTCCGGCGCGCCTCCTCCGTTGTCCATCCGTCCGCCTTGTTCGCGGCGACGACCACCGCGCGCTCCTCATCGAGGATGTAGCGAAGGACCTGCCGGTCCTGGTGGGTGAGCCCTCCCGGCCCGTCGATCAGGAGGATCGCGAGGTCGCACCGCTTGATCGAGTCGAGGCTTTTCATCACGGAAAAGATCTCGACCGCGCCTTCCGTCTTCCGCTTCGCACGGATCCCCGCGGTATCGATCAGCAGGTACTTCCTCCCGTCACGCTCCACCATCACGTCGATCGCGTCGCGCGTGGTGCCGGGGATCTCCGAAGCGATGACCCGTTCGAACCCCGCCAGCGTGTTGACGAGCGTCGACTTCCCCACGTTCGGCCGACCCACCACGGCGATCCGCGGCAGCCCGGCGTCCTTCGCGTCCGCCGCTTCCCCGGCGTCGTCCCGGGCGGGAATCCGCGCGACGACCGCCTCGAGCAGTTCGGATACGCCGGTGCCGTGCTCGGCGGAAACGGAATGGATCGTATCGACCGAGAGCGCGTGGAACTGGGAAACTCCTTCCCGCCCTTCCTTCGCGTCCACCTTGTTCGCCGCCAGCAGGAAGGGCTTATCCCGCTCGCGCAGCATGCCGGCGATTTCCTTGTCGAGGGGAAGCAGCCCGTCGCGGGAATCGACCAGGAATACGACCAGGTCGGACTCGTAGACCGCCCGCAGGACCTGCCCGCGGATCTTCGGAAGGAGGTCGTCGTCTCCGCCCGTCATGTACCCCCCCGTGTCCACGAGAAGGAAACGGCGGCCGTCGTACTCCACCGGCTCGGCGACGAGGTCCCGCGTGATCCCCGGCTGGTCGAACGTGATGGCGCGACGCTTCCGCGCCATCCGGTTGAAGAGGGTGGACTTCCCCACATTCGGGCGCCCCACCAGCGCCACGGTGAACTCAGCCCGGCTCATATCCCAGATGCCTCAGCATGGATTCGCTCCTCGACCAGTCCCGTTCCACGACGACGAACAGCTCCAGGTATACCCGAGTCCCCGTCTCTTTCTCAAGCTCGATACGCGCGGCGGTCCCGATCTTCTTCAGGAATGCGCCGCCTTTCCCGATCACGATGCCTTTCTGGGATTCCCGTTCCACGAGGATCTCTGCGCGGATCCGGACCAGGTTCTTCTCGGGCTCCTCCTTGTATTCGTCGATCCGCACCGCGATGCTGTAGGGGATCTCCTCGTCGAGCCCCTCGAAGAGCTTTTCCCGGATCACCTCCTTCGCGATGAAACGCATCGGGAGATCGGTAAGGTCCTCTTCGGGGTAGAACGCCGGCCCCTCGGGCAGCCGCGCGAAGAGCGCGGTGACGAACGCCTCCACCCCGTCTCCTTTCGCCGCGGAGACGAGGAACGAGGCGGCGTAGAAGTCGTCCCGGGTGAGACTTTTCCGTGCTGCGTCGGCCGCCTCCCGGCCCATCCGGTCGACCTTGTTCACCACGAGGATGCGCGGGACCTGGATCTTTTCGAGGATCCCGCGAACCATCGCATCCTCGGCGCCCTTCCCAAGGGGACGGTCGTCCACGACGTGGGCGACGATGTCGGCCTCTTCGCCGATCCGGCAGGCGGTGCGGACCATATGGGAGTTGAGCGCCCTCGTCGGCTTGTGGATCCCCGGACTGTCGAGGAAGACGATCTGCCCCCGCGTCTCGGTAAGGATTCCCGCGATCCGGTCCCGCGTAGTCTGCGGCTTCCTGGTGACGATCGCGACCTTGGCGCGGATGATCCGGTTGAGCAACGTCGATTTCCCGACGTTGGGGCGGCCCAGCAGTGCGACGAATCCCGATTTCGGGTTCACGGGGTCGTCCCGCCTGCGGCAAGGAGGGTTGATATCGCTTTCGACGCCGCGTCCATCTCCGCCTCCTTGCGTGACGTTCCGCTTCCCCCGGCCGGTGGCTGCCCCTCCACCCGGACCTCCACCCGGAAAAGCCGGTGGTGCGGAGGCCCGTCCGCGGAAAGGAGCGTGTAGACCGGAAGGGGCAGATGCTCCCCCTGACACCATTCCTGCAGCCGCGACTTCGCGTCGAATCCGGCGACCAGCGCACCCATCAGGTCCGGAAGCCGGAAATGGCTTTGGACGAACCGGAGCGCCGCCCCGTGTCCTCCGTCGAGGAAGATCGCACCGATGACCGCCTCCACCGCGTCCGCCGCCATCTTCCGGGTGACCCCCCCGGCCCCTTTCCGCCGGACGGAAGGGTCGATCCGAAGCGACGCCGGAACGCCGATCCGCTCGCCGACCTTTGCCAGGTTCCGGTTGTTGATGATCGAGGCGCGCGCCTTGGTGAGCACGCCCTCCCCCGCCCGCGGCAGCATCCGGAACATCTCCTGCGCCACGCAGAGATTCAGCACGGCGTCCCCGAGGAATTCGAGCCGCTCGTACGACCGTTTCCCGTCCTCGAGCCCGGGAGCGGAGCCGTGCCGCAGCGCTTCCTCCAGGAGGTCCGGAGCGGAGAATCGATATCCGATCCGCTCCTCGAACGATGAAAGCGTCAAACGGGCGTAGCCTCCAGGAGTTCGCCGCGAACGGCGAGGATACGGACGGGAATCAGGTCTCCCCGCGTTCCGGACGTCCCCCGGAAGATCGCCTCGACATAATTTTCCGTGGTCCCGCGCATCTTGCCGGTTTCCGGGTCTTTCGCCGAGGCCGCGACGACCAGCGTCTTCCCCACCTGCCTCCCGAGGTACTCCCTCCGCATCGCGGCGTCGGCCGCCCGCAGGCGCGCGACCCTGCGCGACTTCTCCGCCGCGACCACGTCGTCCGCCCATCCCGCGCTCTCCGTCCCCGGACGGGAAGAGTATGGAAAGGCGTGCAGATAGCTCAACGGGGTATCGCGGATCAACCGCATCGTCTCCTCGAAATCGTCCGGGGTCTCCCCCGGGAATCCCGCGATCACGTCGGCTCCCAGGCGAATCCCCGGCGCCTCCGCGGCGAGCGAAACCAGTCTCTCACGATACTGCCTCGCCGTATACGGCCGCCGCATCCGCGACAACACCCGGTCGGAGCCGCTTTGCAGCGGAACGTGCAGGTGCGGGCAGAGGCGGTCCTGCGTGGAGAGGAGGAAAACGAGCGTTGAGGAAATCTCCCGGGGCTCGACGGATCCCAGGCGGAACCGGCATTTCGAGGTCGCCCCGAGAAGCGCCTCGACGAGCCCGGCAAGCCCGTCCCGTTCCCCGCGATCGGCCCCGTACCGCCCCACGTGGATTCCCGTAAGGACGATCTCCCGTGCCCCGTCCCTCTCCGCCCGGATCCCGCGCTCCACGACTTCCCGCCGCGGCAGGGAGCGGCCTGCGCCGCGCGCCTTCGGCACGACGCAGTACGCGCACGCCGCGTCGCACCCGTCCTGGATCTTCAGGAAAACGCGGCTGTGGCCAAGCAGCCGGTCCGCCGCGAAATCGGAAAGGTCCCCGGGGGGCGAGGGCGCTTTCCCGGCCGACGGCCATGGAT
>Ga0316628_100002211_pt1 | contig 14264 bp, 6 predicted proteins | sample OWC_Aug_M2_C1_D5_FD_207648 | JGI IMG/M metagenome (GOLD analysis project Ga0316628, IMG submission 207648) | Wetland soil microbial communities from Old Woman Creek delta, Ohio, United States - OWC_Aug_M2_C1_D5_C | ecosystem: Environmental > Terrestrial > Soil > Wetlands | place: USA: Ohio... | reverse complement strand
AAAAGCTTTTTTTGAAAAAGAGGACAAATTTGCCGCCGACCTCGGCATCGAATTGCTCGAGCTCAGGGAAGGGTATGCGAAAGCCCGGATGCCGCTTCGCGGGAACCAGCTGAACGGCATGGCATCAGGCCACGGGGGTGTCATCTTTTCCCTGGCGGATTTCGTGTTCGCCGCCGCGGTCAACTCGCACGGCACGATAGCAGTGGCCATTAACGCCAATATTTCGTATATTAAGGCGGTTAAGGAAGGCGATGTCCTGACCGCAGAAGCCGCAGAAATCGCCCTGCATCCAAAACTGGCCGTGTGTTCGGTCGCGGTCACAGGCCGGGATGGAGACATCGTGGCGACGTTCCAGGGGACCGCATATCGCAAAAACCGGGAATTACCGATCGAAAGGTCATAGAACACGGATTAGACAGATCGAATGGATTAACACGGATTCAAGGAATATAAGGCGGATTCTCCTGCATGCCCCCCGGTGGACATTTATCATTTCAAATTCAATATGTTTCATTTCTTCCGATTTTCGTCTTGATCCGTCCCATCCGTCTTTTTCGGTGCCGCAGGTCCGTGTTCCCATTCTTTCCAATCTTGAGGGATGAACATGTACCGATTCTCGCAATCCGTCCATTCGATGCAGTCCTCAGCCGTGCGCGAACTGATGAAACTCGCCGCGGATCCGAACATCATCTCGTTCACCGGAGGCATGCCGAACGCCGACCTCTTTCCCATCCGCGAGGTGGACGCCATCTATTCGTCGCTCACGGTCAAATCGAAGCAAGACGCGTTCCAGTACGGCCCCACGCCGGGGTATCCCCCACTGCTCGAATCGCTCGGGGAATACCTGAGGGCCAGGAAGCTTCCGGTCGACGAAAACAGCCTGATCATCACGACAGGATCCCTTCAGGCCATCGCCCTGGCGGCCAAGGTGTTCATCGATCCGGGCGACGTCATCGTCACTGAAAATCCGTGTTTCGTCGGCGCCATCACGGCCTTCAAGTCCTGCCAGGCCGAACTCAACGGCGTGGCCATGGACGGCGAGGGCATCCGGGTCCTCGACCTGGAAAAGGCCCTTTCTCGATTGCCCGCTCCGAAGCTCCTCTACCTGACTCCGTATTTTCACAATCCGGCGGGCATCCTCTACAGTGCAAGCCGCAAGCGGGATGTGCTGGACATGCTTAAAAACCGGAACACGGTCCTCGTTGAGGACGATCCTTACGGCGAGCTGTATTTTGACGAGAAGGACAGGCCACGGACGGTTCCCATGAAAGCCGCCGCGGATCCGTCCCTGCCGATTTGCTACACGGGGTCGTTTTCCAAGATTTTCGGCCCCGGCATGCGCCTCGGCTGGCTGCTCGGGCCCAGGGACATCGTGGCCAAATGCGAACTGGCCAAACAGGGGGCGGACGCGTGCTCTTCGACATTCACCCAGGTGCTCGCGGATGCCTTTCTGAGGGGAAATCACCTTCCCGGCTACCTGGCCAGGCTCAGGGAAGCCTACGGCCGGAGGGCGGCGGTCATGCTGGAAAGCCTTGAGAAGCACATGCCCGGCGGCGTGAAATGGAGCGTCCCCAGGGGCGGATTCTACATCTGGGTCGGCCTTCCAGCCGGCCAGGACGCCTCCGACCTGCTGGAGAAATCCATCCGGAAGGGTGCCGCGTTCGTGATCGGCAGGGCATTCGATCCTGCGGGACGGAAAAACGACTGTTTGAGACTCTCCTTTGCCCACACTCCGGAGGGAAGAATCGGGGAAGGCATTGAAAAAATCGCACAGGCCATGGCGGACTGACACGGATATCGCGTCAATGGAAACAGTCCAAATGCCGGCCCATTCAGGAGACACGTCGATGAAGAAGAAGCTGCTTTCGGGATTGCTGCTTTTTTCACTGTTTGTTGCGGCCACGGCGCGAGCCAAGCTGACGATCAATGAATTCATGGCCATCAATGTGCTCGGACACGCCGACTCGGACGGCAATTACGAAGATTGGATTGAAATCCACAACTCCAGCCCTTCGGCCGTCAATCTGATGGGGTATTATCTGACCGACGATCTGGCCGGCGGAGACCCCTGGCAGATCCCGGCCGGGAGCCCGTCGAAAACCACGGTGCCGGCAGGCGGATTCCTCGTCCTCTACGCGGATGGGAGTCCCGAAAGGGGCGCGAACCACCTCGGATTCAGGCTGAGCGCCAAAAGCGAGAGAATCGCCCTCCTCGGCCAGGACGGGGTCACGGTGCTGGACAGCGTCACCTACCGCGACCAGTTCCGTGACGTTTCCTTCGGCCGCTTTCCGGACGGAGGGTCGCAGTGGGAATATTTCACCGATTTCACGCCGGGCGGGCCGAACCGTCAGGGTTTCACCGGTTTCGTCGGCCGCCCCTCCATACTGCAGGATGCCGGCCTGTATGCCGGACCGGTCACGGTCTCGGTCCAGCCGGCCTCCCCGGCTGACATCATCCGTTACACGCTCGACGGCTCGGATCCTGACGAATCTTCGGCCGTGTACGCGTCGCCCCTGTCCCTGAACGGAACCGCCGTGCTCAGGGCCGGCGGATTTAAAACCAGTGCCCTTCCGAGCGCCGTCTCCTCAAAGGCTTTCCTCGTCGGAACGGACCACTCCCTGCCCGTACTCGCGATGATGACGGATCCGGACAACCTCTATCATTCCGAAACCGGCATCTTCACCCACGACGGGAACGGCCGCCAATGGGAGCGCCCCGCTGTGCTGGAATACTTCACCGGCGGGATCCTCGGATTTCAGATCCAGGCGGGCATCCGCGTCCAGGGGAACACGGGGCCCACCAATTTCGACAAGAAATCCGTCCGCGCCTTTTTCAGGGACGGGTACGGCAAACCGAAACTCGAATATCCGCTTTTCCCGAGGGATTCGGTCGATTCCTTCAACAACCTCGTCCTCCGCTCCGGCTACGACGACAGCATGGATCCCAAGAATCCCTACGAAGGGACCCTGCTGCGCGACCCCCTGGTGACCGAACTGTGGCGCAGGACCGGCGAACTCGCGCCGCAGGACCGTCTCTCGGTCATGTACATCAACACGGATTTCCAGGGCATCTACGACATCAAGCAGAGCATCGATGAGGACTTCGTGAGGGACCACCTGGGTTATCGCGACCTGGACCTGATGCGCACGCGCTGGGACTCGACCGAACTGGTGTACGGTTCCCGTGACGAATGGAAGAGCCTGGTGAAGTTCTTCCAGGACAATTCGTTCACAGACGACGCCAAACTCGCCGAAGCCGGTGCGAGGTTCGACCTGGACTGCTTCACCACGCTGCACGCCCTGGCCCACGCCACCGCGTACAAGAGCTGGGCTTACGGCACCTTCATGTTCAGGGAGAAGGCGGACGGAGCCCGCTGGTTCTGGACGGTCTGGGACGCGGACAGGAGCTACACGGAGGCGGATCTCAACATCCTGACCAGCACCTACAACGTCACCATGGTGTTCCTGAACAACCTGATCACGAAGAAACTGCTGCAAAACCCGAATTACCAGAACCGCTACATCAACCGCGTGGCCGACCTGTTGAACACCACGTTCTCGTCCGAAACGGTCCGGTCGGTCATCGACTCGCTCGCTGCGCATATCGCGGGGGACATCCCGGAAGATGTGTCGAGATGGAGCAACACCGTCCCGGAATGGGAGCAAAACGTCGAGGCCCTGCGCATTTTTGCGGACGGACGGCCGGCCGTGGTCCGTCAGCAGCTGATCGATTACTTCCAGCTCGGAGGCCTGGCGGACCTGACCGTCGGAACCGAACGGGGGGCCGGAACGGTCCGGGTCAACTCCATCCCCCTGTCGAGATTCCCATGGACCGGGAAGTATTTTCAGAACGTGCCCGTCACTCTGTCGGCAACCGCCGGACCGGGTTTTCGGTTCGAGGGCTGGTCCGATCCGGAGCTGCCGCCGGACCCGACCGTCACGCTCCCGATGAAGGCCGGCACTTCGGTGAACGCCGTTTTCGCGCCTGTGGCGGAGGTGAACGCGGAGCTGATCGCCCCGGCCCGGCTCCCTTCCGGACAGAGGCTGCCGGTCGTGGTTCGCGTGCGCGACGCCGATTGGAAAATCAATCCGCTGGAACAGACGCCGATGATTCTTCGTTTCGCAGGCGCCCGCGCGGATTCCACGATCAAGATCAAGCGCGGCGCCGGAACCGGCGTGGTCAGGGTCCAGTCCGCGTCGGATTTCACGCTGACCGCAGGCAACTCCGCAGTCCCCGAGACGCGTAAAACCGTCCACGTCCCGTCGTCCTTCCCTTCCACCGATTATTCCGGCACCCTTCCGGACGGCGACGTGGTATGGGATGCGGCCTCTGACCGCGTCGTCACCGGCACGTTGACGGTTCCCGCCGGATGCCGTCTCGTCATCAGGGCCGGAACCTGGGTGCTCTTCAGGCGCTACGCGGGAATGAACGTGGCCGGCCGCATCACGGTGGAGGGCACGGAATCGGAACCCGTGGTTTTCGCGCCCGAAACCTGGTCCGATCCGTGGGGCGGCCTGGAATTCCAGTCCACCTCCGCGTCCTTCCGCTACTGTTTCTTCGTCAACGGCGGCGGCGACAATTCCAAGGGCAATCCTCAGCTCAACCCGGCCAGCCCCTCGTACGGATGGCACACCGGCCGCCAGCACATCCTGTTCGCGAACGGCCGGTCGGACCTCGTTCTGGACCAGTGCTTCATCCTGAATTCCGTCGGCAAGGCCCTGGGCTCCCATTTCAGCAGGGTCACCATGACCCACTGCGTCACGTCCTTCGTGTGGCACGGCGGCGAACTCCACTGGACGCGGTTCATCTACAGGAACAGCCACATGATGAACCTTCCCAACGACGACCACATCTGGGCCGAGGACATCGACACCGACGGATTCCACATCGATTACGTGCACCCGGATTATCCGGAATACTCCGTCATCGACGGCTGTTATTTCGTCACCGGCAAGGACGACGCCGTGGACCAGCATTCGGCCCGCCTCAGGATCACGAACTGCTGGTTCGAGGACTTCGTCCATGAGGGTCTGGCCGCGTCGGGCGGAGACACGGTGAAGGTGTTCAACACCGTTTCGCGCAACAACGACACCGGTTTCGAATCCGCCTGGACCGAGGGCGGGGTGGCCCGGGGGCCTCTCGTGTTCATCGACCACTGCCTCGTCACCGGGAACCGGATCGCGGGCCTCCGCATCGGGGACGATTACCCCAGGGGAAGCTTCGAATACCGGTCCTTCCTGAAGGCCACCAACACCGTGGTGTACGGCAACAAAGACAACATCATGAACTACATCAGCAGCTCCTCGGCCCCGCTGCCCGGCGCCCTGGAAGTGTCCTACTCGATGACCAACGACCCGGACTACGACAATTCGCCTTATTGCATCACGGGCGTTCCGCAGGTGGATTCGCTTTTTTACCTGCTTCCCGGCTCGCCCGGCGCCGGCATGGGGATGAGGGGAACCAACATGGGCCGCGCCGACTCCACGGCCCTGACCGAGGGTTCGGTGGTGGTCAATGAAATCATGTACAACGCGCCCAATGACGCGGACACCGGCGACTGGATCGAATTGTACAATCCCCAGCCCGTGGCGCAGGACATCTCCGGCTGGGTTCTGAAGGATGACAACAACGGCCACGCATTCACGATCCCCGCGGGAACCGCAGTCCCTGCGGCCGGATTCCGCGTGCTGGCCGTTGACCGGGCGGCGTTCGGCATGATCCATCCGGAGGTGCCGGATGTCGTCGGCGGCATCCCCTTCGGCTTCGGGGCCAATGACCAGGTCCGCCTCTTCTCGCCCGCCGGCCTGCTCGTGGACAGCGTGGCGTACGGCAGCAACGGCCGCTGGCCGTCCGAACCGGACGGCAACGGCTACAGCCTGGAGCTGATCAGCCCGTCCAGGGACCGATCCGTCCCGGAAAACTGGGACAAATCCAGGAGGTACGGCGGAACGCCGGGCAATGCCAACCGGGCGACGGGCGTCGGGGAGGAATCGGACGGTGCCCTGCCCTGCCCGTTCGCCCTCGAACAGAATTATCCCAATCCGTTCAATCCGGTCACCCGGATCGTCTACGCCCTCCCGCGTTCCGGCCGGGTCCGGGTGTCCGTGGTCGACCTGCGGGGGCGCGAAGTGCTCGTGCTGGCGGACAACCTCCGCCGGGCCGCGGGCCGATATTCCGTAGACGTGGACGCCGGGAACCTGGCCAGCGGAATCTATGTGTACCGGATCCGGATCGAGTACGACAGCGGCGCCAGGGACGTCATGAGCCGGAAAATGGTTTTGATCAGATAAAGCGGTGACGAAATTCCGGATGCTGTGAACCACGAAAGCCCCTCCGGTCGAAGGAGGGGTTTTTTTTGATCCGCCTTGAATATGGTTTTCATCTTCTTTATATTAGAACGACCCGTTTCAAGTGTCGCGGAACCGACCCTGTCGCCCGTCATCCGTGACCCGTTATTGGAATCAATCGGAATTTTCCAACCTATGAGGAGGGAAAAAATGATGAAGACTGTCATTACTTTTGGCTTCTCGGCCCTGCTGCTCGCCGGCTGCGCCTCGACGTTGAAGGCGCCCGCCCCGTCGCCTGGACAGAAACCTCAGTCCATGAAGAGGAAAATCACCAAAACCGTAACCTGCGATTACCTGCTGTATCTTCCTGAAGGGTACCCGGCCGGCCAGAAAAAATGGCCGTTGATGCTGTTCCTGCACGGCGCCGGCGAACGCGGGGACTCGCTGGATCTGATCAAAAAGCACGGTCCCCCGAAGCTTGCGGACCAGGGGAAAAAGCTCCCTTTCATCGTCGTCTCACCGCAATGCCCCTTGAATGAATGGTGGTCGGTCGAGGTCCTCGACGCCCTGCTGGACGATGTCGCCTCCAGGGTCAAGGCGGACAGGGACCGCATCGTGGTCACCGGGCTTTCCATGGGCGGCTTCGGCACATGGAACCTCGCAACGGCTTATCCGGACCGGTTCGCTGCCATCGCGCCCATCTGCGGCGGAGGGAACCCCCTCGAAGCGGGCAAACTCAGGGGCGTTCCCGTGTGGGTGTTTCACGGGGCCAAGGACCCGGTCGTGCCGTTGAAGAGTTCACAGGACATGGTCGACGCCCTGAAGGCCTGCGGAGGAAACGTCCGGTTCACCGTGTACCCGGACGCGGACCACGATTCCTGGACCGCCACCTATGACAACCCGGAATTCTGGGACTGGATGCTGAAGCAGAAACGGATCTCGAAGTGAATTGTCCGGAAAGCGCCGAGGGATGCGGGGATCGAGGAATGTGGAATCACCCGCGTCCATCCTCCGCGTTCTCCGCGGTTTTTCTATTCGCATTCTTTACGTGAACATTTTATGACAAGGAGGCCTGCCATGCGCTGTCCGTTCGCATTCATCGCTTTCGGATTGATCCTTCTATTGTTCGCGGACTTGAACTCCTCGGCCGGGACCGGGGAGTCGTCGGATCCCTCCCGCGATGTCGGTCCGGCGCCCGCCGAAAACACGCATCCCTTCACCGTTCACGACCTGCTCGCCATGGAAAGGATCTCCTCCCCCCGCGTTTCGCCGGACGGCAGATGGATCGTATTCGCGCTCCGCGTCACCGACCTGGAGGCGAACAAGGGCAGGACGGACCTGTGGCTCGTGAACGCGGACGGAACCGGGTTGAAAAGGCTGACTTCGAATCCGGCGGGCGCTTCGGATCCCGCATGGCATCCGGACGGCCGGACCGTGTTTTTCCTGTCGCCTCGATCCGGTTCCAGCCAGATCTGGAAGATCGCAGCGGACGGAGGGGAAGCCGAACAGGTCACCGGTCAGCCGCTGGACGTCAACTCGTTCAGGCTCTCTCCGGACGGGAGTGCGTTCGCCCTGGCCATGGACGTGTTTCCGGGCCTTTCGCCCGCGGACACCAGGAAGAAAATGGACGAAGCCGGATCGGCAAAGGCGAGCGGCAGGATCTTCGAAAAACTATTCGTGCGCCACTGGGACGCGTGGAGCGACGGCCGCCGTTCGCACGTCCTGGTCATGCCGTCGGACGGTAAGGGAACGTCGGTCGACGTCATGCTGCGAATGGACGCGGACGCGCCGTCCAGGCCCTTCGGGGGCATCGAGGAAATCGCCTTCGCCCCGGACGGGAAGGCCGTCGTTTTCACCGCGAAGGACGCCGGAAGCGAGGAGGCATGGTCCACGGACTTCAACCTGTATGTCGCCCCGGTGGACGGTTCGAAATCCCCGGTCTGCCTGACTTCGTCCAACCGCGCCTGGGACACGACCCCGGTTTTCTCGCCGGACGGGAAAACCCTCGCCTATCTCGCCATGTCCCGGCCCGGTTACGAGGCGGACCGTTTCCGGATTGTCCTGAGGACCTGGCCTGAGGGCGGTGAACGCATCCTGACCGAGGCATGGGACCGGTCCGTCGGTGAATTCCTCTGGTCGCAGGACGGGCGCACGATTTTCGCTGCTGCGGACAACACCGGCCAGCATTCCCTGTTCGCGATTGACGTGAAGACCGGGGACGCCCGCTGCATCGTCAGGGACGGAACCGTCCGCTCCCCGCAACTCGCCGGGGACCGGATCGTCTTCGGCATGGACCACCTGAAATCGCCCGTGGAACTGTACTCGGTCCGGCCGGACGGGAAGGCTATGAAAAGGCTGACCGGCGTCAACGACGCCAGGCTGGCCACGGTCCGTCTCGGCGAGCCCGAACAGTTCGCGTTCAGGGGATGGAACGGGGAGACCGTGACCGGATACGTGGTCAGGCCCGCGGATTTCGACCCCTCCAGAAAATATCCGGTCGCATTCATCGTTCACGGAGGCCCGCAGGGATCCATGGGCAACGATTTTCACTACCGGTGGAACCCGCAGGCGTATGCGGGCGCGGGGTACGCCGCGGTCATGGTCGATTTCCACGGATCCACGGGGTACGGACAGGCGTTCACCGACGCGATCCGTGGAGACTGGGGCGGCAAGCCGCTTGAGGATCTGCAGAAGGGATTGGCGGCCGCGCTCGAGAAATATCCCTGGATGGACGGCGACAGGGTCGGGGCCCTGGGCGCCTCGTACGGCGGATACATGATCCACTGGATCGCCGGCAACTGGCCCGACGCATTCCGCTGCCTGATCTGCCATGACGGGAACATGGACGAGAAAATGGCCTATTTCGACACCGAGGAATTATGGTTCCCGGAATGGGACCACCAGGGGACGCCCTGGACGAATCCGGAGGGATACGAGAAACAGAATCCGGTCCATTTCGTGAAGAACTGGAAACTGCCGATGCTGGTCATTCACGGCGGACGGGATTACCGGGTCGTGGACACCCAGGGCTTTTCGGCCTTCACCGCCCTGCAGCGGATGGGCATACCGAGCAAACTCCTTTATTTCCCGGACGAGAACCACTGGGTGCTGAAGCCGGCCAACTGCATCCTCTGGCACGCAACCGTGCTGGGATGGCTGGACCGGTGGCTGAAATCGTAGCGTTCATCGCCCCACCTGAAAGGTCCTCTGGACCTTTCAGGTGGGGATTCCCCGGTCGAGATTGAAAAAAGGCCCCGGCAACACGCAGTTGCCGGGGCCTTTTGATTTTCCATCCGTTTTTTTTCAGGAACCTGAAAGGTTTTCCAAACCTTTCAGGTTCCTGATAATAAAAACTAAAACATCACCCCGAACGAATAGCAGGAGGGATTTCCGAGTATGCCGAGGCTCCGGTAGGCGTAATCGAGCTTGAGGGCAACCCCGGGCATGCGCATCACCAATCCGGCTCCGAAGGTTGAGCCGTACTGGCTGTCCTTCATGAACAGGGCCTTGTATCCTCCGCGCACGTAGAAATCGCCGAGGCCGGTCATGCTCAGCGTGTACTGGCCCCCGACGTTCACGGATTCCTGGTTGTTGTTCGGATGCAGCGCGTCCACGGCGACCGTCAGCCGGTGGTGCTTCGACGCGATCGGATTCGCGGACACGCCGATGCGGAAGATCAGCGGCAGTTCCCACTTGCCGAGTTCGAATTTGCCCTTCGAATCCGCGTAGTTGCCCTCGTTCCTGTATCCGCCGACCTGGGTCGGGTCGACGTCGATCGGCTGGAGCAGGTCCATACCGTCGTACTGCATGCGGCCGCCGTAATTGGAGATGCTCATGCCGATCTTCATCCCGTCTTCCTTGTTTCCGGTCGGCGAGAAGAAGCCGGAATGGATCTGCACGCCGAGGTCGGCCGCAATGGCGGTGCCGTTGCAGTGCCAGATCTTCGAATTGATCATCTTTCCGGCCGCGCCGAACGAAAACCACGTCGCCAGGCGCCTGGCATAGGCCACGCTGAAGGCGAAATCGCTGGCGTTGAAGCTCTCGCCTGTCCCCTCGGTGTAATCCATCGAGGTGACCTTCATTTCTCCGAAGCCCATGTAGGTGACCCCGAAGGCCAGGGTGCCGATCGTCGGGAGCACCAGGCCGACGGCCGAGAACTCCATGCCGATGTCCGCGACCCAGGGCTGGTGCGAAAACATGGCTTCGCTCTTTTTCATGAACGCGAGTCCGGCCGGGTTCCAGTAGAGGGCGGAAATGTCGGTGGCCACCGACACGTAGGCGTCGCCCATTGCGCTGCCGGCGCCGCCGACTCCCACTTCGAGGAACGGGGCCACCGTGGTGCCCACCCGGTAGGGCTTCTGCGCGAAGCCCGCTGACGCGATCAGGACGCACAGCAGGCCGACGAGCGCGGTGAGATGGGTTTTATTCCGATTCATAGCCAAACCTTTCTTTTGAATGATGCGTTTCAAGGCGGATTCCCTTCCGGCTCACTTGATCACGGCGAATTTGCCGATCTTCTCTTCGTTCGTGAGTTCGTTCTTCACGTGGAAGATGTAAACGCCGGCGGCGATTTCCAGTCCTTCCCGCGTCAGCATGTCCCAGTGGATCTGGCCGGAGGTGTAAAGGCCCAGTTCTTCCGTCGCCCCGGTCTGCTTGTTGGTCGTCATGACCTTCACGAGGCCGTCCTCGGGCGCGTGGATTTCGTCCACCAGAACGCCGCTGGCCGTGAAGATTTTGATGGTGCATTTTTCCGGGATGTGCGTGAACATCAGGCGGCGCCTCTGGTTCAGCTGCTTGTTCGCCACCGCGGGCTCCATCACGTTGGTCGCGACGTAGGGGTTCGGCACCACGTTGATGAGGTCCATCTGGTTTTTCAGGGCCTCCGGATCGGTGCTGATCAGCGTGTTGACGGTGAAGGTCAGCGAATCGGTCCAGTAGAAAGGCCGGTCGAAATTGAGCTGGTACACGTCGTTCGGCCGGGGCAGCTCGTCCGCCGAGGCCGTGTTGAAGAAGTCGATGATGAACGCCGTGCCCAGCCAGCGTCCGTTCGTATCCATGGCGCCCACCAGAACGCGGTCCTCGAGCATGTCGTATGATGAGTTCTTGTTCAGGTCCTGGTAGACCATGGGCATGCGTTCATTTTTCGTGCTGTCGTCCGGATCCTTGAAATTCATGTTCTCGGCGTAGAAGCTGAAATTGCCCTTCCGGATGTCGGGCTGCTTCAGCACGGTCCCCGTCTCATCACGGATGATCTGCTGCGTGATGATTTTCATGCCGTCATTTTCACCGTCATAGGCCATCGAATCCGACGTGAAGACGACATCGTAGGTCCACGGCAGCTTGGCCGTTTCATTGAGGGTGGTGGTGATGTTGATCCGGGTGTCCCTGTTGCCCTCCACCCAGCCGGACTTGTCCGGATTGAAGCGGGCGAGGATGCCCGGCACCTGCACCCTGAGCCGGATGCCGTCGAACATGTCCGTGTACGCGGCCGTGTCCGTGGCCGTGACCGGCCGGATGTGCCAGAACGACCTCGAATCGCTGGTCGAGGTGGTGTTCAGCAGGTCCGCCGCCGTGATCTTCGACAGCAGGGTGTGATAATTGTCCGGCTGATAAGCGGCGACCGTGGCCGTGGAAGCGATCGGATCGGACACCAGCTTATCCTCGTACACCAGGATGTTGTTCCGCCTGCCGTCGACCGTGGTGACGTCCCACACGGTCAGCCCGCTCGTGGTGTACCGCACCGCATGGTCGTAGTTCTTGAGGCTGTCGACCCTCGTGGTCCTGAACTTCACCGCGTAGGTGTGCCCCTTCTTGACCGCGTTTTCGGCCATCAGTTCGGGCGTGATGGTCCCCGTGCCCCACGCATTGTGGTAATCCACCGTCTGGCTCTCCAGGCTCGCCTCTTTACCCGGGGCCTTGGTCCCGGGCGTGACGATCGCCACATTCCTGCCGATGAACGTGATGTCCTCGGCGTCGTTGAGCTCGATGACCACGTTGTTCTCGGACGGGGAAATGCCGAACTTTTCGTCCGCGTTCAGGTTGGTGGCCGTGCTCGAGGACTTCATCTTCCATCTCAGGCTGTCCGGATGGATGCCGTAGTCGTAGGCCACAACCGCGTAATAATAGGTCCGGCCGTTCTGCACCGTGTTGTCGATGAAGCTGTGGGTGATGCCGGTGTCGTCTCCGAGCTTGTATCCCATGCCGTTCTGCAGGCCGTAGTTCGTGAAGCCGGTCTTGCCGTCCCGCAGGTCGCACTGGAAGATGGCCTTCTTGAACATCGGCGTGCCTTCTCCGTCGGTGATGACCTCGGGATCGGAGAATTTCTTGTCGGTCGCACGGAACACCTTGTACCCCTCGAAGTCGTTCTTTCCGCTCAAGAGGGGCTCGCGGGTGCGCGTATCCGCTATGTTGTCCCAGGTCAGTATGACGTAGCCGTCGCCGGGCACGGCCGAAATCGTCGGCATCTTGGGCGGCTGTGCGAAACGGTAATCCTTCTCGTAGATCACCTGGACGACCTTCTTCAGGTTGAAGAGGATCGGCGCCGCATTGTCGACCCCTTTCAGCCCCACCGGATCGTCATAGGCGTGCAGTTCCGACAGCGAAATCCGCTCGGTGAGGCCCGCGTACACCGGAAAAATGTTCGTGCCGAAGCACTCGGCCAGGTTGCCAACCCCCTTCATGCCGCTCATCAGGGAATCGGTGGTGAGCACATCCCACATGGACGGGTCGTTCCGGTACCACCGCGTGAAGGGTTCCGTGTGGTTGGGAATGGGATAGAGCATCATGGTGGTCAGGCCGAGCATGTCGGATTCGTTGATGTCGGTCCAGTTGAAGTTCGGCTCGCAGCCCACGCCTTCAGTGAAGTTGGGCATGTGGTCGCACTCGCCCTCGTCCGGTCCAGGGTATTGGAGCTCGCCCGGGCCCACGCCGTCCAGCCCCACGTCGTCGCCCGCGAAATCCACGAGCTCGTACGTTCCGTCCTGGTTGGGGTCGACGCCGTCGACCCAGTCCTGGTCCTCGTCTGCGTCCCAGTGCTCCTTGAGGTCCGTTTCCTTCATCCCGTTCCACTCCAGGAACTTGGCCTGGTCGGCGCCGGCTTTGGTGAATTCGTAATTCCCGGGAACCATGGACTTCGGGGGATTGTCCCGCATTTCGTCGACGAGGCCGTCGTTGTCGTTGTCGACCTGGTCCCAGCTGATGCCCGGGCTTTCGAGATAGGCGATGCCCATGTCGCCGCTGACGAAACCGCCGACGCCCGCCTTGTCCATGTCCCACGAGTAGACCATGTTCAGGGGCTTGTTGAAGGATGCGTCGTCGTTGGCGTTGTTGCCGCCCACGTCGTTGTCGAGCCAGTACCCGAAGCCCATTTCGAGCAGGTTGTAGGGCGTCGTGTTGGCGATCGTGTATTCCCAGAAAATCGCGTCGCGTGCCTGGGGATTGTTCCACTGGAACCCGCGCTGCTGCACCCTGACTCCGAGGCCTCCCCACGGGCAGTCGCGCTGGACGGACAGCTCCGGAAACACGTCGCCCATGCGCGGCACATCGGGCCTGGGCGCGTACCTGACGACGTCCTCTTCGCCCAGGTATTCCTGGTCCTGGGCGTCGTTGGCCACGAAGTAGCACTCCAGGTCGGCGTAGATCACGCCCATGCCGAACCGGCCGTCCCATTGGCCCGGCCATTTGATGTCATGGCCGGTGGAGGGCCAGCCCAGCGTGGGCCACGAACGGGGGTCATTGCTCATCGCCGGCGTTTCGCTGTTGATGTTCAGGTATCCGTACACCGGATGCAGGCCCCATTCGATGGTTCCGGTGGGGTCGCGGTCCATTTCCTCGCGGTAGTTGGTCTGGCAGTAATACAGGGTGTCTATCCGTTCGCCCGCCGCCTGTGCCTCGGCGACCTTCTCCCACGAGTCGACCGGTATCGAGTCGTTATTGATCTGGACCCGCGCTATCATCAGCAGACCGATGCCGTCGTTC
>Ga0316628_100002210_pt1 | contig 14268 bp, 11 predicted proteins | sample OWC_Aug_M2_C1_D5_FD_207648 | JGI IMG/M metagenome (GOLD analysis project Ga0316628, IMG submission 207648) | Wetland soil microbial communities from Old Woman Creek delta, Ohio, United States - OWC_Aug_M2_C1_D5_C | ecosystem: Environmental > Terrestrial > Soil > Wetlands | place: USA: Ohio... | reverse complement strand
TTGCGGTGGTTCTGGATAACGCCCTTCGGCTGGCCGGTGGAGCCTGAGGTATAAAGGATAAAAGCAAAAGCATCGGGCGAAATCGAAAGGCCAAGGTTCTCGTCGGAGACATTGGAGTCGATTTCGTCGATGTTCAACATCAGATGGTCGGGTTGGCTAAACTGGCGGGCCAGAGAAAAGCTTTTGTTATTGGTCAAAACGAGTTTGGCCTGCGAATCCTCGACGATGTGCGCCGCGCGGCGCTCAGGGTACGAAGGATCGAGCACGACACAGGTTTTGCCCGCCTTGAGGATGGCGAGGATAGCCACCACAATCGGCGCGTCGTGATCGAATACAACGACCACCGGTCTGTCACTGTCGAGGCTTTTTTCTACGACCACACGCGCGACACGATTAGCAGCTTTGTTCAACGCATCATAGGTCAACGCGTGTTTGGCGGTCTTGATCGCCAACCGGTTAGAGTGCAGGGCAACTACTTTTTCAAAACGATCTGGCACCGATTGCTCGACATCTTCCACAAGCTTCGCGTTTGACCGCAGCCGTTCTTGCACCCGCGCGGAGCGTTTTTCTAGGGAAATACCTCCGCAGGATATAGGGTAATCACTCATGATTGGGCTCCTGTACCTGTCATGCGTTCCATTGAACTGAACTATTGTTCTTGTATCCAATCGTTCAATACCGCCAGCCGCCATACCAGGGTCGCTTGAGCGTTATCCCCGTTCTTGAACTTCCGCATCAGATCCTTGGTTTTATCGGGATTCAACATGCTCAATCGATCAAAGGAGAACGGCGCCTCCAGCAAGTGCCTCAAAGGGCCCCGCAGCAGGCTATGGATCTCTTTTCCGACAAAACCTTGTTTATCGGTCCTCTCGGCTATCGGTTGGGGCAAACGGCCATTTAGCGAAGCCCGTAAAATGTATTTTGTCTGCCCGAGAGAGAGCAAATCTTCATCCGCTAAAGAATGGACAAATTCAATCAGACGGTGGTTCAAAAAAGGCACTCGGTTTTCAATCGAAAACGCCATCGAGATACGGTCTTCGTAATGGAGCAGCGACGGTGTAAAGGTGGTAAACAGCAGATGATATAAGTGCTGTTTCAGCCGCGAACCGCCGAACCGTTTCAGTTCGAATTCAAGATCGTTGTCGAACCCGACCGCTAAGCGATCATAGAGAAATTCGTCAATATATAGATCCCGCTCTCTTTTTACCGCGGAAGCCAAGCCCCTCCGAGCCATGTCGCGACGGCCGATGTTCCGTCGAGCTGCATAACATCGCAGTGTTTTGAGCGCTTTGAGGATGTTTAGATTTCTCAGATACCCCCCAATCAATCTTTCGAAGGAAGTCAAATATCCGGCGAGGTATTCATCTGCCCCCTGGCCGTCCAGCATCACTTTAATTCTGTGCTGAGCGGCGGCTTTCATGAGAAAGTAGTAAGAAATCACCGACGAACGCGGCATCGGCGTGTCATGCGCCCTCTTCGCGTGCTCATAAGCAGCGCCAATTTCATCATCTGAAGGAGAACAGTAGACGGGATCCATATTAGGATAGATCCTCAGCACCTCGTTGACCCAGGGCCGCTCGTCCACCTGGTCTTTGCCATTGTAGTAAATGGTAAAAGTTTTGTAGCGCACTCCAGGGTGGTCGGTTCCAACAACGGATGCGATGGAGGAGCTATCCAATCCGCCGCTCAAGCAGCCGCCAATGGCAACATCGCTTCTCATGTGTAGTCTAACGCTGTCGCAAAACAGTTCGAGGAAGCGGCCTCTCTTGTCTTCAAAAGTTCCGCGAAATCTTTTCGACGGGTCGAGATCCCAGTATTGAACTACCGATACGGTTCCGTTTTTGAAAACCAAGTTGCATCGCTCGGGCAGGACTTTTAAACACTCGAAATAAGTTTCATCCCGATAGGAAACGAACTCTAGCAGGAGACCGCGATTCACCTGAGCATAATTAATGTCACTTCTGAACAGAGACGACAGCTTTAGCGGCTTGTATTCCGACCCGAAATAGAACTTGTCGCCCTGGTGGATATAGTAAAACGGTTTAATGCCGAATCGATCGCGCGAGCAAAACAATTCCTTTCTTGTTTTATCCCAGATCGCGAAAGCCCACATTCCGACAAAGCGCTTAACGCACTCGCCTCCCCATTCCTTGTAGGCTACGAGAACCACCTCGGTATCCGATTGGGTCCGAAAGCGGTAGCCTTTTTGTATCAATTCATCTCTTATCTCCAGGTAATTGTAGACTTCTCCGTTATAGACGATCACCAGATCGCCAAAGACCATGGGCTGGTTGGCATCGTCAGTGAGGTCGATAATGCTTAAACGGTTATGACCCAACAGTACGGGCATATCGATCCAGCGTCCTGAGTTATCCGGACCCCGATTCCGGATGGATTCGAGCATCTTTTCTAAAAGACGACCACCCTGCTCCCGGCTCAGGGCTGGATCGATCATACCCGCAATACCACACATAGCTAATCCGCGACTTCTAAACGCTAAAGAATCAGCCGGCCGTCACGCCATCGATGGCGCCTGCGACGATGGGCTGGCCAAACTTATCGTGGATGCGCTGAGCGGTGTAGCCCTCCGGCCAGATGTCGGTAAACCAGAAGCGGATGCCGAATTGAATACGCAGTTGCTTGACCATCTTAGGAGTATTATTGAAGTGCTCGTGCTCGAACATCGCCGGCGGCACATGCAGTAAATCACCGGCTTCCCAGTGCTCGTCGCGCCCTTGGACCTCACTGTAGCCCTCGCCGTCGAGGATGTAGATCATCGCTTCGAGATGCTTGTGACGTCCGCTGTGATGATAAGGTGGGTCCTCAAAGATGAACGTCATCGCCACGCTCGTCGCCTTAAAGCCGTTCTTCGGTACGATGAGGTAGCGGGTCACGTCGTGCTGCTTCTCAACAGAGGCTAAGCCGCGCTGCGGATGAAACGAGAAGTCGGTAGGCGCCTGCTCCAGATGGATTACCACACGACGGTCCTCGCTCAGATACTGTGATGTTTCACATGGCACTGCGGCCAGCATAGCAGGGTCGTTTGCGCCGCAGTCCTCGAGTTGATCGAGGCGCGCGAGCTTGACGAATGCCTCGAGTGGAAAACACATGGCCGAGAGATAAAGTACCGGCTCGTTCCCGATGTTAAAATGCTGATGCGTGGCCCGATAGGGTATCTGCAGCGTACTGCCCGTATGCCAATTAAAGCGCCGACCATCGACGATGCTGAATCCCTCTCCCTTGAGAATATGGATCGACTCTTCCCCATGCACATGCTTGCCCGTATGCCAGCCCACAGGGATCTCGGCCTTAAGAACGCAGGTTCCCATGGTGGGGAAGCCCAGCTCGTTGCTGACCATTAGCTTGACTCGCGCATCCTGCCGCGTCCGCACCCACTCGATATTGCGGTCATGGGCGATTATTGGCGATTGACGGAACTGCTCCTGAATCCGGTCGCTTACGGCTAACCACTCGTCGTAAAAATTTGCCATTATGTGTTCTCCTTCATAGTTGCTTACTGGTGCAGTTTTTGACTCTTCAAACTTTGTAACGCGGCGTGTTCTTCAGGCAGGAAAAATGAGACCTTAGGCGTCGACAGAGGTCGACCCGTCTTTCAGAATGCAGAGACGCAGAGCGTTAGTTTTCGCCTATTGAGCGCGTGTTACGCTCGGCTCGAGCTCCGGCTCCCTTTCTTGAGTCCATGTATGCTGGATCAAGCTAGTACAGAATCGTAGTTGAGGTGTCTGCCCGCTCTTAAAAAAATTTGAATTATCAACGTTGAATACCAACGCATGTGGAACAAAATCGGCCTCCTCTCCGTTCACCTCCAGCTTGATTACGATGTAGTACTGGCCGATCGGGAGCGGAAGGTTAGGAATATGGCAAGTGAAGCCGCCGCCACTCCCCAGTTGCTCGACAAGACCGTAACTGAGCGAAAAATCGAAGCAGCTCACGGCCACGCCGAGTTGATTATAGATCGTGAACAAGATATTTGTCCCCCGGCGCTCGCGGGTAGTGTTTTTGTATCGAAACTCAAACGACGCGGGTCTTCCTGCGACGAGATGAGATGTGGCTTGGTTGATCTCGTTGAGAATCCGTGCACTGACGAGCCGAACGACTCCGTTACCGGATCGCTCGGGGTTATTGTCGAATGCCTGTGCGATTTTCGAGGAATGATACGCTAGATGATTTTTAATGGTCGACTCGGCAGGACCATCATACATTAACCGTCCAGAGCGTAAGAGGATCGCGCGCGAACAAAGATTCAGCACCGTAGCCATGCTATGACTCACGAAAAGCACGGTTCGACCTTGCTTTGCGACCTCTCCCATTTTTCCCAGACATTTTTTCTGAAACTCCACGTCGCCCACCGCCAACACTTCGTCGACCAGCAGAATCTCCGTCTCAAGATGAGCCGCGACCGCAAAGGCAAGCCGGACGTACATTCCGCTGGAGTAGCGCTTCACCGGCGTGTCTATGAACTTTTCGATCTCAGCAAACGAGACGATTTCGTCGAACTTTCGATTGATCTCTGCCTTTTTCATGCCCAGAATAACTCCGCTCAGGTAGATGTTCTCCCGCCCGGTCAGCTCGGCGTGAAAACCCGTGCCGACTTCCAACAGCGAGCTCACGCGGCCGTAAATTTCAGCAAAGCCAGCGGTTGGCTCGGTGATGCGGGAGAGTATTTTGAGCAGTGTGCTTTTCCCGGCGCCGTTGTGGCCAACAAAGCCCATCGCCTCGCCGTGCTTAACCTCGAACGATACTCCTTTGAGGGCCCAGATAGTATCTTCAGGATCGCTGACAGAGGATCGGCGACCATCACGACGAAACAGCGACTTGAAACTGTCGGCAAGGTGGTCCCGAAGGGTGTCGTGGCGATGTTTTGCCGCGCCGATCTTATATTGCTTTGAGAGGTTCTCGACTCGGATTACGATGTTACTCATGGTGCTTATTGAGGACTTGTTTCATGCTTAATTTTTTCTCAGGCCAAACACATGACACCCAAAACCTGTCACACCACGTCCGCAAAGGTCCGTTCGATCTGCTTAAAATAGACAAGACCGCCAAGAAGAATGGCAACCACTACGGCCGTGCTTACGGCGATCAGCTTAAAGTCGGGACTTTCCTTACCGAGTAGGGCCCAACGGAAGCCTTCAATGACTCCTACCATAGGGTTAAGGCTGTACAGTAGCCGCCATTTCTCTGGAACTAGATTGACCGAGTAAGCCACGGGAGAGAGAAACATCCAAATCTGGATTAAAAACGGTATGGCATGGCCTACATCTCGATACCTGACATTGAGGGCTGAGAGCCAGAGCCCGACAGCTAAGACCGTGATCAGAGTCAGGAACAAGAAAATGGGTAGAGCGATCGCGCCCCAGGTGGGCACAATATGAAACCACAACATTATTACCAGGAGAAACACAAAAGCTATTGCGAAATCTATAATTCCAGAAATGGTAGCAGAGGCTGGCACGATAAGCCGCGGAAAATAAACCTTCGTGATGAGGTTTGCGCTACCTACGAGGCTAATGGTGCAGCGGTTTAGAGCACCTGCAAAGAGGTTCCAGGGCAACAGGGCCGTGTAAGCAAAAACGGGATAGGGCAAGCCGTCTGAGGGAATCTTGGCAAAATTGCTAAAGACCATGGTAAAGATCACCATGGTCGTCAAAGGCTGAAGAATTGTCCAACCGATGCCAATCACCGTTTGCTTATAGCGTACCTTTACATCCCTCCAGACCAGAAAGTATAGCAGTTCACGGTAGGCCCAGAGTTCTTTTAAACCGACAGACAGCCAGCTACGAGAAGGCTCGATACGGATAACCGAAATGTCGGCTATAGGTTGCGGTTTGGTTGCCTGCAATTCAGATTCACTGACCGACATGGAATAATCCTTTCCCACTGGCATGGCGGGCCTTGAACAGGAGATCGAAGTCAGCGCCAACCCGTTGCGGTTTTTCTACAATGAAACTTTGGGGGTGGGATGAGAACAAGCTGTTTACCCCTACGGGAAGAAACCTGCACTTCTGCCCGAGGTGTTCAGTCCCAGAGATTGCGCGATTGATCAGGGCTGAGGTCAGTCCCCTAGTGAAATACAAGTACTGGGAACATGTGCCCTAACCAGCCTGGAGCGAGCTTGGTTCGACTGTCGGTTCGTCGCTACGGGATCTCTCCGGTAACGCATCGAGGCTAAAATCATTTCGTTTGCGATACTTAAAAGAGTGTCCAATTACCACAAGCGGCTTTTCAAAGTATAGCCATGATAATTCCGCGAGTGTCAAGGTGATAAGTAGGGCCGAAAGCGTAACGCCAGCAGCGACCCAGCCACCGATTTGAGGGGTTTGCTTTAATAGTAAACCGTGAATGAGTCCGCTCACTCCCTGATGAAACAAGTAAACCCCGTAGGCAATAATTCCCAAGCGTACCATGAGCGGATTTCTCACAACCCAAGTCACCAAGCCGCGTCTTTCAGTGAGCGCGATCAATAGAAAACAGGAGTAGAGTAGCGCAAGCACCGAGTACCCATAAGACAACATCGCAAAAGAGAAAACCCAGTAGTTCTTGTAGGTGAACACTCCCGCCAGAGCGAGCAAGAGCGCGAATAATCCGTAGAGAAAAGCTCTATGGTCAGTCAAACATCTTCTGAATCCTTCTTGGCGCATCCCGTAAGCGCAGAGGACGCCCAACATCAAAGCGTCGGCCCGACACGGCATGAGCACATACGGCGAGAAATTCCCATTAGGATAACGCATGAGAATAAACCGTAGCGCCGGCGCCGCCAGAACTATACAGGCGAGCACGTAGGGAAGTCTTTGGGAAGAGAGAAAGAAAATCATGAGGGGCAATATGAGATAGAATTGTTCTTCGACGGCAAGCGACCAGGTGATGCCCAGCCAGTTCGGGCCAAAATCGCCAGTCTTTGCCATTGCGATATTCTGAGTGAACGTCAAGTAGGACCAGACCGGCAGAGACTTTCCGAATAGCCAGTCGGAGCGCGCCGCGATCGGTATTGCCCCGATAAACAGGAACACCCAAAGAAAGTAAAGGGGAAAAATCCGGCAGATCCTCCGAATGTAAAACGTTGAAAAGTAGTTGACTGAATCTTTATTGTCGAGCAAGATTCCGCCGATTAGAAACCCGGATAGAACAAAGAACAAATCAACCCCACTCCAAGTCAAGTCTAAAGCTCTGAAGCCATAATATAAGAGCATCCTTGGCTCAGCCTGGATCTCGCAAGCCCCGTAGTGCCAAATCAACACAAGGAGAATGGCCATCCCCCTGATGCCGTCGAGCTCGGTGATGCGGCGCGAGACATCGCGTGAGTTATCCATGCCTTTGAACCGCTTTACCATACAACCACCTTAAGAAAAGAAATCGGTGCTACTCCAAGCTCAAGGCACTACGATGACATTCTCATTCTATAGTCAAATAATTTGACCAGAGTCTTTAATATTAGACTCAGGTCGAAAAGAAAGGAGGAGTGTTGAAGATAGTCTTTTCCCAGTCTGATCTTATCTGGCAGGATTCGGCTAATGTATTCATCTTCGGGATTTTGGGAGTTTCCAAGCAGCGCCGCCTCATCGCGATATTTTAGGGAAGCTAAGTCGGTTATTCCTGGACGTATTTTTAGGATTTCCGCATAGTCATCTCTAAAAAGCTCCACGTACCGGGGAACTTCCGGTCGCGGGCCGACAAAAGTCATGTCCCCTTTAAGTACATTAAACAACTGCGGAAGCTCATCGATTTTGCTCTTACGCAGAAACCATCCCACCTGTGTAATCCGCGGATCGCGACCGAAGGTAACACTCGGACCTCGAGCGGGCGAATCCTGTGCCATCGTGCGAAATTTGTAAATCGAAAATGGCCGAAACCCCTTTCCCACCCGTTCCTGCTTGAAAAGCACCGGACCGGGCGAATCCAGCTTGATCAGAACGGCGACTAGCGCCAGCAGCGGAAGAGTAAAGATGATCCCCGCAAGCGAGACTATAACGTCAAAGGCGCGCTTCATCGCCCGTATTCACTGGCAAGCTCTCTCACCGCTCCAATGACTTTTTTCACATCTGCCTCTGTCATTTTCGGATAAATCGGCAGCGAGACGATTCGTTCAAAAACCGCGCTTGCGACCGGGAAATCGGCCGGCCTGTAACCAAACGCGGCGCGGTAATAAGGATGAAGATGCAGTGGAATGAAATGGACCGAAGTGCCGACTTCTCTTTCCCGCAACCCTTCGATGAATTCATTGCGGCCGATTCTCAGGCGCTCTACATTTAGCTGAATGATAAACAGGTGCCACGCGTGCTGCACATCCTTAGCGCAGGTGGGAGCTCGAACGGCATCCAGATCCGAAAAAGCTTTCTGGTACATTATGGCGATGCGCTGTCTGGCTTCCCAGAACTCTTTGCATTTTTTAAGCTGTTCAATGCCGATCGCGGCCGCAATATCGGTTAAGTTATATTTGAACCCGGCGGAGATAACTTCGTAATACCAGGAACCTTCCTTCGTGTAACGCTTCCAGGCATCATGGCTAATTCCGTGGAGGCTCATCATCCGCATCCGTTCAGCCCACTCTGGATTATCCGTGGTTGCCATGCCGCCTTCGCCTGTCGTGATCGTCTTGGTCGCGTAGAACGAAAAGCAGGTAATATCGCCAATGGTTCCTATCGCGCGGCCATGATAATTGGCCGGCAAGGCGTGAGCCGCGTCTTCAATCACCCTCAAGTTGTACTTTCGGGCGATGCTCAATACCCCGTCCATATCGCACGCCTGACCTGCGATATGAACCGGAATGATCGCTTTGGTTTTGGAATTAATCGCGGCTTCGAGCTTAGTGGGGTCCAGATTGAAAGTATCAGGTTGGCAGTCTACAAGCACCGGCTTCGCTTTAAAGTAGAGAACGACTTCCGCGGTCGCGGCGAAAGTCATGGTCGGGACAACGACCTCGTCCCCTTGTTTAATATCCACGGCATCCAGCGCCAGATGAAGGGCGGCGGTTCCGGAATTCACCGCCACCGCGTGCTTGGCACCCACATACCTGGCGAAATCATCCTCGAACGTTTTGACCTTCCGACCGGTCGTAAGCCATCCGGAGTGTAGGGTCTCGACGACTGCACGAATTTCGGCATCCCCGATATCCGGCTTATGAAACGGCAAAAAATCGTTGTTCAAGAAACTGATCCTTTTTTTTGTGTCCGCAAACGCTCGACTTTACCGTCCGTACCCTAATCGGGTAATAATTTGGCAATAAGCTCCAGATGATCAGCAACGGTTTGCACGCCTAGGACGTTCGTCGGGTGCTGATATATGCCCAAAATGTTTGCCTGCCGCTTCTGTTTGGGTAGGCGTCGAAGGACCTCATCGGCAAGCAATATGGCGTCAGACCAGTACAGCTCTTTATATTTCCTCATCGTGGAGTCGTGGAGTGCATCAGTATCTTTCAGCTACTGCTGTCTTACGGTTTTGGCGGCACCACTGGTTAAGTCGGGCCGCTGTTTTCCGTCGTATTCAGCCGATAATTCCCGATCCTTCTTATCGTAGGAGTACACGAGTTCTCTTATCCTTTTCACCAGTTGCAAAACATTTTGTCTAAGCTCTTTATTGGAAGTTTGCGAATAGCGCGTCTTTCCGGTAGTCGCACCAGCAGTGACAGCAACGATAACCACCAGAAGTAGCAGCCATAACTTACGCGTGAAGCAAGCCACGGAAATGAATTCAGGGTTCGTGGATCAGGTGATAGCAGTTGCCGGATGAAAACCGTCGGAGCTTAACCTACTCCCGTTTCGCATAAGTAGCGCGGATCCGTAGCTCTTCGGCTTCAAGAGGGTCAAGGGGCTGAATTATTTGAAAGAGCCTTTTGAGTTTCGTGCGATGAACGATACTCATGCAGTCCCAGCCGCGCTTTCGCGGTACTGCTTCAATGATAGAATTGACTGATCTGATTAACGACGTGATGCTGCTGCTCTTCAGTCAATTCAGGATAGATTGGCAGCGCCATCGAATCGCGCGCTGCCGCTTCCGCGTGGAGAAAATCTCCGGATCGGTATCCCAGCTCTGCGAAGCAATCCTGCAGATGGAGCGGCACCGGATAGTAGATTTCTGTTTCAATCGCCGTCTTGTTTAAAAACGCCCGCAGCCGATCGCGGTCCGGTAATCGAACCACGAACTGGTTGTAGATGTGTCCGGGCGCATCCTCGGGCAGTGACACCCGGCTTGTCAGCTTCAAGGCCTCAAACAAACGCCGATAGCGCGTCGCGTTATTGCGGCGCATTTCCGACCAGCGCGTCAGATATTTTAATTTGACTCTGAGAATCGCCGCCTGAAGCGCGTCAAGGCGGAAATTACCACCGACGACGCCGTGATGGTATTTGGGTTTGGCACCATGAACCCGAAGCACTCGGAGTTTCTCCGCCAGTGCTGCGTCGTTGGTGATCACCATTCCCCCGTCGCCAAACGCGCCCAGGTTCTTGCTGGGAAAGAAGGAAAAGCAGCCGATATCGCCCATCGTTCCGGCGGCTTTTCCGTTATGCGTCGCGCCGATCGCTTGAGCCGCGTCTTCGATGACGTAAATGCCTCTGGCGCGGGCCGCCTCCAAGATGGCGTCCATTTCGGCGCATCGGCCGAACAGATGAACGGGTATGATGGCTTTGGTTCGAGAGGTGATCTTTCTACTGATTGCGCTGCCGTCGCAATTGAACGTTCTTGGCTCGATATCGGCGAAAACGGGACGGGCGCCCAGCCTCGCTATCACACCGGCTGTGGCAAAAAACGAGTAAGCGGTGGTGATGATTTCGTCTCCGGGCCCGGTCCCAATCGCCATCAGTGAAGCCAATAAACCGTCCGTGCCCGATGATACGCCGATGGCAAAGCGCGCGTTGCAGAAAGCGGCGATTTCCTGTTCCAGCGCTTCTACTTCCGGCCCGAGGATAAAATGTTGAGACTCAAGAACGCGTTCGATCGCCTGGTGAATTTCAGGCCGGATAGTTGAGTACTGCGCTTTGAGATCGAGCAAAGGTACGTTCGTCATCCAAAGTCACCTCGTTGCCGATTTTTCGATAGGTGCGCCGACACGCCGGACACCTTCCTGCTTCGTGATTGTCACTAAAATCAAGTCGACTTGCGCAAACACACATCCATCCGACGATCCTGCCGGGATTTCCCATCACGAGCGCAAAATCCGGTATATCCTTCGTTACGACCGCGCCCGCCCCCACGAAAGCGTATTGCCCGATAGTAATGCCGCATACGATCGTGCAGTTCGCCCCGAGGGTGGCGCCTTTGCGCACCCGCGTCGGACGGAGTTCGTCCATTCGACGGATTTCACTCCGAGGGTTAAACACGTTGGTAAAAACTATGGACGGGCCGCAAAACACGTTATCCTCAAGGGTCACGCCTTCATAGACCGAAACGTTATTTTGAATCTTGACGCCGTTGCCGATGGTGACATTCGGGCCGATGACCACATTTTGCCCAATGCGGCAATGCTTGCCGATGCGCGAGTTCTTCAAAATATGGGAAACGTGCCAGATCGTTGTTCCCTCGCCTATTTGAACGTCATCATCGATGAAGGCGGATTCGTGAATCGAAGGTTGCCGCGGCGCTCGTGTTGGAAGAATGCGCGGGGTGGACTTGCCGCGTTTCAATCCGTCCTGACAGCGCTGCAGCACCGTCAGCACGCGCAACCCTTCGCGCCCGTCTGTCCGAGGACTCTGTCGGGATTGGATGCACTCCAAGAAGTGCAGGCATTCTTCTTTTAGCGGCTCGCTCGGATCCACCGGCACCGGCAAGGCCTCCGCCCGGTTCGGGACAGGCTGATGGTTTTTCCAGCTGATCGTATGGGGATAAAGCAGCAACTTATGTTCAGATTCTAAATCGTCGAAGACGGCCATGCGACGATCTCCGACCACGATCAGCTTTTGCTCTTTAAAGGGATGGAGCCATGACACGAAGATGTGCGCTTTAACGCCACTGGGAAATGAAAAAAGGCTCACCGTCACGTCGGCGATCTGATTGTGAAGATAGTTACCGCCTTGCGTTTTGACCGAATCCGGCATCTCGCCCACCAGGCCGAGGATCACCGAAATATCGTGCGGAGCGAACGACCAAAGAATGTTCTCTTCGCGGCGAATTTTTCCAAGGTTAAGACGATTGGAATAAATGTACTCGACACGGCCGAGCTCGCCCTCGTCAATCAAGCTTTTCAGCTTGAGCACGGCGGGGTGGTACCAGAGCAGGTGCCCGACCATTAGAACGCGCTGTTCCCGCGAAGCCAACGCTACCAGTTCTTCCCCCTCCTGGACTGACAGGCATAGCGGTTTTTCAACAAATACGTCCTTGCTGGCCAAAAGCGCCTTTTTGACTAATTCGCCGTGAGTTACGGCCGGTGTTGCGATGGCGATGCCGTCAATCTCCGGGCTCGACAGCACATCATCAACCGTTTGCGTGCATTTTGCCTCCGGATATTTCGAGTGAAGCTGCGCTCGCGTGCTGCCATCGACATCACAGATACACGTAAGCGCGCCAATGTCGTTAAAGTTTCGAATGACATTCTTCCCCCAGTATCCACCGCCAACACACGCGATCTGACTAGCGAATGATCTGGTCATCTTTTCTGTATACCTTTCTGCATTAGCCTTTAGTGCTCGATGAGCCGTCGAGAAGTGTCGTAAAGTGGGTAGTCGCTTGAAGTCAACGAACAGTAGGTCTCTAGACCACTGGTGGCCTGCTCAATTTGGTATAGGTAGGAGAAGGACCACGCCCCAAAATGACAAAGTCCCAAATACCACGGATAAATCCGCAACCGTAACCAAAATGATATACCGCAAAGACCATTGGAAGCAGAGTGAGTAGCGCTAAGCCATTCTGGGCTGCCGCAATTAAAGACGCTATCAGATTACAGACGAGGTAGGTTGTGAGCACTGCCAATAATGCCCAACCGGCGGAAGGAAAGAAAATACCGGCCAATAAGAGAATAACTAGAGACAATACGAAGCACCCAGGAACCACATGACGGACGGAAGCTGGAAGTTTGTGTTTCTGAATAACACGGACCTTCCAATAGCCATACTGAATGTATTGGAGGAACAAATCTCTCAACGATGAGCGAGGCGTGTACCAACTCTTGATTCGACGTGAATGCCAAATTTTTCCCCCAGCTCTGACAAGGCGAAGGTTAAATTCGTCATCTTGGTTCCGCACCAGCTCCTCATCGAACAACCCGATCCGATCGAACACATCGCGGCGATACACGCCACCAAAAACGGTATCCGCAGGACCTTCGTAGTTAATATTGTGCCAACGCGCTCCGCCAACGGCGAACCCGCTATGATGGGCCATCGCGATAGCTTTCTGTAGCCGAGATTCTCCCACACACAACATCGTGCCGCCGACGTTGTCGGCTCTTGTTTCTTGGAGAACTTTCAAGCTGGAGCACAAATAATCGGGCGCATAGCGATTGTGAGCACCCATGATCGCAACATACCTGCCGCGCGCGTGACGGATCCCTGCATTCATGCCGCAAGCAGTTGTGCGTTCGGGATTATCGATAACTTTCAACCGCCGATCCCTATGACCAACTTCTTCTAGAAGTTGACGTGTCCCGTCATCCGACATGCCGTCCACGACTATGATTTCAAATCCTCCGGGTGGGGACTCCTGAGCCAAGATTGTTTCGAGCGTAGCCTTAATCTGATCTCTTTCATTACGGCATGGGATCACAATGGACACGGCAGGTTCGCCGGCAACGACGCTTTCGCCCAAATTGAAATTGGCAATCATACTTTGCAGGTTCTCAACAGCCGCACCCAATAAGTTTCACATCCCCCGCACAGTTAAACTACCCGAACCACCACACGGGATGTCAGATCGTCGCGTTCTAGGTATCGACCACGACATTTGGCATTTCGAGGAGACTTTATGCTCGGTGTGATCACCGCAGCCTAGAGTCATTCGTTTGACGGCGCGAGAAATGACGCGTGAACAGACTTGAAGGACATCCTCTCGAGATTGTTTTTCTCGATTTACAATTTTGTTCATATGTTTAAGTGCGGTTGACCGGCTTCGTGCGCGGACTCGTCCAAAACGACTCCCAAATTCCCTCATTGGGTAAGCAGCGTTCTGATGCGATTTGGCACCGGGCTTGCCATCTCAGCTCCCAGCAATTTATTTCGGGGCCTTTCGATAATGCCGTCTCAGTCCCACGACTGAAACGCAGATCCACGGGTTATCACCAGACTTCAAACCCGGAGGTGTTGGGTTTCCGACAGAGGAGTTGTT
>Ga0316628_100002209_pt1 | contig 14269 bp, 12 predicted proteins | sample OWC_Aug_M2_C1_D5_FD_207648 | JGI IMG/M metagenome (GOLD analysis project Ga0316628, IMG submission 207648) | Wetland soil microbial communities from Old Woman Creek delta, Ohio, United States - OWC_Aug_M2_C1_D5_C | ecosystem: Environmental > Terrestrial > Soil > Wetlands | place: USA: Ohio... | reverse complement strand
GAGGACGTTACGCGCACTTTGTAATCACCGGCGACCTCCGCTATGGCCACCAGCGGCTCCGGCCCCCAGTCAGCATTGGGGCTGTCCATGCGTGCGAGTTTTTCACCTTTGGGGCCAAGGAGCGCGATCTCGACATCAACGCCCTTCTGCTCGATTTTCACCTCAACGAAGTCGCCCTGGGCCAACGCGACCGTGAACCAATGCGTTTCGCCGCCCTTAAGCGAGCGCTCCAGGGTTGAACCCGGAGCTGGAAGCGTGTCCTGCTGCGCGAAGAGGACGCCTGTCGCAAGCAGGCACAAGAGTGGTGCGAGCCGGAAGCAAAGCGTCTGAAAGGAATTTTGACTATGGCGTTGAGGCAATGCTGGCACCCGTCGGAAGAAGCTGCTTCAAGGGTACAAGAAATTTCAGGATTGCGGCGCTTCCCCACGAAGACGAAGCGCCGCACGAGGGCTTTTGGCCTGCGTTCGGCCTGTTCCTACATGTTATGCGTTGCGGTGTAGCCGCCAGTGGCTTTGTCACCGGGGTCTTCCGTAAATACTACCTCGGTGCTGCCGTCCGTCGTGCACGTCATGCGGAAGTCGTATTCGTTGTTGCTGTCGTCCTTATACTTGAAGTGAAGGGTACCGCTGGTCCCCGACCCGCCATTGGAGCTCAGTACCTGCAAATCATAGGTAGTGCTGTTGTCGTCTTCATAGCTCGAGTTGTCTTTGTCGAGCTTGGTCTGACTTCCCACCGTTTGCGTCTCGATCGTCAGAGTGCCGCAATAGACGGGCGGGGTAGCGGTTGTGTACACCTCGTATTCTCCGGCTGCATAATTCCACACATCGTCATTGGTGCCCAAATCCATGGGTTTTGGTATTGCGCTCATCTGTAGAACCTCCTGGGAAGAGAATGCTTTGAATGTAGGCCTGCGTTGAGGGTCCCGGAACCGTTCGGGTGAGGAGCAAATCGTACGCCGGACCAGATTCAACGTCAATCAGCATTCATACAGCTTTTGCGCTGTTTCGTCTTAATTGTTGCGGCTGGGAGACGCGGCATGTGCAATGGTTTGCACCTGGAGCCCGCGAATTTCACCTATTGCTTAGAAAGCCGATTTCAGTTATCTGTGTTCCAGCTCAACCGCCGCAACCAGCGGGTCGCCTGGGGAAACCAGTTTCACCTGGCTGCCGGAAGCCTGGGCGACCACCGCGTCCGCAGCGCTCTGGTGCTGCTGTAGCCATTTCTGAATTTCTGCTGCGGGTTGCTGCGTTCCCGCAACCTGCGTGTACGTGGGGTTGGACGCCAGCTTGACGGCGGTCTCCAGTCCGACCACAGGCAAGGCCGACCAGATGATCCAGAGCTTCTCTTTGCTCGGTTTCTGGCCCGGGTTCTGCTCAAAGTTGTAAGGTCCGATCTCCATCGCCTTGCCTGCGGCCAGCATGGACTTGCCTCGATTGATCTTGGGCAGCGGGAAGAGCACGGACGGGGTCCCGCTTTCCGGCTGGTCGATCAGGTATAAAGCTCCGGCCTGCGGAGACGAGACAACGATGCTGAATTTCCATCCGCTCTCAAGAGCATCTCTTCCGGTGGAGCGGAAAGGCTGCGCTTCCGGCTTGCCGTTACGCATCTTCTGCACCATGAAGTAATAGGAGAGTTGGCGTTCGCCGCCCGTGGCTGAGAGGTCCATATCTGGGACAGCGGGCACGGCAGTGGAACCGACGCCCGCAATGGTGCTGGTCGCGGATTGCGTCCCCGGAGGTTTCTTGGCCCCCGGAACTCCAGAAGTTTCAGGCGGCGCAGGTACCGGGACCGCAGGTGTAGAGGTTGGCTGCGCCCCGGCCGCTGGTGGCGTCGAAGACGGATGCCTGGTGAGCCACAATGCCCCAACCAAAATCAAAACGCCCAAAGCCGCTCCTCCCAACAGGAGGCCAAACCGTGCGGCCGGCTTTCGCGCCGGAGACGGCTCGGCTGCAGCAGCAGGTACGACGGTAACCACGTCCCCGGATCGCCGCTGCTGCTCGTCGGCTTCCACGCGCTGCTTGAGGCGCTTCAAGTCGATTGCGACATCTTTCATGGTCTGGTAGCGCTCGTCGCGATCTTTGGCCAGCATCTTGGCGACGATCCGCTCCAGCTCCTCAGGGAGATCGCGCCGCACCTGGCGCAGAGGCGTGGGATCGCGTTCCAGGATAGCGACCATGGCATCGGTCGAGGTCGGCGCGGCGAAGGGAGCCTTGCCGGCGACCATCTCATAGAGCACTCCGCCCAGGCTCCAGACATCGGTACGCGCGTCCACCTCCTGCCCGCGCAGCTGCTCGGGAGACATGTAGGCCAGCGTGCCCATGATCACGCCGGGCATGGTACAGTCCAGCGTCTGTTCGCTGTGCAGGCTTTCTATGCCGCGCTGGCTGAGTTTGGCCAGGCCGAAGTCGAGCACCTTCACGAAGCCATCCGGCCGGACCATGATGTTTTCCGGCTTGATGTCGCGATGGACGATACCGGCGGCGTGGGCTGTGGACAGGGCGGCGGCGGCTTGCAGGGCGATATCCAGTGTGCGGCCCAACGGCATCCCCTGGGCGATCAGTGAGCCAACCGTCTGGCCTTCTACGAACTCCGTGGCAATGAACTTGGTGGAGTCAACGTCGCCAATCTCGTAGATGGTCAGGATGTTTGGATGATTGAGCGCGGACGCGGCGCGGGCTTCCTGCTCAAAACGGCGGACCCGCTCCGGATTCTGCACCGCATCGGCGGGCAGCACCTTCAACGCCACCTTGCGGCCGAGTCTCTGGTCCTGGGCCAGGTAGACGCGGGCCATGCCGCCCGCGCCGAGCAGCTCAAGGACCTTATATGCGCCGATCTGGGTGCCGGGTTCCATGTGCTGGCTACAGTATAGCGTTGATAAATAGGCTGTTAATCACGAGCTGCCCGTTGTAAGCTGCGGTCAACGGCCTCCGCGGGCAAGGGTTTATAATGGGTTTCTCAAAACCACCCTTCTCCTTTGTGACCCGGAGGAGCGGGTTTTTCACACACATGCCAGAGCACATCAAGAAGAAGCTGGAAGAAGAGATTCGCGCCCTGGAACACGAGCTGGCGCACGAGCTTCCCAAAGAAATCAAGAAAGCCGTTGCCATGGGCGACCTGAGCGAAAATGCCGAGTACCACATGGCCAAGCAGCGCCAGGAGTTTGTCAACGCCCGCCTGGGACAACTCAAGAGGCGCATGAGCGAGTTGGCGCTGGTGAATCTTGCCAACATCCCTAAAGACCGCGTGGCCTTTGGCTCGCGCATACGGGTCTTCGACAACACGAAGGAAGAAGAAATCGAATACAAGCTGGTGACCAGCGAAGAGTCTGACGTGACCAAGGGGCTGATTTCCACCACTTCTCCCATCGGGAAAGCGCTGATGGGAAAGAAGGTGGGAGACACCGCCCTGGTGGTGACGCCCAACGGCAAACGCGAACTGGAGATTCTGCGACTCTTCACTGTGCACGACGAGGACAAATGACCTGGACTGGAGCATTCGGACGCGGCTGCAGAGTACTGCTGCATGCAATTGTCCGCGGACTTGCGCTCACCCGCATTTCGCCCAACGTGCTCACCTTTCTCGGGCTGGTCATCAACATCATTGCGGCGGTGCTGTTCGGCTACGCCAACTCGGCCAATTACCCGCGCTTGTTCCTCTATGCCGGGCTGGTGATCATCGGGGCCGGCATCTTTGACATGGTGGACGGCCGCGTGGCCCGCGCTACCGGGCAGGTCACCACGTTCGGCGCCTTCTTTGACTCCGTGATCGACCGCTACAGCGACGTGGCGCTTTTCTTCGGCCTGCTGGTCTTCTACGCCCGCGAAAACCGCTTCTTCTACCTGGTGATGGTGGCCTTTGTGATGGTCAGCTCCGTCATGGTCAGCTACACGCGCGCGCGGGCGGAATCACTGATTGGGTCATGCAAGGTCGGCTTCATGGAACGGCCGGAGCGGGTTGTGCTGGTCATCATTGGCGCGCTGTTTGCCCGCTGGGGCGCCATGGCGCCGGTGCTGTGGATTCTGGCTGTGCTTTCCACCATCACCATCATCCATCGCATCACTTACACCTACCAGCAGACGCGCATCCTTGACGCGAAAGCCGCGGAAGAGGCGGCAGCGAAGCAACAGTCGGTAGCTGCCAATAAGCCGCAGCAGGGCAAACGGCCTGAACAGGCACCGTCGTTTTAATTAGGGAAACCGCTTAAGAGTTATCTACCTGGTGAGAGTCATCTGCACTCGGGGCGGCCGCCGCTCGGCGCGTGGAAGAGAAGCAATTAGCAAATGGCAATTAGCGAAACCTGGGTTGGCGCGGCCAAAGTTCCGCTGAGGCAACCAGCGTTTATTTTGTTGTCGCCAATTCGCGCCGGGGTTCACCTGCCGGTCTTGCTCGGTCAATCACCAGCGCGGCAATCCGTTCGCGATGGAAGCTGGCATCGCCCAGCATGGTTTCCGAGGCTTTTGCGCGCCGGTAATAAAGATGCAGGTCATTCTCCCAGGTGAACCCCATGCCGCCGTGTACCTGGATACCGCGATTGCCGACGGTGCGCGAGACATCGCTCGCGTACATCTTGGCGATGGAGACGGCCACGGCCGCGTCGGGATCGTTTTCCTCGAGCGCCCACGCGGCATAGTAGGCGGCTGAGCGCGCGCTTTCTGTCTCCAGGTACATATCGGCACACATGTGCTGCACGGCCTGGAAGCTGCCGATGGCTTTGCCGAACTGCTTGCGCGTTTTTGCGTAGGCCACGGTGGTTTCGAGCACACGCTGCATGCCGCCGACCGTCTCAGCCGCCAGCGCTGCGGTGGCAATTTCCAGCGCGCGTTCCAGGCCGGCGCCGTTACTGAACCGTTCGGCCGGGGTGTTCTTGAACTCCACGGAATAGATCTTGCGCGTCAGATCCAAACCTTTCATGGGCTGCACGTTGATTGCAGAAGCTTTTGCGTTCACGAGAAATGTGCCATCGGCAGCCACTACTATGAAAAAATCCGCAACGGCAGCATCGGTCACGAAGAGCTTGGTACCGGTCAGCTTATCTCCCGTCATCTTGAGGTTAGTCGGATTCCAGCTTGCGCCTGACTCGAGAAATGCCACAGTTGCCCGCGCCTCTCCGTTGCAGATGGGTGAGAGATACTGCTTCTTTTGTTCCGCGTTGCCGCAAGCATCGATGACTGCGCCGGCCATGAGGGTGGAGAACAGCGGTCCGGGCAGCAATGCGTAACCCGCCTCTTCCATCAGCAGAGCCAGCTCAACTTTACCCAGACCCATTCCGCCGTACTCTTCCGGAAAGATGATGCCGATGAACCCTTGCTCGCAGAGCTTCCGCCAGAGCGCGGGGTCGTGGGCGGTCTCAGTCTCCATGAGCTTGCGCGCATGTGCCATGGGGCACTCGCCGGCGAAGAATTTGCGCGCTGTGTCTTTGAGGATCTGCTGGCTTTCACTGAGTCCGAATTGCATGGATGCTCCCGATCTGATCTCACGAATAGATGTCTTTTGTTGTCGCTCCGCTAACGCTACGCTCCGGCCTGCGGCAGCGCGGAAAACTCTCTTCCGAGCTTACCCGGCACTTAGCCCTCAGCGCGCGATGCGCGCCTCGGGCCCGTGCCTGCCGGCGCTAAAACCTCGCGAGAGATCAACTTTGTCTTTCCGATCACCCGATCACCGGATCACGCGCGATCACCCGATCTCAATAGCTCTTGGGCAATCCCAGCACAAAATGCCCGATGATATTTCTCTGGATCTCTGAGGTGCCGGCCTCAATGGTGTTGCCGCGCGCGCGCAGATAGCCGTACGCCCACGAACCGTTGTCCACGGCCAGCGGATCGCCTGCTTCAAGCTGGCCGTACGGTCCTAGCAACTCCTGGGCCACCTGCTGGAAGCGCTGATTGAGTTCGCTCCAGAAGATTTTCTGGATGGAGCCTTCCGGTCCGGGCACGCCTGTGGCGGTGATCCGGCTGAATGCGCGCATCTGGTTCCAGCGCATGATCTCGATTTCGGCATAGCACTGGGCGAGCTTCTGCCGGATGACGGGATCGTCGCCGGCTTTGCGTCCGTTGCGCTCCATGACGCCCGCGAGCTCAATCAATCGATCCATGTTGCGGCGGTAGATCACCTGCATGCCCGCGCCCAGCGTGCCGCGTTCATGCATCAGCGTGCCCATCGCGACTTCCCAGCCTTCGTTGATCTTGCCAACCAGGTTTTCTTGAGGCACACGCACGTCATGGAAAAAGATCTCGTTAAACTCGGTTTCGCCGGTCATCTGGCGCAGCGGCCTTACGTCAACGCCTTGCGATTTCATATCCACCAGCAGCACGGTAATGCCGCGGTGTTTGGCCGCGGCGGGATCGGTACGCACCACGAGCTGGCACCAGTCGGCGGCCCAGCCATAGCTGTTCCATACTTTCTGCCCGTTGACGATGTAATGGCCGTCTTCGAGGCGGGCCTCGCAGCGGACGTTGGCGAGGTCAGAACCGGCGTCGGGCTCGGAGAAGCCCTGGCACCATATTTCTTCCGCGCTGAGGATCTTGCTCAGGTAGCGCTTCTTCTGCGCCTCCGTGCCGAAGGTGATGAGCGTTGGCCCCACCAGGCCGACGCCCAGAACGTTGGCTAGCGGCGGAGCGCCGGCGAGCGCCAGTTCCTGCCAGAAGATGACCTGCTCCATCAGGCTGGCCCCGCGGCCGCCGTATTCCCTGGGCCAGGAAATTCCCGCCCATCCGGCTTCATACATGGTGCGCTGCCAGCGCTTGAGGAAGTCAAAACGCTGGTGCATGGATTGGTCACGCTTTGCGTCCCAGTCCTTGGGGACGTTGGTGCCAAGCCAGGCGCGCAGCTCGTCGCGGAATTTCAGTTCTGAAGGGTTCAAGTTTAGATCCATATGTCTCCCCGACGTCTCCCCGGCGCGCGAGGTAAGAAGATTCGCCCGCGCCGCAAAATAGCTTTCATCTTTTGCGGCGATCAGTTTACTCCTTCCGGGGATCGCTCGACGTCCTCCCACCCGTTTGGGTAAGCGGTGTTCGGCGATGCGGTTCGTAGGAAGCGCGCAGTGCGGCACAATGCCGCACGTGTTCAAGGCGCCGGCAGGGAGACGGCGAGACAGAGGGAAACGGCCAGCGGCAGGCGCGGCCGTCCCGGGTGAGTTTGATACGCCGCGTAGAAGAAACTACTTCAGCTTCAGCTTTTTCTTCACGATCTTGTGCAGATCGGCTGAGCGCCGTTCCTTGTAGTAAGCCTCGGCGTTTTCGATCTCCAGTTCATGCAGCTTCTGACCCTTCCCCGCGATGGGCTTGCATGTGGGCGCTTTGGGATCGGTGGGCTGCGGTTGCGGGATGAATGTCCCCACCAGTTTTCCCCGTTCGCTGATCACGTGTAGTTTGCTCACAGCCAATCCTCCAGGTTCAGGTTATGGGCAACGGGCCTTGCCCCCGGATTGTGGATTTGCACGGTGTAGAAAGCGCGGGAATCACTGGTTGCGCCTACGCCCTGGTTCTCAGCCAGAAGCTGGACCACTCCCAGGACATCGTCGACGATATTGGCGGCGGCGGTCACAATCCCAACGTCCTGACCGGTGCCGTAGCTGATGCTCCAGAAAGCGGTCTGGCCGCCTGCCAGACTGAACAATGGTCCCACTGAGCGAAGATGTGCCATCAGAAAAGTTCCTCTCGTCCAGATAGTGTCGTGGCGAGAAAAAACGTTTCACCGGTCTCTGGCAGGCCGCAGCCTGAGAGCCTCGCTTGTTCCAGCAGTCATAGCCGACATGTGCGCGAAGGCGCGCACTGAAACAATCTATCCCTGGGGCACGCCGTAGCTGCAGGGCTTGTCAGTCTGCTGGGTTGGCGGCGTGGGCGGCGTGGCCCACGGGCCGTTGGTGGTAGAGAAGTCAAAAAATTCCGTCATGTCCGGCATGGCAGCATCGCGCTTGTTCAGGGTCGGCAGGCCGAAGCGCGTCTCAATGAAGCGGAGCGCGGCGGTGAAATCCATGGGCGTGTGCGAAACGAAATTCTTCCTGGCAAAGGGCGAGACCACGAGCAAGGGCACGCGGAAGCCGCTCTTGGTGAAATCACCCTGGATCTGGCCGGGAGACAGCAAGGGCTTGATCCCGTCGGGGCTCGGTACCGCCATGGGAGGCACATGATCGTAAAGCCCGCCGCCTTCGTCATAGGTCTGGATGAACACAGAGTCCTTCCATGAAGGGCTTTGCATGAGGGCAGTGATCAGTTTTTCAGAAAATTGTGCGCCGATCTGGACGTTGTTGTCAGGATGTTCGTCCACGCCCGTTACACTTTTCTCACCTTTTTCAACTCCGGTCTCAATGTACGCCACCTGGGGCAGGGTACCGTTGCGCACATCAGTGAAGTACTCAGCCAGAGGAACAACGTTTGTCTTATGCGTGGTTGAGTAGGTGAAGTAAGAATAGTAGGTGCTCTTGGCAATATAGATTTTCCAGGTGATGTGCGCCTTATCCATCAGTTCGAAAATCGTAGTGGCGTTAAGCTGGTGGTGAGGAGCGCCGGTGATTCCCTGGGAAGTGGCTGACATCCAGTAAAAGCGGTTGGGATGGGTACGCGTAGGCGCGGCGGAAAACCAGCGGTCTGAGGTGGCGAAGTTCGCCGCAATAAAGTAATAAAACGGCAAGTCGGTCTGATCGTAATAGCCCATGGCGCGTTTGCCGGTAATGTCGCTCCCTCCTGAGCCGTGGGCGAATCCTCCCTCGACAACGGCAAAGCCATTCATCAAATCAGGCGCGTTGGGATTCCCTGGGGAATTGAGATTGAATATTCGGTGAGTCTCATTCCAGGAAGGACTCAGGTTCTCAGAACATACGCTCTGCATGTGGAAAGCGAAGATGGGCTTTCCCGGCCTACCGGTGACCGGATCGCGGCCGGGTACAGACACGCCGTCAGGCGTCTTGTTGGGCCCCCATGTGTCCACGTCCTGGGGAAGGCCGTTGGCGGCACGATAGACGTTGAGCTGGCCAAAATAATGATCAAAAGAGCGGTTTTCCTGCATGAAGAGAATAATGTGATTGATCGACTTGAGAGTCGCCTGCGGATTCTGCGGACTGCCAGGGCTTGAAGTGCCGCTGCCGCCTCCCCCGGTGATCGACTGGCATCCGGTCAGAAGCAAAATTGTAATTAGCGCGAAGGCTGGTGTGATACCAGGCTCCATCCGTCTCCAACTTCTTGACATAGGTCCCCCGAAAAAGGCAGGTATACGGGATGAGATGGGGAAAAGAGCCTTGCCGTTGGCGAGGTACTCTCGAATTTAAACACGCCTTGAAATTTGTTGAGTTATCCAGAGCTCAAAAGAAAGTGAAGCGCAGCAAGTAACAGAAAGTTCCACAATCCAGAGTGCCTGTCCGTCGTGACCAGCGGTCAACCAGCAGGCACGCCCTGCGTGCAAGGCAGGTTCTTGGGCTGAGTTGGCGGCGTGGGCGGCGTAGCCCAGGGGCCGTTGGCGGTGGAGAAGTCAAAGAACTCCATCATGTCCGGCATGGAGGCGTCGCGTGCTGTCAGGGCAGGCAGGCCGAAACGCGTTTCGATGAACCGGAGCGCAGCGGTGAAGTCCATGGGTGTGTGGGAGACGAAATTCTTCTTTGCAAAAGGCGAAACCACGAACATGGGCACGCGAAAGCCGCTCTTGGTGAAGTCAGCCACGAAGTCGGTGGGGCCGAGGATGGGCGGAATGCCGTCAGGGCTGACCACGGCCATGGGCGGCACATGGTCATAGAACCCGCCGCCCTCGTCGTAGGTCTGGATGAAGACCGAGTCTTTCCATGAGGGGCTCTTCATGAGGGCTGTGATCAGGTTCTCAGAAAATTGCGCCCCGGTCTGAACGTTGTTGTCAGGATGTTCATCCAACGCGGTTGGGCTGACCAGGTTTTGCTCCACTCCGGTCTCAATGTAGGCCACCTGGGGCAAGGTCCCGTTCTGCACGTCCGTGAAGTACTCCGCCAGGGGAACAACATTGGTCTTGTGGGTGGTGGAGTAGGTGAAATAGGAGTAATACGTGTTCTTTCCGCCCAGGTAAATCTTCCAGGTGATATGTGCATTGTCCATCTCCTGGAAAATCGTTTCGGCGTTGATCTGGTGGGGAGGAGGCACGACCCAGCCCTTCGAGGTCGCTGCCATCCAGTAAAACCGGTTGGGATGGGTGCGCGCAGGCGCCGGGGAAAACCAGCGGTCTGAAGTGGCGAAATTCGAAGCCATAAAGTAGTAAAACGGCAGATCGTTCTGATCGTAATACCCCATTGCTCTCTTACCTGTGACGTCCAGGAACTGGCCAAAGCCGAAAAGCGTGGAGTCGTTGGCGAAATGTCCTTCCACGAAGGCAAAGCCATCCATCACATCGGGGCCGCCGTTGGGGAGAGACCGGTCGCGCAGATTAAACTCGCGGTGGCTCTCGTTCCACGCCGAGCTCAAGTTTTCTGAGCAGGCGCTCTGCATGTGGAAGGCAGCGATCGGCGGACCCGGCTGGCCCGTCACCGGGTCATAGCCCGCGGTGGAGACGCCCGCCGGGGTCTTATTGGGGCCCCAGGTGTCCACGTCCTGAGGAAGGCCGTTGGCGGCGCGGTACACGTTCAATTGGCCGAAGTAATGATCAAAGGAACGGTTTTCCTGCATAAACAGGATGATGTGGTTGATGGACGTGATGCTGGCTTGCGGGGACTGCGGAGTAGGGCTTGGGGCGGCGCCGCTCCCGCTGCCACTGACCAGCCCCTGGCATCCGAGCAAAAAGAGCATTGCGGTTAGCACGAGTCCCGGCTTCAAACCTTTGTTTGTCCGTTTCCAACTCTTCGACATATGACCCCCCGAAAAAAGGCGGGTATTTGCGTGAGATGGAACAAAGAGCTGAGCTGTTGGCGCGGTACTCAGGATTTTTTTTTGCGCATTCGCTGTCTGGGAAGCAACCTGCTAACACACAGGAAAACAGCTCCTGTAACCCGATGGAGTCATTCGCCGGGCCGGGCGGCGGCGCCCCTGGGCCCATCAGCCCGCAGGCACGCCAAAGGTGCAAGGCAGATTCTTGGGCTGGACCGGAGGCGTGGGTGGCGTGGCCCACGGGCCGCTGGCGGTGGAGAAGTCAAAAAACTCCGTCATGTCCGGCATGGAGGCGTCACGCTGCGTCAGGCTGGGCAGTTTGAAGCGGGTCTCAATGAATTTGAGGGCGGCGGTGAAGTCCATGGGCGTGTGCGAGACGAAGTTCTTCCTGGCAAACGGGGAAACCACGAACATGGGCACGCGGAAGCCGCTTTTGACGAAGTCGTGCACGAAATCGTTGGGGCCGAGGATGGGCTGGATGCCATCCGGGTTGACGACCGCCATGGGCGGCACATGGTCATAGGTGCCACCGCCTTCATCGTAGGTCAGGATCAAAACCGAGTCCTTCCATGAAGGGCTTTGCATGAGCGCATTGATCAGCCTTTCCGAGAACTGGGCCCCCACCTGAACGTCGTTTTGCGGATGTTCGTCCAAGGCACTGCCGGCGCCCAACTCGCTCTTTTCCACGCCGGTTTCAATGTAGGCCACCTGCGGCAGGGTGCCGTTCTGCACGTCTGTGAAGTACTCCGCCAGGGGAACCACGTTGGTTCTGTGGGTGTTCGAGTAGCCGAAGTAGAAATAGTAGGTATTCTTGGCGGCCAGATAGATCTTCCAGGTGATGTGCGCGTCGTCCATTTCCTGAAAGATGGTTTTTGCGCTGAGCTGTTGTTTGGGAGCGGTAATGAAACCCTGCGAGGTCGCGGCCATCCAGTAGAAACGGTTGGGATGAGTGCGCGTGGGCACGGGTGAAAACCAGCGATCGGAGGTGGCGAAGTTCGAGGCCATGAAATAGTAGTAGGGCAGGTCGTTCTGATCGTAATAGCCCATGGCACGCTTGCCGGTAACGTCCTGGAAGTTGCCGCCGCCAAAGCCGAGGATGTTTGAGTCATTGGCGAATTTTCCCTGCACGTAGGCGAAACCGTTCATCAAGTCCGGCGGATTGGCAAAGGAGCGGTCGTCAATGTTGAACATTCTGTGGCTCTCATTCCAGGCCGGACTCATGTTCTCCGAACACGCACTCTGCATGTGGAAGGCCGCGATAGGCGCTCCTTGTTTCCCCGTGGAGGGAACGTAAGCAGGCGTGGCGACGCCAGCCGGAGTCTTGTTCGGCCCCCACGTGTCCACGTCCTGAGGCAGGCCGTTGGCCGCACGGTAGACGTTGAGCTGGCCAAAGTAATGGTCAAAAGAACGGTTTTCCTGCATGAAGAGAATGATGTGGTTGATGGAATTGATGCTGGCCTGCGGAGTTTGCGGAGTGGGGCTGGGGGTTGGGCTGCTGGAACTGCTGCTGCTGTTGAGCCCCTGGCATCCCAGCAAAAACAAAAGTGTGACTGGCATGAAACCCAGTTTCAAGCCTTGCTGCATCCGGCTCCAGCTCATTGGTATGAGGCCCCCCGCAATATCGGTATGTTCGTGGGATGTAGAAAGGGGAGAAGCCGTTGGAGGAGACTCTGGATTTTTTCGCGAAGTGAAAAGATTCTTAGTGAAAGCCGAATCACGGGAAACAGCAAAAGGTGAACTGGCGGAAGATTTCGTGCGGTTCAGACACTCAGCCCCGAGCACGATTCGTGACGCGAACCCGTGCTCAGGGCTGAATAGTCCCCGTATCGTGGAGGCGAGTTATTTCTTGTAAACCACTCCGCCCTTCATCACCATTGCAGGATGCTGGAGCAGGGTAATGTCCTTGAGCGGGTCGCCTTCCACGGCGACGATGTCCGCGAACTTGCCCGGTTCCAGCGTGCCGATGCGGTCTGACCATCCCAGCAGATCGGCGGCGTTGATGGTGCCGGTCTGGATGGATTGGAGCGGCGTGAGCCCAAGTTTGGTATAGACCTCAAACTCATGGGCGTTCAGGCCGTGCGGATAAACGGCAGCATCAGTTCCCAAGGCAATTTTCACTCCCGCCTGAATCGCTTTGGTGATGTTCTGGCGCATGGCGGCGGTGACCGTCTTCATTTTATCGGCATACATGGCGGGCAGGCCAATGCGGGCAGCGTTCTCTTTCATCCAGTCTCCCAGATATTGCGTGGGAACCAGATAGGTTCCGTGCTCCTTCATGATCTTGATGGCGTTGTCGTCGATGTAAGAGCCGTGCTCGATAGAATCCACGCCGGCCTCAGCCGCCCAGGCAATGCCCTGGGCGCCGTGCGCGTGCGCCGCGACTTTGCGGCCAAGGCGGTGGGCATCGGCCACAATGGCCTTCATCTCTTCCAGCGTGTACTGCGAGGCGCGGGGATCGTCGCCCTTGGAGAGCACGCCGCCGGTGGCGCAGACCTTGATCACATCGGCGCCGTACTTGATGATCTCGCGGACTTTGTGCTGCACGCCTTCCACGCCGTCGGCCGCGCCATCCGATGTGGCGTGCCACTCATAGGGCAGAAGATTCTGGTCACAGTGGCCGCCGGTGATGGAGAGGGCCGGGCCGCTGGCGATGATGCGCGGGCCGGGTACCAGGCCTTCATTGATGGCGTCGCGCAGGGCGACGTCGGTATAGCCGCGAGCGCCCAGGTTGCGCACCGTGGTGAAGCCGGCTTCCAGAGTGACGCGCGCGTTCCTGGCCCCGATCAGCGCTTCCTTGGGAATGGAGACACCCAACTCCTGGTAGCCAAAACTGGGCTCATAGGTCAGGTGCGTGTGCGCGTCAATCATGCCGGGCAGCAGCGTGGCGTTGGACAAGTCGATCACGTTCGCGCCTTTGGGCGCGGCGCCCGTGCTGATGGCGGCGATCTTGTCGCCTTCGATCGTGACCAGCACGTTGTCGAGCATCTTGCCGGTCTTCACGTCGAGCAGGTGTCCGGCGTGGATGACGGTGGTCTTGGGCTGCGGCGCTGCGGCAGGCTGTTGAGCAAAAACGGGCGATACGAGCAAAGCGGAGGCAAAAAAGGTAATGAGGCGATTCATAAGGGAAGCGGGATTATAGCAGGAGGGCCGCTCTTGGTACTCGGCTCTTGGTAGTTGGCCGCAGTGGAACACCTTACCACCGATTAACACTGATGCCACTGGTCCAGAGGCAGCAAGAGCAGAAATTCGGGTTGAATCAGTGCTATTCGTGTCATCAGTGGTGAGATTTGGTTTTCCGATGGCGCCGATGACCGGCGATCGCGGCGCGTTTGGGTTCTTGCCGCTTATCGCTCCGTCCGCAGCGAATTTGCCGGATCAATACGAAGCACGCTGCGCACCGGGAAATAGGAAGCCAGAAGCACGGTAGAAATCAACACCAGGGTGGAGCCAGCAAA
>Ga0316628_100002208_pt1 | contig 14270 bp, 15 predicted proteins | sample OWC_Aug_M2_C1_D5_FD_207648 | JGI IMG/M metagenome (GOLD analysis project Ga0316628, IMG submission 207648) | Wetland soil microbial communities from Old Woman Creek delta, Ohio, United States - OWC_Aug_M2_C1_D5_C | ecosystem: Environmental > Terrestrial > Soil > Wetlands | place: USA: Ohio... | reverse complement strand
CCCGTCGGTGCGCACACCCGGCATCCTCGACGAGGGGCAGCCCGCCTACGCGACGTCGGACGAGCTCGAGTACGACGGCGCCGCGTCGCAGGCGGTCTTCAAGTCGAAGGCGCGGTCACGCCTGTGGCAGTCACAGGGCGGCACCGCCATTTCGGCGGCTCGGATTGCGCTCGACGACGAGAAGGGCGATCTGAGAGCGAACGGATCGGTCGTGTCGACCATGATGCTGGAGCAGGTCGACCAGAAGACGAAGCGGACCGAGCGGACGCCGAGCACCGTCAACGCCGATCAGTTGTTCTACGAGGATGCCACGCGGCAGGCGACCTACGCCGGGCACGTCCGGGTGACCGGCGCGGTTCAGGGGACGCTGCAGACCGAGAAGGCGGTGCTCGACCTCGGCCAGGACGGCCGCTCGCTGCGCACGCTCGACGCCTACGAGAAGGTCGAGGTGCAGGACGAGGGCACGGCGACCACGGGCAGGCGCACGGCAAGCGGCGATCGCCTTCGGTACACCGCGGCCACCGAGGAGTACGTGATCACCGGAAAAGTCGTGAAGATCAACGAAGAATGCTACGGTGAGACGGTCGGCCGCCAGTTGACCTTCTACAGGTCGGTTGATAGGATGATCGTCGACGGCAACATGGAACGCCGCACTCAGACGAAGGGCGGCCAGGGCTGCAAGAAGGAGCCGCGTTTCGACTGAATGGCCACGCTGCAAACCTGCGATACGCTGCGAACTTGCGACCTGACGAAATCGTACGGCGGGCGGACGGTCGTGCGAGGCGTCAGCGTGGAAGTCAGATCCGGCGAGGTCGTGGGGTTGCTGGGACCCAACGGCGCCGGCAAGACCACGACGTTCTACATGACGGTCGGGCTGACCGCCCCCGACTCCGGGCGGGTGGTGCTCAACGACCAGGACGTCACGGCCGATCCGATGTACGTCCGCGCCCGCAAGGGCATCGGGTACCTTCCGCAGGAGCCCTCGATCTTCCGCGGCCTGACGGTCGAGCAGAACATCCTGGCGATCCTCGAAACCCTGGACCTCGACGGGCGCGAGCGCCGGGTCCGGCTGCGCGAGCTGCTCGCGGAGCTGAACCTCACGCCGTTGGCCAAGGCGCCCGCCTACACGCTGTCGGGCGGCGAACGCCGCCGGGCGGAAATCACCCGGGCGCTGGTCGTGCGGCCCAAGTTCATCCTGCTCGATGAACCGTTTGCCGGCATCGACCCGATCGCGGTGACCGACATCCAGAAGATCATCTTCCACCTCAAGGAGCGGGGCATCGGGGTGCTGATCACGGATCACAACGTCCGCGAGACGATGCGGATCACGGATCGGGCCTACATCGTCCACGAAGGCGTGATCTCGCGCAGCGGCACGCCGCAGGACCTGGCCGACGACGAAGAGGTGCGGCGGATTTATCTGGGGACGGACTTCCGGTTGGACTAGACTACAATCAGACGAGGGGAGGGGTGCCGCGGGCGCGCGACTGCCAGCGAGCGTGGTCGGTGCCTGTGCAGGGAACCGGTAGCGGTCATGGCGATTTCGCAGAAACTTCACACGAAACTCGTCCAGAAGCTGATCCTGACGCCGTCGCTTCAGCAGGCGATCAAGCTCCTGCCGATGTCCACGCTCGAGCTGGTGGACCTGCTGAACCAGGAGATGGTCGAGAACCCGATGCTCGAGGAGGTGCCGACCGAGGAGCTCCAGCCCGCCGAGGCGCAGCCCGAGAAGCAGGCCGAGGAGACGCCCGGGAAGAACGACGCGTGGGACGACAGCGACTACGAGTACTTCTTCGGCGATTACCTGGACGACGGTTACCGACCCCGCACGCCGCAGGAGGTCAAGGAACTCCCGCCGATCGAGAACACCCTCTCGACGAGCACCTCGCTCGCCGATCACCTGATGTGGCAGCTCTCGCTCCAGACCGACGACGACGCGGCCCGGGAAATCGGGACGGCCATCGTCGGCAACCTCGACGAAGACGGCTACCTGGTAGCGTCGGTCGAGGAGATCGCGTCGATGGGCAACTGGCCGGTCTCGGAGGTGGAGCGCGCGCTGCGCGTGGTGCAGAAGTTCGACCCGATCGGCGTGGCCGCGCGCGACCTGCAGGAATGCCTCTGGCTGCAGCTGCGCCACCTGGGGCTCGAGGGGACGCCGACCGAGAAGATCGTCACCGAGCACCTGCGCCTGCTGCAGAACCACCAGGTGCCGGAACTCGCGCGCAAGCTCGGGCTGTCGATCGAGGACCTGAAGCAGCACATCGAGATCATCCGCCGGCTGGATCCGAAGCCGGGCAGCCGCTACAACCTGTCGGCGTCGCACTACGTGATCCCGGACGTGTACGTGGTGAAGGTCGAAGACCAGTACGTGGCGGTGCTGAACGAGGAGGGGCTGCCGCAGCTGCGCATCAGCCCGGTGTACCGCCGTCTGCTGGAGAAAGGAGCCGACAACAGCGACGAGACGCGCGCCTACGTGAAGGACAAGTTCCGATCGGCGCTCTGGCTGATCAAGTCGGTCGAGCAGCGGCAGAAGACGATCCACAAGGTGGCGACCAGCATCATCAACTTCCAGAAGGATTTCCTCGACCACGGGATCGAGCACCTGCGGCCCCTGGTGCTGCGCGACGTCGCCAACGACATCGGGATGCACGAATCGACGGTCAGCCGGGTGGTGACGAACAAGTACATGCACACGCCGCAGGGCGTGTACGAGATGAAGTTCTTCTTCCACAGCGGGATCAGCAGCTCGTACGGCGAGAGCGTCTCGTCGGTCACGATCAAGCAGCGGATCCGCAAGATCATCGAGAACGAGGACGCGCGCAAGCCGCTCAGCGACTCGAAGATCGTCAGCATCCTGCAGAAGGAAGGGCTCGTCCTGGCCCGGCGGACGATCGCGAAGTACCGCGAGGAGCTGAAGATCCCTACTTCCAACCAGCGAAAGGTGCTGTACTGACGGCTCCCATGCGACTCGCATTGACCGGTCGACACGTTGAGATCACGCCGGCGCTCCAGCGCCTCGCCGAGCAGAAAGTGGGCAAGCTGGATCGCCTGCTGAACGACGGGATCGTCTCGGCGCAGGTGGTGCTGACGCTGCAGAAGCACCGCCACGTCGTGGACATCCGGGCCCACGCGAGGGGCGATCACGTGATGCACGGCCTGGGCGACACCGACGCCTGGGAAACCTCGTTCACCGACGCGATCGAGAAGATCTCGCAGCAGCTCCAGAAGGTGAAGGGGAAGTGGCAGCAGCGCAAGCGGCGCGCCGCGCCCGCGAAGGTCGTTGCGGCGTCGGTCGTGCCGGCGCCGGAGCCGGAACCCGAGGAGGAGCGCCAGCCGCGCATCCTGCGGGCGCCGCGCTACCCGGTGAAACCGATGACGATCGAGGAGGCCGCAATCGAGGTGGAGGACCGCCCCGACGCCTTCCTCGTCTTCCGCAACGCGAGCACGGACTCGATCAACGTGTTGTATCGCCGCAAGGATGGGAACCTCGGGTTGATCGAGCCCGAGGCGTAGCGCGAATCGCGTCGGGATCGGGGATCAGGGGTCAGGGGACGCCCCCCGATCCCCGACTGGCATGCTCTGACCCGTCCCCCGCACCCCGGTTCCATGACACCCACCCGCCCTGGTGCGACGGTCGACGCCTTCCTGCGCAGCGGGCCGCAGTCGGCCGGCCTCCCGCTCGAACTCGTCGCCGGTGCAGACGGCCTCGAGCGTCTGATCACGAGCCCCCACATCCAGAAGACGGGCCTCGCGCTCGCGGGATTCGACGAGTACCTCCGTCCAGGGCGAATCCTGATCTTCGGCGAGAGCGAGATCCGCTACCTGGAGAGCCTGGCGCCAGGCCCGCGAACCGCGGCCCTGGTCCGGACCCTGGCCCGTGACATTCCCTGCATCCTGCTCACGGGCGGCTTCGAGCCGCCGCCAGAGCTGCCGGTCGAGGCCGAGCGCGCGAAGGTCCCGCTGCTGGCGACGCCGCTCCCCACGCCAACCTCCATCGCCAAGGTCACCTCACTGCTCGAGGATGCCCTGGCCGAGCGCACGATCATCCACGCGGTGCTGATGGACATCCTGGGGCTCGGCGTCCTGATCGTGGGCGAAAGCGGCATCGGCAAGAGCGAATGTGCCCTGGATCTCGTGGTGCGCGGCCACCGCCTGGTGGCGGACGACACCGTGGAGTTGAGACGCCGCGCCGAGAGCATCCTGATCGGCACCTGCCCCGAGCTGACGCGGCACCACATGGAAGTGCGCGGCCTGGGCGTGATCAACATCAAGGACCTGTTCGGCGTTGCCTCGACTCGTTCGTCCAAGCGGGTCGAGCTGGTGGTGCAGCTGGAGCGCTGGGAGCCCGGCCTCGCCTACGAACGCCTGGGGCTCGACGACCTCACGTACGAAGTTCTCGGGCTGCGGATCCCGCTGATCCGCATGCCGGTCGCGCCCGGGCGCAACGTCGCGATCCTGGTCGAGGTCGCGGCGCGCAACCAGTTGCTGCGCTCGCGCGGCCACCACGCGGCCCGTGCGTTCGCCGCGCGTCTCGAGCGCCAGCTCCGCAACCAGGCGGGCAACGGCGGGGCCGCCACGGAGGAGGACGCCGAGGACGGAGGCAGGGCGTGAAGGCCACGCGTGGGAAGCTGGCGGAAGCGCAGCGCGCCGTCGGGAGCCGCTTCATCGTGCTCACCGGCCTCTCGGGATCCGGCAAATCGCAGGCGATCCGGGCGCTCGAGGACCTCGGCTACTTCTGCGTTGACAACCTGCCGACGACGCTCATACCCACGCTCGCGGAACTGTCGCTGCGCGCCGGCGAGGAGATGTCGCGGGTCGCCATCGTCGTCGACGTCCGCGAGCGCGCGTTCCTGCTCCAGTTCCCGAGGGTGCTGCGGAAGCTGCACACCACGCGCGGCCTGCGGCCCGCGCTGATCTTCCTGGAGGCGAGCGACTCGGCCCTGCTGCGCCGGTTCAGCGAGACCCGCCGGCCGCACCCGCTGGCTCACAATCGGCCGATCGCCGAAGGGATCCGCGAGGAACGCGCGCAGCTGGCGGCCATTCGCGGGATGGCCGACGAGATCGTCGACACCACGCACCTGAACGTGCACGAGCTGCGTCAGGCGTTCTCGGAGTTTGCGCGCGCCCGGTCGCCGCGCGTGCCGCTGGTGATCACGCTGCTCAGCTTCGGCTACAGGCACGGGGTTCCGCCCGAGGCCGACCTCGTGTTCGACGTCCGGTGCCTGGTCAACCCGCATTTCGTCAAGACGCTGCGCAACCGCACCGGCCGCGATCGCGCCGTCGTCCAGTACATGGAGCAGCACAAGACGACGGTCGATTTTCTGGACCGTCTCGTCGAGTTCCTGCGCTTCCTCATCCCGCAGTACGTCGCCGAAGGAAAGAGCTACCTGACGGTCGCCATCGGCTGCACGGGCGGCCGGCACCGGTCGGTGATGATGGCCGAGGCGGTCCGGAAATGCCTGGCGACTCTCGACGGCGTGAGGTTGCGCGTGAGGCACCGGGATATCGACGCACGGAGCGAGGCTTGAAGGGGTCGCAGTGGCCAGCAGGCAGCGCGTCAACCTGATCGAAACAGGTCTACGGTTGTCGGGTGCCTGCTGACAGCGGAGCACCAGCGCGACCTTCGGCTCCGCGATGCAGGAGATGGCATGATCGGCGTGGTAGTCGTGACGCACGGGCAGCTGGCCACGGAGCTGGTGAACGCGGCGGAGACGATCGTCGGCGATCTTCCGCAGTTTGCCGCCGTCTCGATCGGGTGGCACGACGATGTCGAGGATGCCCGCGAGGAACTCCGCCAGGCGATTCAGCGGGTGCAGGGGCCGGAGGGCGTCCTGCTGTTGACCGACATGTTCGGCGGGACGCCGGCAAACATCGGCCTGACGTTCCTCGAGACGAACAAGATCGAGGTCATCACCGGTGTGAACCTGCCCATGCTGATCAAACTGGCGAGCCTCGCCGCCACGCCGGACCTGCTGGCCGCCGCACGCGAGATGCGCGACACCGGCCGCAACGCGATCTGGGTGGCGTCGGATCTGATGCGGGCAGAGTCGAAGGGGTAGGACGGCAGGCGACACAACCTATGACGTCTCGGTCCGTGACCATCAGGAACCAGCTGGGCATGCACGCGCGGGCTGCCGCGCGCTTCGTTCACACTGCCTCGGCCTTCGCGTCGCAGGTGTGGGTGACGCGCGGTGAGAAGGTCATGGACGGCAAGAGCATCCTCGGGATCCTGCTGCTGGCCGCTGGGCAGGGGGCGCTCCTGACGATATCGGCCGACGGACTCGACGAACGGGCGGCCGTCGAGGCGCTCGCCGCGCTGGTGGATTCGGGCTTCGGAGAGATGTCGTGCAACGGTTGAGCGGCATCGGCGTGTCGCCGGGCATCGCGATCGGGCGCGCTGTGCTGCTGCGCCAGCACCCGCTCGTCGTGCGGTTTCCCGTGAAGGCGGGCCGCGTGGACGACGAAGTGGCGCGCCTCGAGCGGGCGCGCCGCCTGTCCGAGGAGCAGCTGCGCGAGATCCGCGCGCACGTCGCGCGCGGGGCGCGCGAGCTCGAACACCTGTTCGACGCGCAGATCCTCATGCTGCAGGATCCGATGCTGCTCTCGCGCGCCATCGAGGTCGTGCGCCGCGAACATGTGAACGCCGAGTGGGCGCTGCAGCGCGCCTTCGAGTTGCTGTCCGAGATCTTCGACGAAATCGCAGACCCGTACCTGCGCGAGCGCCGCGGCGACATCGCGGACGTCGTCGGCCGGCTCCGCATGAACCTGGGCTACGGCCGCGCGGCTGGCCGCGACCTGTTTCGCGACGTCGAGGACGGCTCGCTGCTCGTCGCCGACGAGCTGACCCCCTCCATGGCGGCGCAGGTGGACTGGACGAAGTTTGGCGGCTTCGCCAGCGACACCGGCAGCCGCACCTACCACACGGCGATCCTCGCGCGATCGCTCCACGTCCCCGCGATCGTCGGCCTGTCGGAAGCCAGCGCACAGGTGCGGCCCGGAAGCCTGGTGGTCATCGACGGATCCGCCGGCGAACTGCTGATCGAGCCGACCGACGAGGAGATCGAGGGAGTGCGCGCGAGGGCCGAACGCTGGGCGCGCGCCCAGCGTTCGCGCGAGCAGTACCGCTCGATGCCCGCGGTCACCCTCGACGGCGTCGCGATCTCCATCCAGGCGAACGTCGAACTGCCCGACGATCTGCTGGTCGCGCAGGAATACGGCGCCGACGGCGTGGGCCTCTACCGCTCGGAGTTCCTCCTCGCCACCATCCCCCCCGACGCGCTGAACGAGGACGTGCAGTTCGAAGCCTACCGTTCCATGGTCGAGCGGATGGCGCCGGCGCCCGTCGCGGTGCGCACCTTCGACGTGGACGAGGAACAGCTCGCCTCCTGGCCTCGCGGCCTCGAGTGGGAAACGACCGCGTCGGCGGCCCGCTCGCGGGGGCCCCTGGGGCTGCGTGCGATCCGCCTGTCGCTCGCCCGGCGTGACATGTTCCGGACGCAACTGCGCGCCGTGCTGCGCGCGGCCCGGCACGGCCGGGTGCGCCTCATCTTCCCGTTCGTGTCCGGCATCGAGGAACTGCGCGAGGCGAAGGTCGTGCTGAAGGAGGCGGCCGACGAACTGGCGGGCCGGGGCGAGCCGGTTCCGCAGGTGCCGGTGGGGGTGATGCTCGAGATCCCGTCGGCAGCCGTCACGACGGACCTCTTCGCGCGCGAGGTGGACTTCCTGAGCATCGGCACCAACGACCTGATTCAGTACTCGCTGGCGGTCGATCGGACCGACGCGCGCGTGTCGCGCCTGTACGAACCGCTCCACCCCGCCGTGCTTCGCACGCTCCGGCTCATCGTCCACGCAGCCGCGCGTCACGGCACGCCGGTCTCCCTCTGCGGCGAGATGGCGTCGGACCCCGTGCTGCTGCCGCTGCTCGTCGGCCTCGGGCTCCGCGAGTTCAGCATGAGCCCATCCGCCATTCCCGTCGCCAAGCAGGTCATCCGCCAGGTGCGCGCGGACACCATGGCGCGCGTCGCGCGCGCCGTGCTGCGCATGGCGACGGTCGCGGAAATCGAGCGCTTCCTCCTGGCCTCGCTCGGCGACGCCGCCCCCCAGCCGAGCGACGACGGCCCGCCGCCGGAACCGCAGCCGGCAAAGGGGGCGCCGTAGCGTGGCGCGCGTGCCGCCTCTTCTCGCGCCGTTGCTCCAGGCCGTGCCGTGCCAGCTCCGCAACCTTCGCGCCGATGTCGTGATCGCGAGCCGCCTGGAACTCGCCGCCGACTCGAAGAGCCGCAACCGCGGGCTCCTGGGGCGTGACCACCTCGAGGCGGGCGCGGGCCTCGTGATCGCGCCGTGCTCCTCGGTGCACACCTTCTTCATGCGTTTCGCGATCGACGTGCTGTTCGTCGGCCGCGACGCCACGATCGTCAAGTGCGTACGTGATCTCCGCCCCTGGCGCATCGCCCTCGCCCCCCGGGCGTACGCGGTGGTCGAGGTGCCCGCCGGGACGCTGCGGGCCTCGGGGACCGTGCGCGGCGACCGCGTCGTGTTCGAGCCTTCCACCGCGCGAGGTTGACGACGACCTCGTCCTTCATTGACGGCCGGAGGGCGCCGGCGCCCGTTGTCCGACCGGGCGCCGACCGGCTATAGTGGTCGGACAGGTCAGTGAGAGCGCGAGCAGCCGGTCGTCCCGGGCAGGCGGGTCCCGGCGCGGGGTTCCCAGCGTGGTGGCTGCGCCGGAGCGCCTTTGTCGGGGACGCGTGGCCCGGCGTGCGTACTTCGACGGGCCGGGCACGAACGGAAGCGCGAGGCGCGGGCGGAGCAGGACGCTGGCGGAGGGATGTGGGTCATGGAGAACGGCGTGGTCAGGGTGGACAAGCCGTGGGGTTACGAGCTGCGATGGGCGAAGACCGATCGCTACGTGGGCAAGGTGATCCACGTGAACGCGGGGCACGCGCTCAGCCTGCAGTATCACAACGAGAAGGAAGAGACCATCCTCCTGTGGGCCGGCCGCATGCAGTTCGAAATCCAGGAAGGCGACCGCATCATTAGGCGCGACATGCGTCCGGGCGATCGCGCTCACATCCGGCCGAAGACGGTCCATCGCATGGTGGCGATCGAAGCGTGTGACATCTTCGAGGTGTCGACGCCCGAGTTGGACGACGTCGTGCGGCTGGAAGATCGGTACGGACGGGTGGAGCAGACGTGATGCTCGCCAGCTCTCGGCCTTGAAAAGGCATTGCTAAGTTCTTAGCACTATGCTAATTTCTTAGCCGCCATGCCGAAGCTCACTGCCGATGCGCTCTCCCGCCGCGAACGCCAGATAATGGACGTCCTACACCGCCTGCGACGAGCGACCGTCGGGACGGTTCGCGACGAACTGCCGTCGCCCCCCAGCTACTCCGCGGTGCGCGCACTCCTGCGAATCCTCGAGGAGAAAGGCCATGTCCGCCATGCGGCGGACGGAGCTCGATATGTCTACGAGCCCGTAGCCGCGCGAGAGACCGAGCGCCGGTCGGCGCTGCGCCACCTGGTACGCACGTTCTTTGACGGCTCCACCGGCGACGCCGTCCTCGCACTGCTCGACGCGCCAGACGGCACGCTCGACAAGCAGCAACTCGACGAAATCGCACGGCGCATCGCCACCGCGCGCCGCGAGGGACGCTGATGTTGAACCCAGCCGCGTCGCTCACCGACCTTGCGATCAAGAGCACGCTGTTGCTCGGCATCGCAGACATCCTTGTTCGGTGCATGCGCACGTCGTCGGCAGCATCGCGGCACCTAGTCTGGACGGCTGCATTGGCCGCGGTGCTACTCCTGCCGCTCGCGACGGCAGCCCTTCCCACTTTGCCCATGCGTGTGCTGCCGGGAAGACCGATCGCCGACCGCCTGGAACCTACGTTCGCTGGAGCGCCAAAGGGAATCGTGACCGAAGCCGGACATTCACAAAGTGCAGTGCTCCGAACCGGGGTGCGCCCGGAGGGCCAGCCGTGGCACGTGGGGGGCGCGTTTGTGGCTGTTTGGCTCGCTGGCGTGGTTGTACTCTTCGCGCGCGCAGCCGTGGGGAAAGTGCGCTTGCGGCATCTTGCCCGCCAGATTGACAAAGTCCCCGCCGCCCGGCTGCTGCACAGCGCCGCTCTCATCGCCGCACGACTGGGCATCCGTCGTTCGGTCGTCCTGCTCGCGGCGATCCGCGACGTGATGCCGGCCACGTGGGGCATCATGCGGCCGAAGGTACTCCTCCCATCGAGTTGCATCAACTGGAGCGACGAGCGCCTCGAGAGCGTGCTCGTCCACGAGCTCGCCCATGTCGCGCGGTTCGACGCCTTCACGACTGAAGTCGCGCGGCTTGCCTCGACGTTGGCCTGGTTCAACCCCATGGTCTGGCTTGCCGCGCGGCAAGTGCGGTTGGAGGCTGAAATGGCATGCGATGACGTTGCGCTCGGACATCTCGGACGCGGCTCTCAGTACGCCGCCCACCTCTTGGCCCTGCTCGAAACGATGGCTCCGTTGAACTCCGCCAACGCGCTCGAGGTGGCCCGGCGCTCGCGTCTCCATCGGCGGCTGGATGCGATCCTCGCCGCGGGCGCTGATAGGCGAGGCGTGTCGCCCGGCAGTCTGGCGCTCGCAGTCGTACTGATCGCCACATCGCTTCCGTTGGCTGCTGCGCGGCTCGCCGCGCAGCCGGCCACTTTGCTGTACCGAACGTCCGTTGCGGCCGCTGCGAACTCCCGCCCAGCTGATGAAGGTGCCCGCCGCGTCCACTTCGGCAACGGCGAGCCGACCGAGATGCTCGTGGCGACACCATCCGTGCGAAGGAGTGTGCGGGGGAATGTGCCTGCGTACGTCCGAATGGGAGACGTTGCAGCAGACAGTGCAGCCGGGCAGGCGACGCAGATGCCGTCGATCCCACTCGTCGGCACGTGGGTGCCGCGCGACCGAGCCAGGCAGCAGGAGTTTTTCGCCGTCGGCATGGCGGATCTGCCCGGTAGCGGGACTTTGGAGATTCGCCAAGAGGACAATACGGTGAGGTTATGCCGGACCGACACAGACGGCCAATTGGCCATCAGGGCCGTGATTGGGACTGTCTCCCTGCCAGAGGAGGTGCTCCGAGTCGACGGACGGGAATTCACAGAAACGAAAGGGCAAGTGGAGTTCCATCGGACCGCGACATGGGATGGCGAGAAGCTTGTCGTCAGGACGTGGGCGGCTTCCGCCGAACGGGGAATTACGCTCCCCAATGAGTGGGTCACCACCTACTCGCTCGAAGGATCCGAGCTCCGCGTCGAGGCGGTTGGGCGCAACCGCGTCATATTGTTCTTCAAACGGGGCGACTGAAGTCCGCTTCGTGAGCCCTCTCGGGGGCGCCCGGTAGAAATGATGACCGCGCGCCGGTTATGGACCCGGCGACGGGTTGTGCGAGCCACTGCCAAGAACCGACAGAGACGGGCGCGAGCTGTGCGGGAGGTCGATGTAGACAACAAAAGGGCCTGTGGATATTGAGTCCACAGGCCTCTTGTCTGCGAGGAAACGAAAGTCAACGTCAGAACGGAATGTCGTCGTCGGTGATGTCCACCGGTGCGGCCGGAACCTCGGCGGTCCCCTCGCGCTCCCGCTCGAACCGCCCGCCGCCGGTCCGCTGGCCGCTGCCGCCGCCGAGCAGCACCACCCGGTCCGCCTTGATCTCGGTGCTGTAGCGCGTGACCGGCTTGTCGCCCGGCTCGGACGGCTTCTCCTCCCACTTGCGCGTCTGGAGCCGGCCCTCCACGTAGATCTGTTTCCCCTTGGTCAGGTACTCGTTCAGCGTTTCCGCCGTCTTGCCCCACACGATCACGCGGTGCCACTCGGTCTGCTCCTTGCGCTGGCCTTCCTTGTCCTTGAACACCTCGGTCGTGGCGAGGCTCAAGGTGGCCACGGCGGCACCACCTGGTGTGTATCGCAGTTCGGCATCACGACCCAGATTGCCGACTAGGATGACGCGATTCACGCTGCCCATCGATGAATCCCTTTCCGTCTAGGAGCGAGTGCCAGTAGTGAGTAGCGAGTAGGCGCTGGAGCGCGGGTCTTCGAACGCGCGGCGCTCATTCGCGCGGGTCCTCCTCGTCGCCGGCTCCACCGATCCGCTGTTTTGCCAGCAGCACGTACGTGTTGTCCGGCGGGTAGTTCTTGATCAGGTAGCCGTAGTCCTCCCTCGCCCGTGCCTTGTCGCCGGCCGCCTCGTAGGTCTGGCCCCGGCGATAGTACGCCTCGGGGACCTTCCCGCTCGACGGGTAGTTGTTGATGACCTTCGCGTACGCCGCGATCGCCTCGTTGAACCTGCCCGCGAGGCGGTTGCTGTCTCCGATGTAGAGCTGGGCGTCGGGCGCATCAGGTGCCTTCGGGTACAGCGCCAGGTACTGCTCGAACCCCTTGATTGCGAGATCCCACTGGCTGCTGCGGTAGTCGCTGAGCGCCTCCTGGAACAGCTGCGACGGCAGCACGCCGATCTGCGCGCCGGAGGGCGGCTGCTGCGCGGGCGCGGGCGGCACGCCGCCCGCGGGTGGCGCGCCGGCCGCGCCGGCGACCGGCGGGGGAGCGACGGCGCCCGCCGCACCCTGCACCATGCTCTGGTGGATCGCTTCCACGTCCTGCGACAGCGACCCGAGGCGCACGTTGCTGTCGTCGGCCTTCTCCCGGACGATGCGCAGGTCGGAGGCGATGTTGTCGATGAGCAGTTTCTGGTCGGCAAACAGCTTGCGGTTGGCTCCCGCCGTCTCGTCCAGCTTGGCCGTCATCGTCTTCAGCATCTCGGCGAGCGCGGCGAGCTGCAGCTGCAGGCGCTGCTGCTGCTCCTGGAGCATGCGGATGTCCGCCATCATCTGCTGGTGCTCCTTGTTGGCCGCGGCGGCGGGCGCGGCGACCAGCGCCAGAAGAACACAAGACGCGGAGAGGGGCCGGAAGAGTGATCGCGCCATGGTGCTTTCCTATTTCGCGGTAATCACGAAGTGCGCGCGGCGGTTCTTGGCCCACGCTGCTTCGTTGTGCTCCGGGTCGAACGGGAATTCCTTGCCGTAGGTCACGATGTGCAGGCGGTCCGCCGGGATGCCGAGCGAGACCAGGTAGGTGCGCGCGGCCACGGCGCGGCGTTCGCCGAGCGCCAGGTTGTACTCGGCCGTGCCGCGCTCGTCGCAGTGGCCCTCGATGGTGACCACCCACGTGGCGTGCTGCTTCAGCAGCGCCGCGTTCTCGTTCAGCGTCTGCTGCGCCTCGGGCGACACCTCGGCGGCGTCGTACTCGTAGAACACCGGCTTGAGCAGACCTTCCTTGTTCAGCTCGTCGAGCGGCCGCGAATCGATCGACGGTTCGCCAACCGGCTCCGGCGGCACGATCGGCTGCTCGGTGACCGCCTGCGGCGGCGTGGCGGGCGGCGGCGCGGCCGGCTCGGCCGTCGGCGCAGGAGGTTCCGGCATCGGGCGGACGACCGGTGACTTCTTCTTCGCGCACGCGCCGCCGGCGATGAGGACCGTGACGACCAGGAGTGCTGCCGCGACCCGTGCCGCCGAACGTGTCTGCATGTGCCTAACCTCTGGGGACCTTGAAATCCGCTCCCGCTACAGCGTGTGCGTGCAACGTGCCACCCGCAAGGTGCGCGGCGATGTGCCAGGTGCCCGGTCAGCTCGTTCGTCGCGTCCCGGCGACGCGTCGTCCCACGATCAGATCAGCTTACGCCCCCGCTGCGATTATCTCAAGGGCCTGAGCCCCGAGTGCGCCTGAGTCCCGAGCCGACAACGAGCCGCGCACGGCGTGCCAGCGTTCTCCCGGACTAGTGCGACCAGTTCGGCATGAAGTTGCTGCCCGCCTTCGTGATCTGGCGCAGGTCCCGGCCGTCGCGCCCGATCGTGTAGATCTGCTGGCGCCCGGCGCCGCGCGTCGATACGAACGCCAGGTGCCGCCCGTTCGGCGCGTAGCTCGGGCTCTCGTTCGAACCCTCGCCGAACGTGATCGGGTTCGACTGCATCGAGGCGAGGTTCAGCACCTTGATGTCGAAGCCGCCGGGGCTCGTGCGGGACGCGTAGGCGATCTCGTTGTAGGGCGGCGGCGACCAGGTCGGCCGATCGCAGTAGGACTCGCGCGTCAGCTGCCGCTGGTCGGTCCCGTCGGCGTTCATCACCCAGATCTGCGGCGCTCCCGTCCGATCCGACGTGAAGGCAACCTGCAGCCCGTTGGGCGACCAGGTCGGCGTCGAGTCGATGGCCGGGTTGTGCGTGAGGCGGGCGACGCTCGAGCCGTTCGCCGCCATCACG